>Ga0247719_1000372_pt1 | contig 28605 bp, 31 predicted proteins | sample 41E_DmetaG_FD_189046 | JGI IMG/M metagenome (GOLD analysis project Ga0247719, IMG submission 189046) | Soil microbial communities from hillslope of Landscape Evolution Observatory, University of Arizona, Oracle, AZ, United States - 4-1-E_D | ecosystem: Engineered > Artificial ecosystem >...
GCAGCGGGCTGCGGCTGCGCGGCGGGTGCTGCGGGTGCAGCCGGTGTCGCGGCGGGAGCAGGCGCCGGCGCAGCGGGGGCTGCGGCCTTGGGCTCTGCCGGGACCTCGACCTTGTAGTACGTCTTCACCTCGACGGGGATCTCCTGCATCGAGAAGATCCGCGCGTCCGTACCCTGACCCGCGTTGCGCAGGTGCTCGAGATGGCGAGCGGCCTCCTCCAGCGACTCCGTCTGGTGATACACCGGCTGACCTTCCGCCGACCGGTAGATGACCATGTGCGTCATGCCTCGCTCCTTTCGAGGAATGGCATCGGTCGCGCGGCGGAGCGCCTTGAGCGGGATTCGCGCCGGCGCTCAGGAGTTCGCTAGCTCGAGCCGCACGACGTAGCGGTAGCGCGCCGAACCCGGCGGGTGGCAGGCGAAGAGGGTCGCGGTGGCAGTCGGCGTCGGATCGACGATCCGCAGCGCCGTCGGCGGCACGATCTCGTGGCCCGTCACCACGTATCTCGTCCGGACCGGCTGGCCTTCCGCTCCGAAGGTGGCGGGGTTGACGGTGAAGAACACCTCGTCCCCCGGCACGAGCTGATGGATGTTGCGGAACGGGTGCGTCTTCGTGACGCGGTGGCCGGCGAACACGGAGTTCCCGACCTCGCCCGGCAGCGCGGTTCCCGGCCAGTGACTCGGACCCCGGTCGATGTTGCGCATCGTGATGCCGTGGAAGACCTGATGACGCAGCCCGATCTTCGGGATCTCGATCGACCCGATCTCCAGGACGGGTTCCGGCGCGTACTCGTTGCGCGGCGGGGCGACCGGCGCGACCGGACGTGTCGCCGCGGCGGGCTGGGCGTCGACGACCGTCGTCTCCGTCGCCTGGCCAGCCGTGCTCGTCGTCGTATCGGGCGTGGCCGCGGTCAAGATCGGGGTGTCGACGACCGTGACCGTCGGCTCCGTGCTCTTCCACACGGCGAACAGACCTGCGCTCAGCAGGATCAGACCGTTGAAGATCGAGAGGAACAGCCGGCGAGAGTCGGTCATGAGCACGCTGGAACGAACGATCGTCCGTTTCTCCCCACAGCTTGACCGGTCGCGAGGGAGTATGGCGACGTGGACCGCCGAGACGTAGCCATCGCCGGGCACTCGGGTGACGAGCGGACCGCCCGCCTCGGCCTCGGCTCCGACGACGGATCCGTCCGCTCCACCGCGCTCGGCGCCCTCGCTCGGATGGGGCGACTGATCGCCGACGACCTGCGGCTCTCGCTCGGCGACACCGACCCGAGGGTCCGGCGTCGCGCCGCCGAACTGGCGAAAGACCACCCTGAGGTCGATCTCCTCGGCGCGCTCGACGACCGCGATCCTCTCGTCGCAGAGGCCGCCGCCTACGCGCTCGGCGAGCGTCCCGCGGACCCGGACGTGGTCGCCGCGCTCTCGACGGTGGCCACCGGGCATTCCGACGCGCTGGTGAGGGAAGCCGCCATCGCCGCGCTCGGGTCGATCGGTGACGAGGCAGGGCTGCCGGCGATCCTGCGTGGCACGACCGACAAGCCGACGGTGCGACGCCGCGCCGTTCTCGCCCTCGCTCCGTTCGAGGGGGACGAGGTGGATGCCGCCCTCCAGCGCGCGCTCACCGACCGCGACTGGCAGGTGCGCCAGGCGGCGGAGGACCTCCTGGAGTACAGGCCCTAGCGGTCGGCTTCCATGAACATCACCCGGAGCGACTCGAACGCCTCGATGCACTTGCCCGCGCCGAGCACGACGCACTCGAGCGGCTCGTCGACCAGGTGGACCGGCAGGTGCGTCTCCTGCGCGAGGCGCAGGTCGAGGCCTCGCAGCATCCCACCACCGCCGACGAGGTGGATGCCCTGGAGGATCAGGTCCTGCGCGAGCTCCGGTGGCGCCATCCCGAGGCACTGCACGACCGAGTCGACGATCGCGCTCACATGTTCGTCGAGCGCCTCGCGCACCTCCTCCGGCGACAGGATCACGGTCTTCGGAAGGCCGGTCATGAGGTCACGGCCTCGCACCTCGGCCTTCACCTCGTCTTCGGTGACGAACGCGGATCCGATCGCCACCTTGATCTCCTCGGCTGTCCGCTCTCCGATCGCGATGCCGTACTCACGGCGGACGAACGTCTGGATCGCGGTGTCCATGTCGAAGGAACCGACGCGGATCGCTTGCAGCGCGACCGTGCCACCGAGCGAGATGACCGCCGTCTCGGTGGTGCCGCCACCGATGTCGCACACCATGTTCCCGAGCGGCTCGCCGATCGGCAGTCCGGCACCGATCGCCGCGGCCATCGGCTGGTCGATGAGGTACGCCTCGGTGGCACCGGCCCGGCGGGCGGCTTCCTTCACCGCGCGCTTCTCGACCGACGTGATCGCCGAAGGCACGCAGATCAGCACCCGTGGCCGGTTGAACCGGCTCACCCCTGCCCTCGAGAGGATGATGCGGATCATCTTCTCGGTGATGTCGAAGTCGGTGATCGCGCCGCCCCGCAGCGGACGCACCGCTTGGATGTAGCCGGGGGTGCGGCCGATCATCTGCCACGCCTCGTGCCCCATCGCCAGCACGTCGCCTGTCTGCACGTTGAGCGCGATGACGCTCGGCTCGTTGAGGACGATCCCCTGCCCCTTGGCGTAGACGAGGGTGTTCGCCGTCCCGAGGTCGATGGCGAGGTCTCTAGCCAGTGCGTCGCCTCGACTTCTCGTTCCGCTTGTCGTCGGATCCGCCGAGCGCGCGCAGACCCTGCTGGAACTCCTCGATGCCCGACTCGAGCGACGTCGGTTTCCGGTTGCGGTACCAGAGCACGAAGATCCCGAGCGCGCTCAGCAGCACCGCGACGCCCAGATACAGCAGTGCACTCACGACGACGTGACCTCCTGCACCGGTGTCGACCCCGTGCCCCAGTCGGAGGCATCGCCGCCCGACCACAGCTCCTTCTTCCAGATCGGGACCGATGCCTTCAGCGTGTCGATCGCGAACTCCGCCGCATCGAAGCACGCGCCTCGATGAGGGGAGCTGACGACCACGACGACCGACACCTCGGTCAACTCGAGGCGACCGACACGATGCAGGAGCGCGACACGAACGGTGTCGGGCCATCGCGACCGGACCTGCTCGACGATCGCCTGCAGCCGCGGTTCGACGTGCTCTGCGTACGCCTCGTATTCGAGCGCCACGACGTCGTCTCGGCCGTCCGCGTGGTCACGCACCGTTCCGCAGAACACGACCTGCGCGCCCGACGACGGCAGCGCCGACCACGCCCGCGCCAGCTCGACCGGAAGCTCCTCCTCGGTGAGCGCGACCCAGTCGTCGCCAGCAGGTACCGACAGCACCCTCTAAGACTACGGGGGCGACCGCCCTTCCGGAGGACCCGTCGGTAACCTCGAACTTCGCCATGGACTTCGACGACGACGGGCTCGACGACGGTCCGGTATCGCCGCTGCTGCCGCCTGACGACCGGCTGTGGAGGCATCCGTCCGAGGTCGCGGCCGGCGGTCCATCGACGTCGTCGACGCGCGGGATGAAGCGCCCGCGCGAGCCCCGCTTGCTGACGGTCGTGGCGCTCACGTCGTCGATCAGCGTCTTGCTCACCCTGGGCGTCGTGGCGGTCGTGCGACCGGTGCGGACGCAGCTCGCCGTGGAGCAGATCGCCGCGCCGACGGGCAACGGATCACCGAACGCAAGCGATGCTCCCGACGTCGCCTCGATCGCCGACCGGCTTCGGCCGAGCATCACCAGCATCTTCGTCGAATCCCCCGACGGCGCACGTCGGGGCTCCGGGGTGGTCTACCGCACCGACGGGCTCGTGCTCACGGCGCATCACGTCGTCGACGGCGCGTCGAAGGTCACCGTCGTGCTCGACGACGGTCGCGAGCTCGAAGCGCGTGTGGTCGGCAGCGACCCCGACACCGACATCGCTGTGCTCGACCTCGACGGCGAGCGCTTCGCCGTGGCACCTCTCGGTTCCGCGGCGGCGATCAAGGTCGGGCAGGCCGCCATCACGATCGGCACGCCACCCGAGGGCGCCCACGCCCCGGTCGTCACCGTCGGCGTCGTCAGCGCGACGAACCAGGCGGTGAACACCACGGGTCGCCGCCTGCTCGAGATGATCCAGACCGATGCTGCGGTCGCTCCCGGCTCAGCCGGCGGAGCCGTGGTCGACGGCGCGGGAGTCGTCATCGGCATCGCCACGATCAACGTCGAGCGGGAAGGCAACGCCAGCGGTTACGCCACGCCGATCGACGTCGCCCGGCTCGTCGCGGCGCAGCTCCTCGCCCACGGGAAGGTGACCCGCGGCTGGCTGGGCATCGAAGGCGACGAACTGAGCGCGAGCCGGGCGAAGGAGCTCGGGGTGAAGTCGGGCGTCGTCGTGCGCGCGCTCAAGGGGTCGTCGCCGGCGCAGCACAGCGACCTGCGTCCGGGCGATGTGCTCGTCGAGCTCGACGGCGAACCGATCCGATCGATGGGTTCGCTGGTGATCGAGCTGCGCACCAGACGCCCGGGTGACACGGTGGCCCTCACCTACCTCCGCGACGCGCAGCAGCGCGTCGCGAAGATCACCCTCGGCGAGAAGCCCGCGAACTAGCCGCCTTCACCGCCAACGCGACCCCTGCTGCGCCTGTGACGAGGACGCCGCCCGCGACGCTCAACGCGACCTCCTGGCGCCGCTTCGGCGACAGCTCTCGCCACCACGAACCCTTTCGGCACGCGACCAGCGCTTCCTCGACCGAGTACGCCGGCTGCCACCCGGTCGCCCGCAGGCGGTCGCTGGCGACGACCCACGGGTGCTCGCGGTACGGCACGGCCGCGGGAGGCGCGCCGCCGACCCGGAGCCGCCACGCCAGCCGCTCGACCACGCCCGCCAGCCGTTCAGGGAGCGGAACCGGCACACCGGCTGCCGACAACGCACGTGCGGTCTCGCCGTTGACGCTTCCCTCCGGCGCGACGTTGAACGTCCCGTCGAGGCGCTGCAGCACGGCGTGGACGATGGCGGTCGCGGCGTCCTCGACGTGGATCACCTGCACCGGCGGCAGCGAGTCGGCCGGACGCACGAGCGACGGCGAGGCGAGCGCGGCCGACAACCACGTCTCCCCCGATGGCAGCAGCACCGGGACGAGGCGCAGCACGGCCACCGCGGACGACGGGTGGTCGTCCTTCCACTCGGCTGCGACCCGCTCGCCCTCGGCCTGCTCGGCTGCGAACGTGAAACCGGGGTTCGGGCGCAGCGAGGCGTCTTCCGTCAGCGGCACCGAGTTGTCCGACCACGCGCCGTACACCGTGGCCGACGACGTGACGACCACACCCTCGACCGCGGCATCCCCGGCGGCGTCGAGCACCGACTGCAGCATCGTCGGCCGGGCGAGGTGAACGACGACGTCGACGCCCTCCAGGGCCCGCTTCGACGGCGCCGCGTCGGACGCCGCCACGTCTGCGCCGGCTTCGCGCAACTTCGCGACGACGCGCTCGCCGAGCGCTGAGGTGGCACCGGTCACGAAGACCCTTGTTGCGGCCATGGGCCTACCATGCCCGTGTGAGCTTCCCCGGTCCATTCGGAGGCGGTGGCAACCCCTTCGAGGGGATGCCGATCTTCGGCGACCTCGCCAAGATGTTCCAGAACCAAGGGCCGGTGAATTGGGAGGTCGCCCGCCAGATCGGCTCGTTCATGGCGTCGCAGGGCGAGGCCGAGACGAACGTCGAGCCGCTCGTCCGCATCCGCTTCGAGGAGCTGGCCCGAGTCGCCGAGATGCACGTCGCCGATCGCACCGGGCTGCCGACGATGGTCGACGGGCGGCCGCTCACCGTCGTCCCGACGACGCGGGGCGCATGGGCGGCGTCGACGCTCGAGGCCTACCGCCCCCTGTTCGAGAAGCTCGCCCTGTCGCTCGGCCAGGGGTCGCTGACGACACCGCCGATCGACGAGTCCGACCTGCCGGACGAGTTGAAGGGCCAGATGCCGGAGGAGCTGCTCGGCAACCTCATGCAGGTGATCGCGCCGACGATCCTCGGCATGCAGCTCGGGCTGATGACGGGCCATCTCGCGCGGCGCTCGCTGGGCCAGTACGACCTGCCGGTGCCCCGCCCTGCCTCGTCGGAGCTGCTCGTCGTCGCGGCGAACCTCGACGCGTTCGCAGGCGACTGGTCGCTGCCACAGGACGACGTCCGTCTCTGGGTGTGCCTCGACAACATCACCCACGCCGCGGTGCTCGGCCTGCCCCACGTGCGCAGCCGGTTGCTCGAGCTGCTCGAGTCGTTCGCGAGCGGCTTCCGCCCCGATCCCGAGGCGCTGTCGCGCCAGCTCGAGGGGATTGATCCCACGAACGCCGAAGCGTGGCAGGACGCGTTCGGTGATCCACGGGCGCTGCTCGGATCGATGGAGTCCGACGAGCAGCGGGCGATCAAGCCGCAGCTCGAGGCGATCACCGTGGCGGTCGAGGGCTACGTCGACTACGTGCTCGACACTGTCGGCGAGCGCCTCATCGGCTCGTACGGGCCGCTGGCGGAGGCGCTCCGGAGGCGTCGCGTCGAGGCGAACCAGGGCGATCGGTTCGTGGAGCAGATGTTCGGCCTCGAGCTCTCGCAGCCGCAGTACGACCGGGGCGAGCGGTTCGTGCGCGGCATTGTCGAGCGCGCCGGAGAAGACGCGCTGATCCGCCTCTGGAGCGACGCTCGCCACCTGCCCACCCCGTCCGAGGTCGACGCGCCAGGCCTGTGGTGGGAGCGGGTCAACCTCCCAGAGGGATGATCTCCGCTCGCTCGACCCTCCCGTCGCGCAGCTCGAGCACGCCATAGGTCGCAACCGGCTCTCGTCGCTTGTCGGTCGGCGACCCGGGATTGAAGAGCAGCTGGCCGTCGACGCCGTCGCCGCAGAACGGGATGTGGCTGTGGCCGTAGACGACGACGTCGCAGTCGGGGAAGCGCGCCTTCATCCGGCGCGGCCGTCCGTCCCGTTGACCGCTGTCGTGGATCATCCCGATCCGTACGTCTGCCAGCTCCTCGACGCGGGCCTCGGGGAGCATCGCCGCCAGCTCGCCGTCGTCGTTGTTGCCGAGGACGGCGTAGACGGGAGCGAAGCCCGACAGCTCGTGCACGAGGTCGGCCGTCATGATGTCGCCCGCGTGCAGGATCGCGTCCGCGCCGTCGAGGGCGGCGTACACCGCGTCGGGAAGGCGCCTCGACCGGCCCGGCACGATGTGGGTGTCGGACAGCACGACGATCCTCACGCCTCCGCCTTACCCAGCCGCCGGTAGGCGAAGGTGTAGGCCGCTGCGCCGGCGACTCCGGCGATGCCCAGGACGTCGAAGCCCTGGCGCAACGGCGTGGCGACGATCACCGGCAACAACGCCCCGACGACCCAGACGAGCTGGAAGCCCGCCTCGAACCGCGCGAACGAACGTCCTCGGTCGGACTCGTGCGCGTCACGCTGGACGAGCGCGTCGAACGAGAGCTTGCCCGCCGCGGCAGAGATGCCGACGGCCGCCGCGACGAGAGCCGCCCACAGGACGCCGTCGAGCCGAGCGATCGTGAGACCGGCGATGCCCACCGTGCCGAGCGCGGCGACAAGCATCCACTCCTCGCGCAAACGGCCGCGCACGACCGGGGCCAGCGCGGCTCCGCACAGGTTGGCCGCCATCGACGCAGCTAGCACCACGCCGAACTGCCACGACGGCGCGTCGATGCGCCGGAACCCGAAGGCGATGAGGAACGTGAGGAACCCGACCATCGCGCGCAACAACGCGGTCGCCACGGCGGCCGCTTCGATCGTGTGCTGGCGCGGCGCGCGAGTGGCCGCCGGACCCGCCACCTCGGTGTGGTCGTCGAAGACCACGGGCGCCGGCGTCGATGGCAGCGCCAGAGCAGCGACCGCGGTCGTGACGAACACGATCGACGCGAGCGCGAGCGTCCACTCGCCGCCCGCGAACCTGAGGAGCAACACGCCGGGCACCGACGCCACGAACCCTGCGGCGACGCCGGCGACCACGAGCTTCGAGTTCGCCCGCACGAGCAGTTCCTCGTCGTCGACGACAGCCGGCACGACCGCGCTCTTCGACACCGAGTACGCCTTCGACAGCACGAGGACCGTGAACGCAGCGGGGAACAGCAGCAGCCCGTCGAGCACACGCGCCATGAACACGCAGGCCACCGCCCGCCCGATCGCGGTGGCGACGATCATGAAGCGTCGACCTGCGCGCGACCGGTCGATGAGCGGACCGAGGAACGGAGCGACGACGGCGAACGGAGCCATCGTCAGCACGAGCGACAGGATGACCCGGCCCCGCGCTGCCGTCGGCGAGATGCTGAAGAACAACGAACCGGCCAGGGCGAGCGTGACGAGCGCGTCGCCGGCCATGGCCAGCGCGTGCGTGCGGGCCAGACGGGTGAACCCGGAGATCGCGCCGGTGCGGGGGCGTCGGGGAGGCCCGAGCTCGCGCCATCCGGACTCGGTCGCCATCGCCGCATCGTACGGCCGGCAGCTCGCCGTTCGACTCCCTGCTCAAGGCGCGAGGGCAGCGTGTCGAAAGACTGGCATGTCCGATCTCTCGAACCTCCTCGGTGACCTCTACGGCGATTCGAGCAACCCCGACGGCCCCCCGGTGCGTCACGAGCCGGCGGCCGCCGAGCGCAGCGAGTGGTCGGCCCGTCGGACCGATGACGACCTCGCTGCGGCCCTGTCGGCAGCGCTCGCGGAGCCGCCGGTCGCCCCCGCGATGCCGGCCGCTCCGATGCCGGCGCCGGCCATGCCGGAGGCCTATGCGCCGCAGGTCGAGTTCTCCGCTCCTGCGCCTGCCCCGGCCGCTCCGGCGATGCCGACGATGCCGGTCATGCCCATCGCTCAGCAGGCACCGGTCGCGCCGGTCGCTCCGGCTCGCGGCGCGTGGACGGCGGCGCCGGCCGAGATGCCCGCTCCGGTCGCGGTGGCCGTCGCCCCGGCGCCCGTCGCTGCTCCCGTGATGCCCGCCGGCCCGCGCATGTGGGCTCGCGGCGACGACGACATCTTCCCGATCGCCGGCGGCGCCAAGAAGAAGCGCAAGTAGCGGTCGAGCCGACCACCACCGAGGAAGGGACGGGCGTCGAGCCCGTCCCTCTTCGCGTCAGGCGGTGGCCGACGCCGGCGCCTCGAACTTGTAGCCGAGGCCGCGAATCGTCACGATGCGCGTCGGCGAGGACGGCACGTCTTCGATCTTCGACCGCAGGCGCTTCACGTGGACGTCGAGTGTCTTCGTGTCGCCGACGTAATGCGGTCCCCACACCCGGTCGATGAGCGTCTCCCGGGTCAGGACGCGGCCGGCGTTCGCGAGGAGCAGCTCGAGGAGCTCGAACTCCTTGAGGGGGAAGCTCATCCTCTCGCCCCGGACGAACACCTCGTGGCGCTCCGGGTCGAGGCGGACGTCGCCCACCTCGAGGACGTCACCACTCAGCTCGTCACGGTCATCCGTGCGTGGTGTCCGGCGGAGGACGGCGCGCATGCGAGCCACGAGCTCGCGCAGGCGATAGGGCTTGCTGACGTAGTCGTCGGCACCCACCTCGAGACCGACGACGGTGTCGATCTCGGACGACTTCGCCGTCACCATGATGATCGGCACGCGCGACTTGGCGCGGATCTCGCGGCACACGTCGATGCCCGACACCTTGGGCAGCATCACGTCGAGCAGGACGAGGTCGGGCCTGACGATGTCGAACAGCTCGAGCGCCTCGGCGCCGTCGCGAGCGACCTTCACGAGGAAACCCTCGCGCTTGAGCCCGACGACCAGCGCCTCGACGAACGACTCCTCGTCCTCGACGATGAGCACTGTCTGCATCGGGTCGGCCATCAGCCCGCCTCCAGCACCGGGTACGCCGGCCCGGCCGGCAGCTCGAGGCGGAAGGTCGAACCGACACCCTCCTGCGACTCCACGTGCACCTCTCCTCCGTGGTTGTGCGCGACGTGCCGGACGATCGAGAGCCCGAGCCCGGTGCCGCCGGTCGCCCGCGCCCTCGCGCGGTCGACCCGATAGAAGCGTTCGAAGATGCGGTCGAGATCGCGGGCGGGGATCCCGACCCCGGTGTCGACGACCGAGATCACCACTCGCTCACCGGATCGCTCGGCCGTGACCCGTACCGTCCCGCCCGCATCGGTGTAGGTGATGGCGTTCTCGACGAGGCTGTGCACAGCCGAGACCAGCTGGCGGCGGTCGCCGACGGTCGTCAGGCGGCCGGCGTCGTCGCACACCTCGAGAACGACGCCCCGCTGATCCGCGGCCTCCCGCAGCCGCTCCGTCGCCTCGCCCAGCACCAGGTGGACCGGCACCGGCTCCCGCCGGGGCGCTTCCTCGCTCTCGATGCGGCTCAGGTCGAGGAGGTCTTCGATGATCCGGCCGACGCGGAGCGCCTCTCCCTGCATCCGCTGCGCGAGCCGCTGGACGACCTCTGGATCGCCTTCGTCGACGAGCGTCTCCGCGAGCAGGCCAAGAGCGCCGATGGGGGTCTTCAGCTCATGGCTGATGTTGGCGATGAAGTCGCGCCGCACCGCCTCCAGACGGCGGCGCTCGGTGATGTCGTCGATGACGACGGCGACGCCGATGAGGCGGCCGCTGTCGAGCGGACGGGCGGAGACCTTGAGCGTGCGCCGCGGCGGACCGAACAGGTCGAGCGTCTCCTCTGACTCGCTGCCGGCCATGGCCGTCATGACGAGCCGATCGACCGTGCTCGCCACGAGCGCGCCGCCGACCGGATCACGAAGGACCGACGCGGCGACCTCGTTCTGCAGCAGGACGTTGCCCTGCTCGTCGAGGATCACGACGCCGTGGTCGAGCAGAGCGAACGCGTCGGCGAGTCGTTCGGAAGCCAGCGCGGCCGACTCGACCTGGGCCTCGCTCTCCGTCCGCGACCGTGCGAGCTCGTCCGCAGCGTTTGCTGCTGCGCGCATCGAGCGGAGGGCCGCCACGATCCCGCCGACGGCGAACAGAGCAGCGACGACCGCAAAGGCGATCGCGGCGGGCAGGTCCACGACGTCCATCGTACGAGGGTGGTTCTGCTATGGCCCGGGAGCGTGAGCCACCGTTCGTGCATCGTTCACCGGGGTGTCGGCGGCAGAACCCCGAGCGTTCACCGAGCGCGGAACAGAACCGCCTCGAGGGCCTGTGGTGCGTCGCCCGCGTCGACCACGCGAGGCCCCACCAGCGCGTTCACACTCACGTAGCCGTTCGTGACGAGCATCGTGTCGGTGTCTTCGGCGAGCTCCTCGTCGGTGTCACGCAGAACGAGGTGGAGGCGGTCGTGGTCGCGGCCCTCGAGGACCGTGCGGACGACGCCGAAGGGCGCAAGACGTCCGACGCGGACGCCTTTGATCTCGTCGAGGTCGAGTGCCGGGACGTTGATGTTCAGCACCGTGCCGTTCGGCGATCCCTCGATCCAGTCGACCGCCGCAGCGCCGATCTCGGCCGCGGTGTCGAATCGCCACGGGTCGCTCGCCTTCACGCTGACGGCGACGCCCTTCAACCCGAAGTTCGCCGCGGCGAGCGCCGCGCCGACCGTGCCGGAGAACAGGACGCTCCGCCCGGTGTTGCTGCCGTGGTTGATCCCGCTCGCGATCGTGTCCGGCCGCGGCCCGAACGCCTCGAGGTGCGCGGCCATCACGCACATGCCCGGCGGGCCGTCGACGCCGAACACCGGCACGGCCTCGCCGAGCTCCGGCAGCACCACCGTCTCCACCCGCACACCGGACGAGTGGCCCGGCCCGAGGGCCGCCGCTGACCCGCTCATGTCGTCGAGCGGTGCGGCGACGACGACGTCGTGGCCCCGCGCTACAAGAGCGACCGCCAAGGGAAGGATGCCGTCCGCGTGGACGCCGTCGTCGTTCGTGACCAGCACGCGCATGCGTCGAACCTACCGGTCACCCGCAAGGTGGCTGCCGTGGCAAGCGTGCCCATTGTGACGGTTCAACAACGAGTTCCGTGCCCGTTCACCTCCCGTTCACCTTCTCGCTCGTTCGACGCAATGTGGTCTCCGTACCGTCACCCACGACACGACAGGTAGAACCAACCATCCCCCTGACTTGGAGGAGATCTGTGACCAAATCGAAGACCCGCTGGTGGCGCCTGATCGCCGGACTGCTGGGCCTCACCCTCATCGCCGGCGCATGCGGCGGTGGCGACGACACCGGCGCGGGAGCCGGCGGTGAAGGCGGCGACCTCAGCGGCAGCATCGCGATCGACGGATCGTCGACGGTGGCCCCGCTCAGTGAGGCGATCGCCGAAGAGTTCCGTGCGGAGGCGTCGAACGTGAACGTGTCCGTCGGAACGAGCGGCACCGGCGGCGGCTTCAAGAAGTTCTGCGCCGACGAGATCGAGATCGCCGACGCCAGCCGTCCGATCAAGCAGGAAGAGATCGACGACTGCAAGGCGAAGGGCGTCGAGTTCACCGAGTTCCGGGTGGGCCTCGACGGCCTCGCCGTGGTGACCTCGGCGAAGAACAAGTTCCTCGAGTGCCTCAGCTTCGCCCAGCTCCAGGCCATCTGGAAGGACGGCGGTGCGAGCACGTGGAACCAGGTCGATCCGAAGTTCCCGAACGCCAAGGTCGCGATCTTCGCTCCGGGCGCCGACTCCGGCACCTACGACTTCTTCAACGAAGAGATCCTCGGCGACCTGAAGAAGCCCGAGACGCCCAAGCCCCGCGCCGACTACACGGCGTCGGAGAACGACAACGCCATCGTCCAGGGCATCGAGGGCGAGGAGAACTCCTGGGGCTACTTCGGCTACGCCTACTACCAGGAGAACAAGCAGGGCCTGAAGGACGTGAAGGTGTCGGAGGAAGAGGGCGGCGAGTGCGTCGAGCCCACCGCCGAGACCATCGAGTCGGGTGACTACCCGCTGTCCCGCCCGCTGTTCATCTACGTCAACAACAAGGCGCTCGACCGTCCGGAGGTGAAGGAGTTCGTTCGCTTCTACCTCGAGACGACGCCGGAGCTGATCGAGGAGATCGGCTACGTGGCGGCTCCCGCCAAGGACTACGAGGACGGCCTCGCGAAGTTGGACGCCTAGGTCCTCGCGGTTCGTATGATGATCGCGACCCCCGGACCGCCGTCCGGGGGTCGCGCATTGTCCTCCCTGCGATGAGCGCATCTCCCCTCTCCCTCGACCTCAGCCGCAAGCCCCGCGCGGGTGAGCGCGTCGTGATCGGCCTGCTCGCCCTGTGCGCGGTCGTTTCGATCGCCACCACCGTCGGGATCATCGCGGTGCTGATCTTCGAAGCGATCGAGTTCTTCCGCGAGGTCAGCTTCTTCAAGTTCTTCACCGGCACGAAGTGGCAGCCGCTCGGCGACGACGCGGGCGACTACGGCGTGCTCCCCCTGCTCGGCGGCACCGCGATGATCGGCTTCGGAGCGCTGTGCGTGGGCCTGCCGCTCGGCCTCGCAACCGCGATCTACCTCGCCGAGTACGCGAGCCCTCGCGTCCGGGCGATCCTCAAGCCGACGCTGGAGCTGCTCGCCGGCGTGCCGACGGTCGTCATCGGCTTCTTCGCGCTCAACTTCATCACTCCGTCGCTGCTGCGCCCCGTCTTCGGCGAAGATCGGGTGTTCATCTTCAACGCAGCCTCGGGCGCGGTGGCCGTGGGCCTCATGATCCTCCCCCTCATCGCCTCGATCAGCGAAGACGCGCTGCGCGCCGTACCGCAGTCGCTGCGCGAGGCGTCGTACGGCTTGGGCGCGACGAAGCGCGTGACCGCCCTCCGTGTCGTCGTTCCCGCCGCGCTGTCGGGCATCGCCGCGTCGGTGATCCTCGGGCTGTCGCGAGCCGTCGGCGAGACGATGGCAGTCACCATCGCGGCCGGGAACACGCCCCGCCTCACCGTCAACTTCTTCGACTCGATCCAGACGCTCACCGCGGCCATCGCCCAGACGGTGAGCGGCGAGGCCTCGGCCGGTTCGGCCCGCTACCTCGCGCTGTTCGCGTTGGGCGCCACGTTGTTCGTGCTGACGCTGGGCATGAACATGATCAGCAACATCATCATCCGTCGCTTCCGGCAGGAATACCAGTGACCGCGCCGGCGACTGCGGCGTCCGCCGGCGGGTCGGCCCGGACCGCTCGCGGAGTCACCAGAGGCGCGACCCGCAGCAGGGCGAGCGTCGTCTTCGACATCGTCTTCTCGGTGGCGCTGTTCGTCGGAACGATCATCGGCATCGTCGCGCTGGCCCTCCTGCTGTGGACGATCTACGACCGTGGGTGGGATCGCCTCGCCGACGATCCGATTGCGTTCCTGCAGAACTTCGTGTCGCGCCGCGCCAACCGGGCCGGCATCAAGGCCGCGCTGTGGGGCTCGATCTGGCTCATGGGCCTCGTCGCGCTCTTCTGCGTGCCGATCGGCGTCGGCGCGGCGTTGTACCTCGAGGAGTTCGCCCCGAAGAACCGGCTCACGACGTTCGTCGAGGCGAACATCGCCAACCTCGCCGGCGTGCCGTCGGTCGTCTACGGGCTGCTCGGCCTCGGCGTGTTCGTGCGGTTCATGCGCCTCGGGCCGACGTTGCTCGCGGGCGCGCTCACGCTCGCGCTCATGAGCCTCCCCGTGATCATCATCGCGGGGCGTGAGGCGATCCGTGCGGTTCCCCAGTCGATCCGGCTGGGGGCCTACGGGCTCGGCGCCACGAAGTGGCAGGCGGCACGGTCGCTCGTGTTGCCAGCGGCGCTTCCGGGAATCCTCACCGGGACGATCCTCGCTCTGTCTCGTGCGATCGGCGAGACCGCTCCGCTGCTGGTCGTTGGCGCCTCCGTCGCCATCTTCCAGACCCCGCAGGGGCTCGGCGACCGGTTCTCCGCCCTTCCGATCCTCATCTTCGACTGGACCCAGCGGCCGCAACAGGCCTTCGCTGTCGCTGCCGCAGCTGCCATCATCGTGTTGCTCGCGGTCCTCCTGGCGATGAACGCCGTCGCCATCTTCCTTCGCAACCGCTACTCGACCCGGTGGTGATGACATGTCCGACGTTGGAACCGTGAGCGACGAACACGTCGCGGGGCGTCCCGAGGTGCAGCCGCACGGACCTGCGCCCGACGCCGGCGAGGTGGTCTTCGACCTCAAGAACCTCCACTTCTTCTACGGACCCTTCCGTGCGGTGCGAGACGTGAACATGACCGTCCGCAAGCACGAGATCACCGCCCTCATCGGCCCGTCCGGGTGCGGCAAGTCGACGATCCTCCGCTGCCTCAACCGGATGAACGACCTCATCCCGGCCACTCGGGTCGAGGGCCAGATCCTCTACCACGGCGTCGATCTCTACGGCCCCGACGTCGACCCGATCGAGGTGCGACGCCGGATCGGCATGGTGTTCCAGAAGCCGAACCCGTTCCCGAAGTCGATCTACGACAACGTCGCGTACGGCCCCAAGGTGCACGGCATCAAGGTCAAGAACATGGACGAGCTCGTCGAGCACTCGCTCCGCAAGGCAGCGCTGTGGGACGAGGTCAAGGACAAGCTGAAGCAGAGCGGGCTGTCGCTGTCGGGCGGTCAGCAGCAGCGGCTTTGCATCGCGCGGGCGATCGCGGTGTCGCCCGAGGTGATCCTGATGGACGAGCCCTGCTCGGCCCTCGACCCCATCTCGACGATCCGGATCGAGGAGCTCATGATCGAGCTCAAGCAGGACTACACGATCGTGATCGTCACCCACAACATGCAGCAGGCCGCTCGCGTCTCCGACCGCACCGCCTTCTTCACGGCGGAAGCGACCGACAGCGGCGATCGCACCGGGCTCCTCGTCGAGTTCGACATGACGACGAGGATCTTCTCGGCGCCGAGCGACCAGCGCACCGACGACTACATCACCGGCCGCTTCGGCTGACGGCGCCGACGGCTCTTCACCCCGCGGCGGTCTGCGCGCCACCGCGCTGAAGCCGACTCGTCACCTGCGATCCGTACCGTCGCAACCATGCCGATCACTGCGCCCCCGGCCCGCCGCATCGAGCTCGGTCATGCGTTCAACCTCCGCGACATCGGCGGTTACGTGACCCCCGCGGGCGTGACCCGCTGGCGCAACGTGTACCGCGCCGACGGGGTGCACCGCCTCACACCGGACGATGCCATCCGGCTCCGTGAGGAGCTCGGCGTGCGCATCGTCCTCGACCTCCGCACGCTCGACGAGCGGGACGCCGGTGGGACCTTCGAGTGTGAAGGCGTCACGACGATCCACCTGCCGGTGCTGCGCAGCACGTGGGACGGACTCCAGCTCGACCAGGCCACCTCGCCTGCCGAGTTCCTGACCCAGCGCTACCTCGCAATGCTTGAGGAAGGCACCGAGGCCATCGCCGTCGCGATGCAGCTGATCGCCCGCACGCCGATGCGGCCAATCCTGTTCCACTGCTCCGCCGGCAAGGACCGCACCGGCGTGGTTGCCGCGCTCCTCCTCGACGTCCTGGGGGTGAGCGATGACGACATCGCCGCCGACTACACGATGAGTGCCGAGGCGATGGACCGACTCGTCGCCTGGGTGCGGGAGAACCGTCCCGAGGCGGTCGACGCGATGACCGCTCAGCCTGCGGCGTTCCTCGCGGCGCCCGCTGATGCGATGCACGGGTTCCTGCACGAGTTGCGTGCTCGCTACGGGTCTGCGGCGGTGTACCTGCGAGGTGCGGGTGTGGATCGCTCGGTGCTCGACGCACTGCAGCGCGACCTCGTCGAGTGACCGATGCACCGTCGACCGGGGGTGGACAACGTCGTCGTGTCGAGCGCAGGCGAGCTCTACGTCGCCTAAGACGGCGGGAACATGGAGATCAACGTGATCACCGCCGACCGCGTGGTCGCCCCGCGAGTGCGATACGAGCTCGCCGACCGGCACTGCGCCTTCGCCCGCTCCGGCACCGCCCACGACTGCCCTGGGAGAGATCGGCCGTGCGGGCGCACCCATGCTCGCCGAGACGGGCGGCTCCATGAATGCACTGGCACCGGCTGCCCTCCCTGTCGCCGGGCGTCTTCGGCTGGTAGGCGCGGCGCTGAGCGGAGAACGAGCCCGAGAACGAAGGAGAACGCGAGCGCGACGGCGAGATCAGCTGAAGCGGACGATCGGCCAGTTCGCCGCGTCCGCTGCGGCCCACAGACGGCGATCGGGGTTCACCGCCACCGGCCGAGCCACCGCCTCGAGCAGGGCAAGGTCGGACCCGGAGTCGGCGTAGGCGACAGCGGTGCGCACGGCGTCGTCTCCGAGGGGTGTCCCTGAGACGGTGAACCTTGCCCTCGCCGTAGCAGAAGGTCGATGCGAGGCGGCCGGTCAACCTGCCGTCCACGACCTCGACCTCGGTGCCGATCGCCATGTCGAAGCACAGCACCCGCGCCACCTCGGCCACGAGGTCGTGGGGCGCAGCCGAGAGCAGCACGGTCATGTCACCTCCTCGGCGATGCCCGTCGAGCAACAGGCGAGCGACGCCGTACGACTTTGCGGCGATCTGGGGCGCCACCCGCCTCGCTGCTTCGACCAGGGGTTCGAGTGACCGTCCGGCCGCGAGCGCGAGCAACGAACGGCAGAGCCGTTCGAGCGTGGCGTCAGTGGCGACGCCCCGTCGGAACGAGAGCTCGGTGAGGCTGAAGCGGGCGAGGTCGCGCCGGGCGATGATCCCGGAGGCGAGCAACTCGCGGCCGAAGATGGCCAAGCTGCTGCCGGGGATCATCGTCCGGTCGAGATCGAACACCGCCAGACCCGTGGCCGCCGGTGGGCGTTGCACGTGAGGGTCGAGCGTGGGCCCGAGCACGGCGGCCATGCGCTCATGGTGCGCGACACAGGTGTCGCGCACTGAGTCGTGCCGCGACGTCCAGGCGAACAGATGGAGAACGTGTGGGGCGAAGCTCGCTAAGGCTCCCGATACGACGACACCTCGACACTGAGGTCGCCGTCGTCGGGATCGTCCTCGAAGATGAAGGTCACCGTCGTGTCTTCGTCAGGAGCGAGGAACGCGATCGTCTGGTCGATCTCGACAGTGTCGGTGTCGAGCTCGAGCTCGGCGTCGACCCGCACCTCGGCGCCGGCCTCGTCGCCAATGTTCCGCACCTCGACCTCGACGTGGTGCAGCTGACCGATCTTCTCGACCGACTTCACCGTCGTCTCGAACATCGGCGGATCGCCCGCACGACCCGCCGACCAGTCGACGACGAGCACCGCAGCGACAGCGGCGATGACCGCGGCCGCGATGAAGCCAATCGTCCACTCGGCCGCGGTGGGCTTCGACCTCGGCTCACCCAGGCCTTCGTCGCGATCGCTCATACCACCAGCCTCCCGGCGGCGCCGCCGACGCTGGCGGGGAAGCTGAGCACGACGGCCTGCGCCAACGCGTTCGTCGGCGCGGCCGTGTCGAGGTTCTCGAAGAACCACAACAACGCGCCGGAGGTCACGAGCGACACGAGGTAGGCGACGAGCGTCTCCGGCACCGGCCGCTGTATGAGGCCCTCGTGCTGCAGTCGCGCCTCCTCGTTGGTGAAGCCGGCGGAGAACACGATGAGGTACGTCACCAGGATCGACGCTGCGATGAGCACGAGAAGCCACGGTTGCTCGATCCCCGTGACCAGCATCGGCACTTCCTCGGTTGGCGCGATGCTCAGCGCGATGAACGCCGCTCCCATCGCCGTCGCCGCCAGATCGGCGAGGGTGGCGTTCTTCGCGGTGTCCTCTTCCTCGTCGTCGTCGCGCTGCAACCGGCCGCGGTTCGCGGCGCGGCCGAAGACCTCGCCTGCGACGGCGGCCCCGAGAGCGAACGGTGCCGCCTCGTAGACGATCATCTGCGTCGCAATGGGTAGCGGCGTGCGGAGGGTGATCCGCTGGAGGATCACCAGGACGAAGGCGACAGCGACGAGGCCGAGCCCGACTGCGGTCACGACGTCGAGGACGACCTCCGTCACATTGACGTCAGGACGGCGACGGAAGCCGATGGCGGTCATCAGGAGCGCGACGGGCGCGAATGTTAGGGCGAGCGCGATGAGGGCCTTCGATGGCGACACCGTCTGGCCGAGCCACCACACCTCCATCGTGTAGAGCAGCGGCACGCCGAACACGAGCCCGCCCGCGATGCCTCGGAGCGCGTCGTCGAGCGCCTCGTTCCACGGTCGTGCGACAGCGGTCGGCACGGCAACCACTGTTCCCCACCGGCGCCGCGGGCGAACGCGGCGCGCCTTCATACTCCGCCCGGGAGAAGACGATGCACCGCTTCGAACAGCCCGACGACCGCGACCGCGAGGGGCAGGACGAACACGAGCCATGCGACGACCCGACGCCGCTGCGCGACCACTTGCAGCGCGGTCGAGACCGCGACGACCGCGAGAGCCCACCGACCGGCGGATCGTGCTGAGGACACCTGCAGCGCCGACGGGGCCGTCTCGTTCTGTCCGATCGTTCGAACGACCTGTGCGTTCGTGTCACCGGACAGAACGGGTGGACGTTCCCACCACGACACCGTCTCCGCTGCGAGATCGGTCGTCGTGCGCACGGCCTCCTCCGTCGTGATTACGCCTCGAACGACGAGCCGCTCCGTCGCTCGGTAGGCCGGGTGGCACGTCGTGAGGGTGAGCGTCGGCTCGTCGGTGGGCTTGAGCACCGAGCGCTCCCGCGGGCTCACGACGAACGTGTCGGTTACCACGTAGCGATGGGTGCCGTTGAGCGTCGACACAAGCATCAGGTCGCCCGGGCGGAGCTCGTCGAGGCGAAAGAACGGCGCGCCGTACGTAGTCCGGTGCCCCGCGATGGCAGCATTGCCGAGCTCACCCGGCAACGGCGTGTACTCGTAGTGGCCCGGCCCCTTCGCCAGTGCACCTGGCGTCGTGCCGCGCACGACCGCCTGCTCGAGCCCGATCTTCGGGATCTTCAACATCGCAATCGCCTCACCCACAGGCGTCGACGGCGCGCTCGTGTCGAGAGGCGCCACGTGCACCGCCGTCGCATCGCGCGCGGCGCTAGGAGCGGCGGTCGCCAGCCGTCGCGCGAAGTCACGCTGCAGATCGGCCTGGGCCCTCCCGGCGAAGAACGCCGTGCCCCACAGCGAGTACGCGGCGAACAGCACGAGAAGGCAGCCGATCCACGTGACGGCGCTCAGCGCCCCGCGCACCAACCGTTGCCGGGGCGCGCCGAGGGCCGACGAGTCCGTGCAGACGCCGGACCCGTCGACCCAGAAGCGGGGTGTCGCCGAAGTTGCGGTCAGTGCCGCACGAGACGTCGTCGACCGACGGTGCCACCAGCCATCAGGAGCAGGCCGACCGCCGCGAGCACCCAGTGCTCACCACCGGTCTTCGCCAGCGGGCCGGGGTTCTCCGGCGACGCCGCAGCCGCAGCCACTCGCGGTGTGGTGGTGGTACGGGATGTGCCAGCGGAGCGCACGTTCGCGACGGTGCTCGTGTTGGTCACGTTCGTCGGAGCGGCCGCTGCGGTCGTCGTCGCCGGGGCCGCAGTCGTCGACGTGGTCTCCGCGACCCGACCGGCCGCCACCGTGGTGGTCGTCGTCGCCTGGTTCGTCTGCGGGTTGATCTTGGCGATCTGTTCCAGACCCAGTGCGACGAGGCGGGGCGGCAGCGGTGCGTAGCCCAGAGGAGCCGCCTTGCTCTGCCCCTCGACACCCAAGCCGTAAGCGAGGAACGCCTTGAGGTTGTCGCCCTTCGCCGCGTCCATCTTCGGAGGTGCGAGCAGGTACGAGACAGAGGCGATCGGATACGCGTTCGCAACGGTCGTCGTGTAGTTCATCGTGACCGTGCGGTCTTCGTTGATGACCGCGTCACCGACCGCATCGGTCACCGCGTTCGGATCGTTCGGCGTGCGGAAGTTTCCTGCGGCGTTGCGCACCTTAGCGATCGGTATCGAGCGCTCGTTCGCGAACGAGACCTCCATGTAGCCGATCGCGCCGGCGGTCGCCTTCACCGCGGTTGCCACGCCGTCGTTGCCGTTGCCGGTGGAGCCGTTGACGGGCTTGGTGACCGTGTTCTGCGTGCCGCGCGTCCACGTCGTCGAGGCCTTGCTCAGGTACGTCGTGAAAGCGTTCGAGGTGCCGGAGGAATCACTGCGGACGACGGGCTGGATCGGCGTCGAGTCCGAGTTGCCGAGCAGTTGACCCCAGGTCGTGATGTTGCCCATGAAGATGTCACCGATCTGGTTCGCGGTGAGCTGCAGGTCGCTGACGCCCGACTTGTTGAAGCCGATGGCGATGCCACCACTCGTGGTGACGACGTACACGACGCCGCCGCGCTTCTCGTTCGCCTGGGTCGTCTCCGACGCGCTCATCGGCACGTCCGACGCGCCGAAGTCGGCCGTGTTGTTGATGTACGCGTTGCGTCCTGCGCCCGAGCCCTGGCCCGAGTACTCGACAGTGAACCCGAGCTTCGGATCCTTCTTCACGTCTGACTTCCACTGCTCGTAGATGTTGAGCGGGAAGGTCGCGCCGATGCCGGTGATCTTCGTACCGGCGTCGACGGCCTGGGCCGAGACCTGACCCGACGACGACGCTTCGACGGTTGCCTCCTCCTCGGCCGGCGGCGCTTCCTGAGCTGCGGCGGGTGATACCCCGACGAGCAAGAGCACGAGGCCGGCCGCGGCGAGCAGCTTCGTCCTCAGGGTCGATGACATGGGGTTGGTGCTTCTCCTTGTGTGGTGGTTCGTGGATCGGTGGGAGATCAGCCGAAGCGGCCGTTCACGTAGTCCTCAGTGCGCGAGTCGCGCGGGTTGGTGAAGAGTTGGGTGGTCGACCCGGCTTCGACGATGCGGCCCGGCTCGTTCTCATCCGCCAAGAAGAAGGCGCACCGGTCGGACACCCGGAGTGCCTGCTGCATGTTGTGGGTGACGATCACGACCGTGACCTGGTGGGAGATCTCCTCGATGGTCTCCTCGACACGCCGCGTCGAGCCTGGGTCGAGAGCCGAGCACGGCTCGTCCATGAGCAGCACCTCGGGCTCGATCGCGAGGGCGCGAGCGATGCACAGACGCTGCTGCTGACCACCCGAGAGATCGCCGCCAGGAGTCTTGAGGCGGTCCTTCACCTCGCGCCACAGCCCCGCGCGGGTGAGGCTGCGCTCGACGATGTCGCCAGCATCGGTGCGCTTGATGCGCGAGAGCTTCAGGCCGGACAACACGTTGTCGGCGATACTCATCGTCGGGAAGGGGTTCGGCTTCTGGAAGACCATCCCGATGCGGCGCCTCGTGGTGGCGGGCGACGCGGCCGGACCGTAGATGTCGACGCCGTCCAGGAAGATCTCGCCGCCGATCGCTGCACCGTGGACGAGCTCGTGCATCCGGTTGAGGGTCCGCAGGAACGTCGACTTGCCGCACCCCGACGGACCGATGAGCGCCGTGACGTGTCCGGGCTCCATCGTTAGGTCGACGTTCGCGAGGACCAGACGCTTGCCGAACCACGCGCTCACGTCACGCGCTTCGAGGCGTCCGCCGGATGCTCCTGGGACGTCGCCTGCTACGGCGAGCCGCGCCTCCAGGCTTGCGATCTCTGACATGTCGGTCATCGGGTCTCCCTCCGGAGGCGGGCTGCGGCGAGTCGGGCGACGGTGAACAGCACGAGGACGATGGCGATCAGCACCAACGCACCGGCCCAGGCTCGGGTGACCTGACCTTCCAGCGGGTTGCGGATCAATTTGAAGACGAACAACGGGAGCGAAGACTGCTGACCCTCGAACGGGTTGGTGTTCATGCCGTCGCTGCCCAGGGCGGTCATCAGCAACGGAGCGGTCTCGCCGGCCACCCGAGCGACACCGAGCACGACAGCGGTGATGAGGCCCGTACGAGCGGTGGGCAGGACGACCCGGACGACCATCCGCCAGTCGGGTGCACCGAGAGCCAGGGCCGCCTCGCGCAGGCTTCCTGGCACGAGGGCGAGGACCTCCTCAGCCGTACGAGTGACCGTCGGAAGCATCAGCACCGACAGGGCCAACCCGGCGTTGAGGCCGGAGAAGCCGTGCCCGAGGCGCAACACGAAGAGCGTGTAGATGAACAGCCCGGCGACGATCGACGGGATCCCGCTCATGGCGTCGACGAGGAAGCGGATCACACGCGCCACACGACGGCCGGCGAACTCGCTCAGGAACACGGCGGTGAGGACACCGAAGGGCACCGAGATCAACACAGCGATGCCCACCTGCTGGAGCGTGCCGACGATGGCGTGCCTGGCTCCGCCGACGTCGGGCGGGTCGAGCGGGCCGACCGTCTCCATGGTCTGTGTGAAGAAGGCGTTCGTAAGCCCCGGCACGCCCTTCAGAACGACGAAGCCGAGGATCAACACCAGCGGCACGAACGTGAGCAGAGCGACGGACGCGATGATCACCGTCGCCAGGCAGTCATTTCGCTTGAGCGGGCCAATCGTGAGCGTCAGCACCCCCGCGTACGCGGTGAGGAAGAGGGCGTACGCGACGAGTCCGAACCCGAGCGTGCCGTCGAGCGGGGAGATGGCGAAGAGGAGCGCCGTCACGACGACAGCCATCAGCGCGCATGCCCCGGCCTGGGCGAGGCCGGCGACGTCGAGGTGCCGGGTCGCGCGCCTCTCGGGTGATGCGATCGCGGTCAACGGTCGAACTCGCTTCCCTTCGCGGCCTTGCTCACGATGAGCCGGGCGACCATGTTCACGACGAGGGTGATGACGAACAGCGCGAGCCCGGCGGCGATCAACGCGTGACGCTCGAGCTCGCCTGCTTCGCCGAAATTGTTCGCGATCAGCGCAGCGACGGTGGAGCCACCGGTCTGGGTGATCTCCGGGAAGATGCGGAAGTCGACGCTGAGCACGAGCGCAACAGCGATCGTCTCGCCGAGTGCCCGGCCGAGGCCGAGCATCGAGCCGCCGATGATGCCGGGGCGACTGAAGGGGAGGATGACCTTGCGGATCATCCCGAGCCGGGTGCCGCCGAGGGCGAGCGCCGCCTCGCAGAGCACGCGCGGTGTCTGCGACATCACCTCACGAGACACCGTCGCGATGATCGGGATGATCATCAGAGCGAGCACCACGCCGGCGTCGAACATCGACCGACCGAAGAGGCCGGTCTCGTTGTCGAAGATCGGGACGAATCCCAGGTGCGCATCGAGCCAGCGTTCGAGCCCGGCGAGCTTCGGCACGAGGAAGAACAGGCCCCACATGCCGTAGATGAGGCTCGGGATCGCGGCGAGGAGATCGATCAGCGTCGTCAACGTCCTCGAGATCCGGCGCGGCAGGTACTCGCTGACGAAGAGCGCCGTCGCCACCGCCACCGGCACGGCGAGCACGATCGCGATCGTTGCGATCACGACGGTGCCGTACAGCACCGCTGCGATGCCGAACGCCGGCGGCTCGTTGCCGGGCTGCCACTCCCACACCTTGAGGAAGTCCCACCCGGCGACCTCCACCGCCGGTCGCGCCTCGTTCACGAGGAACAGCGCGATGAGGGCGAGAACGACGAGCGTCGCCCACCCCGCCGCTGCAGTCAGCGCGCGGAAGGCGCGGTCCGGGGTCGTGTGTGACTGGTGGATGACGCGCGGCTCGGGTTGCGCGCTACCTCGGTCCCTCAGCTCAACGACGTCGAACGCCCGGGCTCCGCCTCCGCTCATGGAGCACACGGTGGCGGAGCGTGTTGAGCGGCCGGAAGCGACCGAGTGGCCACGAGGTGAACGACCGCAGAACTCTCGGTCGGCTGTTGCTCAGATGGGTTTGAACCCGACGAAAACGGACTGTTCGACACGCGTTCGACGTCGCGTCACCTGGGCGAGCCGTTAGTTCACCTCGCCACGCGATCGTCCGAGGCGTGGGTCATTCGCACATCCATCGTCCGTTCGTGTCGCGCCGGCAGTTCCTCAAGGGGGTCGCCGCGACATCGGCTGCGACCGCAGCCGGGCCGTTCTTCTGGAAGCAGCTCGCGTACGCCGCCGACGCACCACCGACGCAGTTTCACCTCACGTTCGGTCGCGACGCGTCGTCGGCCATGAACGTCTCGTGGATGACGGCCGCGCCGGTCGAGCGCCCGTTCGTCGAGGTGCTGGGATCGCGAATCCCTGCGCGAACGGTGCAGTACCCGGGCTACCCCGGCTTCTTCCACCACGTCGAGCTGAGTGGGCTGCCTGCGTCGACGGACGTCCCCTACACGGTCGGCCACGCGGAGCAAGCCGTCGCCGCAACGGCGACGACGTTCCGGACGGCACCCTCACGGCGGGAGGCGTTCACGTTCACCGCCTTCGGTGACCAGGGCACCGACACGCCACCGAACGCGCTCGGGCAGCCGCCGTTCCAACCGAGCATGAACACCGAGCTCGCACGCGCGATGGACCCGCGCTTCCACGTCATCGTCGGCGACCTCTCGTATGCCAACGGCAACCAGCAGATCTGGGACGACTGGTTCGCCATGATCGAGCCGATGGCCCGCACCAAGCCGTGGATGCCGACCATCGGCAACCACGAGATCGAGTCGCAGCTCACCGGACGCGCGGCCGACTCGTGGGGCAGATGGGGCTACGACCCGTACCGCACTCGCTTCCTCTTGCCGTCGAACGGTCACGACGACCTGCAGAACTGCTTCTACGCGTTTCGCTATGGAAGCGTCCATGTCGTGTGCATCGACAACAACGACGTGAACGAGGAGGTGAGGAACAACATCGGCTACACGGGTGGGCGCCAGCAGCGCTTCGTCGAGGCGGAGCTGCTCGCAGCTCGTGAGGATCCCGACGTCGACTTCGTCATCGTCGTGATGCACCAGTGCGCGTTCTCCTCGTCGTCGAAGCACGGTTCCGACGAGGGCGTCCGCAAGGCGTGGTTCGACGTGTTCCGGCGCGCGTCGGTCGACCTCGTCCTCCAGGGACACGACCACACCTACGAGCGTTCGCACGCGATGGTCGGCGACGCGGTCGTGTCGACGGGGCCGACCTACCGGAGCGACGTGGGGACCGTCTACGTCGTGTGCGGCAACGGCGGTGCGGTGCAGGAGCCGTTCAACCCGCAGCAGCCCGCGTGGTCCGCGTTCCGCCAGGCGCTCAAGATCGGGACGATGCGGATCGAGGCCGAGCCGAACGCGTCGAACGGCATGAGCCGGCTCGTGTTGTCGGAGCACTGGGCCCTCGACGGCTCGGTGATCGAGGACGGCATCGTGCTCGAACGTCCGTCGAAAGCGCTGCGGGCCCAGAGCGCTGCCGCTGATGCGCCAGGTGCGGCCGCTGTGCCTGCGTCCGCATCGCCAGCGCTGTCGCCAGCGGCGCCGCAGGCTCCCGTCGAGACGCTTCCTGCAACGGGCGGCCCAGCGGGCGCCGCTCTCGTCGGGATCGCGGCTGCAGCGGGAGGGCTCTCCCTCCGGACTCTCACTCGCGAGGAACGCCAGGAGGAGCTCCGCGATCTGACGTCGACCTGACGTCAGATCGCAGTTCTCCACACCCATTTCCACCGGTTGTCCCTCTCGTTGTCCACACCATGGGCGCCGTACGGTGCAGGTGGTGAGCGTGCACGACCTCGACGTGTCGAGCGTCGACCCTGGGGTGCTGGTTCTCTTGTGGGAGCTGGAGGCCGAGAGCCAAAGCCTGTTGGCCGAGGCTCGTGACCCCGTCGCCGATGTCGCCGCCTCGGCCGCAGCTTTCGAGCGGCGCTCGGAGATCGACGGGCACGTGCTCGCTGCGCGCGTCCTGCTTGGTGCCGGCGCGTCGAACGACAGCGTGCTGGCGATCCTCCGTCGCGTCGCTTAAGCCACGATCGCCGCGTCGAACGCGACCGGCGCGCCGGCGGCTGGTTGGATGACGATCCGGTAGGAGGGCTCGCACGAGTACATCCGGGCGAAGCGACGCGCTCGCGTCAGCGCGTCGAACCGCACGGCCTCGTCGGCGGCGTCGACGAGCACCATGCCCGGCCCGACGAAACGCCGCGAGGCGACGTCTTGGAGCAGGAAGCTCAGCGGTCGTTGTTCGTCGCGCACCTGCTCACCTTGACCGATCATCGGCGCTGCCACACCCGAATTTCGGACGAGCCCACGAATCGTCGTGAAGCCGACATCCGGAGGTAGGGGATCGGCCGCTGTGCGTTCACCCTCGCTCTCTACGTTCCGCGTTCGATGACCGACATCGACAACATCAACGACATCCAGCTCTCACGCCGTTCGCTGCTCCGGGGCGCCGGCACGTTCCTCGGCGCGGCGGCGCTCGCCGCACCGTTGTCGGCGCTCGCTGCGAACCCGGCTGCGGCAGCGGGCAGGGGCGGCTGGCACGCCGGGCTCGCCGGCGGGTACGGCCCGCTGTACCCGACGAAGGACCTGACGACGGGCCAGGAGCTCCTGAAGCTCCCGCGCGGGTTCCAGTACATGAGCTTCGGCCGCAGCGGCGAGCTCATGACCGACGGCATCGCGACGCCCGGAAACCACGACGGCATGGCCGCATTCCGCATGCCCGACGGCAAGGTGCACCTGGTCCGCAACCACGAGCGCGGCCCGGGCGCGGCGTTCGCCCACGGGATGACGTACAACGACCAGGCCGGCGGCGGCACGACGACGCTCGTCTTCGACCCTGACAAGGGCCAGCTGGTGGAGTCGTGGGCCAGCCTGGCCGGCACGATCCGCAACTGCGCCGGCGGGCCCACGCCGTGGGGTTCCTGGCTCACGTGCGAGGAGACCATCGACGCCGTCGGCGCCAAGCGCCACGGGTACGTCTTCGAGGTGCCGGCCGACGGCGTCGGCAGCGGCCAACCGATCATCGGCATGGGCCGCTACAACCACGAGGCGGCCGCTGTCGACCCGGCCACCCACATCGTCTACCTCACCGAGGACGCCACACCCTCGGGCCTCTACCGGTACGTCCCGACGAAGAAGGACGACCTCGCCGCCGGCGGCAAGCTGCAGATGCTGAAGATCGGCGACGGCCTGTCGGTCTCGACGTACATCGACGCCACGGGCAAGAGCTACGGGAAGGTCAGCTGGGTCGACATCGACGACCCGGATCCCTCGAACGCTCGCGCCACCGCTGCAGGGTCCGTCGTCCAGCAAGGGATCCTGAAGGGCGGGGCCGTCTTCAGCCGCGGCGAAGGCGCGTGGTACTCGAACGGCAAGGTCCACTTCGTGTCCACCAACGGTGGTCCGGCCCGCCAGGGGCAGATCTTCGAGCTCGACGTGGTGAACGACACGCTCCGCGTGCTCTACGCCTCTCCCGACGCAGCGACGCTCAACGCGCCCGACAACATCTGCGCGAGCCCTCGCGGCGGACTCGTCATCTGCGAAGACGGCTCCGGCACCGAGTTCCTCCACGGCCTCGGCCTCGACGGGAAGATCTTCCCGTTCGCCGAGAACAACCTGAACGACTCCGAGTGGGCCGGCGCCACGTTCGAGCCCAAGAACGGCAACTGGCTGTTCGCCAACATCCAGTCGCCCGGCATCACGTTCGCCATCACCGGCCCCTGGAGGCAGGGCGTCCTCTAGGTGTAGTGACCACGGACGTTGCTGACACTCCGGGTCCACCGATGAGCTGAGCCTCCGGGCGAACGTGTGGCTCTTCCACAAGACGCACGTTCCCCCAGGAGGCTCAGTTGCACGGTAACGCTCGCCTGACCCATCGCGGTCGACAGGAGCTCGTCGAGCGGTTGAAGGCCGGGACGCCGCCGGCCACGGTGGCTCGCTTGATGAACGTGTCGAGAGACACCGTCTACAAGTGGCGAGACCGTCACGACGCCGACCCAGACGGCCAGTGGTGGGTCGA
>Ga0247719_1000373_pt1 | contig 28530 bp, 28 predicted proteins | sample 41E_DmetaG_FD_189046 | JGI IMG/M metagenome (GOLD analysis project Ga0247719, IMG submission 189046) | Soil microbial communities from hillslope of Landscape Evolution Observatory, University of Arizona, Oracle, AZ, United States - 4-1-E_D | ecosystem: Engineered > Artificial ecosystem >...
GAGACGCTCAACCTCAGCCGCGGCACCGGAACGCTGGTGCGCTTGTCGGAGCCGATGACTGACGTGTTCGTCGCCAACGACGCGATCGCCGACGTGCAGGTGCGTTCGCCGACGCAGCTCTACATCTTCGGCAAGGGCGCGGGGGAGACCACTGTTTACGCCACCGCCAAGTCGGGACGCATCGCTTATGCCGCGAACGTCCGCGTCGGCAACAACATCAGCTCGGTCGGCGAAATGCTGCAGCTGGCCATGCCGGAAGCCCGCATCCAGGCGACGCCGATGAACAATCTGGTGCTGCTGACCGGCACGGTCGCAAGCCCCGAGGACGTGGCGGAGGCGCAGCGCTTGACCCAGGCTTATGTCGGGGAAGGCACGCAGGTCGTAACCCGACTCCGCTCGGCAACGCCGCTGCAGGTCACGCTCAAGGTCCGCATCGCCGAGATCAACCGTACCTTGCTGAAGCAAATGGGCGTCAACCTGCTGACCCAGGACCCGACCTCCGGCTTCCAGTTCGGGATCGCGCAGGGCCAGGGCATTCACATCGCCGACCCGACGGTTCCCGGCGACGTCACCAAGGTCCTTCGCAATGCGGTCGGATCGACGCTGATCGGCAGCGGCAAGCTGCTCGGTCTCAATGTCCTCGGTTCGCTCGACATCGCCGCCCAGGATGGCCTGGTGTCGATCCTGGCCGAACCGAACCTGACCGCGCTTTCGGGCGAAACGGCGAGCTTCCTCGCCGGCGGCGAGTTCCCGATCCCGGTTTCGCAATCGCTCGGCTCCATCGCCATCGAGTATAAGCAATATGGCGTTGGCCTCGCCTTCACTCCGATCGTGCTCGGCGACGGCCGCATCTCGATGCGCGTCCGGCCCGAGGTCAGCGAGCTTTCCAACGAAGGCGCCGTGCGGCTCAACAACTTCCTCGTCCCCGCGCTAACGACGCGACGGGCCGAGACCACCGTAGAGCTCGGTTCTGGCCAATCGTTCATGATCGCGGGGTTGCTGCGCAACACTGCCACCAACAATGTCGACAAGGCGCCGTTCCTCGGTGACCTGCCGATCCTCGGCGCGTTGTTCCGCTCGACCAGCTTCCGGCGCAACGAGACCGAGCTAGTGGTGATCGTCACCCCCTACCTCGTCCGTCCGGTGTCGGGCCAGCTGGCAACGCCGGTCGACGGCTACCGCGTGCCCAACGACATCGAGCGCGACGTTCTTGGCCAGACCTTCACCGGAGTCAGCGGAAAGCCAGCTCCGACCGCGGTCCAGGCCGTGCCCGCGCCGGCCGCCGGTGCCGTCGCGGTCCCCGCCCCCGGGTTCAAGCTGTGATGCGCGGCCTCTTGAGGAAGGATGCAAGCATGCGTTCGAAAGTGCTTTTGACGGGTCTCGCTTGTTCGGCCCTGGCCGCGTGCGCCACGCCCGACGTTCCGAACAAGGGGCTTGCCTCGGTCAACGTGCCGGTGGTGACGAGCGTCGACTACGTCTTCGACGCGGCCGCCCCCGGAGGCGTGCTGGCGCCGGGAGAAGCGGAGCGGCTCAACGGATGGTTCCAGGGCCTAGGGCTCGGCTACGGCGACTCCGTCTATGTCGACGGCGCATATGCCGAAGCCGCGCGTCAGCAGGTCGCGGCCATTGCCGGCCAGTACGGCATGATGGTTTCGGCCGGCGCTCCCGTCACCGCGGGAATGGTCGGTCAGGACGCGGTCCGGGTCGTCGTCGCGCGCCGCCGAGCAGTCGTTCCCAACTGCCCGAACTGGAGCATTCCCTCCCAGCCCAATTGGGACAACAGCTCCATGTCGAACTTCGGCTGCGCGGTGAACACTAACCTCGCGGCGATGGTCGCCAACCCTCAGGACCTGGTCCATGGCCGCGAGAGCGCCGGCGTCTCGGACACTATGACGGCCGCCAGGGCAGTCGAAATGTACCGGACCGCTCCCCCGACGGGTCAGAAGGGCCTGCAGGACATCAGCACGAAGAAGGACAAGTGATGAACGCTCCCTTCCAAGCACGCGCCGGACTGCGCGACCCGTTCACCGCCTTCGTCTGCGACGATTCGACCGCCGACATGCTGCGGCCGGTCGCGGTCGAGCACGGCTGGTCTCCGGAGAAGGTCAACAAGGGCGGGCTGCGCAATGCCGTCCAATCGCTCTCGGTTTCGGCGAGCCCGAACATCCTGTTCGTCGACCTGTCGGAATCCGCTGACCCGCTCAATGACATCAACGCCCTGGCCGAGGTCTGCGAGCCCGGCACGATCGTCATCGCGGCCGGCACCGTCAACGACGTGCGGCTGTACCGCGATCTCGTCGCCAGCGGGATCCACGATTATCTGCTGAAGCCCTTCACGGTCGATCAGCTCCGCGACACCTTCGCTCATGCGCAGATGATCCTTTCGGGCCCGCGCGGCGAAGCCCAGGTGGATCGTCCGCACGTCATGTCGGCAGTGATTGGCGTCCGCGGCGGCGTCGGAGCCTCGACCATCGCCACCTCGCTGGCGTGGCTCCTTGGCGAGAAAGCGCGCCGTTCGACCGCCCTTCTCGACCTCGACGTCCATTTCGGCACCGGCGCGCTGGCGCTCGATCTCGAGCCTGGCCGCGGTCTTACCGACGCGATCGAAAATCCAAGCCGTATCGACGGCTTGTTCATCGAGCGAGCGATGGTCCGCGCCAACGAGCGGCTGTCGGTGTTGTCGGCCGAAGCTCCGATCCACCAGCCGCTGGTGACCGACGGGAGCGCATTCTTCCAGCTTCAGGAAGAGATGCGCAACGCGTTCGAATCGACGGTGCTCGATCTGCCGCGGCACATGCTGATCCAATATCCGCATCTGGTCCATGACGCGCATGTCGCAGTGGTCGTCGCGGAGCTCACCCTGGCGGCAACCCGCGATACGATCCGGGTGCTTGCCTGGCTGAAGTCGAACGCCCCGCAGACCAAGCCGATCGTCATTGCCAATGGCGTCCCGTCGGGAGGCGCGCTGGAGATCAGCCGCAAGGATTTCGAACAGTCGATCGAACGTCCGGTCGATATCGTCTTTCCGTATGACGCCAAGCTCGCGGCTCAGGCGGCGAAGCTCGGCAAGCCAATGGCGGAGGTCGCCAGCGGCAAGATGGCGGGACCCTTCAACCAGCTCTCGAATCTGGTTCTGAGCCACGCCAGCGACGAAGGCGCCGCCGAAGCAAAGGCCGGTTCCGCCAACAAGTCGCTGGTATCAAGCTTGAAGTCGATGCTGGCGAAAAAGGAGTCGGCGAAAGCCGCGTGACCGTAAGCCGCCCGCGAGGGCGGGAATGAGTGGATGAGAGGCGAAGGCTGAATGCTCCTGTGGCTACTCCTGTTCGGCGGTTTCGGCGCGCTGGCGCTCGCTTATGCGGCGATGCGCGGGCCGTCGGCCGGAAAGGCGGTCAAGCGCCGCATCGAATTGATCAAGGAGCGGCACGGCGATGTCATCGCTGGCAACGCCCAGGCGCAGATCCGCAAGCTGTTCGCGCAGCGCGCCGACCGCCTGGAAGGATATGCCGCGTCGCTGATCCCGAAGCCGGCGCTGCTGCGCAAGCGGCTGGAGATGACCGGCAAGGACATCACGCTTGGCAAATATCTGACCATCTGCGGCGGGACGGCCCTGTTCATCGCAATGCTGTTGATGTTCCGGGGCGCACCGTTGTTGCTCTCCCTGCTGCTGGGCGTGTTTTTCGGCATCGGCGGCCCGCATTTCGTCATCGGCAAGCTGATCAAGCGCCGCATCGCCAAGTTCAATACGAGCTTCCCGGACGCCATCGAGCTGATGGTCCGCGGGCTGCGCTCGGGACTTCCGATCACCGAAACGCTGGGCATCGTCGCGAGCGAAATCCCGGGGCCCGTCGGCGTCGAGTTCCGGATGGTCGCCGACAAGATGAAGATCGGCCGCACCATGGAAGCCGCGCTTCAGGAGACCGCCGACCGGCTGGGTACCGCCGAGTTCCAGTTCTTCGTCATCACGCTAGCAATCCAGCGCGAAACCGGCGGCAATCTCGCCGAGACGCTGTCGAACCTTGCCGACGTGCTGAGGAAGCGCGCGCAGATGAAGCTCAAGATCCGCGCGATGAGCTCGGAATCCAAGGCCTCGGCCTACATCGTCGGCTGCCTGCCGTTCGTGGTGTTCACGCTCGTGTGGATGATCAACCCGACCTACATGGGCGGCTTTTTCGAGGACCAGCGGCTGATCGTCGCGGGTTTGGGCGGCCTGGTATGGATGGGCATCGGCGCATTCATCATGGCCAAGATGGTCAACTTCGAGATCTGACGGGGTAGAGGATCATGCAGCAGGCCACTGGCCCCCACATCCTCGGCTTCGATGTCATCTGGATCGCGACGATGCTCAGCGCCGTCGCGACCTTCTCGGTGATCATGGCGATCTACGCGGCGACTACGGTCAAGGATCCGATGGCACGCCGCGTCAAGGCGCTCAACGAGCGGCGCGAGCAGCTCAAGGCCGGCATCGTCGCCTCGACCAACAAGCGCAAGAAGCTCACCAACCGCAACCAGGCCGCGGACCGCGTTCGCTCGATCCTGTCGCAGTTCAAGATGCTTCAGGACGATCAGGTCAAGAAGACGCAGATCCGGCTGATGCAGGCCGGCATCCGCACCAAGGACCTGGCCTTTTTCATCATTTTTGCCCGCTTCGTGCTGCCGGTCGTCCTTGGCGTCATCGCCGTGGTGATGATCTACGCGCTCGACTACTGGCCCGAATGGGGCTGGTTCCGCCGCTATGCGACCGTGGCCGGCGTGCTGATCGGAAGCTACAAGGCGCCCGACATCTGGCTGAAGAACAAGGTCACCAAGCGCAGCGCCGCGATCCGCAAGGGCCTGCCCGACGCGCTCGACCTGCTCGTCATCTGCGCCGAAGCGGGCCTCACCGTCGACGCCGCGTTCGGCCGCGTTTCCAAGGAACTCGGCAAAGCCTATCCCGAGCTCGGCGACGAATTCGGCCTCACCGCGATCGAGCTCGGCTTCCTCAACGAGCGCCGCCAAGCCTTCGAGAACCTCGCCGAACGCGTCGACCTCGAAGCGATCCGCGGCGTGGTCACGACCATGATCCAGACCGAGAAGTACGGCACGCCGCTCGCCTCGGCCCTGCGCGTGCTGTCGGCCGAGTTCCGCCATCAACGCATGATGCGGGCCGAAGAAAAAGCCGCGCGCCTGCCGGCGATCATGACCGTGCCGCTGATCCTGTTCATCCTGCCGGTGCTGTTCATCGTCATCCTTGGCCCGGCGAGCTGCGCGATCAGCGACAATCTGATCAACAACCAATAAGGGCGCTCCCCTCCCCGGCAATCGCTGCTCTTGGAACGAGGCGGTGCGCTGAAGCGTAATCGCTTGGGTTCACGCTGCCGAAGAGGGGAAGGATGAACATCACCAGCGATCCCAATCTGTGGGCAATCTGCGCCCTCGTCTTCCTGCTCGGGTTGCTGATCGGCGTCTTCCTGACGGCCGGCGGGCGCAAGAAATGGAAGACGCGCTACCACGACGAAGTCGAGCGCCGCCGCGAGCTCGAGAAGGCGCACGAGGAACGGCTCCGCGAGCATGAAACGCGCGAGAAGGAATGGCGCGAGCGGGATTCGCTCCGCGCCGCCGCGATCAAGGGCGGCCGCGACCCGGACAGCGATCGGCCGCTCTAGCCCTCGATTTTCGAGAAATCCGCGACCTGGTTCACTGCGTCGCGAAAGCGGGCAAGCAGGTTGAGGCGGCGCTCGCGCTTGGCTGCGTCGGGATCGTTGACCGTCACATGGTCGAAGAAATCATCGATTGGCTTCCGAAGCGAGGCAAGCGCGGCCATCGCCGCAGTGAAATCTTCTTTGGCGATGGCGGTCGCGGCCTTGGGTTCGGCCTTGTCGAGCGCGCCGATCAGCGCTTGCTCCTCGGGCAAGTCGGCGCCGGCCTCGCCTGACGCCATCTCCGCAACCGCTTCTTTCAGGATCGGCTCCTCGACCAGGACCAGCGGATCCTCCTCGCCCGTCTGGGGAATTCCCTGCTCTTCCGGCGAGCTCATCACCTGCGGCCCGGTCCAATTCTCCTTCCTGAGGATGTTCGCCGCGCGCTTGTAGGCAGTGAGCAGGTCGGCGCCGTCTTTGGTTTCGAGGAAACCTTGAAGGGCATTTACGCGGGCAAGGAGCCGGACCAGGTCATCCTCGCCACTCAGCGCGAAGACAGCGTCGATCAGGTCATGCCGCACCCCGGCCTCTCGCTGCTGTACCTTCAGCCGGTCGGCGAAGAAGTCGAGCAGCTCCCCCTCAGCAACCGACAGACGCAGCTCGTTCATTACGATGATCTGGATTGCTCCCAATGCCGCACGTCGAAGCGCGAAGGGATCGCGCGAGCCCGTCGGCTTTTCGTCAATCGTGAAAAACGAGCGAAGCGTATCCAGCTTGTCCGCCAGCGCGACGGCGACTGTCGCCGGCGCCGTCGGCACTTCATCCCCCTGCCCCGCGGGTTTGTAATGATCGCGGATGGCGTCGGCGATGGCCTTGGGCTCGCCCTGCGCCTCGGCGAGGTAGCCGCCGATCACGCCTTGCAACTCCGGAAACTCCCCGACCATTCCGGTGACGAGGTCGGCCTTGGCGAGGCGCGCGGCGCGCTCGACCTGGGCGAGATCGGCTTTGACGATCCCCTCTTCCGCGAGCCAGCGCGCGAGCTTCGCCACCCGCTCGACCTTATCAGCGACGGTCCCGAGCTTCTCGTGGAAGACGATGCCGCCGAGCTTCTTCGCCTGCTCTTCGAGCGGGACCTTGAGGTCCTGCTCCCAGAAGAACCGAGCGTCGGCAAGGCGCGCGGCCAGCACCCGCGCATTGCCTCGCGCAATCGCCTCGCCGCCGTCGGCGGCGGCGACATTGGCGACGCACACGAATGCCGGCGCGAGCAGCCCTGCTTTGCCGGTGCACGCGAAATATTTCTGGTTGGTGCGCATGGTGAGGACGATCACCTCGCGCGGCACGTCGAGAAATTCCGCGTCGAAGCGCCCGACCAGCGGCATCGGCCATTCGGTTAGGCCGGCATTTTCGACCACCAGCCCTTCGTCCTCGAGCAGGGTCAGCCCGGCCTCGGCGGCGGCCGCGGCTGCGCCGTCACGGATGATCCGCTCGCGCTCGTCCTGGTCGACGATCACATGGCAGGCGCGCAATTTCTCGTGATAGTCGCTCGCGCCGCCGATGGTGATCGGCCCAGGATGGTGGAAGCGGTGGCCGACCGTGGTCGCGCCGCTTTTGATTCCATCCACCTCGACCTCGACGATCTCCTCGCCGAGCATCGCGACGATGCCGTGCAGCGGCCGCACCCAGCGCAGCGATCCCTCGCCCCAGCGCATTGACTTGGGCCAGGGGAAGTCGGCGATGATCCGGCGGACGGCGTCGGCCAGGATTTCGCTGGCCGCGCGACCCGCGCGCTCGATCACCGCGAAATAGACGCCGTCGCGCTCTTCGAGCTGCTCGCGCGTGAGGCCGGTCTTGCGCAGGAATCCCTCGAGTGCCTGCGGCGGCGCCGAGGTCCGCGGTCCCTTCAGCTCCTCGCGGCTCGCAGCGGTCGCTTCGGCAACGTCGCGGGCGATGAGAACCAGCCTCCGCGGCGTCGAATGAACGTCGATCGCGCCCGTCTCCAGCCCCGCTTCCTCGGCATATTGCGCGAACAGCCGCGCGAGATCGTTGCGGGCCTTCGACTGCATGCGGGCGGGGATTTCTTCAGACAGGAGTTCGAGGAGAAAATCGGCCATCAGGCAGCCCGCTCGAGCCATGCGCCGCAGGCCGCTTTCGCAAGGTCGCGAACGCGGCCGATATAGGCCTGGCGCTCCGCGACGCTGATCACGCCCCGCGCCTGCAGCGTGTTGAAGACATGGCTCGCCTTGATCGCCTGCTCATAGGCGGGGATCGGCAGCTTCGCCTCGAGGCAGCGCTCGCACTCGGCGGCGGCCTTTCGGAACAGGTCGAACAGGGCGTCGGTGTCCGCGACCTCGAAATTATAGGCCGACATCTCGCGCTCATTTTCCAGGAACACGTCGCCGTAGGTTACGCCCTCACTGTTGAAGCGAAGGTCGAACACATTGTCGACGCCCTGGATGTACATCGCCAGCCTCTCCAGGCCGTAGGTCAGCTCGCCTGTCACCGGCCGGCACTCGAACCCGCCGACCTGCTGGAAGTAGGTGAACTGGGTGACCTCCATGCCGTCGCACCACACTTCCCAGCCGAGGCCCCAGGCGCCGAGCGTCGGGCTTTCCCAGTCGTCCTCGACGAAGCGGATGTCATGCTTCAGGGGGTCGATGCCAATCTCGGCGAGGCTGCCGAGGTAGAGCTGCTGCAAGTCTTGCGGGCTCGGCTTCAGCACGACCTGGTACTGATAATAATGGCCGAGCCGGTTGGGGTTCTCGCCATAGCGGCCGTCGGTCGGGCGCCGGCAGGGCTGGACATAGGCGGCCTTCCACGGCGCGCACCCGAGCGCGCGGAGCACGGTTGCAGGGTGGAAAGTCCCCGCACCCATCTCCATGTCGTAGGGCTGGAGGATGACGCAGCCGCGCTCGCCCCAGTAGCGGTGGAGCGTCAAGATCAGATCCTGGAAGCTCAGGCTCAAGCGGATGGCCCCATTGTTCCGTTACTCGGGCGGGGCTTTGGCCGCGCCTTCAGCGAAGCGCAAGCTTGAGCGCGCCATTGCGGCGCAAAGTCGGAGATGTCGATGAATCTGCTGAAGCGTTTGCTGGCGCCCCTCGTAGCCTTGCTGGCGGTGAGCACGCTGGCCGAGGCGCGCGAGACGCCAAAGCCGGCCCTGTGGGAGGTCTCCGACCATGACACGACAATCTATGTTTTCGGGACGATCCACCTGCTTCCCAAGAACTACCGGTGGCGCACTCCAAAATTCGACGCAGCCGTCGAGCGGTCGCAGGAATTGGTTATCGAGACGATCGTCGATGAAAAGAACCCCGCCGCCATCATGTCGGCGATGGCCAGCCTCGCCTTTTCGCCTGGACTGCCTCCGCTCGCCGATCGCGTAGCGCCGGAAAAACGCGCGGCGCTTGCCGCGGCGGTCCAGGCGAGCGGCTTGCCCCCCGCTGCACTTGACCGCATGGAGACCTGGGCGGCGGCCTTCATCCTGCTCGGCAACCAGTTCAAGCAGCTCGGCCTTGAAGGCGCGGAGGGCGTCGAAATCTCCCTCCGGCGGGCCTTTGCCGCCAAAGGAAAGCCGGTCGCTGAACTCGAGAGCAATCTCGAGCAGCTGAGCTACTTCGACCGCCTGCCCGAGAAAGCGCAGCGCGACCTGCTCGAGGGCGCGATCGAAAAGCCCCGGGAAATGAGCAAGCAGTTTAAGAGCATGCTCTCCGCCTGGGCGCGCGGCGACGTCGCCGGAATCGCCCGCACGTTCGACCGCGACCTCGCCTCCTCGCCCGACCTGCAGCAATCACTGATTCGCCAGCGCAATGCGAACTGGAGCCGCTGGATCGAGGAGCGCATGCAGAAGCCGGGCTCGGTCCTGCTGGCCGTCGGCGCCGGTCACTTGGCCGGCCAATATTCGGTCCTTTCGATGCTTGAACAGCGGGGCTACCGCGTACGCCGCCTGCAATAGCCGCGGAGCAGCCGACGATCGGCTCCATCCGTCGATAAAAGTTCACATTTCGCGGATTTTACTAGACATTTGTTAACGCCTCGGTGACCATGTTTATCGGGTATCGGGCTGGGGGGTCTGATGCGCGAAGCCAACGTTGGCGAGCTCGCCTCGCAACGGGAAGTTGCGCCCGCCAGGCTTCCGAAACTGCCGCCCAGCACCTCTTCGCCTTGGGAGGGTGACGGATGTTGGACCTGCTCTTCGCTGCCGGGGTCGTCGCTGCGTCGCCGGGTGCAACAGTGCCGGCGATGCCGGAAGCAACACCGGCCATGTACATGGTCCGCGATGCCGACACGACCATCTACATTTTCGGAACCTTCCATGCGCTGGATGGCGAGGCCAATTGGTTCGGCGAACGCCTGCGCGCAGCGTTCGACCAGTCGAGCGAACTCGTGCTCGAGACCCTCATCCCCGACACGCCAGCAGTAGCCCACCAGTTCGGTCCGGGTTTCCGGCCGCCCTCGGTCACGCCTTCGGGCTCGTTTCTCGCCACCACGCGGATGGCGATCGACGCTGGCCGCTCACAAGGCATGCAAGTCGAAAAAGGCGCCGACATGATCCTGCGCCGCGCTGCGGAGGCTCAGGGCAAACCGGTCGCCGGCCTCGAGACGCTGGAGCTTCAGTTCAGCATGTTCAACCGCATGCCTGCGCCGGCAACCGTCCCGGCGAAGGCCGCCCCTTCGGCCGCCGCACGGGACGAGGCACTGTCCCGGGCAATGGTCATGATGCAGGCGGCCTGGAAGCGCGGCGACCAGAGCGTGTTCGTCAGCATGCTCGACCAGCTGCGCAACGGCTCGCCCGAAACCTATCGGATGATGTTCACCGAACGAAACGAGCGCTGGGCCGACTGGATCAGGGCACGGATGCAGACGCCAGGGACAGTGTTCGTCGCCGTCGGCACCGGTCATCTGGTGGGCAAGGACAGCCTTCTTGTCCGTCTCGCCGAGCGCGGGATCTCATCGCAGCGGGTGAATTAGACTCGAACGGCCGTCGCGACTATCGGACGTCTATGGTCAATCGCCGAAATTTCCTCATTCTCGCAAGCGCGGCATTACTTGCTGCGCCAACGTCAGCGAACGCACAGCGACGGCCACGAATTCTGTTCGTCTGTCAATTCGGGTCGGTCAAAAGCCCGATTGCGCGCGAGCTGCTCAAGCGGGCAGCGCAAAGACGCGGGGTTCGTCTAGAAGTTTCGGCGCGCGGAATCACGCCGGAGGATCATATCAGCGCTGAGCTCAAGGCGCGGCTCGCAAGCGAAGGAATCAATCCTGCCGCCGAGCCGCTGCGGCAATTGCGGCCCGAGGATGTGGCAGCGGCCGACCTGGTCGTCGGTTTCGCCAAGCTACCGCCGAAGCTCCTTCCACGCCACTTCGCCGACTGGACCGACCTGCCCTCCATGAACAATGACTATATTGGTGCGAGGGCCCTATTGGACGTGCGCATCGAGCAACTCCTCGACACCTTCGCCCGGCGCTAAGGGCCACGCCTTGGCCAGGCCTCCTCCCCGCGCTTGGAGGACATCGCTTGCATTGAGAACGCGTCTGCACTAGTGCGCGCGCTCCCCCGTCATGGTCATCCCTGGAGGCGTGGCGCGGGGCTATTTAGCAATCGGAGAATAGCCAAATGAGCGAACAGCTGACGCTGCCCGCCGAGGCGCGCGAACGGGCTGGCAAGGGAGCCTCCCGTGCACTGCGCCGCGAAGGTCGGGTGCCCGCCGTGGTGTACGGCGAAAAGAAGGAGCCCTTGTCGATTCACGTCGAAGAGAAGCTTCTCACCAAGATGCTTCACACGGGCCACTTCATGAACTCGGTGGTGATGATCGACCTCGCCGGCAAGGCGCACCGCACGCTGCCCAAGGCGGTCGACTTCCACCCCGTCACCAGCCGCCCGGTCCACGTCGACTTCCTGCGCATCGGCGAACACACCAAGGTCACCGTCGCGGTGCCCGTGCGGTTCGACAATGAAGACGCATCGCCGGGCCTGAAGCGCGGCGGCGTGCTCAACGTCGTCAGCCATGAGCTCGAGCTGGTCTGTGACGCGGCGCACATCCCGAACGAAATCCACATCGCGCTCGACGGGCTGGACATCGGCGATTCGATCCACATCAGCCAAGTCCAATTGCCTCAGGGCGTAGAGGCGGCGAACAAGGACGAGGATTTCACCGTGGCGACGATCGTCGCACCGTCGGCGATGAAGTCCGAAGAGGATGAGGCCGCGGCGACGCCAGCGGGCGAAGTGCCGACGGTCGAAGGCGGCGCCGAGGAAGGCGAAACCGAAGGGACCGAGGAAGAAGGCGGCGAATAAGCCCCCTCCCTCCCACCGACCACAAGGAGCCGCTCGTCCCGTCGGGACGGGCGGTTTCTTTTTGGCCCATGCTCACGCTAGGGGGCGGCGATGCAAATCTGGGTCGGCCTTGGCAATCCCGGCGCGCAATATGCGCTGCACCGGCACAATGTCGGCTTCATGGCCGCCGACATCCTCGCGGAGGTGCACGGCTTCTCGTCCTGGACGAAGAAATTCCGCAGCCTCACCGCCGAAGGGCGCATCGGCCGCCACCGCATCCTGCTCTTGAAGCCGCAGACCTATATGAACGACAGCGGCGATGCTGTTGCTCAGGCGCTGCGCTTCTACAAGCTCGACATGGACGCGCTGACGGTCTTCCATGACGAGCTCGACCTCGCGCCGTTCAAGCTCAAGGTGAAGGTCGGCGGCGGCACGGCGGGGCATAACGGTCTCCGCTCGATCGACGCCCATCTCGGTCCCGATTTCCGCCGGGTGCGCATCGGCATCGGCCATCCCGGCCCGGGGCTCAAGCATCTCGTCACGCCGCACGTCCTGGGCAATTATTCGAAGGCCGAGATGGAACCTTTGTCGGACCTCCTCGCGGCGATCGCCGCGGAAGCCGACTGGCTCGCCGATGGCGAGGACGCGCGCTTCATGAGCGAGGTGGCACTGAGAATGCAGCAAGAATGAATGCCGGCGTTCCACGGTTGGTCTTCGCGCTGGCGTCCGCCGTGGCCGTCGGCGCTGGCGCAGCGGCGCTGGCGATGACTGGATCGCCGCCCTCGACCTGGGTCCGCAACCCGTTGTCTTGGCTCGTCGGGGCGGTCCTTGCGGCATTCCTCTACCCTCCGCGCGGCGAACGGTCCTCGCTGGTCGCAATCGCGCTCGCCCTCGCCGTCCTGCTCGCCACTTTCGCGGCGGCGCCGGTCGACGGCGTCCACCGGTGGCTCGACATCGGGCCGCTGCACATCAATGCCGCCGCATTGGTTCTTCCCTCGCTTCTCGCCCTGCTCGCCCGGACGGAGGGCTTTACGATCCAGGCCGCAACCGTCGCCGCGACGGGCACGATTCTCGTGCTTCAGCCGGACGCCTCACAGGCGACGGCTTTCGCCGGCGCTTCGGCCCTGATCCTGCTCGTTCGCGCCCGCTCTCCATGGAAGAAGCTGCTCGGCGTCGCGATGTGCCTCGCCGTGGCGGCCTCCAGCTGGCTCCGGCCCGACACCCTCGACCCCGTCCCCGAGGTCGAGGGTATTTTCGTGCTGGCGATGCAGGCGTCCCCGGCGCTCGCCTTTGTCGCCGGTGCCGGGCTCGCCCTCGCTTGTGCTGCTCCGCTGTTCGGCGCCGTCAGCCGCGAGCGAAACAGCGCGCCCGCCGCCTTGACGCTCTACTTCGCCGTCAGCGCGCTTGCGCCGGCAGTCGCCGATTTTCCTGTCCCACTGGTCGGCCTGGGAATGAGCTTCCCGCTCGGCTGGTGGATCGGGATCGCCCTTGCACGGCCAGCTTCGGACGCGATCGGCCGATGATCATCCGGCCCATCTTCGTCACCAAGCTCTACGAAGCCGGAATCGACGGCGAGCCTCTCCTCGCCGCCCTCGCCCGGTCGATCCGCAGCTTCGCGGCCGACGACCAGGCCGGGAGGCGTTGGTCGCGCGAGCACCGGTACGCAGGCTACACCAGCTATGCCTCACTGAACGACCTGCCACGGCGCGATCCCGCTTTCGCCGAGGTGGGCAAGCTTTTGGCTCGCCACGCCTCGAAGTTCGCGCAGGAGTGCGCGTTCGACCTCGAACGCAAGCCGCGGCTCGACAGCCTGTGGGTCAATCTGTTGAAAGCCGGTGGGCATCACAGTGGACACATCCACCCGCACAGCATCATTTCCGGCACGCTTTATGTCGAAGTCCCCGTGGGGTCGGGCGCGATCCGCTTCGAGGATCCGCGGCTGCCTCTGATGATGGCCGCGCCGCCGCGCGCGAATACATTCGTCACGGTCGAGCCCCGCCCCGGGCTGCTGCTGATGTGGGAAAGCTGGCTTCGCCACGAGGTGCTGGCCGGCACCGGCAAAGGCGAGCGGTTGAGCATTAGCTTCAATTTCGCGTAGAGGGCACCCGACTTTCCGTCATTGCGAGCGAAGCGAAGCAATCCAGCAGCCTGGATCGCCGCGTCGCGACGCTCCTCGCGATGACGGCGATACAGGAGAAATCATGGGCTTCCGCTGCGGCATCGTCGGCCTGCCGAACGTCGGCAAATCGACGCTATTCAATGCATTGACCGAGACGGCCGCTGCCCAGGCGGCCAATTATCCCTTCTGCACGATCGAGCCCAATGTCGGCCGCGTCGCCGTGCCCGATCCGCGGCTCGACCAGATCCGCGAGATCGCAGGCTCGGCCCAGGAGATCGAAACCCAGATCGAGTTCGTCGACATCGCCGGCCTGGTCCGCGGGGCGAGCAAGGGCGAGGGCCTGGGCAATCAGTTCCTCGCCAACATCCGCGAGGTCGATGCGATCGTCCACGTGCTGCGCTGCTTCGAGGGCGGCGACGTCACCCATGTCGAGGGCCGGGTCGACCCGATCGCCGACGCCGAAGTCGTCGAGACCGAGCTGATGCTGGCCGACCTCGAATCGCTCGAGCGGCGCGTGCCGAACCTGGTCAAGAAAGCGCAGCAGGGCGACAAGGAGGCGAAGATCGAGGCAAGCGTGCTCGGCCAGGCGCTCGAGCTGCTGCGCGCGTCGAAGGCGGCGCGGCTGGCCCAGCCCAAGGACGCGGAAGAGGCCAAGGCGCTCGCCCGCGCGCAGCTGCTCACCGCCAAGCCCGTGCTTTACGTGTGCAACGTCGATGAAGGCGACGCCGCGAGCGGCAACGCCTTCTCTCAGCGCGTGTTCGACAAGGCCGCGACCGAGGGCGCCGAGGCAGTGGTGATTTCCGCGGCGATCGAGGCGGAGATCGCGACGCTTCCGCCCGAGGAACGCAGCGCCTTCCTGTCCGACCTCGGTCTTGAAGAGACGGGCCTCAATCGAATGATCCACGCGGCCTACAAATTGCTCGGCCTGATCACGTTCTACACCGCGGGCCCGAAAGAAGCGCGCGCCTGGACCGTTCGCAAAGGGGCCAAGGCGCCCGAGGCCGCGGGCGCGATCCATACCGACTTCGAGCGGGGGTTCATCCGCGCCGAGACCATCGCCTTCGCCGATTATGTCCGCTTCGGCGGCGAGGCCGGCGCGCGCGACGCCGGCAAGCTGCGCGCCGAGGGCAAGGAATATGTGGTGCAGGACGGGGACGTGATGCTGTTCCGCTTCAACGTCTAGTAATCGTCCCTCCCCGCCTGGGCGTTCGGCGGCCCGGCGCGGAGCAACCGTTCCGCCGCTCGCATCGTCACCAGGACCCAAAGCAGCCCGAATGCCCATCCGCCGATCACGTCGCTCGGCCAGTGGACGCCCAGCATGACGCGGCTCGTGCCGATCAGCAGCGACAGACATATGGCGGCCGCGGCCGCCGCGCGGGCCCAGCGAGTCCCCGAAGCGAGCGCAAGGGCGAGCGCGAGATAGAAGATCATCGAGCTGCTTGCATGGCCGCTCGGGAAGGACTGGGTCTTCACCACCACCAGATGCACCTCGAGGTCAGGGCGGACGCGGGCAATCCAATATTTCTGGGATTCGCTGAGCAGACGGCCGATCATGGCGATCGCCAGCAGCGCAAGTCCCAGGCGCCCCCGGCCCGCGTACCAGAGCCAGAGCCAGGCGGCGACGGCGGCCGGGATCAGTAGCGTCGGTTCGCCAAGTGAGGTGAAGAAGTGCGCAATCGCCGCCCAAGCACGACGGTCGCCTGCATAAAGCGCTTGATAGATGCTGCGATCGAGCGGCCCCGTCCCCATCAGCATCATCAGCAGCCAGAGCAGGGGCAGCACGACGAGCGTGCCGACGAATTTCCAGTTCACGTGCCGCGAGACCATGGCTCGCCCAACCCACGAACCGACCGCGATGTTGCGATCGGCAAGCCGCTGGCTGGGTTAGAACTTCAGGCCGGCGCGGGCGCCGAATGTGCGTGGACGTCCCGGCAAAATGTAGGACCTGGTGCAAATGCTGCAGGAGACGAAGCGCGCTACCTGGTTGCGCTGGTCGAACACGTTGGTGGTGAACAGCTCGAAGCTGTAATTGCGCCAAGCATATCCGGCGAAGAGGTCAACCAAGGTCGAGCTCTTGATGCGGCCGAGATAGCTGTTGGGGTTGGTCCCCGCGCCATCTACGTTCTGGCGAATGTCGGCGCTTGCCGAGCTTTGGTGCGCAATGCTCGCCTGGACGTGCGGCTTTCCGGCCCCCAGCGACCATGTGTAGCGCGCCGTCGCGGTCCCCTTGAACTTCGGTGTGATCGGCAGCCTCGTACCCGACGGCGTCACGATCCAGTTGCCCGGCGCCGAACAATCCGCCGACGGATCAACGGAAGAATGACAGATCGCGCCGCTCGTCTTTGCATCGGTGTAAGCGGCGGCCGCGCTCAGCGTCAGGCCATGCGCGGTGTACGAGATATCGGTCTCGACGCCGTTAATCCTGGCGTTGCGGCCATTCTGGATGACGGTGAGGCTGTTCTCGCCAAGGAAGCTGAACTGGAATTTCTTCCAAATCTGGCGATAGACCGCGCCGTTCCAGATCAGGCGCCCAAACGAGGTCTTCCAGCCGATTTCATAGTTGGTGAGATAGTCCGGCGCATAGGCAGGCGCATTGGGCTGTCGGTTGATCCCGCCGGGTCGGAAACCGCGCGACCATGTACCGTAGAACATGAGCGTGTCCGTCGGCTTGTAGCGCGCGCTGAGGCGGTGGATGAAGCCGTTGCCGGTCGTGCGCCGAGGCACCGCCTTGCCGTTCACCACATTGCCGACGTTGGTGCAGGGAATCCCTGAGATTCCCCCCGGAGCGAAGGCTGCTCCTTCGTCATCACGCAGCTGCAGCCCGTTGACGGTGAGGCAGCGCCGCACGCCGGAGCTTCCGCCTGCGCCGTTGGGCGGCGGCGGGAAACCATTGTCTTCGGTGAATGCCGGATTCTTGCCGAAACCGGCGAAGCCGAACAGGCTGTTGTCATATTTGAACAGGCGGCCGCCGGCGATCAGCGTGAGCTGCGGCGTGATGTCGAACTCCCCTTCCCCGAACAGCGCCCAGTCCTTGTCCTTGCGGTCCTGGAGCGTCAGCCACAACGTTCCTGGCCAACCGTTCACCGATAGCGCAGGGGCAAGGTTGGGGATCAGATAGTCCTGGTAAATGTGGTTTTTCTGAACCTGGTAGAAGCCGCCGACGATTGCCCGCGCACGCCAATCCTGGGGGGTCGCGATGCGCAACTCCTGGCTCATCTTTCGGAAGCGCTCGCTGCCGACGATATATTGGCGGGGGTCGATCGTGTTGCCGGCCGCGTCCTGGAAATAGAAGTAATTGGCGAGGCCTCCGAGGCTTTCGTAATAAGCGTCATAGGCATCCGCGTAATCGGTATAGTCGCCGATGCCGTGAGTTGGGCGCTTCATGTACGCGCCGGCATATGTGACGTTGAAGTGAGAGAGCTTGCCTTCGACGGTGAGAGCGGCCTGGGTGAACTTGTCGCTCCGATATTCATCCCCGCGGAAGCGCTGAACCTTGAGGTCGCCAAGCGTCGGGTCAAACCCGTTGAATCCGTCATAGCGCGCTTTTTGGTGCATGATCGTCGGGGTCACGGTCCAATTGTCGTCGAGGTCGACTTTGAGCGCCGCGCGCCCGCCATAGATTTTGGCGTCGTTGATGTTCCTCTTCACAAAGGCGGAATTGTTGACGCTGATGCCATTTCGCACGCAGCCGATCGGGTCGCCGCCCCCGTCGACGATGAGGTCGCCGCAATAAGTGCGCGAACCTGGGACATTGTCGATGAAGCCGGCGTTGCGCTGGTAGAAGCCGACGGCGCGGAAGGCGATATTGCTGGCAATCGGCAGGTTGAACATCGCCTGCAGCTTTCCGCCGACACCACCGTGGCGGACCGTGTTGATCTCGCCGTCCGCGCGCCCGTACGTGCCGGAAAGATCCGGCTTGTTGGTGATGATTCGGATCGTGCCCGCCTGGCTGGATGCTCCGTAGAGCGTGCCCTGCGGGCCAGCGAGGCTCTCGATGCGGGCGATGTCATAGATATGGACGTCGAGCGCACCGCCGATCGTCGTCACCGGCTGCTCGTCGAGATAGACGCCGACCGAGGGAAGCGACCCGGAGTGATTGCCGTCGCCGCCGGTCGCGACGCCGCGCATGTAGACCACGGTCCCGCCCGACTGCGACGTGTTGAAACTGACCGACGGGAGCTGCTTCGTATATTCTTCGAAATTCGAGATATTGAGCTGGTCGAGGCGCCGAGTGCCAAGAACCTGAACGCTTTGCGGGACGTTCTGCAGATTCTCCTCGCGCTTGGTCGCGGTAATGATGATTGCCGTTTCGTCGGGGACCTGTCCGTCCTGCGCCTGTTGAGCGAGCGGCGGAGGAGACGTGACGTTGGTTGCGTTCGTCGCCGGCGCCGGCGACTGGCCCGTGGTCTGGGGCTCGGATTGCGTCCCCTGCGCGAAAGCGGGAGCAGTCAGCGCGGTGGAGGCGAGAAGTCCAAGTGTCAGTGCACCCCAAGCGCGGTCGTTCATAACCCCTCCCCCTTTTGCGACGCATTGCGTCACAGCCCTTATCGTTAGTCAACAGCCTCGATGCTGCAGCGATGACGATTGTTACGCTACCGTTGCGTCGAAAGCGCGGGGTGCGTTCGGATAGGCATCCAGCACAGGCCCCAGCGCGGCTCTCAACGGTTCCAGGTGCGATTCATAGGCGCGCCATTCCTCGGCGGCCTCGGCGTAGATCGGCCGCCGCACCTGCTCCGAACTCGGGGTCCGGATCGCGCGCTCGGTCTTGTAGAACTCGAGCACCTGCGGCTCGAATTCCAAACCGCAATAGTCGAGCAAGCGCCGAATCTCGGCTTCGCTATCTTCCACCATCCGCTCATAGATCACGCGGTGAACGCGGCCCGGCAGCACCGCGTCGACATGCGCCATCAGCCGCACATAATCGGTATAATAGCGCCCCAGATGCGCGAGATCGTAGGTGAAGGCCTGGCCGCGCGCGAAATGCTGCCGGAAGTTCGACAGGCAGCAGCCGAGCGGGTGCCGGCGGGCATCGATGATCTTCGCATTGGGCACGATCAGCTGGATGAAGGGCACGAACAGCCAGTTGTTGGGCAGCTTGTCGATGAAATAGGGACGCGCCGTGCGGCGCTGGACCCCGGCGCGCTTCAAATATTCCTCGCCGAGTGCCTCGCGGTCCGCCGCGGACGCCGCGAGAATGCCGTCCGGGTACGCCCCCGGCTTGCGCGCCAGCACCGGGATGTCGGGCAATTCCGATGTCCCTTCGACCTGGCTGTGGGAAGAGAGGATCTGCTCGATCAGTGTCGAGCCCGAGCGCGGCAGGCCGACCACAAAGATCGGATCGCTTGACGGGCATCCTCCCGGTCGATCGGCAAAGGCCTGCGCGGTGAAGGCGGAAATGGAGCGATCGACCACTGCCGAGACGTCGCCCGGCCGGTAAGGCTGCGCTTTCAGCCGAAGGGCATTGGCCCGCGCGTAGCAGTCGAACGCCTCGTCGAAGCGGCCCCGGTCGTGCATCGCCTTGCCGAGCGCGAAGTCGATGTGCAGCCTGTCCTCATCGGGCAGGTCGCTGCGTTCGAGCGCGCTGCGCATCGCGGCAATGTCCGCTTCGTCGAACTCGATGGTCTTGAGGTTGGCGAGGCTCCACCACGCCTCGCCCAGCACCGGACGGATTTTGATTGCGCGCCGATAGGCAGCAATGCCTTCGGCGAGCCGACCGACCGTCTTCAGCATGTGGCCGTAGCTCAGCCAGACTCGCGGCTGGTTCGGGGCGGCAGCGAGCACCGCTTCATACATCTGGATCGCTTCGTCGAAATCGCCCAGCCGGCCGAGCGTCGCGGCCTTGAGGTTCCAGTGCCCGATATCGTCCGGCTCGGCCTCGAACACGTCCCCTAGCAATTCCATCGCCTCGGCCGGGCGGCCCATTCTTCCCAGCACCAGTGCAAGGTTGGCTTTGGCCGCGGCCCAGGCCGGGGCAAGCTCGACAGCGCGCCTCAGCAGATTCTCGGCATCGCGCCAGCGACCGATCCGTGCCGCAAGCTCTGCCAGCATCCGGATCGCCCTGGCGTCGAACGGATCTTCCTTGAGATAGGGCTTGAGGATGCGCTCGGCGACATCGAGGCGATTGTCGTTAAGCGCCATCGCCGCCTCGATCAGGCGCGGGTCCCAGTGGCCGTGATCGGTCGTGTGCGTTGCCACGGAGCGACCGTAGCGCGCGCCGGCCGTCGCCGCTATGCGCCTCGGCATGATCTATTTCGAAGATTTGGAGGTCGGCGCCGAAAGCCATTTTGGCTCCTATGCCGTCACCCGCGAGGAAGTCCTGGATTTCGCGCGCAAATATGACCCCCAGCCCTTCCACCTGTCCGACGAGGAAGCGGCCAAGACCCATTTCGGCCGAATTGCCGCGAGCGGATGGCATACGTGCGCAATGACCATGGCCGTGGTTGCCCGCTACGCCGTGGATCACCGCCAGGCGGGGCTCGGCTCTCCCGGCATCGACGAGCTGCGCTGGAAGAAGCCGGTCTATCCCGGCGACACGCTCCACGTGAGCGGCAAGATTATCGAGAAGACGCCTTCGCGCAGCCGTCCCGAGATCGGCTCATTTCGAACGCACATGACCGTCGCCAACCAGGACGGCGAAACGGTCATGAGCTTTACATCGATCGTCCTGATCCGGCGTCGGCCGGACAGCTGATAGCCGTTCAGTAGCGCCGGCCGTAATAGCCATAATAGCCCGGATAATAGCTATTGTAGCAGCGCGAATACGGATCCGCGTAGCCATAGCCGTAGCCCGGATAGGCATAACGGCTGCCGCTGCCGATCGAGATCGAAATGCCGGAGCCCGAGCCGTAGCGGCCATAATTCGAACCGTAGCCGTAGCCGTAGCCGCAATAAGGGTCCGAATAGCGGCTGTCGTAGGCGCTGCCGTAATAGCCGTAAGGACCGTAGCCGGCGCCAGTGCCGACGCCCAGGCCGACGCCGGCGCAGCCGCCGAGCGCGAGCCCGCCTGCGGCGATCAGGGAAATGAAGGGGATACGCATGTCACACCTGCCGTACAAAGGGACAGGCCGACAACGTTCCGCAATTACCCTCGTTCCTGCAAAGCCTTAGCCGGGGCTTAGCCGGCGACGCCGCTCTTCGCCTTGGCGCGGCGGTTCTTCGCCTGATTGGCTGGGTCGAGCACGCCCGTGACCCGCACCTTGCGCTTCGCCTCCTGCCAGATCTGCCGATAGGCGAGATAGCCAAGGATGGTCGCGATCAGCAGGAAGATTGCCACTGCGAGCCCCGCGGCACGCCGGCTCTCGAGCTTGGGCTCCGCCGTCCACTCGAGGAATGCCGACACATCCTTCGCCATCTGGTCGATGGTTGCCGGCCTTCCGTCGGCGTAGGTCACCTGACCGTTGGCGGTGAGCGGCGGCGGCATGGCGAGGTTGAGGTTGGGGAAATAGGGGTTGTAATACAGTCCTTCGGGGGTTTTCGCGTCCGGGAACTTGTGCACCAACTCGGCCGGCTGGTTCTGGTAGCCGGTCAGCAGCGAATAGGTGTAGGCGGCGCCGCCCTCGCGCGCCTTGGCGATCAGGGACAGGTCAGGCGGGAACGCATTGTTGTTGGCGGCGCGGGCGGCGACCTCGTTCGGGAACGGATCCGGGAAGCGATCAGACGGCAACGCCGGGCGCGTCGCCGCCTCACCCGTGTCCGGGTTGATCGAGGGAACCTCGGTCTTCCAGTCGGCCGCGATCTTCTTGATCTCCGCCTCGTTGTAGCCGAGTGCCTTGAGGTCGCGGAAGGCGACCAGGTTGAGCCCGTGGCACGCCGCGCAGACCTCCGCATAGACCTGGAAGCCGCGCTGCAGCTGACGCGTGTCGAACTTCCCGAAGGGCCCGTCGCTGGCGAGCTTGAGCGGCTTGGCATGCTCGTGGAATTCTTCCGCCGCCGTCGCTTCCGGCGGGCTGGCGAAATAGGTCGCGGCATTGCTGACCAGCGAGATGAGCAGGACTCCGGCGAAGACCAGCCCGACCAAGAAACCGATTACACGGACCATCTGTCCCCAAGCCCCCTTATTCGGCCGCAGCCGTGGCGACGGAGCCGCCGCGCTTTTTCTTGCTTCCCACCGGTGCCGCCTCCGCTTCCTCGCCATGCAGGACGCTCTCCGAGATCGAGCTCGGCAGCGGCAGCGGCGTTTCAAAGCGCGAAACGAGCGGGAGGATCACGAGGAAGTGCAGGAAATAATAAGCCGAAGCGATCTGGCTGACCGCGATCCAGAACGGCGTCGCATGCGATCCTCCGGCCCAGCCGAGGATGACGACGTCGGCGACCAGCAGCCAGAAGAAGCGCTTGAACAATGGACGATAGGAGCCCGAGCGGACCGGCGACTTGTCGAGCCACGGCAGGAAGAAGAGGAGCAGGATCGACAGGAACATCGCCAGCACGCCCCACAGCTTCGCCGGCAGGATGAAGTCGACCGTGAAGGCGCGCAAAATCGCGTAGAACGGCCAGAAATACCATTCGGGAACGATGTGCGCGGGCGTCGCCAGCGGATCGGCCGGGATGTAGTTGTCCGGGTGCCCGAGATAGTTGGGGGCGAAATAGGTGACGATCGCGTAGAGCAGAAGGAAGGCGCCGGCGAACCAGCCATCCTTGGCGGTATAGAACGGATGGAAGGGTAGCGTGTCCCGCTCCTCCTTGACGTCGACCCCCGTGGGATTGCCCGAGCCTGGAATGTGCAGCGCCCAAATGTGCAGGATCACGACCGCCGCGATGATGAACGGCAGGAGGTAATGCAGCGAGAAGAAGCGCGTGAGCGCGGCCTGGTCAGGCGCGTATCCGCCGAGCAGCCACACCCGCAGCGGCTCTCCGACCAGCGGGAAGGCGGAGAAGAAGCCGGTGATGACCTGCGCGCCCCAATAGCTCATCTGGCCCCAGGGCAACACGTAGCCCATGAAGGCCGTGGCCATCATCAGCAGGTAGATGACGAGGCCGAGCATCCACACCAGCTCGCGCGGCGCCTTGTAGCTGCCGTAGTAGAGGCTGCGGAAAATGTGCAGATAGACGACGATGAAGAAGAAGCTTGCGCCGTTCATGTGGGCATAGCGGATCAGCCAGCCCGCATTGACGTCGCGCATGATGTGCTCGACCGAATTGAAGGCGCCGTCGACCGAGGCGGTGTAATGCATCGCAAGGACGATGCCGGTCACGATCTGGATGGTCAGGAAAATCCCGGCAAGGACGCCGAAATTCCACCAGTAATTGAGGTTGCGCGGGACCGGATAGCCACCGCCGATCGCGCCATAGACCACGCGCGGCAAGGGCAGCCGCTCGTCGATCCAGCGCATCAGCGGGTGCTTGGGTTCGTAGGGCTTTGCCCAGGAAAAGCTCATCTGTGTGTAGCCCCTCAGCCGATCTTGACCGTCGTGTCGGACGTAAACTCATAATCCGGCACGACCAGGTTGGTCGGCGCCGGACCCGTCCTGATGCGCGCCGCGGTGTCGTAGGCCGAGCCGTGGCACGGGCAGAAATAGCCGCCGTACGGCCCCTTGTTCTCGCCTTCCCCGATGCCGAGCGGAACGCAGCCCAGGTGCGTGCATACGCCGAGCGTGATCAGCCAGTTCATCTTGCCCGGCTTGGTCCGCTGCGCGAGCGATTCAGGATCGCGCAGGTCCGACATAGCGACCGCGTTCGCCTCGGCGATTTCCTTCGGCGTCAGGTTGCGGATGAACACCGGCTGCTTGCGCCACACAGCCTTGATGCCCTGGCCGGGCTGAATCTTAGAGATATCGACCTCGGTCGTGGCCAAGGCCAGCACGTCGGCCGACGGGGCCATCTGGACGAACAAAGGCGCCAGCGCGACCACGCCGCCGACGCCGGCAAAGCTGACCGCCGCAACATTGAGAAAGTCGCGGCGCCGTACGCCTTCTTCCCCCGTTGAGCCGCCCGAATCTGTGGTTGCAGGAACCTCGGCGGATTGTGCCCTGGTGGCCATCATACCCCTTTATGACGCTTGCTGCTGTCAGTGCCGGACCGGCACATAAGCGACGCCGCCCCGGCTTTCCGCCGATGCGATTGGCGCGCCTGATAGCGACGGGTTCAGGCTCTGTGAAGGGGCCGATTTACGGGGCTGGTGCGGGCACCGAATGTCAGCGGCGCTGGCCGGGTTCGGCCTCGCTGCCGACAGGCTGATTGCTGTTTGCCGCAAGCTTCGCGCGGCACGAGCGAAGCAGGAACTGACAGCGCTCGAGCCCCTTGGTGAGGTCGTCGCTCAGCCGCTCGATCTCCACCGGCTTCGTCGTATCCTGTTGGTTACTCATAAAAATCACGGTTCTCTGGGTTTGCCGCGTTAACTCATGTTACAAGGACCGGGTTCCACCGAACACGCAGATTCTACCGGCCGTAACGGATTTCCATGTAGATCAGCACCCCGATGTGGACGGTCATCAGGGCGATCAGGACCGCGGCTACAAGCTTGCTCGCGCCGATGAAATAGGTGGCGAGGGCGAGCAGCACCGCTGCAGCGACCGCAATTCGCGATATCCACAGCAGAACTGGCGCCGGGTTGGCGAGCCAGAACCAGAGCACGCCCTCGAGGTGGCGAAAGCGGAAATCGACATAGCTGTAGTGCACGAGAAGGATGGCAACGACGATCCCGAGCGCAATCAAAAGCGAATTCATTGGAGCTCAACTGGCATGGCGGGCCGCGCTGTGCAACGCCTCGCGCTCCACCGAGACGACTGTCCCGAAGCGGAACGACGCCTTTTGCGATGTGGACTTGCGGGCGGCGATGTGACTCTCCCGAAGACGGCAATATCGCCCTGTAGGAGCGTCTCATGTCGAAAGCTCGGTTCGACACAACCAATTCGGCCCAAGCCGACACCCGTCACCTCATCGCTCTTCTCAATGAAGCTCTCGAGATTGTCGACACGCTTGGCCGGCCCGAGATCGGCGCACGGCTGCAGCATGTCATCGATTCCGTGACGGATCTGCGGCGCGACGTCGCCGCCTGATCGGCGGCCATTTCGCGTTCCGGACAACCCCGCGCCCCCGGAGCGGTGAAATATTCGCCGCCCCCCTGACTCCGCGCGGCACCTAAGCAATCTGATCACCCAAGCTCGAATCGGTCGGCTGCAGCCTGGCGCCCCGCCGGGGTGCCCGGTCTCGTTCCGAGCGCCGCGAAATTTCGAAACGGGACTGAACGAAAATGGCCACGAACGCTGGAAGCATCGTCAAGCGCATCAAGGACGAGGAGATCGAATGGGTCGATCTCCGCTTCACCGACCCCAAGGGCAAGTGGCAGCATTTGACCATGGCATCCGGCGTCGTCGACGAGGACAACTTGAGCGACGGGTTCATGTTCGACGGCAGCTCGATCGCCGGATGGAAGGCGATCAACGAGAGCGACATGATTTTGAAGCCGGACCTCGAGGCGGCCTATGTCGACCCGTTCAGTGCCACACCGATGCTGGTCCTGTTCTGCAACGTCGTCGAACCCTCCACAGGCGAGCTCTACGGCCGCGACCCACGTTCGACCGCGACCCGCGCCGAAGCCTATCTGAAGCAGACCGCCATCGGCGACACCGTGTTCGTCGGCCCTGAGGCCGAATTCTTCATGTTCGACGACGTGCGGTTCGAGGACAGCTATCACACCAGCTACTACCGGATCGACGACATCGAGCTGCCGACCAACACCGGCCGCGAATATGAAGGCGGCAACCTTGCCCACCGGCCGCGGGCCAAGGGCGGCTATTTTCCGGTCGCCCCGGTCGACAGCGCGATGGACATCCGTGCCGAGATGGTTTCGACCATGCTCGAGATGGGCCTGCCGATGGACAAGCACCATCACGAGGTCGCCGCTGCCCAGCACGAGCTCGGCCTGACCTACGGCGGCCTGGTCGAGACCGCCGACCGCATGCAGATCTACAAATATGTCGTGCACATGGTCGCTCACGCGTACGGCAAGACGGCGACCTTCATGCCCAAGCCGATCGCGCAGGATAATGGCTCGGGCATGCACACCCACATGTCGATCTGGAAGGGCGGCAAGCCGCTCTTCGCCGGGAACGGCTATGCTGGCCTGTCCGAAACCGCGCTCTATTTCATCGGCGGGGTGATCAAGCACGCCCGCGCCCTCAACGCCTTCACCAACCCGACTACCAACAGCTACAAGAGGCTGGTGCCGGGGTTCGAGGCTCCCGTGCTGCTCGCTTACTCGAGCCGCAACCGCTCCGCTTCCTGCCGCATCCCGTACGGCGCCGGCGACAAGGCGAAGCGCGTCGAATTCCGCTTCCCCGACGCGATGGCCAACCCCTACCTCGCCTACGCGGCGATCATGATGGCCGGCCTCGACGGGATCCAGAACCGAATCCATCCGGGTGACCCGATGGACAAGAACCTCTATGACCTGCCGCCGCAGGAGCTGGTCAACGTACCGACGGTGTGCGGCTCGCTGCGCGAGGCGCTGGTCAGTCTGTCGAACGACCGCGCCTTCCTCACTCGCGGCGACGTCTTCAGCGACGATCAAATTGACGCTTATGTCGAACTGAAATGGGAAGAGGTCATGCGCTGGGAAACCACGCCGAGCCCGGTTGAATTCGACATGTATTATTCTTCTTAAATTTGGAGTAACCTGCTCCTTTCGGGACGCCGGTGGAGGGAAACCCTCCCACCTTCCCTTTTCTCTCCACCGGCATCATCGGGCAGCGGCATTTTCCTCGCGGACATAGATTGCGCCGACCGGATCTTGCGCAATCCTCCGCCAATTCGCCGAGTTCGACAGCAACCCGTCGAGCCCCGCCGATTCACTCGACACGATCGCCCAGCGGATGTCCCAGCGTTCGACCGCGGCCTCGAACGCCGCGCGGTCGCCGCGCGAGATCCGGGCATAATCGTGGACGAAGGCATCGCCGTACATGTCCGCGCGGCCGTCGATGAACGGGCGAATTCCAGACAGGATCAGCGGTCCCCCCATCGAATAGCTGTTGAGCACCGGCAGGCCGCGGAGGTGCGCGGGGACTGCGGCGATCAGCTTCCAGGGGTTGGCCCCGTTTTCCGGCGGCGCGAGCGGCATCAGTGCGCGAGCCGCGAGCAGCATAAGAGCGCCCCCCGCCAGGAACGCCGGCAGCTTGCGCTCGACTGCGGCGGGATGCACGGCCCCGCGCGCAAACCCCTGCGATAGAACCAGTGCCGCAACGATCGCGAACATCGCCTGATGGCGCACCTGATACAGCGCCATCGCCAGAAGACCCGCTAGGAACAGCCAGCGCACCCACGGCAGGCGCGGCCGCTTCCACAGAATGAGCGCGGCGACCAGCGCAAGCATTCCGAAGAAGAATGGCGTGACCGCAGGGTTCGACGGCTTCCACTCGTCGACCAGGGGCAGGATCGACTGGTTCGCGAGGTAGAAGGGGTGCGCGAGCCCGGCGGGACCGTTGGCATTGACCAAACTCGCGGCAAGACAGGCCAGGCCGAACACCAGCCATTGCCGAAGCGCCTTCAGCCGGTCGCGGGAGTCGACCAAGGCTTCAAGGCCGAACGCGCCGGCGATCACGAAGGCAATCACGAAGCTGCCGTGAAGGTTCGCCCACAGCGTCAGCAGCAATGCGGCAGCGAGCGACGGGGCGCGGTCCCGCTCGCGCGCCCGAAGCATCAGCAGAGTCCACAGCGCGAGCAGCGGCCAGGTCAGGACATGCGGTCGGGCAAGCAGCATCGGCACCAGGACGATGTCCATGGCGACGATTGGCAGCAGCGGCGGGACAAAGCGGCGGGTGTGGAAATAGACGAGAGCGTGCAGCGCCATCAGCGCGGCGGTGACGACCGCCGCAACCCCGCCGTAGCCGGCGAGCCGATAGGCTGAGGCATAAATGACCTCCGACAGCCATTCGATCGGCACCCACGGCTTGCCAGCGGCAGTGAAGGAGAAGGGATCGACCGCGGGAATGGCGCGGTGGTCGAGAATCCACAGTCCGGTCGCGATGTGCCAGCTGACGTCGCCGTCGTTGAAGATCGTCAGCGAGCTGCCGAGGACCGCAGGGAGCAGCAGCACCGCGATGAAGGCGGCAATCAGGCCCCGGGCGCCGACTTCGGACTCGCGGCGCGACCCCGCCGCGCGCACTTCGGAATCAGCCACGGCGCCCGGCAAGCGCCTCGATCCGTTCGGCCTCGCTTCGCTCGAAGGTGCGCACGACGCTCTCGGGCGGAGCCTTGTCGAGCAGGCTCACGACAATCGCCGCCGCGGTGCAGATGAGGAAGCCCGGCACCATCTCGTAGATCAGGCTGGAAAGCGCCGCGCCGCCGCCGAGCACCGGCGCGTAGATCCAGAACAGCACGGTCGCCGCGCCGAGGATCATGCCGGCCAGCGCGCCGTTGCGGGTCATCCGTTTCCAGGTGAGGCTGAGGATGACGATCGGCCCGAAGGCCGCGCCGAGCCCGGCCCAGGCATTGGCGACGAGCCCGAGAATCGTATTGTCCGGGCTCCAGGCGAGCATGATGGCGATGACCGCGACGACCACCACCGACAGGCGCCCGGTCAGCACCAGCTC
>Ga0247719_1000374_pt1 | contig 28471 bp, 24 predicted proteins | sample 41E_DmetaG_FD_189046 | JGI IMG/M metagenome (GOLD analysis project Ga0247719, IMG submission 189046) | Soil microbial communities from hillslope of Landscape Evolution Observatory, University of Arizona, Oracle, AZ, United States - 4-1-E_D | ecosystem: Engineered > Artificial ecosystem >...
CCGGCGCTCCCCGCGATCAAGCAGCCGGCCACTTCGTCGCGCCCGCGTGCACATCAACAGGCCGCGAAAGCGGCGCTCGCCTGGGCGAGCACCCTCTTGACAAGAGCCGCCCTTTCAGAGATGCCGAACGAGGCGACGAACTGGGAGCCCCTGATCGAGGTCGGCGATCCTTGACCCGTCACGCTCCGGACGAGGGCGCGACCGACCGCCGGATACGAGATCTTCCCTAAGCCGCCGCCCGTCAGATCTCCAGCACTGCGCGCGAGATCTCCTGATGCTCATCGACAGCCGCGCTCGAGACCGGCCATCATGCGTGCGTGCTGGGGCCACCGGGTCCACCGGATCGTGAAGGGACGCTGCGACGGGATCGGCGCGTCTTCCTTGCCTCGCTCATCGTGTCGGTAGTCCTTGCGATCCCTGTCGATCGCGATCGCTCCCGGCACGTCGAGATTCGGGAGAGCCGACCGTGGGAGCTGCTGATTCTCGTACTCCTCCTGCTCGTAGCAGCCGCGGCCACCTACGCGAGCAGTAGGTACGGCCAGTGGAGCTTCGTGCGCCCTGTCCAGCGCCTCCTCCGCGACGGCGCGATCGCCTTGGTCGGTATGGTCGTCGTCGTTTCGCTCTACGGCATGTCGTTGTTGTTCCGCTAGCGCCGAGGTGTGTGCCGATCGCAGACGGCGACGAACGTTCACGAACTCGCGCCTCACGCTTGCCGATGACCTGCGGCCATGGACCGGCGCCCCTTCGACAACGCGGGAGTCCGAGCGCTCATTCGCAGTTCGCGGGCGGCGTCGACGCCGACGAGCGCGATCGGAGCGGCGGTCAGCCCGCCTCGGTGACTCCGTAGATCCGGGGAAGGTCAAGAAGGTGGTGGCCCAGGACGGTGTTGTTCGCAACGTCCAAGACGATGGCCAAGAAGACCTGGTCCTCGTCGGTCGCAATGAGCAAGTGGTGCCACCGATCGGTGGGGTCCGCGTAGGCGTGCGAGACGTCCCCTCGAATCGAGCGTCCACCGAAGTCCGCCGGTGCGATCTGATCGACGTAGTCCCAGAACCCGGTCGGCAACTCCCGGACCGCACGGACCGCGTGCATAGGAGTGCACATCGTCGCTTTGAACTCTGCCTCGGTCAGCCTTGCCACCAGCTCCACAATGGTGCAGCGCACGCGCCGATGTGCCGACCTAGCCGCGACGAGATGGTTTCGAGCGTGCGAGCGGCATCGCGGTCGACGGAACGGCAATCGGTGCAGTGTTCGACCGAGATCTTCCGGTCGCTACCGGTGCTGCTGGAGCGCGACGTGTCACAATGGGCACGGCGTTGGGGGTGCGGCGGTGCGGGTCGTTTCGTTGGTCGAGGCGCAGGGTCAGTTGATGGACGCGGTGGACCGGTTCGTGGCGGCTTGCGCACAGGTGCCGAAGACACTGTGGGCTGAGCCGCTCGCGGTTGATCAGTGGTCGCCCGCCGAGGTGATCGAGCACGTCGCGCTGTCGAACGCCTTGATCACGGCGGTCTTCGACACGATTGAGGTGAAACCGCTCACTGAGACCCGCACGCGCAGCTTGGTGGACGACGAGATCGCCTTCCTCTTCTATGGCGGAGGTGACGAGCCTCCTGGAGTCGCAGAACCAACTGGCCAGTGGGTGGATCCAGCGGACGCGAGTGAGCGCCTGCAACGCTCTGCGCGGATGTTGTGCGAGCGTTCGTCGCAGGTGCCCATAGACCTTCGATGCGTGGGTGCCCGTCACCCCGTGTTCGGAACCATGGACGGCGTTCAGTGGCTCCTGTTCGCATTCGCGCACACGGAACGCCACCGCGCCGACATCCGGCGGTTGCTGAAGCGGCTCGCGACCGTTTGAACTGCCGTCGGTGGCACGACCGCGCGTTGGCGGCCCGACCACAGCGATGAGCGTGCGACGGTGACCGGCGCGCGACGCTCGTGCACCAGACGGGGCATCAGGTGAGTAGGCGCGCGACTTCAGTGAGCGGCCGCCTGTCGACGAGCGGGTCCGCATGGCGGTGCACGCGTACCCATTCAGCTCCAGACCTGCGAAAGACCTCGGTGACTCGCAAGTCCCACCTCCGCTCCGTCCCCACGGTGTCGGAGGTGAACGACACGACCGCGTGCTCGATCATCACCAGCCACGCCAGGTCTCCACTCACTCCACCGTTGAGCAACTCGACATCGCCCGTTCCTGATCGCCACTGAGCGGCGACGGCTCTCTGACGCTCCAACGTGTCGCGACCACCACGGCTGTAGCCGCCAACTGCTCCAAGGATGGTGCCGTCGTCCGGCAACGCGTACGGGGAACCGTCTCCGTTGATCCACGCTGCGTGATCACGTCGACATCGCTCGAGGAGGTCGATAAGAACGGATGCATCGCTCACGCTTCACATGTTCGTTCACGCGGCCGGCTCGAGGCACCGATCGTGGCGTCTGAAACCCGCCCGCCGAGACCGGCACGTCGCTGGCGGTCAGCTTCGGGTGTAGCTGGAGAAGCGAACCGTGGCTCGGTGTTCGAGTGGTTCGTCGATCGACCCGAATTGGGCCAGCGCGAAGTCGCGGACGTCGGCAGCGGCAGACTCGAGAACTTCGCGCGGAGTGCCAGAGGGCCATGCGAAGGGGTTGCGCTCGAGCCGGGTGATGACTTCGCGCAAAGTTCGGTGTGTGGTGCCACTGGCTGTGACCGGGGTCGCTGCCTCGAAGCCCGCACCGGCGAGCGCCTCTGTGAGTTCATCCTCGGTGGTTGGACCGTGGCCGCTGCCGAGGTCGTCGAAGTGCGACAGGAACCTTCGCCGCACCTCCCTCACCTCCGGTGGCGCGGTGCCGCCAGCGCCGAGGTTCACGACCAACGAACCACCCGTCCGAATAACCCTCGCAATTTCGGTGAGCGCTCCACGCCAGTCTGGGATGAGATGCAGGACGTTGCTGAGGACGACGGATCCGCCTGTCGCGGACCCGAACGGGAGGTGTAGCGCGTCGCCTTGAACTGCAGGCGCGTCAGGCAGGCGCTCGGCGAGGCGGCTGAGCATCGATCGGTTGAAGTCGAGTCCGATGACCGTGGTGCCCGCGGTCCAGAGTCGTAGCGCGACGAGACCGGAGCCCACACCGATTTCCAGGCACGGGTCCGTCAGTTTCGGCTGAAGACCTTCCACCAGCGACGACCACAAGTCAGCGGGCCAGTCCTTCTGTCGATCGTGCGCGTCGAGCTCGGCGACGTCGAGGTGACCTCGATGATCGATCAAGCGCTCCCCCGCCATCGTGTGCTTGGGCACCTAGAGCGAGGAGATCATCTCGGTCAGCGTGCGGAATCCCACCGCGTCCAGCGAGTCGGCCGCGTCGCCGTTCGCGAGGAGGGCGACCGCGGTTGCGGTCGGTTGATGGAAGGCAACGAATGACTTGAAGCCGCCTGTGGCTCCGTTGTGCCACCAGCCGCCGCCCTGATGGACCCAGCCGTACCCCATGGCGACCCCGTCGGCGGCCTGGACTGTCGCGGCAGCGGCGATAGCGGCGCCCAGCGGTCCTGCCGGCGGTGAGATGTGGGCCTTGAGGTACAGCGCCATGTCACGGATCGATGCACCGACTCCGCCGGCACCTGGCAGGTTCGTCGTCCACCACGGTGTCTCCTCGGCCCCGGAGTAGCCCGGCAACCTGTTCGCCTCTTTCGGCGGGCAGCCGGCAGACGCCATCCGGAGCGGCGAGAAGAGACGCACCGCGAGTAGTTCGTGCATCGGTGTCCTCGTCGCCGCCGCGAGGCAGGCTCCCAGCGTCATGAACCCGAAGTTCGAGTACTCGTACTTCTGCGGTCCGACGTCGATGGTCCGCAGCGCCGACATGAGATCAGCGAGCTCGTACGCCGCGTACGGGTCCGACCGATCGACCGTGGCGACGTCAAGATTCGGCGGGAGTCGCGGAAGCCCGCTGTGTTGCGTTGCGAGCGACTCGAGCGTCACTTCCGCTGCGCCACCCTCGAACTCGAGCAGATGGCCGACAGTCGTTTCGGGCGACACCTCTGCCCGCTCGACAGCATCGGCGAAGAGGACGCCGGTCATCGTCTTCGTCACCGACCCGATCTGGAACAGCGAGTTGTCGTCGACGTCGTCGACTCCCGGATCGAATGCGAACTCGACCTCGTCGCCGACGAGCGCCGCGACCGCGATGCCCCACGGCCTCGAGCGGACTCGTTCCACCATCTTGAGAGCGCTCTCACCTGCGTTCACGGTCTCCCCAGTCACATCGACACGATCGACGCCAGCATTGCAAAGCACGGTGTCACCGGGGTCTCCAGCCTCACTCGCGCACAGGGAGACGAACCCGGTGACTCTCTCGAGCAGCCGCTCCCGTTCAGCCGGAGCGAGACCGGTCGAGCTCGGCGACGAGACGTTTCGGCGCCAAGTCGCGGTAGCTCTCTTCCACCCAGTCCAAGAGGCGGTCGAAGTCGCCGACGGGCAGCGAAATGGTCAGCCGGCCGTACTTGCCGACCCCGCTGATCGTCGTCGGTTGCGCGCCGGCGACGCTGACAGCTTCGTCGTAGGAGGCGGTGAGCTTCACGTAGACCGCTGGTCGGTCTGCGTCGCGGTCACCGAGCCACAGGAACACCGGAGGCCACTTGCTCCCCGTCGCCACCTTGATCGTCGCCATGCCCCACGGGAAGTCCTCGAACGCGGCCGGCAGGCTCAGCGCGAACGACCGGGCTGCATCCCACTGCGCCGTTGCCGACCGTGCGGCACGCATCAGCGGCGACCTTAGGTCGCTGCCGACGGAGTGCGCTTGCGATCGCTTTCGCGGGTCCGAGGCCGAGGCACTGCACGCACGCCCGACGGTCTAGGTCAGGGTGTCGATCACCGAGTGAGGCAGCGACGGGTCGAGGCTGAGCGACTCGAGCGCAGTCCGCAGCGTCGCTACGGCATCAGCGCCATACTTCGCGCTCCAACGCTGCTCGACGCGGTCAACCGTCGACTGGTACTCGTCGCGCGTGTGGCGCCCTCGGGCCGTCGGCACCGCGATGCGAAGCTTCGGATTCCCGGCGTCGCGCCTGATGTCGAGAAAGCCGTGACGCTCGAGGACGGACTTGCCGTCGCCCTTGAGCCGGCTCAGGAACGGAATGTCGGTGATGGGCGCGCCCTCGTCTGGCAGGAGGCGAAGAACGGTGGCGGCGAGGTGTAGCCCGCCGATCCACAACTCCTCGAAGTCCGTCGCGAATGCCAAGAACGCCTGCGACAGCAGAGCTGACACGGGCAGGCCAGCGACGCTCGATCCGTTGATGTCCTGGCGGAGGACCGGCGACCAGTCCTGGCCGTGCGTCGGCACCTTGGAGTCGATCTGTCCGCCGCCCATGTACACGCCGCCGGTGATCGAATGGTCAGCGGGGCCGTAGCCGGTCGGGTAATGCGGCCATTCGAGGTACAGCTGGCACACGACGTCACGGAGTGCGCCGGAGAGGGATCCAGAGAAGGACGAGTCGACGGCTCCGTCGAGTGACGGCCACCGCTCCCGGGCCGCCTGCCCGGCGGGAGACAAATGCACCGCCTTCCCCTCGACGATCAACCACCCCGCCTTTTCGGCCGCGTGCACGGCAGCGCGAACCGCGCGCTTCGACAATCGGCATGCCTGCGGGAGGTCGCCGATGTCGGCGCCATCACCGACGGGCCGGAGCACGTTCGACCACACGGCCAAGCGGGGTAGGTCGGCGGAGCCCGCGCCGCGCTGCTCGTACTCGTGTGTGACGGCGCCCAGCGCCTGGGCAAGCAGCGCGCTCATCGGCAACTTCATGACAAGCCGGGATAGCACGTGCGGCTACGGGGTGCACTCTGCGATCGGCTCGCAGTCACGACCGAACCCACGAGCGCGAGTGATAGATCGTGTTCGCCACGGCCTGCCGCCGGTCCTATCGGTCCGCGGGAGTGATGCGGCGGCGTTGTGGGAAGAAGCCGCGCGTGGAGACGACTTCTCAGGAGCGAGGCCGGATCGGCACCGTTATGCTGTGGACGGCGTTGGTCGTGCTGGTCGTCGTCGGCGGCATGTTCTTCGCGGTCGGCGCCACGAACTCGGGGGACACGCGGACGGGCGGCTTCATGGTCGCGCTGCCTGCTGCAGCCCTGTGCGCGCTCTGCCTCTGGGCGCTGTCGCGGCGTCGCACCAGCTGACCTGCGGCGCTCACGGATCGTTGGCCACTCGAGCCGATGGTTCTGCGAGTCACGGGTCGGTGAGCGGTTCGTCGAGCGGCGGATAGAGGCGGTAGCCGTGCTTCCGCCTGTGCGGTAGGCGGTCGTAGAAGCCAGTGGCGGCATCGTCCGTCAAGAGGTCAACGCGGCTGCCTCCTGCGAGTTCCACCGCAGACTCGATGAGCTGGATCCCGATACCCGCTCCCCTACGGCTCGCAACAACCACCAGCGCAGCGAGATACGCCTGCAGCACGCCATCGCTGAGCAACTGAGCGAAGCCGACGATCTGACCGCGATCCCGGGCGACAACGGTCGTCACTCCCGGTGCGGTGAGTGCCCGAAGCGCCCGATCAGGGTCCTCCGGGAACGAGGGCCATCCCTCGGCGGCGCACAGCTCAAGAACAGTGGGCAGATCGTGCTCGGCGAAGGTGTCGATCCGTACCGTCACGCCACACAGCCTGCTCCGTCCCAACCCGGACCGCGCTTGGGCCACGTTGTTCGGGCGCGACGTGCCTAGCTGTAGCGCGCACTGTCGAGGTATCGACCGCTGAGAGCTTCGAGCGTCTCGACGAACTCCTCCACGGTGTCGCGGATGATGTCCGCGACCGGACGTACGGACTCGATCCGTCCGGCGACCTGGCCCGACAACGCGATGCTCGCTTCCATGTCGCCGCCGAAGTACAGCGACCCCGAGGTGCCGAACTCGGCCATGCTGACCGACTCTTCCCGCTCGAGACGAGTCGTGCGCTGCGTGCGCAATGCACGCAACCCCGGCTTGGAGAACCGGTTGAGGAACACCGTGTCGGTTTCGGCTGCGTCGATGATCGCCTGCTTCCAGTTCTCGTGAACGGGTGACTCGGCAGCCGACACCATGCGCGTGCCCATCTGAACTCCCTCCGCGCCGAGAGCGAACGCGGCAGCCATCGTTCGGCCGTCGATCATCCCGCCGGCGGCGATGATCGGCACGTCGACCTTCGAACGCACCAACGGCAACAGCACCATCGACGCCACGTCCTGCGGGTTCTTGAACCCGCCGCCTTCACCGCCCTCGACGATGAGGCCGTCGACGCCGGCGTCGACAGCCTTCAGGGCGCCCTTCAGCGTCGGCACGACATGGAAGACGGTGAGGCCCGCATCCTTGAGCTGCTTGGTGTACCGGGTCGGATCGCCGGCCGAGGTCGTCACGAACCGGACGCCTTGGTCGATCACGAACTCGGCGATGGCCGGGTCGCGCACGAACGCCTGGGCGATGTTCACGCCGAACGGCTTGTCGGTGAGATCGCGCATCCTCCGGATCTCGTCCTTGACGATGTCGAGCTCGCCCGACGACGTCTCGATGATCCCGAGCCCTCCGGCGTTCGACACCGCCGACGCGAGCTGGCTGCGCGCGATCCAGCCCATGGGCGCTTGGACGATCGGGTACTCGACGCCGAGAAGCTCGGTGACGCGGTTCGAGATGTGGTGGGTCACCCACGGATCGTGCCATCCCCGCCTGAACACCGCGGACCAGCTGCCGCCATGCTCTGTGTCTCCGACCAGCGTGGAACGCTTCGAGATCAGCGACGGCGCGCGACACTCGAAGAGGTCGCCGGTGCGGCAACCCCATCGGTGGAGGTCCAGCAACTGGTGAGAAGGCTCCGATACTCGATCAACGTCACCGTCGACGGTTGCTGTCACCACGAGGCCATGGTTCCGGACGAGGAATCGATGCGCTACTGGACCGACAGCCTCGCACGAGCCGACGCTCTCCTCTTCGGGCGGGTGACCTACCAGATGATGGAGTCGGCGTGGCGTCGTCCGGCCGACGGCGTGTGGCCCGAATGGATGGACGAGTCCGAGATCGAGTTCGCGCAGACGATCGACCGGGCGAAGAAGTACGTCGTCTCACGCACCCTGTCGAACGTCGACTGGAACGCCGAGCTCGTGCATGGCGACGTGGGCGAAGCGGTACGGCGGTTGAAGGACGAGCCGGGCGGCGACCTGTCGCTCGGCGGCCTCACCCTCCCGCTCGCCCTCGCCGATCTGGGCCTCATCGACGAGTACGAGTTCCTCGTGCTTCCGACGATCGCGGGCCACGGCCCGACGTTGTTCGCGGGTGTCTCGCAGCGGGTCGACCTGAAGCTCGTCGACAAGCGGGAGTTCGGTTCCGGCGCGGTGGCACTCCGCTACGAGCCCGTTCGCTGATCAGCGCGCGAACAGCTGACGTAGCCTCTTCTCATCGCGGCGAACGACATCAGAAGCGAGATCGAGCGGCTCTACGGCCTCCCTCTCGAGGAGTTCACGGCGGCCCGTGACGCGCTCGTGAAGGAGCTGCGCGCTGCGAAGGACAAGGATGCCGCCGCAAGGATCAAGGCGTTGCGCAAGCCGACGGCGGCGGCCTGGGCCCTGAACCAGCTCTCTCGCAAGAACGCCAAGGCGCTCGACGAGCTGCTCGAGCTCGGCGAGCGGCTGCGCAAGGCCCAGCGCGCGGCGCTGTCGGGTCGCGGTGCGTCCGATCTGCGCGAGTTGTCGAACAAGCGACGCAAGGCGATCGACGGCCTGACGAAGAAGGCGGCCGCGCACCTCGGGCCGGGCGGAGACGCTCAGCGGGAAGCGATCGCGCAGTCACTCGAGGCGGCGGTGGCGTCGGAGGAGGCCGCTGACGAACTCGCCGCGGGGCAGCTCGTCAAGCCGATCGATCCTCCGTCCGGCTTCGGTGACGTCGTCCCCGGACTCAGTCTGGTGGCGGGATCCGAAGGCGACGAGGACCCCGGCTCGTCGGCTCGCGATCGCCGTCGCGCGGCGAGAGCCGAACGCCGGGGAGCCCAACCGGACGGGAACGCCGACGCTGCCGCCGACGACGAACGCGAGGCACGGCAGCGCGAGCTCGAGGCGCTCCTCGCGGAGAAGCAGGCCGCGCTCGAGAAGGCTCGCTCCGATGCGCAGACGGCGGCCAGGGAAGCGGCCGCCGCTCGGGCAGAGGTGAGCCGGTTGCAGGACGAGCTGGTCAGCGCGAACGGTCGGGCCAAAGCCGCCACCGAACGCGCCCGAGTCGCCCAGTGGGCCCAGTCACAAGCCCAGCAGGAGCTCGACACCGCCGGTCGAAAGCTCGACGCCCTCTAGTTACGAGCCGCTCCGCAGCTGACGCAGCACGTACGGGAGGATGCCGCCGTGGCGGTAGTACTCGGCCTCCTTCGGCGTGTCGATCCGCACCCGGACGTCGAAGGTGCGCGCTCCCCCGTCGACCGAGACAGTCAGCGTCGAAGGAATCGCGGCGCCCGGCGTCGACAGCACCGAGATGCCGGCGATGTCGAGCACCTCCTGCCCCGTCAGCTCGAGGGACTCGACCGACTGCCCGTCGAGGAACTGCAGCGGCAGCACGCCCATCCCGATCAGGTTCGAACGGTGGATCCGCTCGTACGACTGCGCGATGACCGCGTGCACACCGAGCAACGCAGTGCCCTTCGCTGCCCAGTCGCGCGACGAACCGGAGCCGTACTCCTTGCCCGCGAGGATCACCAGCGGGGTCCCCTCCGACTGGTAGCGCGTCGCAACCTCGTACATCGACCCCTGCTCGCCGTCGGGCAGGTGGACCGAGTAACCGCCCTCGACGCCGGGCACCATCCGGTTGCGGATGCGGATGTTGGCGAACGTGCCGCGAATCATCACCTCGTGGTTGCCGCGGCGCGACCCGTAGGAGTTGAAGTCGCTGGCGTCGACGTTCCAGTCGTTCAACCAGCGCGCCGCAGGTGAGTCCTTACGGATCGAGCCTGCGGGCGAGATGTGGTCCGTGGTCACCGAGTCGCCGAGCACCGCGAGCACGCGGGCGCCCGTGATGTCTGTCCGCGGGGCCGGTTCCACGGGCATCCCGTCGAAGTACGGAGGCTTGCGGACGTAGGTCGACGACGTGTTCCACTCGAACTGGTCGCCGGTGGGAACCGGCAGTGAGTTCCACCGCTCGTCACCGGCGAACACCTCGGCGTACGACTTCCGGAACATCTCGGAAGCGACGGCGTCGGCGACGGTGTCGTTCACCTCCTGCGTCGTCGGCCAGATGTCGCGCAGGTACACCGGTCCGTCGGTGCCCTCACCGATCGGCTCGCTGTACAGATCGATGTCCATCGTCCCCGCGATGGCGTACGCAACGACGAGGGGCGGCGAGGCGAGGTAGTTCATGCGCACGTCCGGGTTGATGCGGCCCTCGAAGTTCCTGTTGCCCGACAGCACCGCAGCCACGGCGAGGCCGGCCGAGTCGACCGCCTCGCTGATCTCGGGCGCGAGGGGCCCGGAGTTGCCGATGCATGTCGTGCAGCCGTAGCCGACGAGGTTGAACCGCAACTTCTCGAGGTACGGGAGCAGACCGGCCCGCTCGTAGTAGTCGATGACGACCTTCGAGCCCGGCGCGAGCGAGGTCTTCACCCACGGCTTCACGTCGAGACCCTTCTCGACCGCCTTCTTCGCCAGCAGACCGGCGCCGATCATCACGTAGGGGTTCGAGGTGTTCGTGCAGCTGGTGATGGCGGCGATCACGACGTGGCCGTGGTCGAGGTCGAACGACGTCCCGTCGGCCAGCGTGACCGGCACGCTGGCACGGGGCCGAGTCGACGACAGCGGTGCATCGCCCGCGGTCGGATCGGCCTCGTCCTTCGCCTCGGCGACCGACGACGCAGCAGGCGGGTCGGACGCGGGGAACGACTCCTCCGACCGCTCGTCCTGAAGGTTCTGCACGCTCTCGGGGAGGCTCTCGCTCAGCGCGGCTCGGAACATCGGCTTCGACTCCCGCAGCGGCACCCGATCCTGCGGGCGCGACGGCCCGGCGAGCGACGGCTCCACCGTCGAGAGGTCGAGCTCGAGCGTCTCGGAGAACCGTGGCTCGGGCGACGACTCGTCGTGCCACAGGCCCTGCTCCTTGGCGTACGCCTCGACGAGCGCGACCTGCTCCGGCGAGCGGCCGGAGAACTCGAGGTACCGCAGCGTCTCGGCGTCGGGCGGGAAGATCGTGATCGTCGAGCCGTACTCGGGCGACATGTTGCCGATCGTCGCCCGGTCGGCGGTCGGGACGTTCGCGACGCCTGGTCCGTAGAACTCGACGAACTTGCCGACGACGCCGTGCTGGCGAAGGCGCTCGGTGATCGTGAGGACGAGGTCGGTCGCCGTAGCACCCTCCGGCATCCGGCCGGTGAGCTTGAAGCCGACGACGCGCGGGATGAGGAGCGGGATCGGCTGACCGAGCATCGCCGCCTCCGCCTCGATGCCGCCGACACCCCAGCCGACGACGCCGAGACCGTTGACCATCGGCGTGTGCGAGTCGGTGCCGACGACGGTGTCCGGGTACGCGCGGCCGGTCTTCGGGTCGACGAACACGACTCGCGCGAGGTACTCGAGGTTCACCTGATGGCAGATGCCGGTGCCCGGCGGTACCACCGCGAAGCCGTCGAACGCGGTCTGTCCCCACCGCAGGAACTCGTAGCGCTCGCCGTTGCGCTGGTACTCGATCTCGACGTTCTCGGCGAACGCGTTCTGGCGCCCGAAGACGTCGACGCTCACCGAGTGGTCGATCACGAGCTCGGCCGGGATGAGCGGGTTGATCTTCTTCGCGTCGCCGCCGAGCTCGACCATCGCGTCGCGCATCGCCGCGAGGTCGACGACGCACGGCACCCCGGTGAAGTCCTGCATCAGCACCCGCGCCGGCATGAACGCGATCTCGCGATCAGGCTCCGCTCCGGGATCCCACCCCGCCAGTGCCTCCACGGCCTCCGGAGTGACGGACACCCCGTCCTCGTTGCGGAGGAGGTTCTCGAGGAGGACCTTGAGCGAGAAGGGCAGGCGCTCGACGTCGGCGCGGCCCGCCAGGGCGTCGAGGCGGAAGATCTCGTGGGACGCGCCGCCTACGTCGAGGCGGGCGGCTGCGCCGAAGCTGTTGCCGGACATACCGGCATTCTGCCCCTAGCTGGCGGAGGCCGCGGTCGGCCGAAGCCTACGCTCCGCGCGTGGGATCGAACCGAGGGCAACGGCGAGCGGAGGCGCGGCGGACAGCCTTGCGACGCCAACGGCTGCTCCTCGGGCTCGTCGCGGCCATCGGCACCACGATCGCCGTCGTCACGATCTCGGCCGTCGCCCGTGACGCTCCGTCCGCCCCCCCGGGCTCTGGCGGTCGGCCCGACCCGGCGATACCTCGCACAGGCTCGACTGCGATCAAGCCGCAGGGCGATCTCGAGATCCGCCCTCCCGACGAGTACCGCATCGTCTACCGCGTCGACGACTACGCGGGCGGGACCGCGGTCACGACGACGGAAGACCTACGCGTTCGCCGGCCGTTCGACAGCGTTCTCGAACGCAAGACCGGCTCCCCGCCCGGCAAGGAGACGACGTCGCGCCAGCTGACACGTTTCGGACGACTGGCAATCCCTGCGCAGGGGGAAGGTGCCATGGCCCTCGACGTCCCTCCGGATCTCGCAGGAGGCGACTTCCGGTTCGACGTCGCCCTTACGGAGCTCGTCGGCGAAGGCGTGATCGACATGCGGGAGTGGCGGCGAGTCGGGGCCCGTGCATGCCGTGTGCATCGAGCAGCGGAGCCGATCACCGGAACAGCCGTAACGGCGTGGGACGGTGATCGCGCCGACTACGCCGACCTCTGCATAGATCGGCGTGGCTTGCTCCTCGAGGAGCTGTGGGTGACTGACGGTAAGGTGCTCCGACGTCGACTTGCAGTCGAGGTGGACGACGAGCGGGCCGCGCTCGGCGACACCGACCTGGTCGACCCGTCGACGCCGCTGTCACCCCACCAAGGCGGTGGCTCGTTGGTAGAGGTCGAAGCGTCGTCGTCGCCCCTCGGCCCCTCGTGGGAGCTGCCCAAGCCGCCGCAGGGATTCCAGCTCAAGGGGCGGTACTCGGTGACCCCGCCGCGACGAGGCGCAGAGCCCGTCGGCAATGACGATCGCGCGCGCCTCGTCGACGTATGGATTAACGGCCGCGACGTGCTCCTCCTCGAGCAGGGCGCGCTCGAACAGGTCACCCCCGGCGGGGATCGATCGATCGGGGAGCTGCAGGCAACGACCACCTCGATCGGTGTCCGCATGAACGAGATCGGCGGCGCAGCCGTTGACGGCGCTCCCCAGGTTCGCGTCCGGGGAACGATCTCGATTGACAAGCTCCTGCAGGCGGCGCGGAACGTGCGGCGGCTACCTGAAGGCACCGGCCTGCGTCCACGCAGCAGCTGAGCTGTGCCGAGGCGGTTGCCGGGCCGACCGTCGCTAGGTGCTGGTCGTCGAGATCGTGGTCGTCGAGAAGGTGAGGTTGAACGGTGCGCCGGGTCCGGGGGTGAGCGTGAAGCCGCGCCACGTCTCAGGGTCCCCGAATTGGGAGAGGTCGAACGTCCAGACGCCATCGTCTAACCGCTCGCCGCGAGCGCAGGGGTCGCTCGACCAACGAGGCTCATTGGCGAACGTCGCACCCCGCGCCGCCTGCCATTCGTCGACCGAGATCGGGCAGGCGCGGACGATCGCCTGCGCTGCGCCCACGTTCGACGGGTGGTCGACGAGTCGCAGGCGGAGCACCGTCTCGTGGCCTGCGAGCGCAATGAAGCTCCGCTTGATCGTTTCGCTGCCGGCGTTGACCACCGGCAGCCCACCCTCCGGTGGCTCCTGTTCTAGGGGCGTCCCGCCGGTGCGGCTGGAGTAGCCGGCCTTCACGATGCGGAGCGGCTCAGCCGTCGCGTGCGATTCGTAGGGCGCGGCCGGGAACTCACTCGGGAGCGAATCCGCTGTTGCGAAGGCCGGCGCCTCAGACGGGGCGGAGGCGTCCCCGGCGAAGGCTTCGTCGTCGAAGTAGGAGAACGCGCTCGGGCCAGGTGTGGCGGCCATGGCGTCAAAGCTCGGAGGGATGGTCGGAGCCGCGCCCGTCGTCTGGCTGACCCGCCCTGCTGGAACACCGCTGCCTCGGTAGTTTGCACCGGCGAACTGCGCCGGATCATCCCCGCCTCGTGGTGCCATGGCGAGCATCAGGAAGGCCCACAGGGCGGCAGCGCCGTAGTACGGCAGGTATCGGCGGAGGTGGACCGACGTGCGCATCACCACCCGCACGAAGCCGTCGTCGATGATCACCGCGCCGACAGCGCGGTCGACCGCGACGGGCGCGGGCACCTCGACGACGTCGCTGCCGCCTTCACTATGAGCCACCGCGTCGCCCACCGGTTCGCCTGCAAGGCGCTCAAGGTCTCGCATCACTCGCGGATCGGTGCTGTTGTCTCGTACCAGTCGCACGGTGGTGGCCCCCCAGCCGCAGGCTTCAGAGTTCGGCTGTGGCGAAGTTCGCCGTCTGGGCCGACGACTCCTTCTGCGGCCGCGCCCAGTGCGCATCGCGTGCGGCGAATGTGACGGGCGTCGCACGAAATCGCCGCACGCTGGAGGGAACGTGTCAACGCGTGCCGAATTCCTAGTTACCGGCGAGATTGACCGCCGGGTCAAGTAGGGACAAACTTCGCTCGCACGACATTCGTGACGTCCGTCACATTGCGCACCGGGGGGTACGTCGTGAGCACTGGAGATCTGAGCCGTGAGCGGGAACTCGCGGCACGGCTCGAGGATCCGTTCTTGAGGCGGTCGCTGAAGACGGCGCTCCACCTCCGGCGCTACATGCCGTTCTACGTGTTCACGATGGTGTGGGTCGTAACCCTCGCTCTCTTCCCTTCGATCCGTCCTGGCGGCGGCGACAACGACGGCTCGCTCACCGCCACCGAAGGTGTAGCGGGTCCGGTCGCAGGCCCCGGCGACGTCGACACGTCCGCGACCGGCGAAAGCCTTAGTGGTGACGAGCTTGGTTCGACGAGCGACAGCGTCGTCGGCGCAGGCACCGGTACTGCCGCCGGCGGGGCAGGCGGAGCCGCCCGCACAGGTCGCGCCGCCGCAGGAGCGGCCGCGACTGGCGCCAGTGCGCCGTTGACGGCTGCCCAGGTGCGAGAGGCCATCCAGCGCTTCACCGGCAAGACACGCCTCGGCCTCGACTGCGGGCCGGGCGTCAACCAAGTTCCGGAGTCGTCTTACGCGGCTCCGTGCCAGAACGTCTACGACGGACCGAACGGCGGCCCCACGTACCGCGGCGTCACCGACAAGGAGATAGTCATCGTCCGCAGGAAGTTCCCGGAGTCGGCGAACTCCCGCGCGGTCCAGGCGGTGGTCGAGCAGGCCGGTGGTGCCTCCGCAGAGGTGACCGACCAGGTTCGCAACGAGTTCGTGAAGTTCTTCAACAAGGCCTTCGAGCTCTACGGCCGCCAGGTCAAGTGGACGGTGTACGAGTCGGAGCATGGCAACTCGACCAACGAGGCGCAGTCGAAGGGCAAGGAAGGCGCATGCCTCGACGCCGACAAGATCGCGAAGGAGATCAAGGCCTTCGCCGTCGCGGCGGCCAGCTCGCCGTTCAGCGAGTGCGCCGCCGAGCGCCAGATGATGGTGTTCGACGCCGGCGCCTATTACCCCGAGTCGTGGTTCCGCAAGTACCACCCCTACCTGTGGGGCGGTGTCATGGAGTGCGAACGAATCTCGATCCAGCTCGCTGAGTATCTCGGCAAGCGTCTCATCAACAAGCCGGCAAAGTGGGCCGGAGATCCTCTCCTGCAGTCCCGCACGCGGAAGTTCGGCACTTACGTTCCCGACAACGACGGCTACCAGCACTGCACGAACCTCACCGAGAAGAACCTCCGTGAGAAGTACGGGGTCAAGGACATGGGCGAGCGGTACAACTACCAGCTCGACGTGAGCCGCTTCCCCGACCAGGCGGCGGCTGCCACCGTGCAGTTCGCGGCGAACGGCGTCACCACGGTGATCCTCGCCTGCGACGCCATCTCCGCGATCGTGCTGACGGAGGCGGCGACCAAGCAGAACTGGCGTCCGGAGTGGATGACGATCGGCACCGGCCTGACCGACATCGACAACGCGGCCCGCCTCTACGACCAGGTCCAGGTCCACGGCCACCTGTTCGGCCCGAGCCAGCTCGGCTCCGCCGACAAGCTCATCGGCCCGACCAGCGAGCCCGGGAGGGTCTACAAGATCGCCACGGGCAAGACGATCCCCGAGGGGACCTCGGGCGACTACTTCCTCCTCGTCCGCCTGTTCAGCATGCTCCAGGCGGCTGGCCCCAACCTCACGCCCCAGACGGTCGCGCAGGGCGCGATGACGCTGCCGCCAGGTGGTGCGCCGACGTACCCGGCCGGCTACACGTCGTTCCTCGATGCCCCGGATGGCACGGCGGGCGCCGGTGACCACACCGCCGTCGACGACGCACGCGAGGTCTTCTGGGTGAACCCGACGCACAACAAGGACAGCAACAAGTCGTCCTGCCCCAAGCACGCCGACCCTTACTACAACAGCGCCGACACCTGCGCCGGTACCTATAAAGAAACCTACGGCGGCAAGCGCTTCCGCAACGGCGAGTGGCCGACGGAGGACCCGCCGATCTACCCGCCGAGGTAGCACACCAGAACCGCACCCGTCGTGGTGGTCCGTGGCCGCACCGGCCACCACGAGCATCCGCACCACACCGCACGACCAGCAACACGCAGACCCGGGGGGAGACCAGACGATGCACGCGATCGCCGATCGCATCAGTGACACGGCCGAGGCGGTGCGGGGCCGCCTACCCGAGAACACGATCGCCCGGACGGCCTTGAAGACGGTCGGTGTGATCGTTGGGCTGTTCGTCGGCTGGGTGATCCTGGACAACCTCCTACCCAAGGGGATGCCGCCCGGCATCGTCGTGATGGGGGCGGTGATGGGGTCGTTCTATGGCCTCACCGCGATCGGCCTCGTGCTCATCTACCGGGCGAACAGGGTGATCAACTTCGCCCAAGCCGACATAGGCGCCGTCGCCGGTGTGCTCGCGATCTCGTTCCGGCTGCGCGGCATGTCGTACCCCTTGGCGATCGGCCTCGGCTTGGTGATCGCGGGCCTCATCGGTGCGCTAATCAACGTCGCGGTGATCCGCCGGTTCCGCCAAGCACCCCGGCTCATCGTCGCCGTCGCGACGATCGGCGTCGCACAGATCCTCGCCGCCCTCGCGATCATCATCCCGCTCGTCTGGCGCTCGGACGGGCGGTTCACCACGCCGTTCGACTTCCGATTCACGATCCGGCCTGCGGTACTCGACGGCAACTACATCGTCGCGATGATCGTCGTTCCCCTGGTCATGCTGGCGGTGACCGCGTTCCTCCGCTACACCGACTACGGCGTCGTGATTCGCGCCGCGGCCGAGAACGGCGACCGGGCGAGCCTGCTTGGCATCCCCGTTCCCCGGCTGTCGACGATCGTGTGGGCGATCGCAGCGGTGCTCTCGGCAACCGCGGTGATGTTGCGGGTCCCGATCCTCGGCTTCACCTCGTTCCTGACGGTGTCCGGAGCGGGCAACTCGCTCCTCCTCCGCACCCTTGCCGCCTCCGTCATCGGCCGGATGGAGAACCTTCCGCGTACGGTCATCGCCGCCATCGCGATCGGCGTCTTCGAGCGGACGGCTGTCTGGCAGGTGCCACGCACGACCATCGTCGACGCCATGCTCGTCGTCGTCATCCTCGTCGCCCTCCTCCTCCAGCGTGGGTTCTTCTCCCGCGTGGCCGAGACCGGGATCTCGACGTGGAAGGCCATCAAGGAGGTACGGCCGATCCCCTCGGAACTTCGCCACCTCCCCGAGGTGAAGTGGCCGTTCCGGATGCTCAAGCTCGGCATCCTCGCCTTTGTGCTGACCTTCCCCATCTACGCCCCGCCGAGCCGGGAAGGCGCGATGACGCTCGTGTTCGTCTACTCGATGATCGCCGCGTCGCTGTTGATCCTGACCGGCTGGGCCGGCCACATCTCGCTTGGGCAGTTCGCGCTCGTCGGCTTCGGCGCCGCCACCACGTCGGTACTCTTCGGCCGGCACGGGGTCGACTTCACGCTCGCGCTCATCGGCGGTGTCATCGTCGCCGCGTTCGTGGCCCTCGTCATCGGCCTCCCCGCGTTGCGGATCCGTGGCCCGTTCCTCGCGGTGACCACACTCGCGTTCGCGGTGACCTCCGCAACGTTCTTCCTCGAAGACCGGTACATGCCGTGGTTCATCGAGTCGTCGATACCTCGACCGGTGCTGTGGAATCGGATCTCGCTGCAGGAGAACTCGCAGCTGTATTACTTCGCACTGGCCGCGCTGCTCCTCACGCTGTGGATCGTGCGAAACCTGCGGCACAGCCACACGGGGCGCGTGCTCATTGCTGTGCGAGACAACGAGGTGCAGGCCGAGGCGAACACGATGAACGTGACGAGGGTGAAGCTGCTCGCGTTCGTGATCTCCGGTGCTCTCGCCGGGTTCGCAGGAGGCATTTACGTCCTCACCCAGAATGGCTTGAACACCGACAGCTTCGACGCGTCGGTGAGTATCCAGCTGTTCTCGATGGTGGTCATCGGCGGCCTCGGGTCACTGCCGGGCGCCCTCCTCGGTGCGGTGTACGTGCGCGCCGCGGAGTTCTTCCTCCCGCCCGCCTGGTCGCTGCTCGCGAGTGGCGTCGGCATCCTCGCTCTGTTGATCTTCCTCCCCGAAGGCCTCGGCGGTCTGATGTACCGAATGCGGGACGCCTACCTCCGGATGGTCGCCTCCAGGCGGGGAATCCTCGTCCCTAGCCTGCTCGCCGACAAGCGGGTGGTAGTCGAGGACGCACCGGTCGTCATCGACACGGCCCTCGCCGGACTCGCAGGCGGCAAGGAGAGCGGCGCCGACGTCACCGCGACGGCCGAAGAGGCCGACCTCGTCACCACGACACGCTGATCTTGAACCGGAGCTGACGACATGGCAACGACGCAGCGACCCCGCCGCCCCCGAAAGACGCAGGCGGACGAGCAGACTCCCTGGCGCGAGATCGAGAGCGACCCCGCTCGCGCCCTCGCCGAGCTCGACGGGATCGAGCCGATTGGCGACCTTCCTGAAGCCGAGGCCGCCCTGGCGTTCGCGACCGACACAGTGTCACAGGGGCCACGCTGGCGCGACCTCCCGTGGAAGGAGCGGCTCGACCCTCGCCGGATCACGCGGCCCGCAGCCTTCTACCCGCTCGGTGTCTTGTTTGCCCTCAACGCGGTGGACGAGCTCGACCGCGTCGCGTTCACGGTCTTGTCCCCCGAGATCCGCCGTACGTTCGGCCTCGATCTGCAGGGCATCACGACCCTCGTCACCGCTCTGAGCCTCGTCAACCTGCTCCTCGAACTTCCCATTGGATACCTATCCGACCGGAAGAACCGGGTGCGCCTGGCACTTCTCGGGGCGTCATTGTGGACCTTCTTCACCGTCCTCACGGGCTTCGCCGGCCTCCTCGTCAGCCTCGCGCTGCTGTACGTAGCGCGGATCGGATCGGCCCTGGCGAAGAACCTGGGCTCCACCCATCGGAGCCTGCTCTCGGACTACTACCCGGTCGAGACGCGAGCGCGGGTCTTCTACTTCCACAACTTCGCCAACTCGGTCGGTCAGTTCACCGGGCCGCTGATCGCGGGCGGCATCGCGATGGTGTTCGCGTGGCAAGTGCCGTTCTTCGTGCTCGCCGTGCCGACGATCGTCTGCATCGCGCTGGCACTCCGTCTGGAAGAGCCGCGCCGGGGCGTGCAGGAGCGACTGCATGCCGGCGCGGACGAATCGACCGCGGAGATCGAGGAGGAGCCCGCGGGCTTCGCGGAGACCTTCCGCGTCCTGGCCGCCGGACGGTCGACGAGGCGCATCTGGTGGTCGCTCCCTTTTCTCGCTGCATCGCTTGGCGGCATACAGCTGATGTTGGCGAACTACTACGAGGAGGAGTTCGGCCTCGGCCCAGGAGCACGAGGACTGATCACCTCCGGCAGTGAGGTCTTCCAGGTGCTCGGCCTGGTCGCTGCGGCCGTCGTCGTACAAAGGCTCATCGCGAAGGACCCCGGACTTGTCATGAAGTGGATCGGCGTCGTCTCCGTGGGCGCGTCGATTTGCATCTTCGGCATAGCAGTCGCACCGGTTCTGGCCGTCGCGGTTGTCTTCCACGTCTCGTTCAGCGTCCTACAGGTCGTCCTGCTGCCGGGCATCCTCGCCGTCTTTTCGCTGATCATCCCGCCCCGCATGCGGGCGATGGGCTTTGCGAGCGGGTCGGTGTTCTTGTTCTTCGGTGTGCTCGCCCTGCCGTTCATCGGACGCTTCGGCGACGCCCGCGGCATCAGGGCCGCGCTCATCGCCTTCATTCCGCTCTACTTGATCGGCGCGATGCTGCTTGCCAGCACGCGGAAGACCGTCGGGTTCGACGCCACCCGCGTCGCGGCGATGACACGGGCACACGCCGAAGCCCGTCAGCGCCGCGACCAGGGCGACGCGCAGATGCTCACGATCCGAGGTCTCGACGCGGGCTATGACCAGACGCAGATCCTGTTCAACGTTGACTTCGACGTCAGCGATGGCGAGATCATCGCCCTGCTCGGCACAAACGGTGCCGGAAAATCAACGCTGCTCAAGGCGATCTCCGGGATCGTGAAGCCGACCGGTGGCGTCATCGTCTTCGACGGCCGTGACATCACCGCCGCCGACGCCATCCAGTCGGCGCAGCTCGGGATAGCGCAGGTACCGGGCGGGCGAGGCATCTTCCCCACTCTCACGGTCGCAGAGAACCTCCGGGCCGCCGGATGGATGTACCGGAAGGACAAGGAGTACCTCGACGGCGCCATCGAGCGTGTCATCGAGATCTTCCCGATCCTGAAGAGGCGTTGGGACACCCCTGCGGGAGCGCTGTCGGGCGGCGAGCAGCAGATGCTGTCGCTGTCGCAGGCCTTCATCGCGAAGCCGAAGCTCTTGATGATCGACGAGCTCTCCCTCGGCCTCGCGCCGACCATCGTCGAGCAGCTCCTCGACGTCGTGCGCGCCATTCACGCGCAGGGCACGACGATCATCCTCGTCGAACAGTCCGTCAATGTCGCGCTGCGCATCGCGAAGCGCGCCGTCTTCATGGAGAAGGGCGAGATCCGTTTCTACGGGCCCACCGAGGAACTCCTCGAACGACCGGATGTCCTTCGATCGGTCTTCCTCGAGGGCGCGCACTCAGGGCTAGAGATCTCGGCCGGAGGCAGCGGCGGGCGCGAGAACGGCAAGGCGGCGGCCGTCAGGCGCACAGCGGCGGAGCGCCGCGCCGATCGCGCACGCCGTGACGCCCTCCTCGAGAACCCGGTCGTGCTGAAGGCCGAAGGCCTTACTAAACGGTATGGCGGCGTCACCGCCGTCAACGACGTGAGCTTCGAGCTCCACACCGACCAAGTGCTCGGCCTCATCGGCCCCAACGGTGCGGGCAAGACCTCGATCTTCGACCTCCTCTCCGGCTTCTCGACCCTCGACGATGGCCGGATTGTCTTCGATGGCCAAGACGTCACAGCGTGGCCGCCATACAAGCGCGCCGCTGCCGGGCTCGGGCGCTCCTTCCAGGACGCTCGGCTGTGGCAGTCGCTCACGGTGCGCGAGACCCTCGCCGCTTCACTCGCGCAGAAGGTGGAGATGAAGAGCCCGTTGGCGGCCGCCTTCGGCTTGCCGTCGGTGGAAGACTCCGAGCGGGCTGTCGACGGCAAGGTCGAAGAGCTCATCGCGCTTCTGGGACTCGGGGCGTTCCGCGACAAGTTCATCTCCGAGCTCTCGACGGGGTCTCGGCGAATGGTCGAGATCGCCACCCTCATCGCAAACGAGCCCAAGGTGCTCATCCTCGACGAGCCGTCGTCTGGGATCGCGCAGAAGGAAACGGAAGCGCTTGGACCGGTGCTCAAGGAGGTGCAGCGGTTCACCGGTTGCTCGATTCTCGTCATCGAACACGACATGCCACTGCTCGCCAGCGTCGCCGACCACGTCATCGGTCTCGAGCTCGGTGCCGTTATCGCGTTCGGCACGCCCGACGAGGTGCTCAACCACCCGCGGGTGATCGAGTCGTACCTCGGCACGGCGTCATTCGACGAGATCGGCATCGGCGGCAATTCGCCGGCGCCGCCCACACCGCGACGCACACGGCGCCGGCGAACGAACGAGTCATAGCGCGATCCCATCGCGACCAAACTCTCGTCGATGGCAAGGCATCGTCGCGCCCGGTCGGCGTCCCAGCCGTGGCTGATCCCGACGGCCGTCCTGCTCGTCGTGCTGCCCATCGCGGGCGGCATCCTCACCGCCGTCCGGTCCGACTCGACCGCCGGGCCGCCACAGCTCTCGCGGGAGGGCTCAACGCGGATCGCGGGGCCTGATGCTCGCCCACTCCCGATTGGGGGCGAGCCTGGCGCGTACTCGATCATCTACCGGGTCGAGCGCTACGACCCCTCACGGGTAGTCGTCAGCACCGACCGCCTCGACGTTCGGCGCCCGTTCGACAGTCGCGTCGTCGGCGAACGCGGTGGGCACACCGTGAGCGAACGTGTGTCCCGTCTGGGCGCCATCGTGTTGTCGACGGGACAGGGCGCACGCTCGATCGTCGCCCCACCCGCTGCGGCGAGTGGCGACCTCCGCCTCAGCCCAGTGCTGGCCGACGCGGTCGAGTCGGGGGCTCTCGAGCGCCGGGAGCAGCGGCGGGTCATCGGTCGGCGCTGCCAAGTGTTCCGCGCCGGCGGGCCCATCGCGGCTGGCGACCTTGTGCCCGTCGGCACGAAGGCGGGAGAGCACGCCGACTTCTGCGTCGACGAGTCAGGTCTCGTACTCGAAGACGTGTGGTACCAGGGTGGCCGGGCGATCCAGCGTCGCGTTGCCGAGAAGCTCGATACAACTGTGTCATTCGACGCCACGCACTTCGTGCTCGCGAACGAGGAGCCGTACTCGCGCGAGCTCGGCAACGGGTTCATCCGCCGAGTCGACCCTGCCTCCGGCTTCGAAGGAACCAGCTACCGGCTCGCGGCGGACCCGGCAGGTTTTTCGTTCGTCGGTCGTTTCCTCGTCCAGCCGCCAAACCTCAGCCTCTATCGCAACGTGCTCGAGGAGGGCGAGCGCCCGCCAGAGCAGATCAGCCTCGTCGACGTCTGGCAGCGCGGGATCGACATCGTGGTGCTCGCCCAGACCATCGCGACCGATATCGCGGCGGTGCCTCCGTCGTCGCCCACGGCGCGGCGGTTCGTTCTCGGCCCGGCCGGCGAGGCCGCGGCCGTGCTCGACCTCCGGATGAACGAGATCCGTGCCGACCTCCCGGAGGGACGGTTCCTCCGCCTGGGCGGCACACTCACCCGTGCTGCCCTCGCCGAGATCGCGTCGACGTTGCGCGCAGAGGAGGCGACGGGCCCCGTCGTCATCGACTGACGACGCGACCTCCGGAGGCGGTCTTCAGGCCACAGGCCAGAAACCGCCTCCGGGACGAGACGTCGGTACAGGTGGGTCAGGCGGAAGCGGCGGAGGCGGGCGACTGCTGTGCCTGCTCCGACAGCTTCTCGATGTCGGCCCAGGTCAAGCCCTCGCCGTTCCAGAGCTGATCGAAGATCCGGTCGACGTCGTCGTTGAAGCCGTGGCGGACCCGGAAGTGGTAGATCCGCCGTTGCGGACGCCCTTCGAGGACGCCCTTCCGGTGGAGGCGACCCTCGATGTAGGTCGACCACGCGGCTTCGAGCTGGACCGGTATCTCCTCGTCGGACGGCGGGTCGCCGAACGACGGGTCGAGGCGGTCGCGTGCCCGCATCAGCGCCTGGCCGAGGACGGCCTTGCACCGCTCGGGCGCGAACTCACGAGCCTTTCGCAGCGACTCGAAGGCGCCGCCGCTGACGTCGATCGTGATCACGTCGCCGTCGACCTTCGACGAGGAGCGGCCCATCATCTCCGACTCCTCGACCTCGATGTTGATGGTCGCCGTCTCGGGAAGATCGACCGCCGCGGCGACTTCCTGGGCGAGCGACTCGATGTCGCTCGCCTGGAAGTTCACCAGCTCGAAGGTCTGGGGCGTGACGTTGATCGTCGCCACGTCGACTACGCGTTGGTGACGGGCGCGACCTTGCGTCCACCCGCCTGCGCCAACGTCTCCTCGGCGGCCTCGGCGGCCACCTCGGCGATGTCGTCGATCTCCTCCTGGGTGAAGCCGGCGAGCTCGCGGAAGCGGCGGGCGAGCTTCACCGGCGACTCGTCCTTGTCGGAGCGGAGGCCGCCGAGGGAGAAGAGCTTGTCGACGACGCGCTGGAACTCGAGGGCCCGCTGGCGACGCTCGGGGTTGTTCTCCGTCAGCTTGCGCAGCCAGTCGGAGCCGAACTTCACGTGGGTGACCTCGTCGGCGAGCATCCAGTCCTCGCAGAACTCCATCACGGGGTCGCCCGAGGTCTCACCGAAGGCCTTCATGGTGTTGAAGACGTCGATCGCGAGACCCTCGAGGGCACGGTTCACGCCGGTGATGCGCATGACCGGGTCGGGGTTGCACGCCGCCTCGTAGAGGAAGGTGTTCTCCGAGAACTCACCGATCTCGGTGCCCATCCACTCGGTGAGCTTCACCGAGATCTCGACGTGACGGGCCTCGTCCCAGCACTGCCGGGCCATGGCCATCTTGAACTCGAACGGGGCCTGCATCTCGTCGTTGCCGGTCTCGAAGTCCCAGCACGTGCGGCCGGCGCCCTCGAGCGCCTGGATCTCGCCCATGAAGATGCCGTGCATGAGCGAGCGAGCGCCCTCGGGGGCGTTGCGCTCGGTCGGCGCGAACTTCTCGGGGCGGGTGTAGGTCCCCTTCATGCGCTGCGCGCCGACGCGGGGATCGTTGAAGTTGTCTTCGAAGCGCGACCGCCAGAACCGGGAGTCCCGGGCCAGCTCTTCGACAGGAAGGGTCTTCTTCACGGGTGGTCTCCTCGTTACTTTCCGGCCTGCGTGGCCATGCCAAGTGAGTCAGGACCGACGAGCCCGCCGGTCTTGACCATCTGGTTCTCGAGCTCGGCCTTGCGGTTGGCCGAGCGCTCGACCTCTGCGTCGCTGGTCAGCAGGCTCTGCAGGGAGAGCTCGCCGTCGCGGATCGCGTTGAAGTGGTCGTTCAGGATCATGTCGAGCCAGCGCCAGTCGGCGTCGGAGTCTTCCGTGCCGATGGCCCGCTGGTAGTAGGTGTACGCGGTGATCATCCGCGGGATGAGCACGCGGTACACGCCGGTGAGGAACTCGATCGTCTCGCCTTCACCGCTCGCCGACGCGACGGCGTCGAGGAACGAGGCGGCGTCGTTGTCGGTGTCGGTCGACCCGTCGCTGTCGCCGAGGTTCTGGGCGAACAGCTGCGCGTGCCACGACGCGTGCCGGGCGTGGCGCTTCAGCGAGGTCTGCAGGTGCGGTTCGCTGACCGTCGCCGACCACGACTCGAGAAGCTCAGCGAGACGCTCCTCGGCCTGACGGAAGATGCGGACGCGGCGAGCGCCCTCCTCCGCGCTGAGCAGGCGCGGCCACTCGCGTTCGTCCCAGGGGGCGAAGTGCGGACGGTTGGGGTTCAACGATCCTCCTTGAGGGAGTCGACGAAGCGCTTGATGAGCGACGACCACTCGGTGTCGTCCGGCTCTTCCAGCCCGACGCTGGTGTAGAGCAGCGACCCGAGCGCGAGGACGAGGCAGAAGCGGGTGAGCGCGTCGCTGCTCACGTTCTCCTCGATCGCGCCTTCGGCTCGAGCCCGCTCGATCAGCCCGGAGATGGCGACGAGGCGCTGGTCGATGAGACCCCGCACGAGCTCGGCCACCTGGCGGTCGCGCCGCGAAGCGACGATCGCCTCGATGAGCAGCCCGCCCTGTGCGTCGGCCGGATCGTCCTGGTCGAGGAGGTGGCTGCCGAGCTCGGTAAGCAGCTCGCCGGCACCGATCGCGACCCGGTTGCTGCGCAGGAGCTCGTCGAACTCGGGGCCGCTGCGGGCGTCGATGGCGCTGAAGAGGAGGTCGGCCTTGCCCCGGAAGTTCGCGTAGATCGCTCCGGTGGTCAGCCCCGCGCGGCGAGCGATCTCCTGCACACCCGTGCCGTCGTAGCCCTTCTCACGGAAGACGGCGATGGCCGCGTCGAGCAGCCGATCTCTCGTCGACTCCGAAGGCTGCGGGATGGCGGCGGCCGCCGCGGTGGCTCCCCCCATGGCTCCGACGATGATAACGGCTGTTATCCCCAGGTGGCAACGGTCACTTCTCGACCTGCCGGCTCTGGAACCGGAGCCGTTGACGGACCTTCGTCCACGCGGGCGAGCTCGCCGGCAGCACGACACCGTGGACGACGGCTGCGACCGCACTGGCGGCTCGGACGACGGTGGGCCAGGCGACGAACATCGCGGCGACGCCCGCCGAGGCGCCGGCCGACGTGACGAACATGCGGGCGCTCACGTTCAACGCCTTGATCACATGGCGCGACGGCGTGAGCACCGCGTAGACGATCGGGAGGACGCACAACGCGATCGCGATCGGCGCGACCACCGGCCACATCCACCCCGCGTACGCCGCGGCCGTCGCCACGGCGACGGTGCGTGCCGCCACACCCGTCACCGCTCGCGCCACGAAGCGCGCCACCAGAGCGGTGCGCGACCAGAGAAGTGACCGGAGCCGTCTGTGGAGTGGCGGTCGCCGCGGCGTCAGCGACGAGGCGCCGGTCGGCCCGGGGAAGGGGTCGGGCAGGCCACGATCGATGCGCGCGCACCACGGGCATCGACGGCTCGCGTACAGGTGATGAGGCGACCGCTTGCACGTGCGGAGCGCGCCGTCGAGACGTTCGAGCGCGTCGACCCACTCTCCCGGCTGCGGGCGCCGCGCCGCGCGCCTGCTGAGCGACCGGCGCACGAGCCGGCGGACGTCGGCCGGCAGCACCGACAGCGGCACGGCGTGGGGCGGACGGTCGACGGGCGACCACCCACGACGACCGGCGATCCAGCCCCTCGCGACACGCGTCGCGACGTCGGGCGGATCGCCGCGGCCGCGCCAGACCCCGGCGTGGGGATGCACCCCCTCCAGCAGCAACTGGTGGACGAGGACGCCAAGGGCGAACGCGTCGGACGCTGGCGTGCGATCGGTCGACGACAGATCTCGGCCGTGGAGCTCCGGCGCGAGGAACTCGGGCTTGCCGACCGTGCTCCGGTAGATCGTCCTCGTCGCAGGATCGGTGATCTGCATCGAGTCACAGTCGACGAGCGCGACGAGCGCTCGCCGGTCGACGAGGAAGTTCGACTCGTTGAGGTCGCCGACGACATGACCCGCGCGGTGGACCGCATCGACGATCGCTGCGACGTTCCGTGCCGTGCGGAGGAGGTACCGCCACGTGAAGCCCGGTGCCACCCGCAGCCGCGTCGCCGGGTTGTAGACCTGGAACACCGGCACCGCCGAGGCGACGTCGATCCGCGGCATCAGGAAGCCGATGGCGTGCGGGCTGCGACCGTCGTGCACCAGCTCGACTGGCCACGCAACCGACACGTGTCCGCCGGAGCGGGTTCCCTCCGGCGGGTGTTCGAGCATCACCCGCAACTTCGCCGTCCGCTCCGGTGTCGGCTGGCGGAAGTGCTTGCAGACGACGTCGGCGCGGCCGGCGACCTCGTACACCTCGGCCTCGCCGCCGGCTCCGATCCGGCGGGTGAACGTGAGCCCGGCGACGCCGGTCGCCGTCATCGGGTGCGGCGGATCAGGGCGAGCGAGACGTCGTCGTCGGTGCGCTCGGCCAGACGCGGCGACGCGAGGAACGCGGCCAGCTCCTCGTCGGGCGCGGTGTCGGCCCCGCTGCCCAGCCACGCGAACAGGGGATCGAAGAACCCGGCGAACGGAGTCGCCGTCGCGAGCTCGATCGCGACGAGCTGCAGGCCATCGGTCAGGAGCGCGCACGCATCGACCGCGGCAGCGTCGATGGTCGTCACCCGCAGGTGGTCACGCCATGACGACGACGAGAGGAACACCGTCTCGTTCACGTACTCGCGATCGTCGACCTCGCCGACGATCCCGTAGATGCCGTTCCGACGGATGACAGCGAACCCGTCGCCGACCTGGCCGACGGCTAGGCGCTGGTCGTCGAGCACGCCGACCAGAAGCGTCGTCGCTCGCTCCGCTCGTTCCGCCGGCTCCTCTCCGAGTGCCGCGCACGCCGCCTCGAAGACCCCCGGAAGATCTGCTCCGTCGCGAACGGCCTCGGCCGCCGCTGCGACGGCTGCGGCCGATCCCTCGTCGGAACGCAACGCGGAGCCCGCACCGTCGGCGACCGCTGCCACCACTCGGCCGTCGTCGAGGCGCCGCACCTCCGCCGCGTCCTGGCACGGCTGGCCGCGCTCGCGGTGCGACGAGCCGACTGCCCGCGCCGCCGCGGCGCGCCAGAGCGGGGTCAGAACCGGAGCGGTCAGACGACGGCCCACCCGTCGACGGTCGGCAGCGCGGTCTGGTCGCCAGGCTTCGACGTCGACACCGCGCGCTGGCTCCGCG
>Ga0247719_1000376_pt1 | contig 28349 bp, 30 predicted proteins | sample 41E_DmetaG_FD_189046 | JGI IMG/M metagenome (GOLD analysis project Ga0247719, IMG submission 189046) | Soil microbial communities from hillslope of Landscape Evolution Observatory, University of Arizona, Oracle, AZ, United States - 4-1-E_D | ecosystem: Engineered > Artificial ecosystem >...
CTCGAGGCGAACGGCACGCGGTTGCCGGGCGTCGCGGGCGTCGACCGCGACGACGCCCGCGACGCCCGGCAACCGCGTGCCGTTCGCCTCGAGCGCGAAGCGCACGGTCCACGTTCCCGGCGCGAGCGTCGGCGCGCCGTCGAGCGCGAAAGGCGGCGGGAGCGCGGTCGCGCCGCGCGGCACCTCGAGGGAGAACGCCGCCGCCACGCGGCCGTCGGGGTCCTCGAACGTCCCGTTCCAACCGGCGGGTCGCTCGTCGCGGCGGAGCTCCCGCACGTCCGCGTGGAAGGCGAGCCGTCGCGCGTCCCTGGGGATCGAGACGCGGAGGACCGTGAGGTTCTCGGCCGCGATGGCCGCGTCGTCGCGGCAGACCTCGCGCTCCGCCGTGAAGCGGGGCTCGCCGCAGGCCTGGAGGAACTCCATCTCGTGGAGCGTCGTCACGGGCGGAAGGACCCGCCGCAGCGCGAGAAGCTCCAGCTCGCCGTCGTGGTCCGAGAGCGGGCGGGCCGCGGTCGAGACCGGCGCGGCGGTGCCGCGGGGGAGGTCCACGCCCTCGAGCCCGACGAGCGTGTAGCCGACGCCCGCGATCTGGACCTCGCCGCGGTAGGCGAAGGCGGCCCGCGACCCCGGGACCGCCGCGAGCATCGCGCGGGCGCTTGCCGCCGGGAAGTCGGTGCGGCCGTCGATCGTCACGACGGCGGGGTGGTCGCCCGGCGCGACCCGGCCCGCGAGCGCGAGCGCGGCGTCGCGCTCGACCGCTGCGGCGCCGAGCGAGCCCGCGAGGAGGAGGGCGAGGGCGAGGCCGACGACGAGGCGGCGGGCATCCACGCGGGGTCCACGCGCGGCCTTCGGCTAAAACGTGGCGGCCGCGCCTTCCGCGCCGAGGACGCAGGGGGGAAACGCCACGGGGGAACGGGCGCGAACATTCATAAGCCGAAGGCCGGTTTGGAGCGCGCCATGACGTCGTTCCGCGGGCGCCACCTCTCGCACATCGCCGACCTCACGGTCGAGGAGATCAACCGGGTCCTCGACGTCGCGGAGACGTACGTCCCCGCGGGCCGGGGCGAAGCCTCCCTCGCGCGCGGCCAGGGCAAGGTCCTCGCGACGCTCTTCTTCGAGCCCTCGACGCGCACGCGGCTCTCGTTCGAGTCCGCGATGGCGCGCCTCGGCGGCACGACCATCAGCGTCGCGCAGCCCGGGCAGACGTCGGTCTCGAAGGGCGAGACCTTGTCCGACACCATCCGCATGGTGGCCGCCTACTCCGACGTCATCGTCCTCCGCCACCCGCAGGAGGGCGCCGCGCGCCTCGCCGCGCAGGTGTCGCGCGTCCCCGTCATCAACGCGGGCGACGGCGCCGGTCAGCACCCGACGCAGACGCTCCTCGACCTCTTCACGATCCGCCGCGAGAAGGGCACGATCAAGGACAACCTGGTCGCGCTCGTGGGCGACCTCAAGTACGGCCGCACGGTGCACAGCCTCGCGAACGCGCTTGCGCGCTTCGGCGCCGAGATGGCGTTCATCGCGCCCGACTCCCTGCAGGTGCCGAAGGACACCCTTGCGCAGCTCGACGAGCTGGGCGCGAAGTATACGCTCGGCAAGCGCGTCGAGGACGTGATCGACCGCGCCGACGTCCTCTACGTCACGCGCATCCAGCGCGAGCGCTTCCCGGACGCGGAGGAGTACAACAAGGTGCAGGGCACCTACCAGATCACGAACGACCTCCTCGCGAAGGCGAAGAAGGGGCTCATCCTCCTCCACCCGCTCCCGCGCGTCGGCGAGATCCACCCCGAGGTGGACGCAACACCGCACGCGAAGTACTTCACGCAGGCCGCAAACGGCGTCCCCGTCCGCATGGCCCTGCTTTCGCTCGTGCTCGGCCTCGAGGAGGGGACGCGATGAAGGAGCTCAAGGTCCAGCCCATCCGCAACGGGACGGTCATCGACCACATCACGCCCAACATGGCGATCAAGGTCCTGAAGATCCTCGGCCTCCCGCGCCCCGGCGCCTCCTCCACGGTCACGGCCGCGATCAACGTCCCGAGCGGCAAGTCGGGCGCGCGCAAGGACATCGTGAAGATCGAGGACCGCGAGATCGACGCGGGCGAGCTCAACCGCATCGCGCTCATCGCCCCCAAGGCGACGATCAACATCATCCGCGAGTACGAGGTCGCGCGCAAGGACGTCGTGCGCCTGCCCGAAAAGATCTCGGGCATCGTACGCTGCACGAACCCGAGCTGCGTCACGAACCACGAGCCCATCCAGTCGCAGTTCTGGGTGAACGGCGCCACGTCGCCCGTGCGCCTCAAGTGCATGTACTGCGACCACGAGGTCTCGGACGTGGCGGAAAGCCTGCGCTGATCAACGCATCTCGGTCCCGCCGTCCACGACGAGGGTCTGCCCCGTCACGAAGCTCGCGGCGGGCGAGGCGAGCCACACGATCGCCTCCGCGATCTCGCGCGGTTCGCCGAACCGCCCGAGCGCGTTCTCCCGCTCGAGTGCGGCCGCTTCCTCCGCGCTCACCTCGTCGAGCCAGGCCGTGCGGACGTTCCCCGGCGCGACGACGTTCGAGAAAATCAAGGAAGCCCTACACGGGGAGCCCACATCAAGAAGCACGGGTTACAACCTCCTGACGGATCACGGCACTCTAAAGGTGTTTCTCCATCCGAGCCACGAGCACCTGCTGAGCCCTTCGAGTGATAGGCGGAAGCCGTTTCAGGATTCGGAAGTAAGGGACCTGAAGGCCCAGCCTTGGCCTCAGATTCGGCGCCCGATCCCCCCGAACCCGCCGGCCCGGGGGGCATGCAGTGAGGTGTAGCGTGATAGGCCGGCGTGCAAATGAAGTTCTGGCACTCCATGGTGACGTACGTGACGAACATGAATAGTCCATCTCCTCCCTTGCCACCCGTCCCTCCTCGGCCTCCTGTAGCGCTGGCGTCGCCACCGCGGCCCCCCACGATACCGGGACCTCCTGGGCCACCTTGCGCGTAAGCTGTTCCTCCCGGCCCCCCTCGCCCACCTCTACCCGCGTCGGAGGTAGTGCTTGCGGCTCGGCCAGGGCCGCCGGGTCCCCCAGTGCCGCCGACGGCCGTGGCATCGCCACCGCGGCCCCCTACGCCTAGCGGGGATCCACCACCCGCGCCACCTGTTTTGTGGTCACCTCCACCGCGACAACCTTCTTGCCCATTCCCGTCCGAATAGGTACCACCGCAGTCCCCGCCGGGCCCCCCTAGATCAGGAATTTCGGGAACGTCTACAGGGTCAAAACTCAAAAGACCTGAGTTAGTTACGAGGATAGACTCAGCGTCACCCCCGTCCCCCCCGCGACCGCCATCAAACGAGCGCCCTCGAATGATGTCGGTAAGGTTAGAAAGGTCTCGGCCCGATCCGAGTCGCAACGCCCCGGATGCTCCGCCAGCGCCCCCTACGGCCTTTCGGGGCTCGAACCCTGAGGAATACGGTGCAAAGATTATATCTCGTACATCCCCCCCTTTGCCCCCGCTCCCGAAGATAATATCTCCGCTGAGAATCATCGATTCTGCATCTATCGAAAGGTCCCCGCCTGCGCCGCCGCGCCCCCCGACATCCGCGGCACCCGAAGGAATCAGCGAAACGGGCCGTTCTAAAGACTGCCCATCTCCACCGGCACCCGTCATCAGAACTCCTGTGACAAAGAGGAAGCCACGCGGCACGTGGAGAGAGATCCCCCCCCACGACCCCCCGGGAGAGCCTCATGCAATGAGGCGGCTATATCGCGCGAGATTCCTTGTGCAGCGATAATATTACCCTCTACGACGAGGAGATCTCGTGCAGACAAAACTATATCATGCCCGTTACCATCTTCGCCCACTCCGCCAATAATTGTCCCCCCAACTACGATTGTATTTGCTTCAAGTATGAAGGCGGCGATTGGCTGGATTTCGACACCAGAAGGGATAATGATCGTGTCATATTCGTAGCGCCCCCCGACAAGGGATTGAGTTACGAATGAACAGGAGGCGAGTGCGAATACACCTGGGACACAAGGAGTTGATGCCTCGCCCGCGGTGGGGGGCACAAGGGCGATCGGAATAAGCAATAGAACACTGATCGCGGCCGGACCACCAATCACGATGCGCAATCCTGCACACGCATAAAACCTATCATTTGGGTGACTGCTTAAGGAGCGATAGCACACGTTAAAGATGTGTTGATTCGGCTTACGTCTGATCACCTTCGTGCATGTTCCCCGCGCCCCAGAAGAAGATACTGGCAGCGAAGGAGCATCCTGACAACTCTGGCGAAGCGAAACACGGGAACGCCACCACCCGTTCCATGCGCCCGATCTTCGAGAGCAATTGAACTTGTTCCCATCCGATGAGCGTGGGTGTTATGCTTGGAACGCGCACAGGGCCTGCCCGTTCAAGTGAACCCTTAAGACACCAAAGTACCTCTTCTTGGCCGGTGTCGGCACGCCTTCCCACCCTGATCATCGTGGCGCTCCTTCCCGCCGCGGGTTGTCTCGCAATTTCGCAACAAGATGCCGGCAGCGGAGGGACTATAGCCGACGGCTCTGGAAGCACGGCACACTGGATCAACGCTACCGCCCGTTCCTTGAGCCTCATCGTCGAAGACAAAGGAGCTTACGGACTAGCGCATGAGAGTGGGAATGGTGCCGTCCAATATACCCGTATCAACGGGCTGAATGTCACTCAGACGGAGCGCCTTCTCCCGTTGGCGGGCGGAGAACGCGTGGAATGGATCGAAGGGGATTTTCAAGGAGGCTGGGCCGCCTATTTGGTCTCGGTAGTTCACGAAGGCTCTGGCGGCGTCACCGAAAGAAGGATTTCTGCAATGGTGCGCAAGCCTTCTGAAAGGCAATGGCACCGCATCGAAATTCCTGCGAATAGCCTACATTCTTCCGCATCAGGTCCAGTGTCCTTTGCGCTCGCGCCTGACGGAACGGCTTACGCACTCGTCTTTTCGATCGCTCCAGAACCCGCCCTCACCTTAGTTACGATCCGAGGAAAAGAGATTCAGTCTGAATCCATTGGACCCCCCTCATTCGGATCGGTGGCGGTCGATACCGAAGGAAAGGCTCGCGTATGCCACTCCGACCGACAGGGAAACGTGATCGAGCGAACTCCGGGAGGAAAATCCAGCCTTATTCACACAGGAAACCCAGGCGAATCCTACCTCTGCGTCTTCGCGATTCTATCCGACGGGAGCGCTAAGGCGGCCTTCGTGGCCCCCCCCGCCTTAGGCTCAAGTTGTTTAATCTACGATCTCTGCACTGGCAGTGTAACCAATCAGCGCTACATGCTGGGAGATCGGGAAGCAAACGGCTCCTGGAATGTCGCCTCTTCGACGATTCCGCTCCATGGCATGCCTCAATTGTCTGAGACACCTGACGGCCGCGTCTACTTCCAGAATCCCGCGAACGAACATCTCGTCGTTTACCAAGTCGAAGCCCTCACCGCGAGTGTCGTAAGGGCCATGGAGTACCGATTCCCATTCTCGACGCCCCGCTCCAATGGGACGACCCCGGCCTGGGCGTACCAACAGATAGAAAACCAGACGATCGTCGTCGAGCCCCTGATCCCCGCGTGACGCCCGCGATCACCGCATCTCGGTCCCGCCGTCCACGATCAGGGTCTGCCCCGTCACGAAGCTCGCGGCGGGCGAGGCGAGCCACACGATCGCCTCCGCGATCTCGCGCGGCTCGCCGAAACGGCGAAGCGCGTTCTCCCGCTCGAGCGCGGCCGCTTCCTCCGCGCTCACCTCGTCGAGCCACGCCGTGCGGACGTTGCCGAGCGCGACGACGTTGGCGCGGATGCCGTCCGCGCCCGCGTGGCGCGCGATCTCCTTCGCGAGGCCGAGGAGCGCGGCCTTCGCCTCCGTGTACGGGAGGCCCTTGTAACCGGTGAGCGCTGGCGTGGAGGAGACGAGGACGATCGCGCCCGCTTTGCGCGGCGCCATCGCGCGGAGGGCTTCGCGGGCGCAGTAACGAGATCCCGCGAGGTCCACGCGCGCGACCTCGTCGAACCAGCGCGTCACCGCTTCGTCGTCCATCGCGGCAAGGGGCGTGTCCCACCACGCGGGGACGACCGGGTGGCCCGCGACGCAGGCGAGCGCGTCGAGGCGCCCGTCCGAGACGTCGAGGATCTCCTCGAAGGCGGCCTTCACGGAGGCGAGATCCGCGACGTCCGCTTCCACGCCGAGCGCGGTGACGCCGTGCGCGGCCGCGAGGTCGTGCGCGACGGCCTCCGCCTCGTGCGCCTTGCGCGAGACGACGGCGACGTTCGCGCCATGCGCGGCGAATGCCTCCGCGGTCGCGCGGCCGATGCCTTTGGTGCCGCCGGTCACGACGGCCCACGCGCCTTGTGGATACAGACTCACGGCGTCCGAAGCGCCCCTGCTGCAGAAAAGCGCTTCGGGCGCCGCCAAGCGAGCGAAGCGAGCGTCCCCGCGCTCGCCGCAGGGTCGCAGCGAAGCGGAGACGAGGGCCGCGGGAGCGGCCCGATTGCGGCGAGCGCTCGGCCCGGCGACGAAATCCGACAGGATTTCGTCGACGGGACGCTAGCGGCCCGCCATTTCCTTCCAGATCGCCTCGGCGCGCGAGAGCTTCACGTCGCCTTCGGCGACGAGCCGCTCCGCGACCTCTTCGAGGCGCTCGGCGGGGACGCCCGCCATGAGCGCGAAGTTCTTCGCGTGGAGGCGCATGTGGCCCTTCTGGATGCCCTCGGAGACGAGGGCCCGCATCGCGGCGACGTTCTGCGCGAGGCCGACGCTCGCCGCGACCTCCGCGAGTTCGTTCGCGCTCTCGACCCCGAGGATCTTGAGCGCGAGGCCCGCCGTCGGATGCGCCTTCGTGGCGCCGCCGACGATGCCGAGCGCCATCGGGAGCGTGAGGCGCCCGCGCAGATGGCCTTCGGGCGTCGCGCTGAAGGTGGAGAGGGACCGGTAGCGGCCGAAGCGCGCGGCGTACGCGTGCGCGCCGGCTTCGACGGCGCGCCAGTCGTTGCCCGTCGCGACGACGACGGCATCGATGCCGTTCATGATGCCCTTGTTGTGCGTCGTCGCGCGGTACGGGTCCGCGTCGGCGAAGGCCGCGGCGTCGAGGATGCGCTCCACGACGTCGGGCCCGCCCAGCTCGTCCTTGTCGAAGACGGCCTCCGCGGTCGCGAGGCGCTGGTCGGCGAGGTTCGTGAGGATGCGCATGAGCGACGTGCCGCCCGTCATCTCCTCGAGCACGGGCGCGAGGGCCTCGGCCATCGTGTTCACCGCGTTCGCGCCCATCGCGTCCACGGTGTCGACGTGCAGGTGCACGACGACGAGCGTGCCGCGCTCGGTCGTGACGCGGCGCACCTCGATGAAGCGCGCGCCGCCGCCGCGTCTTGCGAGGCCTGGCTGGGCGGCGTTCGCGACCGCGAGAAGCTCGGTCGTCCGCGCCGCGACGAGGGCGCGCGCGGCGGCCGCGTTCGGGACGTTCTTGAGCGCGATCTGGCTCACCATCGCGCCGCCGGCCTTCGCCTTGAAGCCGCCGTGCGGGCGCGTCATCTTCGCCGCGTGGCTCGCCGCGGCGACGACGCTCGACTCCTCCACGACCATCGGGACGAGCCGGTCGCGGCCGTTCACCGTGAAGTTCGTCGCGACGCCGAACGGCAGCGGGTGCAAGCCGACGACGTTCTCGACGAGCGGGTCGAGGCGCTCGCGGTCCGGGCCCTCGGCGAGGAGCGCGAGATCGCTCTTCGTGAGGCCCGTCTCGCGCGCCACGACGGCGGCGCGCTCGGCGGGCGGGAGCTTGAAGAAGCCGGGAAGCCGCGAGGTGGGCACGCCTCCGCGAGCGCGGCGGCCCGCCTTAAGAATATCCCATCCGGGCCCGCGCGGTGGCATAGGTTGATGACCGCCGGGGCGGGTTCGACGCCGATGACCCGCGCCGCGGCGCTCGAACTCCGGGGTGTCGTGAAGGAGTACGGCCAGTACGCGGAGACCGTCCGGGCGCTTCGCGGCATCGACCTCGTCATCGAGGCGGGGGAGCTCGTGGCGGTCGTGGGCGCCTCCGGGTCCGGCAAGTCGACGCTCCTCCACATGATGGGCCTCCTCGACAAGCCGACCCGCGGCGAGGTGCTCGTGGGGGGCGTCCCGACGACCCGGATGGGCCGGAGCGAGGCGGCGCGGTTCCGCGGCCGCAAGCTCGGCTACATCTTCCAGGGCTACAACCTGATCCCGCGCCTCACCGCGCTCGAGAACGTCCTGCTGCCGGGCACGTTCGCGGGCGGCGACCGCGACGCGCTCGACCGCCGCGCGCGCGAGCTGCTCCGCCTCGTCGGCCTCGGCCACCGCCTCGACCACCGCGCCGTGCATCTTTCGGGCGGCGAGCAGCAGCGCGCCGCGATCGCGCGGGCGCTCGTGCACGACCCCGTGCTCATCCTCGCGGACGAGCCGACGGGAGCGCTTGATTCCACCGCCTCGCGCAAGGTCATGGAGATCCTCGCGCGGCTCAACGAGGAGCGCGGGGCGACGCTCGTCTTCGTGACGCACGACCTCGGCGTCGCGGCGCACGGGCGTCGTCTCGTCCGCCTCGCGGACGGGGCCGTCGTCGAGGACGCGCCCGCCGCGAAGGTCGTCGCCGGAGGGTGAGCGTGGGCGCGAGCGCGAGGCTGGCGTTCGGCGAGATCCGCGAGCACGCGGGCGTGTACCTCACGATCACGCTCATCGTCGCGCTCGCGATGGCCGTCTTCACCACGCAGAACGCGCTGAACGCCTACCAGGAGCACGTCAACGAGAAGACGGTGAAGCTCATGTACGGCGACGCGACCGTCACCGTCCATCCGATCGAGGCGCGGCGCCTCATGACGGGCGCGCCGCCGATGGACGACGCGGGCGCGATCGCGGAGCGCATCCGCGCGAACGGACACGAGGCCGTCCTGCGCGCGGCGGCGGACGGGACGATGTATCCGCACGCGTTCAAGGACGGCCGCTACACCGTGGACGGCGGCGCCTTCTGGGGCGTGGACGTCGCCCGCGACCCGCTCGTGACGACGCTTCGCGAGCGCATCGTCGAGGGCGCCTACTTCGACGCGAACCGCACCTACACGCAGGCCGCGATGGGCGCGCCCATGGGCCGCGAGCACCAGAACAAGCCGACGGTCACGGGCTATGGCGACCCGCGCGTCTCGTTCCCCCAATTCTACACGGGCCAGCAGAAGCCGTACCCGGTCATCATCGGGAAAGCGACGCAGGAGCTCTACGGGGTCGAGATCGGCGACGTCCTCCTCACGAACGTGCTCACGAGCCCCGACCAGGGCTCCTTCGCGACGCCCTTCTTCGAGGTCATCGGGGTCTACCAGATCGGACAGCCGAAGTTCGAGGAACTCATGTACTTCGCGCCGATCGAGAGCATCCAGGAGGTGCGCGCCTGGAACGCGGCGACCGCGAACTACGTGATCGCGAAAGCCGCGCCGGGATCGACGCCCGAGGCGCTCGTCGCCGCGGCGGAGGACGCCTCGCCCGGGCGCGGCGTGCACACGGCCTCCGACCTCAAGACGCTCTGGACCGGCAACCTCGGCGCCGTCGCGACCGCGATCCTCTACACGACCGTCGCGGCGGCGCTCCTCCTCTCCGCGACCGCGGTGAAGTTCGTGATGGACTCCATCGTCGTGCGCAAGACGCGCGAGATCGGCACGCTCAAGGCCCTCGGCGCCACGGACGGCGCGGTCGCGCGGGTCTTCCTGTACCAGGCCGCGCTCGTCGGCCTCGCCGCGGGCGGCCTCGGGCTCGCGATCGCCCACCTCGTCATGGGCGAGGTCGCGAAGGCCGGCGTCACGGTCGAGAGCATGCTCGGGTCGAAGCTCGAGATCCGATTCCTTGTGACGCAGGACGCAGTCGCCCTCGCCCTTGCGCTCCCGCTCGTCGCGGCGCTCGTCGCCGCGATCGTGCCGGCCCTGCGCGTCGCGCGCCTCTCGCCCGTCGAGGCGATGCGCCGCGGCGACGTCGCCGCCGCGCCGCGCCGGTCGCGCCGCGCGAGCCGTCGCCCCACCGCGGGCCGCCTCGCGCGCGGCGACCTCGCCGATCACGCGGGGCTCTACGCGGTGATTGTCGCGGTCGTCGCGATCGCGCTTGCGGTCTACGGCCTGCAGGAGGGATTCCGCGCGAACCTCGACCAGCAGGTGCAGGTCGCGGTGCGCGACACGATCAGCGGCGACGCGATGCTGCTGGCGCAGGGCCAGTCGATCCGCGACGCCGTCGCGGGCGCGCCCGCGATCGCCGACGCGGCGGGGCTCGCGGACGCGATCGCGAAGAAGCCCGGATGGAACGCGTCCCTGCGCACCAACATGGAGGGGCTCGTCTACTTCGGCGAGGGCGAGGAGGCCGACATCGACGCGGGCATCCTCTACGGCATCGACGTGGACCGCGACCACGACGTCCTCAGCCTCCAGGACAAGATCGTCGCGGGCGCCTACTTCGAGCCCGGCCGCTCGTACGCGGCGGGCGTCGAGCCCGTCGCGCAGCGCACGATCCCCCTCTGGTTCCCCGCCGTCTTCGAGCCCTTCCGCGGCCCGCTCGCGCCGACGATGCCCACGTACCCGATCCTCGTCGGCGAAGCCACCGCGAAGAGCCGCAAGCTTTCGGTCGGCGACGAGTTCGTGGGGCTCTTCAACAGCCCGACCGCGGACGACCCGCAGCGGCGCGTGAACGCGATCTTCCGCGTGCACGGCGTCTACGCGTCCGGCTTGCCGTTCAACGACCTCCTCATGTACTACATCCCGCTCGACGCCGCAAACGAGCTGCGCGGCTTCGCGCCCGGCGAGGCGTCGCTCGTCGTCGTGAAGGCGCCCGCCGGCATGGAGCGGGCCGACGTGCGCGCGACGCTCGAGCGCGACCACCCCGGCTTCGTCGTCTACACGTGGCACGACTGGGCCCTTTACTTCGTGGGCGCGGTCTTCGACGCGATGGCGCTCATGACCCTCGCCGCGATCGCGGTCACGCTCGCCCTCGCGGCGGTCGCGATCCTCTACGCGATGGACGCGACGGTGAAGCGCAAGACGCGCGAGATCGGCACGCTCAAGGCGCTCGGCGCGACCGACGCGACCATCCTCGGCCTCTTCCTCCGGCAGGCCCTCGTCGTCGGCGTCGCCGCGGGCCTCGCGGGCCTTGCGCTCCTCCACCTCGGCATCGCGTGGCTCGACGCCGCCGACGTCGCGGCGGAACTTCCGCTCGGCGTCACCGAGAAGATCCGCTTCCTCGTGACGCCCGCGACCACGCTCTTCGTCGTCGCGACGCCCGTGGCCGTCGCCGTCCTCGCGAGCGTCGTCCCCGCATGGCGCGCCGCGCGGCTCTCGCCCGTCGAGGCGCTGCGCGAGGGCGACCTCGCGCTTTGATGCCGGGAGCCGGATTTGAACCGGCGAACCCCTGCGGGAGCAGATCTTGAGTCTGCCGCCATTGGCCAGGCTCGGCCATCCCGGCTTCGGGCGTGCAGGATTCGGACGCCCGCTTAAAGGGTTTCTGAAGGGTGACGGATCGCCCGCCGCACCACAACGCTCTTGCACCGGGCGAAGGTCGCGCGGCCCGATGCCCCGCGTTCCGCGCCTCGCCGTGATCGTCCTTGGCGCCCTCGTCGCGCTCGTCCTCGCGCCGCCCTTCGTCGTGGACGCCGCGCACCGCGAGGACGCGCCCGCGGGATGCGAGCCCGTCGCGACGGTCACGACCGCGCGCACCGAGCGGGCGGCCGCAAACGGCCTCGTCGTCGTCGAGGAGCGCACGACGCGGCGCGCCGTCGACTGCGAGGGCCGCGCGAGCGGGAGCCTCCTGGCCGCGCGCGAGTCGTACCGCGCGGACGCAGGGTCGCACGTCCTCGAGCTCACGTGGCGCGCGAACGGCACGAAGCAGCTCGTGGTCCTCGACGCGCGCGGCCTCGCGGGCGCCGATGCGACCGGAACGTTCGAGACCTATCCCCGCTCCGACCTCGCGGCCCGGACCCATCGCCCCCTGCTCCCGATCTGATCAGCAAGCTGACCACAAAGGCCAAATGGACTCGAACGGGGTGACCGGCGCATGGCCGTCCGCCCCCTCGCCGTCCTGGCCGTCGCAAGCGCCCTCGCCCTCGCCGGGTGTCTCGGCGCGAGCGCCCCGCCCGCCGGCGCCCCGAGCATTGTCGAACGCGACCCCCTCCCCGCGGGTCTCACGGTGCTGAACGGGACGGGCCTCCTTCCCGCGCTTCCCGCGGGCTTCAACGGAACCCTGCCCTCGGCGCTCCAGTTCCTGCTTGGCGAGCGCGGCGGGGAGCCGAACGTCGGCGTGACCTCGAAAGGCACCGTCTTCATCACCGCGGACGACCACGTGATGCGCTCGGAGGACGGCGGCGCGACGTGGAAGTCGGTTTACGAGTTCGGAAGCGTCCACCCGCCCCAGGTGCCGGGCGTTCCCGTGAGCACGCAGGACCCCATCGGCAACAACGATCCCTACCTGTGGGTCGACCCGATCACGGACCGCATCTTCGCGCCCCTCATGTTCCCCATCCTCACCTGCTCCGAGCACATCTGGAGCGACGACGACGGCAAGACGTGGCTCGAGAAGCCGATGGGCTGCGGCCTCCCGCTCGTCGACCACCAGCGCATGGCGACCGGCCCGCCCTCGGCGAAGGGTCCGCAGCCGATCAAGGCCGTGTACCCGAACGTCGTATACTATTGCTACTTCAAGCTCGTCTCCACGAACTGCGCCGTGAGCTACGACGGCGGCCTCACGTACCCCATCGACCAGCCGATCGCGACGCGGCAGGACGCCTGCTCCGCCCAGAACGGCACGCCCGCGGTCGCGAAGGACGGCACCGTCTACGTGCCGATGGCGCGCTTCTGCCCGGTTCCGCAGGTCGCGGTCTCGGAGGACAACGGCCAGACGTGGGAGATCCGCAAGGCGCCCGCGACGGCCGGCACGTGGGGCGGCAACATCGACCCGGACGTGACGGTCACGCCCGACGGCACGCTCTACCTCATGTACGAGGGCGACACGACGCTCCCGACGCTCCTCCGCTCGAAGGACAAGGGCAAGACGTGGGAGGGGCCGTGGACGATGTCCCCGCCCGAGGTCAAGGGCGCGGTCTTCACCGTCATCACGAGCGGCGACGACGGCCGCCTCGCGTTCGGCTACCTCGGCACCGCGTCCGACGTGCGCGACCCGAGCGAGGCGCCCGCGGACACGCGCTGGCACGCGTACCTCGGCTGGAGCCTTGATGCGAACGCGACGGACCCGACGTTCGTGAACCTCCGCGTGACGCCCGACGAGGACCCCGTGCAGATCGGCTGCGTGTGGCTCAAGGGCGGCGGCAACCCCTGCCGCAACCTCCTCGACTTCATCGACCTGCACGTCGGGCCCGAAGGGCGCGCGTACATGGCGATCACGGACGGATGCACGAAGGACTGCGCCGGGAACCCCTCCGCGACGAACGAGAACTCGCGCCGCCGCGACACGGCCGTGATCGTGCAGCAGGCGGGCCCCTCGCTCTTCGCCTCCGTCGGGATGCTCGCGCCGCTCCACGCGAACCTGAGCGCGAGCGCGCCGGGCCAGGTCGTGTTCGGCACGCCCGCGCACGATCCGGTCCTCGACGGGACGCCGGACGCGACCCCGCCCGCGCGCCTTCCGCGCGAACGCCGTTGATCGGGACCCCCGGGGGCTTCCCCCCGGGGCGTCACCGGCCTCCGGGCCTGCGTTCGGTATAAATAGGGCTTCGCGCATCCGAACGCTGCTCCCTGCCCTTCCGGCAAGCCCTTTGGCTCGGACCCGGAAGTCGGACGGAGGCCATTCTCATGGCAGACCAGAAGGACGATTTCAAGTACATCGTGCGTATCGCCAACACCGACCTGGACGGCAACGACCAGGTCGAGGTCGGCCTTGCGGGCGTGAAGGGCATCGGCATCCGGACCGCGGCGCTCGTCGCGGAGAAGGCCGGCGTGCCGCGCTACATGAAGGTCGGCAACCTCTCGGACGAGCAGGTCAACGCCCTCGCGGGCGCCGTGGACCAGCTCGCGGAGATCGCGCCCACGTGGATGCTCAACCGCCAGAAGGAGATCGAGTCCGGCGAGGACCTCCACGTCATCGGCTCGGAGCTCGAAGGCAAGCGCCGCGACGACCTCAACCGGCTGAAGAAGATCCAGAGCTACCGCGGCATCCGCCACGGCTCGGGCCAGAAGGTCCGCGGCCAGCGCTCCCGCTCGAACGGCCGCACGGGTCTCACGATGGGCGTCATCAAGAAGAAGGAAGGCTCCCAGCCCGCCGGAGACAAGAAGTGAGGTGACCTGACATGGGCGACCCGAAATTCTCCCGTCCGAAGTACGAAACGCCGTCCCACCCGTGGCAGGCGCAGCGCATCAAGGAAGAGCGCGACCTCGTCAAGAAGTACGGCCTCAAGAACAAGACCGAGGTCTGGAAGGCCCGCTCGCTCCTCCGCAGCATCCGCGGCCAGGCCCGCGACCTCCAGGGCAAGCAGCGCCTGGACGACCCGCAGGTCAACCGCGAGACGCGCGGTCTCCTCTCCCGCCTCTACCGCGCGGGCATGCTCGAGGAGAACGCGACGCTCGACGACGTCCTCTCGCTCAACGTCGAGGCCGTCCTCGTGCGCCGCCTCCAGACGCAGGCCTACCTGAAGGGCCTCGCGGCGACGCCGAGCCAGGCGCGCCAGCTCATCATCCACGGCCACATCGCGATCAACGGCAGCCGCGTCACGATCCCCGGGATGATCCTTCCCCGCGCGGACGAGGGCGGCATCCAGTACACCGCGAACTCGCCGCTCACGAACGAGCAGCACCCGGTGCGCCCCAAGTTCGAGGCGCCGCCGGAGCTGCGCGACGCCCCGGCGCCCGAAGAGCGCCGCGGTGGCGGCGGTCGCGGCGGCGGCCGCGGTCGCGGCGGCCCGGGCGGTCGCGGTCGCGGCGGCGGCTCGAAGCCCCGCGGCGGTCGCCGACCGGCCGGTGAGGGCCAGTCGCAGGGAGGTGGCTAAGCATGACCAGCAAGTGGGGCATCGCCAACATCTACGCCTCGTTCAACAACATCATCATCACGGTGACGGACCTGACCGGCGCCGAGACGATCACGAAGTGCACGGGCGGCATGGTCGTCAAGGCCGCGAAGGACGAGGGCGGCCCGTACGCCGCCATGAAGGCCGCGGAGCGCATCGCCGAGGCCGCGAAGGAGAAGGGCATCGACTCCCTCCACGTCAAGGTCCGCGCGCCCGGCGGCCACAAGAGCAAGAGCCCGGGCCCCGGCGCCCAGGCCGCGATCCGCGCGCTCGCGCGCGCGGGCATGCGCATCGGCCGCATCGAGGACGTCACGCCCATCCCCCACGACGGAACCCGCAAGAAGGGCGGCCGGCGCGGGCGGAGGGTGTGAGCATGAAGATCGCCCTGCGCTCCTCCACCCCCAACCGCCTCGAGTTCGTGATCGAGGACGTGACGACGGCCTTCGTGAACGCGCTCCGCCGGACCCTCCAAGCGGAGGTCCCGAAGCTCGCGATCGAGGACGTCACGATCTACGACAACACGAGCGCGCTCTTCGACGAGATGGTCGCGCACCGCCTCGGCCTCCTGCCGATCCCGACGGACCTCGCCGCGTTCAACGCGCGCGAGGGCTGCCCGTCGTGCGGCGGCGAGGGCTGCGCGAGCTGCACGGTCCTCTACACCCTGTCGAAGGAGGGCCCCGCGATGGTCACGAGCGGCGACCTCAACCCGACGGACCCGAAGTTCCGCATCGCGGACGAGCGGATCCCGATCGTGAAGCTGCTCGAGGGCCAGCGCGTCATGCTCGAAGCGGCCGCGGTGCTCGGCACGGGCACGCGCCACGCGAAGTGGAACCCCGTGACGGCGTGCGGCTACCGCGAGATCGGCCGCGTGCAGATCGGGAACGCCTCGCTTCCCGACGCGGTCGCGCAGCACATCCGCGACACGGCGCCCGAAGGGAGCGTCGAGGTCGTGGACGGCAGGCTCAAGGTCGTCGACGAGGAGAAGGCGTACCGCTACCTCCGCGCCATCCAGGACGTCCACGCGCTCGAGGGCGTCAAGCTCTCGACGGAGGACAACAAGTTCGTCTTCTTCCTCGAGACGGACGGCGCCCTCACGGCGAAGGACGCGCTCCAGCGCGCGATCCACATCCTGATGGACAAGCTGAAGCAGGTCGAGAACGACGCCTCGGACCTCAAGCCGAAGGCGTCCCCCGTCCTGAACTAGGCCGACGTCCGCGCCCGCCCGCAAGGGCGGGACCCTTCTTTCTATCCGATGATCCAGCGCAAGCCTTGCGCGCGCGACGCGTTCCGCGCTCCTTAAGACGCGAGGCCGCCGTGGCCCCGCGTTGGTCGACGCGTCGCCGTTCGTCGCGCTGGAGCTCAGCCAATACGAGGTCTACGGCCTCTTCTTCCTCCTCGGCTCCTTCGTCGTCGCGAGCGTGAGCGACCTCAAGCACCTGAGCGCGCAGCGCGAGTTCATGGACGTGTGGATCGCGGTCGCGGTCATCCTGTTCATCCTCGACCTCGCGAACGCGAACTGGCGCCCCGACGCGCCGTTCCTCGTGAAATGGGGCCTCGTGATCCTGCTCTCGCTCCTCAGCTGGCAGCGCGTCGGCCTCGTGTTCCGCCTCGCGCCCGCGGACGTCGCCGCGTGCGCGGCGGCGGCCGCGCTCCTCTCGCCGCTCCTCATCCTCCTCTTCTTCATGGTGATGAAGGTCCTGAGCTGGCCTTTGGGCCCGCTCCTCGCGCGCGGCCGCAACGTCTACCCTTTCATGCCGGTCGTGACGCTCGGCGTCGTCGCCGTCCTGGGCTTTGCGGTCGCCACCGATCCGGGATTGATGGTTTAGACGATCGGGGTTCGGGGCCTTCAGCGGTGCACTCCGTGGCGCGCGTTTCACACCGAAGGTCCCGCTGCGGCGGGACCTTCGGCGCGCGCCCCTCCTCTGGACGTTCGCCCGACCTGCGGGTCGGGCTCGCCGCGGCGGCGTATCGCCGCGGCCCACCCCCAACGCCAGGGGCTTGGCCCCTGGACGCCCGCCGAGACCCGCGTTTTCTTCTCGAACGGTGCTCCGGTTCTCCGGCTCTTCTCGAGCGGGCGTGTGGGGCCCCCGTGGGGCGCCCTTCGCGCCGTTCAAGCTTCCGAACCTGAGCGCGAATACCGGCTGCGGTCCCGGACCCGGTCCCGGACCCGGTCCCGGACCCGGACCCGACGCCCGGCACCCGGACCCGACGCCCGATCCCGGTCCCGGCGCCCGACGCCCGGTCCCGGCGCCCGCTCCCGGCACCCGGCACCCGACGCCCGGTCCCGAAACCGGTCGCCGCGGTTCCGTGCTCGCCATCGACGAGACCGGCGCGCAAGGAGGCTCGCTCTGGGTGCTCACTCTCAAATAGGGGAACAGCTTTGTCGGGATGCCCCCGGGGCCGAGGCGCTTGGCGCGCGGCAGCCCGGGACGGTCCTCCGCGGAGGTAGCCAAGCCTGGCCAACGGCGCTAGCTTGAGGGGCTAGTCACGTAGGTGTTCCACGGTTCAAATCCGTGCCTCCGCACTCCGGCCGCGCGCGTCGCGCGGTCCGCTTTTCCGACCCGCGCGGCGGGTCCATGCGCGCGCGGTCCTGCGCGGGCGCCGCGTCGCCGACGGCCGCGTCCGGCGCCTCCGGCCCGACGGTTCCGCACGCCTTGGCCGCCCCCTTCGCCCCGATGAAAGACGGTATCCAATACGCTTATATGCGCACCACGGTACTTCCCGCCATCCCCCGAAGCGGGGGCAACCGGCTCGGCATCGTGACCGGGCGCCGCGAAACGACACGCGGTCGCAATCCGAACGGTTAAGTAGCGAACATGGACTCCGGTGAAAGCTCAGGAGAGGTTGTGATGACCCACACGTTCAAATCGATCGCCCTTGCGGGGCTGCTGCTTGTGGCCGCCCTGTCCTCGATGGTCCCGACGGCGGCGGCGCAGGCGCTGCCCGCGCAGCCGGCCGAGTCGCGCATCAGCCTCCTGATCACGCCGGTCGACGCGCCGATCAAGCCCCTCTCGGGTGTCGCGACGGCCAAGATCACCGGCACCTACACCTACTTCTCCGGCGGCGTCGCGCTCGTCCCGACGCAGATCGACCTCAAGGTCGACGACGCGCCGGGCTGGGCGGTCGCCTCGGTGACGCCCTCCACGCTGCAGGTCACGGGCGGCACGCCGTCCGGTCAGACCGTGACGCAGACCTTCTCGGCGAACGTCGTCATCTACACGCTCGCCGACGCGCCCGCCTTCACGCCGGGCCAGATCAAGATCTCCGCGACCGCGCTCCCGAACTCGGACATCGCGGGCAGCAAGGCGACGGAAGTCCTCCAGGTCACGGCGGACTTCTTCTCGATGATCGACGCCCAGATCACGCAGACGATCCAGCTCGCGAAGCCGCAGCAGCAGGTCTCCTACCCGATCACGGTCAAGAACCTCGGCAACGCGGACACGAAGCTCTTCTTCGAGATCGTGAGCAAGCCGGACAACTTCGAAGTCATCCCGCCCCAGCCGATCATCCTCGAGTCCAAGCAGCGCGGCGGCAAGACCACGCAGCAGGACGTGTTCCTCACGATCCAGACGCCGTACAAGAACGGCTACATGAACTCGGTCGGCGCGGTCACGATGAAGATCCGCTCGAACTACGCGCTGGACGCGACGAAGATCGGCGATTCGACGCAGCTCTCGGTCCTCACGACGACCAAGGGCTTCTACGTGCCCGGCCCCGACGCGGCGTTCTTCGTGATCGCCCTCGGCCTCGTCGCGGTCGCGCTCGGCGGCCGCCGCCGGTCGGCGTAGGGTCGCCGCTGGGGTGACCCATGCGGCGTGCCCCGATCGTCCTCGCCATCGTCCTCGCGACGACCACCCTCGTCGCGGGGGCGCCCCCCGCCTCGGCGCAGTATCAGAAGGAGCTCGTCGCGGTCTCGCTCGAGGTCCTCGATCCACCCCAGTTCGTGCCGTACCTCGGCGACGCCCGCTGGCGTCTCGTCATGCGGGACCTGAGCCGCGACGCCGTGCCCGAGGCGAGCCTCCAGGGCGATCCCGGCTTCGCCCACATGACGACCTTCGAGGTCCAATTCGTCAACGTCCCCGCCAATGCGTCCCTGAACGGCTGGGAGGCGGCGCTCACCAACACGACCGTCTTCACCTCGGGCGGCATGGTCCGCGAGACGACCCTCATCGTGCAGGCGCTCGGCCCGGTCTCCCTCAACCACGTCACGCTGAAGGTCGTCGCGACCATGCGCGCGAGCGACGGCGGGACGAAGTCGGCGGAGGTCCACGTGAACGCGTTCCTCGAGCCGTTCCGGCTCGCGAACGTGTTCATCAAGACGCCCCCGAGGTTCGTCGAGCAGCAGAAGGTCGTCACGTATCTCGTCCAGGTCGACAACGTGGGGACGTACATCGACACGTTCCTCCTCAACGTCTCCATCACTCCGGGCTGGAAGGCGATGATCACGCCCCGCGTCGTGATCGAAGGCAAATCGTCCGCGTTCGTGAACCTCACGATCCAATCGCCTTCGGGACAGCTCTGGCATCCCGGCGAGACCGCGATCATCCGCGTCTCCGCCCGATCGATCCACGAACCGGAGGTGGCCTTCACGGGCGCGAGCGTCATCATGGTCGACGGACCCTACGTTTCGGCCCTCTGGCGACCGCTCGCCGCGCTCTCCCTCGTCGCCCTCGCGCTGCTCACTGTCCGCGCATGGCGCGACCGCGACCTCGCGGCGCTCGAGAAGGGGCGACCCCGCAAGCCGCGTCCCACGCCCCGCCAGGCCGTCCTCCTCGCCGCCCTCGCGAAGCGCGACCCGCCCGCGTGGCGCGCCCGGAAGGCGGAGCAGCTCGCCCTCTGGCGCGAGCGTCGCCGCGCGTACCGCGCCGAGATGCGGGCCCGCCGCCGCGACGAGCGCAGGCTTCTCCGCGAGGAGCGCCGCGAGCTGCGCGCAACCCGCGCGAAGATGCGGAAGGCCGAGAAGCTCCGCCGCAAGGCCGAGAAGCTGCGCCTGCGCGAGGAGGCGAAGCAGCTCCACGCGACCCGCAAGGCGCAGAAGGCGGCCGACAAGGTCGCCCGCAAGGACGCGAAGCGTCAGGCGAAGGTCGACGCGAAGGAATCGAAGCGCCTCGCGAAGCTCGCGAAGGCCAAGGAGAAGCAGCTCGCGGCGGCGAAGAAAACGCTCGACAAGGCGCGCGCCAAGGCCGAGAAGGCGGAGAAGCGGGCGGCAAAGGCGGCAAAGCGCGCCGAGAAGCGCGGCCGAAAGGGGTCTTGAGCAAGGCTTAACGTTCCACAAGGAGACGCGAAACCATGGACGGACCGAGGCTGTCCCGAGCGGCCCTCGTCGCGCTCCTCGCGCTCGCGCCGGCCTTCGCCGGCTGCCTGGGCGGAGGCGGCGAGCGGCCCGTCGTCGCGGCGAGCGCGCCGCGCGAAGCCTCCGGGATGACCGTTTTCTTCGCGGCCCCCCACAGGCTCATCGGGCTTGCTCCGCCGCAAGCGGAGCTCCAGGTCCTGTACAACGGCAAGCCGGCCTACCCCGCAGGCGGCATGTGGGCGACGTTCCCGGTGAGCGATCGGCAAGGCGCGTTCTACCTCCCCTACTCCTTCTTCGTCGTGGGAAACGGGCAGTACGAGGTCCGTCTGCGGTACGACGGCGAGATCGCGACGACCCGCGTCAGCGTCGACAAGTGGGTCGAATACGTGTATCTGCATCCCTACCCGACGGACCGGCGCACGATCGCGGTGGACCTGCAGCTGTCGCGCCAGTCCGGCGGCGACCCCTCCAATCGCATCATGGCCTACGGCGATCTGACGATCCACGTCTACTACCGCGGCGAAGACACCTCGGGCTCGACGCGGGAATACGTGCACCGGGTCGCCCTCAAGACGAGCGGCGAGAAGGATTTCACCCGCCTCGAGATCCCGCGATCCGTGTTCAACCGCGGCCCGGGATACTATTCCTTCGAAAGCAAGTTCGACAACCTCGATGCGAAGGGCAACCACGGGGTCGGCAACGACCCGAGCCTGGCGGCCCGGTCGCCCCCCTGGAACTGGATCCGCATCGAATGAGCAACGTTTATGGCGCATTCCATGCGTGGGCGCCGCATGTCGCGCGCGCTCGCCCTCGGCCTCGTCCTGGTCGCCTCCACGCTCGCGGGCTGCGCGTCGCCGACGGGCGAGCCGCTTGACTCCGATGGCGACCGACTCCCCGACGAGGTCGAGGTGTCGCCGCGAAGCATCTCCGTGCTCCGGCCGGACGGCGAAACGACCCTCGAGGTCACGAGCGACCCCAAGCTCGCGGATACGGACGGCGACGGCTTGAGCGACCGCGACGAGTTCCTCCTTGGCACGGACCCCCGGAGCCTCGACACGGACGGCGACGGCCTCCTCGACGGCCGCAGCATCACCGCACAACCGGGCACCGACCTCCACGCCCGGCTCGTCGCGGCGGGCATCCATACCGCGCGCGACGACCCGACGACGTTCCTCGGCGAGGCCTCCATCTGCGAGGGCGGAGACGGCCTCAATCCCACCCAGCACAACAGCGACCGCCCCCTCGTCGACGGCCTCGGCGACGGCGAGGAGGCGGCGGGCGGCTGGAACGTGACCGTGCGCGGCGTCACGACGTTCGTCCAGTCGAGCCCGTGCGTGCCCGACACCGACAGCGACGGTCTCGCGGACGACCTCGAGAAGGCCGCGGGCACCGACCCGACGAAGCGCGACACGGACGGCGACTCGACGCCCGACCGCATCGACGCCGATCCGCTCGCGAACCTCGGCCTGCGCCTCACGCTCGACCGCGTCACGCAGAAGACGCCGCGCAACCCGCTTGGCGACGACGTTCGGTTCATCATCCAGAGCGGCCAGGATTCGCGGACCTTCACGGCGAAGGTGGGCGCCTCGACGGACGTCCGCATCACGTTCGCGTCCGATTCGGACGACGCGACGGCCGAGCCCGGGCGACTCCCGACGCAGGTCACCATCACGGCGCTCTACGACGTGGCGGGCAACCCGCAGCCCATGCGCATCGCGGGGTCGGGCCACATCCTGTCGCTCACCTACGACCTCATGACGGGGGAATGGTCCACGCAGGCGGGCGCGAAGGGGCGCTCGACCGGCACGAGCGAGGGCGAGGACGCGACGGTCGCGTTCTCCCTCGCGACCACGCGGTCCTGATCAGGCGGCCTTCCACCAGGGGCCAAGAAGCGCGTCCCACGCGGCGCGCATCCGCGCGTACTCCTCGGGGCAGCCTTCGGCGCGCTCCGCGGTAAGCCCGTCGCCGCCCGCGAGATCGGCGAAGCGGTCGGGATCGCTCCCGTAGACCCAGCAGAGGATGTTGTGGAAGCGCTGCGCGTCGAGGCTGTGCGCGTCGGCGAAGGAGGCCTCGTCCGGGTCCGCGGACCCGGCCTCGAGCGCGAACCATTCGGCGGCGGAGAGCGCGACGCCCTCGCCGCCCTCCTCCGCGAGCACGATCAAGGCGCTCAGCTGGTCGACCGCGTCCTCCTCGCGGCCCGTGGCGGGAATCCCGTTCACGTCGATGATCGCGTGTCCCGCTTCGTGGAAGAAGACGAAGGTCCACGTCCTGACGGCGTTCTCGACCGCGCTCGCATCGTCGTGGCCCGCGGCCTCGAAGAGCGCGCGCACGTGCTCGAGGAGATCGTGGCACATCGTGATGCGCCGCGTCTCGGGATCGTAGAACGCGTTCGCCTCTCCGCAGTCCGCGGCCGCGACCTCGACGTCGCGCGCGAGGCGGAGGTTCGCGTTGAGGTCTTCCACGAGCGCGGCGGGAAGGCCCGACGTTTCGAGCGCCCGCGCCGCGGTCCCGGGTTTGACCGCGACGACGAGAAAACGACCTTCGGTCGCGTCCGCGGCGGGCGCGGCGCAGCCCGCGAGGGCGACGGTCGAGAGGAGCGCGGCGACGACGGCCGCCCGCACGTCAGCACCCCGTCGCGGGGCTCACGCCCGGCACGACGCTTGGATCGAAGACGACGTAGGCAAAGGCCGCGATGACGAGGAGCGTGCTGAGGTACGCGAGCTTGCTCCAGGCCCACACCTTGCTCCCGTCGAGCGGCGGGATGGGGAGCATGTTGAAGCCCGCGAGGAAGACGTTCACGAACACGACGACCTGCCAGAGGTTCGCGTGGCGGGCGACGCAGAGCTCGGGCGTGAAGAGGAACATCGGAAGCGCGATGAGCGCGAGGCCGAGGTTGAGGGCGGGACCCACGATGCTGATGACGCCCGAGTCCCGTCGGGTCGCCTGGCCGTAGATGTGGACCGCGCCCGGCGCCGCGAACACGACGCCGAGGCCCATGCTCACGAGAAGTCCCACGAGGAGGTTGGTCCAGCTCGCGCGGAACTCCGCCCACATGTAGCGGCGCTGGGCGACGACCTTGTGCGCGAGCTCGTGGAGCACGAACGACGTGATGACGATGCCCACCGCATAGGGGAGGATCGCGAGGAGCGTGGACTCGTCGAGCTTGCCGTCGATCGCAAGCGCGGTGCCGGAGAGGGCGAACGTGAAGGCCACCGAGAGCACCGCGACGCTCAGCGCGAGGTGGAGGATCTCCTCGCCGCTGAAGGACACGGTGGGCTCGTCCTCCGTCTCGTCCCAGCGGTCGATCGCCCCGGTCGGCTGCACGGGGCCGTCACCCGTGTCGCGGTTCAAGACACTTCTGAAAGAGACGCGAAACCCTCATTCGCGGCGGCCGAAGGTGAAGAGCAGCGCGCCGAGGGCGAGGACCGCGAGGACCCCCGCGAAGCCGGGGCCGGGCAGCTCGCCCGGGGCGGCGTGCTCGACGCGGTATTCGAGCTCGATGGTCCGCGTGTTGGGATTCTCGAAGGTGAACCGGTAGGCGCCGGTCACGGGAGCCTCGAACGTCCCGTCGCGGGCGTTCTCGCGCGCGGGGGGGAAGATCGTGGTCGCGTTCGGACCCGCCGTCTGGATCGTGAGGAAGACCTCGTAATAGCGAGGCTCCTTGACGAGATAGGACCAGGCCACCTTCTGGCCCTTTCCGAGGCTCACGGTCACGGTCTCGCTCGTCCCCGGGGCGAGCGTGAGGGCGTCGGCCTTCACCGCGGCGAGCGCGGTGGGGGCCAGGAGAACGAGGGCGAGCGCAAGGAGAACCGGGCGCACGGCGCGCGAACCCCCTGGATCGCCTTAAACCTCACCTTCGGCGCCACGGGCGCGCGGCGAGCGCGAGCGCGGCGAGGGCCGCGACGAGGGCCGGCGCCGGGATGAAGGGGCGCGGGGGCTCGTTAGCGGGGTCGGGGAGCGGCTTCACGTAGACCCCGCCGCGCATGCCGCTGTGCACTTCGCAAACGAAAGGGACGACGCCGGCGGCGGTCGCGTTGAACGCGACAACGTCGGTCGGGCGCGATTCGCCGGGCAGGCGCACGGGCGTCCCCTGGTTCACGTCGCCCTGGACGCGGAGGCTGTGCGGGGCCGCGTTCGAGGCGGGGTTCGCGAACCGGAGGACGACGCGGTCGCCGACGTCGACCGTGATGTTCGTCGCGGACCAGCAGAAGCCGGCGCGATCGCACCCGGACTCGCGCGGCTCGAGGTCGACGGCGCGCTCGGCGGCGGATGCCGCGGGCGCGAGGGCGACGAGGGCGAGCGCGAGGGCGGGAACCACGATCCGGGGGCTCACGGGCCCCCGACGGCCGTCACCGCATTTGAATCCGACGCGCGAGGAGGGCCGCGAGCGCGCCGCCCGCCGCAAGGAGCGCGAGGCCCGGCGCGGGCGTCGGCGCGTTCGTCGCTTCCGAGGCGACGACGATCGTCCCCTTCATCTGCGGATGCACGTCGCAGATGAACGGGATCTCGCCGGCCTCCGTCGCCGTGAAGGTGATCGTGTCGTTCGCCTGGGCGCCGCCGGGGTCGCGGATCGGGGTGCTCTCGTTCACGTACCCGAGGACCGCGAGGTTGTGCGACATGAAGTTGGTCGCCTCGTCCTTGTACACGAGGGTGACGTTGTCGCCGACGTTCACGGTGATGTTCTGGGGCTCCCAGCAGTAGGGCGCGCCGCCCGGGCATCCCGTCTCCTTCGCGAGGACCGTGATGCGACGGTCTTCCGCGTGGACGGTGGGGGCGATCAGGGTGGCGAGAAGGAGGAGGGCGAGGACGCCGCGCATGGGTGCGCGGCGCGCCTCGCGATGCTTGAGGGTGGCGCCTACCGGCAAGGCCGGCGGGCGCCCGGGATCGAACGGTCCCCGGATCAGCCGCGGCGGCGCAGCACGACCGCGACCGCGAGGGCGCCCGCGGCGAGGAGAGCGACCTCGAAGCCCGGCGTGCGCGTCGGGGCCGTGGGGGTCTCGTCGCCCGTTCCGTTCGCGCTCTGGACGACGATCTTCCCGACCATCGTCGGGTGGACGTCGCAGATGAACTGGATCTCGCCCGTCTTCGTGGGCGTGAAGGTGATGGAGGCGTTCTCGGGCGTCGTCGTGATCGGCGTCTTCTCGTTCACGGGGGCCTTGATGTGGAGGTTGTGGGGCTGGATGCTGCCGTTCGCCTGGACCCATTCGAGGGTCACGTTGTCGCCGACCCTCGCCGTGAAGGTGGCTGGCTTCCAGCAGAACGTCCCGACGGGGCAGTTGGCCTCGAGGGCCTCGGTCACGAACATCTTGTTCTCCGCGGCGGCCGTGGGGACCGCAAGGAGCGCGAGCGCGAGGACGCCGACGAGGGCGAGCTTGGAGTTGCCGAGCATGCGGGCGGGCAAAAGGCGCGCCGAAGAAAAGCGTTTGGGTCATATTGTTGGGCTATCGCGGCCCGTTCACGGACCGGTCCCTTGAGGCGCTATTCCTCTTCCGCATCGCGCTTCTCCTCGAGACCGAGGACCGCGAGCACCTGCTTGCGGACGGCGTCCTCGGCGAGCTTGAGGAGCGCCTCGCGCTCGTCCACGTCCCCGAAGATGCCGAGCTTGATCTGGCCGCCCGCCATCTTCGCGTGGCCGCCCGCGGACTGCTTGCCGAAGGCCTTTTCCAGGGCCTCGCCGAGGTTCACGCGCACGTCGTTCGTGCGCGCGCTGATGTGGATGACGTCCTCGACGATGCCGAAGACGATGACCGTGGAGATGCCTTCGAGGCCGAGGAGGAAGTCCGCGGCCTGGGGCAGGGTGTCGCGGTCGCGGATGAACTCGACGCTCGTGATGAGGGTCGAGCCGTAGCTCTCGCGGTTGCGGACGGCCTTGCCGAGCACGTCCACGGTCTCGGCCGCCATCGGCGGGTTCTCGATCTTCTCGAGCAGGTCCATGTCCGCGTACGAGGAGAGGAACGTCGCGGCCATCATGTCCTCGGCCGTCGCGCCGCGCGTGTAGTCCTTCGTGTCGGTGCGGATACCGTAGAGGAGCGCGACCGCGAGCTTCGGCGAGACGGGGATGCCGAGCTGCTGCAGGTACTTCGTGAGGATGGTGCTCGTCGCGCCGATGCCGACGCGCACGTCCGCGAAGTCTGCGACGATCTCCTCCTCCTCGATCTGATGGTGGTCGAACACGATGTTCGGCACGACCTCGGGCGGGAGGATGTTGTTCTTGCCGGGAAGCGAGGCCTCGACGAGCGCGACCTTGTCGTGCGCGTTCACGATCTCGAGGACGTCGTCGCGCGGCCCGACCTGCGTGAGCTCGAGGTCGAGCAGGTTCACGAAGGCGCGGTTCTCCTGGTGGCCGATGTTGCCGCCGTAGTAGATCGTCGCGGGGACGTCGTAGTGCTCGCAGATCGTCTGGAGCGCGAGGCCCGACCCGAGGGCGTCGGGGTCCGGGTTGGACTGGATGAAGATGGCGATGCTCTTCGCCGACTGGATGATGTCCGTGAGCGCGTTGCCCGCGCGCTGGACCTCGTATTCCTGGAGCTCCCGGAGCACCGACCGGGCGATGACGTCCGAGGGCTGGATGACCCGGTCCGCGCCCGCCTTCGTGAAGGCGTCCGCGCTCACGGGGTCGAGGGCGCGGACGATGACCATGGACTTCGGCATCTCGCTCTTGACGTACTTGAGCGCCTGGAGGTTGCCCTCCATGTTGCTCGACATGAGGAGGATCGCGGTCGCGCTCGCGAGCTCCTCCCGGAACTCGCCGAGCTGGTCCATGTCCCCGACGACGGCCTCCATCTCGGAGTCCCGGAGATCCTCGACCCGTTTCCGGTTCTTGTCGATGATGAGGATCTCCTTGTCCCGGCTTTTCAGCAGCTTCGCCGTCTGGTAGCCGACGGAGCCGCAGCCGAGGATGACGTACACTGCCAGGGACCTCCGCGTGCAACGCATCAGCCGGGTGACCGTATTTAAATCTGTGCGGGCGGTGAGGACGCCCGACCCCAATCTTCGATCCGACGCCACCCGGACAGGTTCAAGCGGGCGGGCGCCCACGTGCGCCAGCCTCGACGCGGCGCTCGGGGGTCCCGGAGCGGCGCCGCCCCTCCTCGACATGGGCTGGAGACGCAAGACCGCCGGGCGGCCGAGGTCAGATTCCCGCCGCCGCGAGCGCTTCCCCGCAGCGGCACGCCTTGCGCTCCGGGATCTCCCCGAGGGCCCTCGCGAGCGCCTTCCCGACCGCGTCCGCAAGCGCCTTCGCCGAGGCCGCGATGTCGACCGCCCGCACGGGGCCGGGTGCGACGCCGGGGGCCGGGTTCGTGACGAGGCAGAGCGACGCGTAGCAGAGGCCCTTCTCGCGCGCGAGCGCCGCCTCGGGGCAACCGGTCATCCCGACGACGTCCCCGAGCGTCGCGTACCAACGCGTCTCCGCGGGGGTCTCGAGTCGCGGGCCCGGGGAGGCGACGTAGACGCCGTGGCCGCGCGCCGCGAGGCCGGCGTCCGAGGCCGCGGCGACGAGCGCGCGCCTCACCTCGGGGCAGTACGGCTCCGAGAGGTCCACGTGCACGGCCCGCTCGTCGTGGAACGTCCGCTCGTCGGCGCGGCCCGAGAGGTCCACGAAATCGTGCGGCACGAAAAACGAGGGCGTGGGGATGGTGGCGTGGAGCGCGCCCACGGTGTTCACGGCCACGACGCGGTCGACCTTCGCCGCGGCGAGGGCCCACACGTTCGCCCGGAAGCGGACGCGGTGCGGGGGCCGCGCGGGGTCGCCGTGGCGCGCCACGAAGGCCGTCTCGAGGCGGCCGGATCGGCCGAAGACCACGTCGACGGGTCCCCACGGGGTCTCGACCGGGAGGCGCTCGCCCGACATGAGGTTCCCGAGCCCGGTCCCGCCGACGACCCCGACGCGCACGCCCCGCGAAGGCCCGCGCGCCTCATAAGCTCCGCCGGAGGCTGAGCCCCGCTACAAGAAAGGCTAAAAAAGGAGGGCCCAATCGGGACCCGGGGACCCGGACATGCGCGCGACCCTCCTCACGTACACCCTGGCCCTCGTCCTCCTCGCGGCCCCCGCCGCGGCCCTCGGCCC
>Ga0247719_1000377_pt1 | contig 28317 bp, 30 predicted proteins | sample 41E_DmetaG_FD_189046 | JGI IMG/M metagenome (GOLD analysis project Ga0247719, IMG submission 189046) | Soil microbial communities from hillslope of Landscape Evolution Observatory, University of Arizona, Oracle, AZ, United States - 4-1-E_D | ecosystem: Engineered > Artificial ecosystem >...
TCGCCAGCCGGTCGTGACCGTCATAGTCATAAGTGGTGCGGTTGCTTTCCGCGTCGGTCAGAGTCGCGAGCATGCCGTTGGGCGTATAGCTCAATGTGCGCTCGGTGGCAGCATCGGATGTGCCGACCGCCACCTTGTTCTGTATGAGCTGGCCGGCGGCGTCATAGACCGCCTGGCCGATCCGGTCGGGACCGTGCGAGCCCTGGGTGCCGAGGCTGCAGGCCGACGAGGGCAGCGAGCCGTAGACCGCCGGGTTCATGCGCACGGCCGTGCAGTCGGGACGGCCGAGCGCATCGTAGCTCATTTGCGTCAGGGCATGTGTGCTGCCGCCGGCGACCAGCCTGTGGGTCACCGGCCGGGCGTTGGAGTCATAAGCGATCTCGACTGTCTCGAGCGCGTTGAAGTTCGCCCAATCGGAATCAGACTGGCTGTTGACCGTGCCAAGTTCCTGTTTCGACACTTGACCGTCGGGCCGATAGGTGAACCGGATCGCACGCGGCTTGAGCGCTCCCGCTCCGTCCGGGTCCGGCGATGTGATGCCGATCAGCTGGTCGGCGGAATCGTAGCGGTAGCGCGTGGTGTCATCGGCACCTGCGAGCGGGCCATCGACCGTCGACAGATTGCCGCGCGGATCGTACGTCATTCCGTGCGTCGCCGTCAGCGTGCCGTTGCCGCTGCCTTGGGCAACGGAGGTCACGAGAAGATTGCTGTTGTAGGCGGCGGTGGCCTTCGTCTCGTCGGCGCCGCCAGTACAGGAGCTTGAGGTCTGGCAGGCAGAAATTCCTGTCAGCATGTGAACGGAATGGCCCTGTTGGCTGGTCACCGTCGAATAGCTGTATCTTGTCTGCGGCCGGACCGCGCCCGCGGACGGGGACGGCTGGGTGACCGTAAGCGGGCTCCCGTGGGTCAGATCGTAGGTGTAGTCGGTGATGTTCCCGCGCGGGTCCGTGGTGCTGTTCGGCTTGTTGCACTTGACTATGTTGGCGCAGCTCGAATCGAAGCTCGCCGAGGTGACGATGTCGGCGAGGCCGGACCCGGATTTAGCCACCGAGCGCCGCTCGATCACATTGCCGCGCGCGTCGTAACTCACCTGGACGTAATTGCCTTCGGGCGCGGTGGTGCGGGTTGGCCGCGCGCTCGAATCGTACTGGAAGCTCGTCGTTCGGTTGAGCTGGTCACGAAAGCTGGTCGGCCGGCCGATGCCGAGGTTTGAAGTGACGACGCTCTGATGGCTAAGGGCATTGGTAATGGTCATCGTGCTGGTCGTCCCGCTCACCGAGCGGGAATAGCTGGTGGTGACCCCATCCCTCGTGGCCGACGAGACCAGTCCGTTCCCGCCGTAGGCGTAACTGATGTTGTCGCTCGTGCTGCCGGGCCGGCGGATACCGCTGATCTTGCCGCTGGCCGTAGTCAGCCGCCAGGTGCGTCCGGCGGGATCGGTGACATCGATGATGTTCGAGGCCGGATAGGAATAGGTGATGGTTGGCAGCGGCGAGGGCGCGCCGGCTAGGTTGGTGAATGCCACCGAGCTCCTTCTAAACCAGTTCGCTATCGGCTGAGTGCCCGTGCCGGCATTATTGGTGACATAGCTGGCGGTGAGACGGTAGCCGGCCGAGGAGGTGACCCGGTAGAGCCGGTAATAAACGACCCAGCGCGTGCAATCCGTGCCCATCGGCTCTGCGCACATCAGCGCCGAAGTCCACTCGATGGTGAACTTCAATCCATTGGGATGGGTGATGGACAGCGGGATTCGGCAGGTGTCCGCATCCGCGCCGGGACAGACAAAGCCAATGTCCGACCCGGACAGATTTTGGAATTCTATTTTCGTGCCGTCGCGCGAGGTGTAGAAAAACCTCTGGGCCGTGTCTTCCACCAAGGTCGCCCCGTCCGCCTTGTCGGCTACCCAGGCGGAGCCTGATGGCGAGAAGGTGTCGTTGATGCCGGCGATCTGGACATACTTCCTGGTGACCCCGCCCGAGGTGACATCGAACAGCCCACCGCTCCAATTGTCGACGAAGCCAGCGCCTTCCGCCCAGATGCGCTGCAGGCGCACCGCCCCGTCACCAGAGCCAATCCCGCCCTCGTCCAGTGTGAACCAGACCAGGCCGGTAACGAGGTCAACGCCATTTTCGTCGACCGACACGAAGCGCGGCGCGGGCTGACTCTGCGCCAGAACCGGTGCCGCAAGCGCCGAGGAAGCGAGAAGCGCGCCGAAAAGAAAAGAATGCCGCATGTGAAATCCCCCCTGCCCGAACGTGATCAAATGCCGGGATCAGGGCGGCGGCGGGTTGGGCGAGCCGGTCGTTGTCTTGTTGGTCCGGTTGTCGGCCTTGTCGAGCGTGTAGCTGGTGAGGACGTTGTTGTTGACCGTGCCGGAGCGCTCGACCTTCACCAGACGGCCGCGCGCGTCATAGCTGTAGGTGATGGTTTCGGCTGCATAAGCGACCGCCGCCGCGGTTAGAGCGACGACGCCGATGGCCATGAGCCGGCGATGTGAGCGAGTCATGCCGAACCTCCTCCCGCGCGAGGCGGGCGAATCGATTCGGCGATGGAAAAACTAACCCGGATCAAGGGCTGTAGGAAAGAAAAAAGAAAGGCCGCCTTTCGGCGACCCCTTCTTTTAGCCGAGCATTTCCTGCTCGAGCTTCTTGGCCATTTCCTCGATGTTCTCGGGCGGCCAGCCGGGGATGTCCATGCCGAGGCGAAGGCCCATCGAGGCGAGCACTTCCTTGATCTCGTTCAATGACTTGCGGCCGAAGTTGGGAGTGCGGAGCATCTCCGCTTCGGTCTTCTGGACGAGGTCGCCGATGTAGATGATATTGTCGTTCTTCAGGCAATTGGCGCTGCGCACCGACAGCTCGAGCTCGTCGACCTTCTTCAACAGGTAGCGGTTGAGCTGGTTGGTGTCGGCCTGAGTCTCGATCGCCGTGGGCGCCGCGCCCATCATCGCCGGCGCCGCGGTGCGGACCGCCGCCTCGTCGAAATGCACGAACAGTTGCAGCTGGTCCTGGAGGATGCGGGCGGCATAAGCGAGCGCGTCCTCCGGGCTGACCGTGCCGTCGGTCTCGATGGTCAGCGTCAGCTTGTCGTAGTCGAGCTCCTGGCCGACGCGGGTGTTCTCGACCTTGTAGGCGACCTGGCGGACCGGCGAATATAGCGCGTCGACCGGAATCAGGCCGATCGGCGCATCGGCCGGCCGGTTGGCGGCGGCCGGCTGATAGCCTTTGCCGATGTCGGCCGTCAGCTCCATGTTGAGAGTCGCGCCCTCGTCCAGGTGGCAGATGACGAGGTCGGGGTTGGTCACCTCGATGTCGCCGCTGGTGGCGATCATTCCAGCCGTCACTTCGGCCGGGCCGGTGGCCGACAGGTGAAGCCGCTTGGGCCCCTCGCCTTCCATGCGAAGCGCCAGCTGCTTCACGTTGAGGACGATGTCGGTGACGTCCTCGCGAACGCCGGCCAGCGACGAGAATTCGTGGAGCACGCCGTCGATCTTGATCGAAGTCACCGCCGCGCCCTGGAGCGACGACAGCAATACCCGGCGAAGCGAGTTGCCGAGGGTCATTCCGAAGCCACGCTCGAGCGGCTCGGCGACGAACACCGCCCGGCGGCGCGAGTCGGTCCCGGGCTTGCGCTCGAGAGCGTTGGGCTTTTTCAGTTCCTGCCAGTTCTTTACGTTGACGGCCATAGTCTTCCCTGCCCTTGGCGGAGCGTTTTCCGCCGATAAATCCAAAACCCGGCGGCAACCCTGCCGCCGAAGCGGCGTCAGACGCGGCGCCGCTTGCTCGGCCGAACGCCGTTATGCGGGATCGGCGTCACGTCGCGGATCGACGTGATGGTGAAACCGACCGCCTGGAGCGCCCGAAGCGCGCTTTCGCGGCCCGAGCCCGGACCCTTGACCTCGACCTCGAGGGTGCGGACGCCATGTTCGGCAGCCTTCCGGCCGGCATCCTCGGCCGCGACCTGCGCGGCATAGGGAGTCGACTTGCGGCTGCCCTTGAACCCCATCATCCCGGCGCTCGACCAGGCAATCGCATTGCCCTGGGCATCGGTGATGGTGATCATGGTGTTGTTGAAGCTGGCGTTCACATGCGCGACGCCGGCGGTGATGTTCTTGCGCTCCCGACGACGAATTCGCTGCGGTTCGCGTGCCATATCTGTTTCCTACAATCCTGTTGTGCTGCGGGCGGTTGAAAAGAAGTAAGACGGCTGTCCCCCGGACAGCCTTTACTTCTTTTTCCCCGCGATCGGCTTGGCCTTGCCCTTGCGGGTGCGCGCATTGGTGTGGGTGCGCTGGCCGCGGACCGGAAGGCCCTTGCGGTGGCGAAGCCCGCGATAGCAGGCCAGGTCCATCAGCCGCTTGATGTTCATCGCCGTCTCGCGGCGAAGATCGCCCTCGACATTGTGATCGCTGTCGATGGTCTCGCGGATGTGAAGCACTTCCTGGTCGGTCAGATCCTGCACCCTCTTTTCCGGGGTGATGCCGAGCTTCTCGGTGATCTGACGGGCCTTGGTTCGGCCGATTCCGTGGATGTAGGTGAGCGCGATTTCGACGCGCTTGTTGGTCGGGATGTTGACGCCGGCGATACGTGCCATTCTTGATCCTTCTTTAGCTCCACGGGGCAAGTGCCCCATCTCGTCGCTATTAAGCCCGCCGCCAAACGAAAAACCGACGCGCGCACGAATGCGCCGCCGGGTTACCGGTGGATCGGGATGGGGCGCAGATAGGATTCGCCTCAATCGGAGTCAAGGCGCGAATGTTCGCAAAGTTCGCACTGACGGCCACCGTCGGCATCGCATGAGCGACGCTGACCCACGAACGACTCGGCAGGAGACTTGCGACACAGCGGACGTCTGACTCGTGAAATCCTACATTTCCAGCATTTTCGGAGCCTCGCTTCGCTCGAACCCACCCCCAGCCCCTCCCTGGGAGGGAGGGGAGGGCAGGCCGCGCCACTTGCCCGCCGGCGCAAATCGACTAGGCAGCGCGGCGATGGAACGGCTGAGCCTGGACCAGGGGGTGCCCGACCGCTTTCGCGGGGCGATCGTCGCGCTCGGCAATTTCGACGGCTTCCACCTCGGCCACCAGGCGGTGGTCAGCCGGGCCGTGGCGCGCGGCCATCATGAGCGCCGTCGGGTGATCGTCGCCACCTTCGATCCGCATCCGGTGCGCCTGTTCAAGCCCGACCTGCCGCCCTTCCGGCTGACCAGCCTCGACCAGCGCCAGCGCCTGTTCGCCCTTGCCGGGGCCGATGCCATGCTGGTGTTCCAATTCGATGCGGACCTCGCCGCGACCAGTGCCGAGGACTTCATCGGCGAAATCCTGGGCAGGCGGATCGGCGCGGCCGGAGTCGTGACCGGCGAGGATTTCACCTTCGGCAGGGGCCGCGGCGGCAATGCCGAGGTGCTGCGCGCGCTCGGCGCGGAGCATGGCATCGCCGCCGAGGCGGTGGCGCCGGTGATGCTCGACGGCAGTCCGGTGTCATCGAGCCGGATCCGCGAGGCGCTGGCCGCCGGCGATCCCGGCACGGCAACCCGGCTTCTGACCCGAGCCTTCGCGGTCGAGGGCGTGGTCGAGCGCGGGGACGGCCGCGGCGCGAGCGAGCTCGGCTGCCCGACTGCCAATTTGAGGCTCGGCAAATATTTGCGCCCGAGATACGGGATTTACGCGGTCCGGGTGCGGCTGGGCGAGGAGAATGAATACCCCGGGGTCGCCAGCTTCGGCGTACGGCCGATGTTCGATCCGCCGGTCGAGCTTCTCGAGGCCAATCTGTTCGGCTTTTCCGGCGACCTCTACGGCCGGACGATCGAGGTCGCGCTTCATCATTACATCCGGCCCGAGGAGAGGTTCGACAGCATGGCGGCGCTGGCCGAGCGGATGCGCGAGGATGCGGCCGAGGCGACAAGGTTGCTGGCGCTGCCGGATTAGTGGGGCAAGGCGGCCACGCTCCGTTCGGCCTGAGCGAAGTCGAAGGGCGAATCTCCGAGGTGGGTGCCAAGCGGCCTTCGACTACACCGCTTCGCGGCTCCGCTCAGGACGAACGGGGGCGGGAGCGCGGCTGGCGCTGCCCCCTCCACCATCGCTCTTCGGCGAATGGTCCCCCTCCCGGTGCCGGGGCGGAGCTTGGGTTTGCAATCCGGCGCCTCCCCGCTAGAGCCGCGCGCGATGGCCGACGCCCCCGACAATTCACAGACCAAAAAGCAGGACTGGCGCCACACCGTCTTCCTGCCGAGGACCGACTTTCCGATGAAGGCGGGCCTTCCTCAGAAGGAGCCGGCGATCCTCGAGCGGTGGAAGAAAGAGGACCTCTACGGCCAGCTGAGGAAGGCGCGCGCCGGGCGCGAGAAGTTCATCTTCCACGACGGGCCGCCCTACGCCAATGGCGACATCCACATCGGCCACACGCTGAACAAGGTGCTGAAGGACATGGTGGTGCGCACCCAGACGTTGCTGGGCAAGGACGCGCCTTACGTGCCCGGCTGGGACTGCCACGGCCTGCCGATCGAGTGGAAGATCGAGGAGCAGTATCGCAAGAAGAAGCTCAACAAGGACGAGGTGCCGTTAAAGGAGTTCCGCGCCGAATGCCGCGCCTATGCGGCCCACTGGGTGGACGTGCAGCGCGAGCAGTTTCAGCGGCTGGGGATCACCGGCGACTGGGCGAACCCGTACCTCACCATGGATTATGACGCGGAAGCGACCATCGTCGCCGAGCTGATGAAGTTCGCCGAGAGCGGCCAGCTCTACCGCGGCGCCAAGCCGGTGATGTGGTCGCCGGTCGAGAAGACGGCACTGGCCGAGGCCGAGATCGAATATGAGGACATAACGTCGACGCAGATCGACGTTGCGTTCGAGATCGTCGAGAGCCCGATCGCAGAGCTGGTCGGCGCTCAAGCGGTGGTGTGGACGACGACGCCTTGGACCATCCCAGTCAACCAGGCGATCGGCTACGGGCCGGAGATTGAGTATGAGCTCATTACCCTCGGGCTGGAAGGTGACCACGGCTGGACCGAAGACCAGCTAGAGGATGTATTCGCCAATCGCCCAGAGCTCGCTTGGGCAAGGCAACAAATCCTCGTCGCATCCAGTCTTACTGAGGCTTTTGTGCAGCGGGTCAGTAGCTACTACGACGGCCTCGACCATGAGGCTCTCGGACTTCCCCGGGGCCAAGTGACTTTCGACGATGTCGATAACGAAATGCGTGTCGTTCGGATAAAAGGCTCGGACCTCGCCGGCACGGTCGCGCGCCACCCGATGGCCAACAACCTGTTCCCCGGCGAAGGCCGGGGCCCAGGCCTGGATCCCGGCCTTCGCCGGGATACAGATTTCTTCGCCAGGCCGCGGCCGTTCCTTGCCGCCGACTTCGTCACCACCGACCAGGGCACCGGCCTGGTCCACGAGGCGCCCGACCATGGCGAGGAGGATTTCGAGCTGTGCCGGGAGCACGGCATCGATCCCGTTTTCGCGGTCACGGACGACGGCAAGTATCGCGACGACTGGTTGTGGCTCGGCGGCCAGGGCAGCGTGATCAATAATAAATTCAACGCCCCTGACGGGCCGATCTGCTCGGACTTGCGCCAGGCCGGTGCGCTGCTCGCCGCATCCGCCGACTTCAAGCACAGCTACCCGCACAGCTGGCGGTCGAAGGCCAAGGTCATCTATCGCTGCACGCCGCAATGGTTCATCGCCATGGACCGGCCGCTGACCCACATTTCGCCCAAGACCCCGGCGGAAAAGGGCTGGGAGAATGAAGGCGGAGCGATCAACCTTGCCGACGAAAGCCGCGGCGCCTCGCCGAGCCTTCGCCAAACGGCGCTCCAGGCGATCGCCGACACCCGCTTCGTTCCGGAAAAGGGCCGCAACCGGATCGGGTCGATGGTCGAGGGGCGCCCCGACTGGGTGATCAGCCGCCAGCGCGCCTGGGGAGTGCCGATCGCCTTGTTCGTCGAGCGGAAGACGGGCGAGCTTCTGGTCGACGGCGAGGTCAACCGGCGGATCATCGAGGCGGTGCGCGAGCAAGGCGTCGACGCCTGGGAGCCGGCCAATGCCGCGCATTTCATCGGGCCCGACCGCGATCCCGACGATTACGAGATGGTCGGCGACATCCTCGATGTCTGGTTCGACAGCGGCTGCACTCACGTCTTCACCCTGGAAAGCGGGAAGTGGCCCGACCAAAGCTGGCCGGCCGACCTCTATCTCGAAGGCTCCGACCAGCATCGCGGCTGGTTCCAGTCGAGCCTGCTCGAAAGCTGCGGGACGCGCGGCCGGGCGCCGTTCAAGGCGGTTCTGACCCATGGCTTCACCATGGACGCCAAGGGCATGAAGATGTCGAAGAGCCTGGGCAACACGGTCAACCCGCTCGACCTAATGAAGGAGAGCGGGGCGGACATATTGCGGCTGTGGGCGCTGTCGGTCGATTCGAGCGAGGACCATAGGATCGGCAAGGAAATCCTCGCCGGCGTTTCCGACCAGTATCGCAAGCTGCGCAACACCTTCCGCTATCTGCTGGGAGCGCTCGACGGCTTTTCCGACGAGGAGCGGTTTGACGACGTCGCCGACTGGCCCGAGCTCGACCGCTATATGCTGCATCTGACCGCCGAGCTCGATTCGAGGCTCCGGCGCGCGGTCGAGAATTTCGATTTCCCGGCCTACACAAGGGCGATTGCCGATTTCGCCAACAACGATCTGTCGGCCTTCTATTTCGATATCCGCAAGGACCGGCTCTACTGCGATGCCCCTTCGGACCCGAGGCGCCGCGCCTATCGGACGATGCTCGACATATTGTTCCACGCGCTTGTGCGCTGGTCGGCGCCGGTGCTGGTGTTCACGGCCGAGGAGGTGTGGGGCACGCGCTTTCCCGATGGCGGGTCGGTGCATTTGCTCGAATGGCCGGAAATTCCCCTCATCCGTCACCCCCGCGAAAGCGGGGGTCCCGCTTCCTCGCGGACGGAAGGAGAAGAGCAGCGGGATTCCCGCTTGCGCGGGAATGACGAGTGGGTGAATCGGTGGGCGACGCTTCGAACGTTGCGCGAGCGGGTGACCGAGGCGATCGAGCCGCTTCGCCGCGACAAGGTGATCGGATCGAGCCTCGAGGCCGAGGTCACCGTTCCGGGCGATCTCGACCCGGGCCTGCTTGCCGAGCTGTTCATCGTCTCGGCGGTCCGCCCGGGCGATGCGCTGGCGGTGACCAAGACCGGCAATTCGAAATGCGGGCGCTGCTGGCGGCATCTGCCCGAGGTCGGCGAGGATGGCGGCCTGTGCGCCCGGTGCGAGGAGGTGGTGAATGCGTAGCCGAGCCTTCGGCTTTGCGGTTGCGGCCGTCATCTTCCTGCTCGACCAGCTGAGCAAATGGCTGGTGATCGGGCCGCTGGCGCTTCAGGAGGTGCGGCAGATCTATGTGTTGCCGATCTTCAACCTCACCTGGACCGAAAATTACGGGATCTCGCTTGGAATGCTGCAGGCGACCAGCGACACGATGCGCTGGCTGCTGGTGGCGATGACGGCGGGAATCGCCGCCGGAGTCGCCTGGTGGATCGGCCGCGAGAAGGCGCGCGGCGACCAGCTGGCGCTCGGCATGGTGCTCGGCGGGGCGATCGGAAACATCGTCGACCGGGTGCGCTTCGGCTATGTCGTCGACTTCGCCGACCTGCACTTCGGAGGCTTCCGACCCTTTTTGGTCTTTAACGTCGCCGACGCAGCGATTAGCATTGGCGTCGTGATCCTGCTGATCCGCGCCTTCCTCGTCCGGAAGGAAGAGCCGAAGGAGACTATCGAACATGCGTAAGACCAACATCGCCATCCTGCTCCTGCCGGCGCTCGCGCTTGGCGGCTGCGCGGTCCTTCGCGGCGGCGACCGGACACCCAACGAATTCGCGGTGGCGCGCAACGCGCCGCTGGTCATCCCGCCCGATTACACGTTGAACCCGCCGGTCGCAGGGACCGTCGGGCTGTCGGCGATCGACGCCCAGGCGCAGGCAATCGAGGCCCTGTTCGGCGGGCCGGCACCGCGCAGCGCCTCGGAGACCAGCCTGCTCGAGCGCGCCGGCCGCGACCGGGTGACGATCGGCGTGCGCTCGGTCGCCGGCGACCCCGACACGCGCGTAGTCGACAAGGGGGCGACCACCATCGCCATCCTCAACGCACCGCAGGCCGACGGGCAGGAAGCCTCGGCGCAATAGCCGGGCAAGAGCGGGGGAACGGAAGACCGATGGCAGCAGAAGACACGCTTTCCGCTCGGCTGGTCGATGTCGAATCGATGCTCGACCGATCGCGCCGGCGCTTCGAGGAGGGCTCGAAGCTGGTCGAGGAGGCGCACAAGGCGCTGGCCGAAATCCAGCAGGCGCTGATCGGGACGCCCAGATCGGTTTCGGCCGAGGACAGCGAGGAAGCCGCCTCCAAGCTGCTCGCGACCCTCAAGGCGTCGGGCAGGGAGATGCCCGAGTCGCTGTGCGGCGGCCGCTTGTCGGTCGACCAGGTGCAAAGGCTGATCCGGATCGACGGCCACCCGATCGGAATCACCGAGATGGAATATCGGGTGCTCGAGCTGCTCGCCTTCGCCCGCAACAATGTCGTCACCCGGGCGATGCTCTTGAAGCATCTCTACCGCCGGGCCGACGACCAGCCGCAGCCGAAGATCATCGACGTGTTCATCTCCAAGCTGCGCAAGAAGCTTCGGATGGCCTCGAACGGCCAGGAATTCATCGAGACGATCCCGCAGCGCGGCTGGATCCTGCGCGACGTCGAGGCCAAGACCGGCGCCTGAGCCGGGGATTCATCAAATCTTAGGGTGCGGGTGGGACAATTGCCGCCATGCTGCACCTGATTCCCGAAAACCCGTCCGCCGCTCCCGCGGCACCCGCCGAAAGCTGCCCGGAAGCCGCCGCCCGGCTGGCGAGCATCCGCCACGCCCTTCGCATGGTCGAGCCCTTCGCCGGCGGCCCGGCGTCGGACGCCGAGGACGACGATCAGATTGCCGACGCCTGGGAACAGGCCAGCGACGCCCAGAAGCGCTGCTTCGCCTTGCGCTCCGAGCGCACGGTCTGCGCCGCAACCGCCGGCCTCGAGGCATTGCTCGCGGCCCGCGGCGAATGCCGGGAAGTCAGCCCCGACGCGGCCCGGGTGATCGCCGAGGAATTGCGATCGAGCCTTGCCGAGCTGTCGAGGCTGGTGCGCGCCTGAAGCGCTAGCCGCGGCTTTCGAGCGCGGCGGCGGCTTCGTCGACCAGCTCGCGGATGATGTCGGCGACCGGCTCCTCGCGGGTCACCATTCCGACCGACTGGCCGGCCATCACCGATCCGGTTTCGCAATCGCCGTCGATCACCGCGCGCCTCAGCGCGCCCGCCCAATAACGCTCGATCTGGAGCTGTGCCTCGGCCATTTCGATCGACCCTTTGTCGAGCAGGTCGGCGACCTCGCGCTGCTTGGCGGCGAACTTTTCCATCTCGCGATTCTTGAGCGCGCGTACCGGGATCACCGGCAGGCGTGGATCGATCTGCACTGAAAGCACCGCGTCGCGCGCCGAGGCGCGGATGAAAGCTTTCTTGAAATTGGCGTGTGCGATGCTTTCGTGGGCGCAGACGAAGCGGGTGCCCAGCTGGACCCCGACCGCGCCCATTTCGAGATAAGCGGCGATCGCCTCGCCGCGGCCAATTCCCCCGGCGATGAAAACCGGGATGTCCTGGGCGACGTGGGGCAGGATTTCCTGGGCGAGGACCGAGGTCGACACCGGGCCGATATGGCCGCCGGCCTCCATCCCTTCGATCACCAGGGCGTCGGCGCCGGAGCGCATCAGCTTCTTGGCCAGCGCCAGCGCCGGGGCGAAGGCCATCAGCTTGGCGCCGCTGCTTTTGATCTTGTCGATCGCCCAGCCGGGCGGAAGCCCGCCGGCAAGCACGACATGCCCGACCCCATGGCGCGTGCATACATCGATCAGACCGTCGAGCTCGGGGTGCATGGTGATGAGGTTGACGCCGAACGGCCGGTCGGTGCGCGCCCTGGTCTCGGCGATCTCGGTGTCGAGCATGTCGGGCATCATCGCCCCGCAGGCGATCACCCCGAAGCCGCCGGCGTTGGAGATGGCCGAGACGAGGTTGCGCTCGGAAACCCAGCTCATCGCCCCGCCCATGATCGCATGATCGCAGCCGAGGAACTCGGTTCCGCGGTGCATCAATTGCTTCAGGCGGGCGTGGCCGACGCTGACATGGACGGCGCGCGGGTCGGCGATCAGGCCCTCGCCGCTCACGCCGCGACTCCCGCCTCGGAATCGAGGCCGAAGGCGGAGTGAAGCACGCGCACGGCGAGCTCGGTATATTCCTCGGGGACGAGCACCGACACTTTGATCTCCGAGGTCGAGATGGCGAGGATGTTGATCCCGCGCTCGGCGAGCGTGTCGAACATGCGGGCCGCGATTCCCGCGTTGGAGCGCATGCCGATGCCGACGGCGCTGACCTTCACCACCTCGGTGTCGGTCAGGATCTCGTCGAAGCCAATGTCCGGTTTAGCCTTTTCCAGCTCGGCGGCGGCGTGGGCGAGCGCGGCATTGGGCACGGTGAAGGTCAGGTCGCTCTTTTCGCCGGCCCTCGGCACGCTCTGGACGATCATGTCGACGTTGATTGCGGCCTTGGCGAGCGGCGCGAAGATCGCGGCGACCGTTCCCGGCCGGTCGGGAAGGCCGGTCAGGGTAACCCGCGCCTCATTCTTGTCGTGGGCGATGCCCGTGACCAGCTGGCGTTCCATTGCAAGCTCCTCAATCCTGTCGTCGCCGACGATCAGCGTGCCGGGCCGGTCTTCGAACGAGGACAGCACCTGAAGCGGCATGTTGTAGCGCATGGCAAGCCCGACCGAGCGGGTCTGGAGCACCTTGGCGCCGACCGAGGCGAGCTCGAGCATCTCCTCATAGGTGACGGCGGCGAGCTTGCGGGCGCGCGGGACGATGCGCGGATCGGTGGTGAAGACGCCCTCGACATCGGTATAGATGTCGCAGCGGTCCGCTCTGACGGCGATGGCGAGCGCCACCGCAGACGTGTCCGAGCCGCCGCGGCCGAGCGTCGCCAGGTCGCCTTCGGCAGTGATGCCCTGGAAGCCTGGGATGACGGCGATCCCGCCCTGGCGGAAAACGCCCTCGAGCACCTCGGCCTCGATATGGTCGATCAGGGCGGCGCTGTGGCCGCTGGCTCGGATCGGCAGCTGCCAGCCCATGTAGGAGCGGGCGTTGAGGCCCATGCCCTGGAGGGTGATGGCGAGCAGCCCGGCGGTCACCTGCTCGCCCGAGGCGACGACCACGTCATATTCGCGCGGGTCGTAGAGCGGCGCCGCCTCGCGGCAGAGTTGCACCAGCCGGTCGGTCTCCCCGGCCATCGCCGAGACGACCACGGCGACATCGTTGCCCGCTTCCGCTTCGCGCCTGACCAGTCCGGCGACGTGGCGGATTCGCTCGATCCCCGCCATCGACGTGCCGCCGAACTTCATGACGATGCGGGGCATATAGGAAGCAGTGATCCTTGTGGTCGCCTTGGCCGCTGCCTGTTAGGGAGGAGCCATGGCCGAGACAAGCTCCACCATCGTCGCCCGGGAGGTCGAGCAGTTCGCCGGCCACGCCCGCGACTGGTGGGACCCCAGCGGGTCGCAGGCCATGCTGCACAAGCTCAACCCGGTGCGGCTCGCCTACATCCGCGATCGAATCAACCAGCATTGGCAGTGCGACGAGCACAGCCTCCGGCCGCTCGAAGGCCGGACCGCGCTCGACGTCGGCTGCGGCGCCGGGCTGCTCGCCGAGCCGCTGGCGCGCCTCGGGGCACAGGTCACGGGGGTCGATGCTGCCGGTGAGCTGATCGCCGCGGCGCGCGAGCATTCGGCCGGCCAGGGGCTGGACATCGACTATCGCGCCGACGGCGTCGAAGCGCTTGACGGCCGCTTCGACCTGGTCACCGCGCTCGAGGTGATTGAGCACGTCGCCGAGCCGCAAGCCTTCGTCGATGCCCTGGCGGCGCGGCTCGCCGACGGCGGGTTGATGATCCTGTCGACGCCCAACCAGACGCGCTGGTCGCAGCTGATGATGATCACGCTTGGCGAAGGCCTCGGCCGAATTCCCGAGGGCACGCACGATTTCGACAAGTTCATCTCGCCCGAGCGGATGCGCGTGCTGCTCGCCAACACGGGCCTCAACTGCGTCGATATCGAAGGGATCGCCTGGTCGCCGGGCCGCGGCCTGCATCTCAGCGACGACCTCAGTCTGAACTACATGGTCACGGCAACGCGCTGATCAGCCGCTCGTAGAAGCCGGCGCGGAGTGAATCCGCGCCGTCGGTCCTGTCGCCCTGCGGGCGCAGGCCGTCCGGCATTCGCGCTCTCTTCGGCATAAGCTCACGTTTGCTGCGCAAACGCTCCCTTATGCTCGGGCGCTCTGCTAGAAATCGACCTTGTCGTAATGCGCCGGCGGGACGATCACTTCCATCCGCTCGCCGAGCAGCGGCCTGAAGCCTGGTCGCGACTTCATCACCGAATACCAGTCCTTGGTCTGCTTGTGCCCGCGCCAGTCTAGCGCGCCGAGGTAATCGATGACGCTTAGGTGCGCCGCGGCGGCGAAATCGGCAAGGCTGAGGCCGGGCCCGGCGAGCCAGCGGCGGTGGTCGAGCAGATAGTCGACATAATCGAGATGCTCGCCGGCGACCCGCATCGCTTCGCGCAGGACGCGCGTGTCGGGGCTTTCCCGGCTGACGATGCGCTTGCGCATCCGCTCGTGCATCAACGGCTCGACCGCTTCGCGATAGAGCTTCTGGTCGAACCATTCGGTCAACCGCCGAATTTCGGCGCGGAGCGCGGCATTGCCGTGGATCATCGGCATGCGGTCGACCGTCTCGTCGAAATATTCGACGATGGGCTGCGACCCGATCAGCGTGATGCCGGCGGCCGGATCGACCAGGACTGGGGTCTCGCCGGCGGGATTGAGGTCGATGAACTCGTCGCGCCGTTCCCACGGATTCTCCCGCACCAGCTCATGGCCGATGCCCTTTTCGGCAAGCACAAGGCGGACCTTGCGCGAGAAGGGGCAGAGCGGGAATTGGAACAGCTGCCACATGCGGAGGCAGCTTTAGCGGGGTTAGCGCTTGCGTCTAGCGGCGCGGATAGTCCGGCCGCGGAAGGTTCGCCGTCGCCCGCTCGATCTCCTCGCGGGCCTCGGACATGCCGCGCATTATCGCCGGGAGCGCGCGGACCAGCGCCTGTGTCCCGGCGCGCATCATCGGCCGGCTCGACTCGATCTGCTGGCTCAGCTCGCGCTCGGTCGAGCCGCTTTCGCCGCGCACGGTCTTGCGCCGGTCGGCTGCGGTCGGCTGCCGTCCCTCGAGCGCCGCCTCGACCTCGCCGACAGGCAGATCGAGGAATGCCTTGGACAGCACCTGCATCACGTCGACGAGGCGATCCGCGAGACGCGGATCGGCGAGCTCGGGCGGAATACGCATGTCCTCCGCGGCATTTGGTGCCGACTGCGACTGTGCAACCGCCGGGGTCGCGATCAGCGCAAACGGGATAACGAACAGGGACAGACGCATCTCTTCGCTCCTATCCAGCAGGTAAGCAGCTGAATTGCTTGGCCGAAACTGCCTTAGCACGACTTGAACGGAAGATAAATCAGCGCATCGCAAGCCAGATCAGAGCGGCGCTCCCGGCGATGATCCGATACCATGCGAAGGGCGCGAAGCCGTAGCGGACGATGATGGCGATGAACGCCTTCACGACGATCGCCGCAACGACGAACGAGACGAGGCTGCCGAGCCCGATCCAGCCGAACTGCTCGACCGGGATGTCGTCCCAATGCTTGTACATCTGCAGCGCCGTGGCGCCGCTCAGAGTCGGCACCGCCAGGAAAAAGCTGAACTCGGCCGCCGTCTTGCGGTCGACGCCGAAGGCCATGGCGCCAAGGATGGTCGCGCCCGACCGGCTGACCCCAGGGATCATCGCCAGGCATTGGACGAGACCGATCAGCGAGGCCTGGCGGAACGTGACGGCAGACACCCCACCGCAGTCGCGGGGACTGGCGAAGCGCTCGACGATCAGGATGGCAACGCCGCCGATGATCAATGCCCAACCGACGACGACTGCGTTGGCCAGCAGCAGCTCGATATAATTGCCGAGCGCGAGCCCGAGGATGACCGCCGGGACGAAGGCGAGGAAGACGTTGCGGATGAACCGGAAGGCCTGGGCATCGCCGCGGAACAACCCGGTCGCGACGTTCCAGAAAGTCCGCCAGTAGAGCACGACGACGGCAAGGATCGCGCCCGGCTGGATGGCGATGTTGAACAGGGCCCAGGCCGCGGCGTCGAACCCGAGGAGCTCGGTGGCGAGGATCAGATGCCCGGTCGAGGAGACCGGCAGATACTCGGTCAGTCCCTCGACGATGCCGAGGATGATGACGAGGAGGAGGATGCTCATCTAAGGAAGGTAGAGCTCAGGCGGCCTTGCTGCCGGGATTGCGAAGCGAGAAGCGCCCGCCGCGGCGAAAGCGCTGGAGCCACTGCGATGCGACGCTGGCGAGAGCGGTCGGAGTGATTCCGAAGTCCTTGAGCCCCGACGCGCCTTCCGAAGCGACATTGTCCCGCTGCAGCATCAACCACTGGTCGCGGGTAAGCGGGGCGCCGGGGACGAATCCGAACGTCGCCAGCAACGACGCCACGAAATCCGGCAGTTCCGCCAGTTCGGGAGTTTTGCCCGCGGAGGTGGCGATCGTTTCGTTGAGCTCGCGCATGGTCATGACTTGCGGGCCGCCGATCTCATAGGTCCTTCCACCATGCTTTTCGGGTTCGAGCGCGGCCAAGGCGATCGCCCGCCCGAGGTCTCTGACATAGACCGGCTGAAAGCGGCGATTGGCCGCAATTACCGGCAGCACCGGCAGACTGGCAAGGGCGGCAAAGCGGTTGGTCAGGTTGTCTTCCGGCCCAAACACAAGCGAGGGACGAATGATGGTCGCGTTTGGAAAGGCCGAGCGCACCGCCGCTTCGCCCTCGCCCTTGGTTGCGGCATAGCGGGACTCGCTGCTTCGGTCCGCGCCGATCGCCGACACCTGGACCAGCGCCTTGGCGCAGCCGTCCCGGGCCGCCTCCGCGACCGCGCGCGCGCCATCGACATGGACCGCCTTGAAATTACCTTTGAGAATTCCGACCAGGTTGATCACCGCGCTGGCCCCCTCGACGGCGGGAGCAACGGTTTTGGGTCGGGTGATGTCGGCGGCGACAAAGCCGATCTGGCCGACCTGGCCGAGGGGCTGGAGAAAATGGGCCTCGCGCGGATTGCGCTGGGCGACCCGAAGCCGAACCCCGCTTTTCAGAAGCATTTCGCAGACGTAACGGCCGACGAAACCGCCCCCGCCGAAGATGGTGACAAGCTCTTCCGCGCGTTCGATCATCGGGGCGGCACTAGGGCGCCCCTGCCGCATTGACAAGGCGCCGATCGGCCTCCACATGGCGCGCCCTACCGACTGATCAGCACCCGTGCCCAGGTGGCGGAATTGGTAGACGCACCAGCTTCAGGTGCTGGCGCTCGCAAGGGCGTGGAGGTTCGAGTCCTCTCCTGGGCACCATTCATCGTGCCGTCGGTTCGTGCACGATGGCCGGGCATATCATCCTTCTTGGCGATTCGATTTTCGACAATGCCGCTTACGTCGGCGGCGCTCCCGACGTCGTACGGCAACTCAGAGGCATTCTCCCCGAGGGCTGGCGAGCGACATTACTTGCAGTCGACGGTGCGGTTACCGGAAGCATTCAGCGGCAGCTGGCGGCAATTCCGGCCAACGCAACGCTGCTCGTGGTCAGCGCGGGCGGCAATGACGCGCTTGGCGAGTCCGGAATCCTGAGCCAGCGCGCCGCCACGGTGGGTGACGGCGTGATGCTGCTTGCCGAAGCGCAGTTGAGGTTCGAGGAGCGCTACGGCGCAATGCTCGAGGCGGTGATGGCCCAGGGCGTCCCGACTGCGCTGTGCACCATCTACGACGCGAATTTCCCGGAGCCGGAAGGGCGGGTGATCACGGCGGCACTGGCGCTGTTCAACGACGTCATCACGCAAGCTGCCTTTTCTCGCGGGCTTGCGCTGATCGACCTGCGCCTCATCTGCGGCGAGCCAAGCGACTATGCCAATCGCATCGAGCCCTCCGAGCAGGGGGGCGCCAAGATCGCCCGGGCAATCGCCGGCCTCGCCACGGGGAGTGTCGCCGGATCGCAAGTGATCGCGGCGTGAAGCTCAGAATGGAAAATAGATGGTGATCGCGGCGACTCCGACCACCCAGGTGATGAGGTTGAGCGGGATTCCGATCTTGACGAAGTCGAGATAATTGTAGCCGCCCATCTGATAGACGAGCACGTTGGTCTGGTAGCCGAAGGGCGTGGCGAAGGCGGCGCTCCCCGCCATCATCACCGCGACCAGGAACGGCCTCGGGCTGACGCCCATCGCCTCGGCCATCGACACGGCGACGGGAGTGAACAGCACTGCCACGGTCGCATTGGACAGAATTTCGGTAGCGATCAGGGTTGCGCCGTAGATGACCGCCAGCGCGACGATCGGGCTGAGATCGTCGACCCCGCCGATCATGAACCCGGTCGCCTGGGCGGCGAGCCCGGTCTCGTCCAGGGCAATTCCGAGCACGACCATGCCGGCGATCAGCATCAGCACTTCGGGCCTCAGGCCGCGATAGGCCTCGTCGGCCGTGATCACCCGAATCACGATCAGCAGCACCGCGCCGGCGAAGGCGCAGGCAGCGATCGGCGCGACATTGAAGGCGGCGAGGGCGACGACGGCAACGAAAACGATCAGCGACGCGACGGCCTTCAAGGGCTGGAGCGGCGCCTTGTCGGTGAACGCGGCGGCAGTGCCGATATGACCGCCGGCCAGGCCGGGCTCGCCATATTGCTTCAGCGCTTCGCGCATCCGCAGCTCCTCCTCGCCGTCGACCGATTTCACCAGCCGGCCGCTGAACAGCAGCAGGTAAAGGCCGCCGGCGAGCGCGATGATCAGCCCGACCGGAGTGATCTCGAAAATGTGAAAGCGCGGCTGGCCGGCGATCGACGCCATGTCGTTAACCAGGAGGTTGGTTGAGGTCCCGATGAGCGTGCAGCAACCGCCCAGGATCGCGGCGTAGGAGAGGGGGATGAGATAGCGTTTCGGCGATTCCCCAAGAGACTTGGCGACGTCGCGCACCACCGGCGAGCTCAGGACGACGATCGGCGTGTTGTTGAGGAAAGCGGAGGCACTGCCGGCCAAACCGATCATCACCCACAGGCCGGCGCGGCCGATGTAGCGGCACAGCGCGACGACCCGCCGGATGGCGGCATCGAGCAGGCCCGAAAGCTCCATTGCGTAGGCAATCACGAATAGCGAGGCGAGGGCGATGATCGCCGGGCTGGCGAAGGCGCCCTGGACTTCGACGGGGCGGACGACGCCGGTCATCAGCAGCACTGCGGCGCCGGTGAGGGCGACCACGTCCGAGCGCGCCTTGTCCCAGATCAGCGCCCAGATCACGGCCGCCAGCACCATCAGGGTTATTACCTGACTGGAGGTCATGGCCTGTCCCTAGGTTGGCTTTCGGCGGACGCGCAACCGCTTTCGGCGCGAGACTCGCGCGGCGGCGCTGCTGTGCTATCAAGGCCGCATGCGATTGTTGCGAGCAACAACGTGCGCGGCCGCGCTCGCTGCCGCTCTGCTCCTGTCCTGCCGGCCTGTCGAAAGCGGCGATCCCGTCAATGTCGCCACTAACGGGCAGAAAGCGGAAGGTCCGGCGCTGCCGATTGCCGAGCCTCCGATGGATCGCGAAGCTGTACTGATCGCGGCGATACGCGCCGCCAGCGCGCAGGCCATTGGCCGTGACGACAGCGAGGCGCAGCGGGCGCTCGAAGGCAAGAGATTCGAGGTGCGGCTGCGCTTCGGCTGTGAAGCCGAACGGCTGGAGGGCGAGTCCTATGCGGTCCGCTTCGACGAACAGAGGCGGACGCTTCGCCTGACCGCTGCACCGGACCTGACCGCCGCCGAGCCGCTGACCGCAAGGATCGCCGGTGAAGAAGTGGCGACGGTCGAGGGTTTCTGGGTCCGGCGGCCATGGCTGCTGACGGCCGGTTGTCCGGCGCCGCCTCCCCAACCGGAGGGCGACCAACCGCCGACGCCCGGTAGCGAGGTCCCGGATCCGCCGGTCTACGCGCGGATCGGGATCGCACAATTCTTCCGCGAGGGCGACGCCCGCGTATTCCAGCGGCGTCAACGTCCCTACGAATCGACCACCACGATGGCGGAGGGCGAAAGCCCGAGTGCCGAGGGCTACAACCTGGTGCTGTCCGGGCGGCTCCGACGGCTGCCCAACCGCCGGATCATTTCCTGCGCCGCCGCGAGTCCCGACAGGCCACCCGACTGCATCACCTCGGTAGTCTTCGACCGGGTTTGGCTCGAGCGGCCCGACAGCCGGGAGATGATTGCCGAATGGAGCCGCGGCTGATGCCGCTTTACGCTGTCGACGATGTGGCGCCACAGCTCGATGAAGGCGCGTGGGCGGCGCCGTCCGCCGACCTCATTGGCGACGTCCGGCTCGGGCCCCGCGCAAGCGTCTGGTTCGGGGCGGTGATCCGCGCCGACAACACGCCGATCGTCCTTGGAGAGGAGAGCAATTTCCAGGACGGGGCGATCGGCCATTCCGATCCCGGGGCTCCGCTGGCCATTGGCGCGCGCGTCACTGTCGGCCACCAGGCGATCCTCCACGGCTGCACGATCGGCGATGAATGCCTGATCGGAATGGGCGCGCGGATCCTCAACGGCGCCGTGATTGGTCGGCAATGCCTGGTCGGCGCCGGCGCGCTGGTCACCGAAGGCAAGACGTTCGAGGAGGGCGGGCTGATCGTCGGCGTTCCCGCGCGCCTGGTCCGGACGCTGACCGAAGCCGAGAGATCGGCGCTTAGGCTATCGGCAGCACATTATGCGGACAAAGCGGCGCAGTATGCGCGCAGTCTCAAGTTACAGCGCTGACACTTGAAGCACACGTACCCCGTGCCACTTTTATCGCATGATCGACATCCGCAAATTCGAAACGCTCGGCCACGCCGACCATGGCTGGCTCGACGCGCGCCACCATTTCTCATTCGCCAATTACCATGACCCTGGTCGCATGGGGTGGGGCCGGATCCGCGTCTGGAACGACGACCGGATTGCGGCGAAGTCCGGCTTTCCGCCGCACCCGCACCGCGACATGGAGATCGTCACCTACGTGCGCACCGGCGCGATCACTCACCAGGATTCCTTGGGCAATCAGGGGCGCACCGCCGCCGGCGACGTCCAGGTGATGAGCGCCGGCACCGGCGTCGTCCACGCCGAATATAATCTGGAGGACGAAGAGACGACCCTGTTCCAGATCTGGATCGAGACCGACCGGCCGTCCGCGCAGCCGCAATGGGGCGCCATGCCCTTCCCCAAGGAGGCTCGCGACGGCCGCTTCCAGCTGCTCGCCAGCGGCGACCAAGGCGACGGCGCTCTCTCGATTCACGCCGACGCCCGGGTTCTCGGCGCGGCCGTTCGTGCCGGCGAGGCGATCGAATATCGGGCCGATCCCGATCGCCACCTCTACATCGTGCCGAGCGGCCGGGTGCGGGTGAACGGCGTCGGCGCCGGACCGCGCGACGGCATCGCCATCACCGGCGAGGAGCTGATCCGCGTCGAAGCCGAGGAAGATTCCGAGCTGGTGCTGGTCGACGCTCGGTAACGGCCGACGATCGGCCCTGTTCGAGCGCACGCCCGAACCGTGGCCGTCGCCTTATCGGATCACGGGATTTTCGACGTCCTGTCCCGGAGGCACGCTGCCCGTCGTTTGGTAGCAGCCGTCCGCCTTGCCAGGGTCGCCGGCGTCCGGGCCGTGATGGGCCGTCTCCAGGCCGTACCAAGCCGGCCCGACTGCCCATGGGCCTGCGGCCGGATAGGATTCGCAGGACTGGCCGTTAATGAAAACCGGGTGGTTCTGCCCGTTGGCCAGCACCTGGTCGCGCGGGCCGACTCTGTGCGGATGTGCCGCCGCCATCGCAGTCGAGATCAATAGGGCAATGCCCGCGGCGGTTTTTGCTGTGCTCAACATGATCAAATCCTCCACGACATGCGCAGAGGCACGCAAAAGAGTCGGCGAAAACCGATTCTCCTGCTATTCTGCGCGCTTCGACTGAGTGGCAGTGACGCCTGATGAGGCAAGGAGCCGAGGCTGATCATTGCTGACGGCGGGTGATGATTATGGCTGCGTCTGCGCCTGACACCGGATCAACCGGCATGGTCGATCTTGCCCTCGAACCCGATTTCAGCCTCGGCAAGGCGCGGGTTCGACCCGCCGTCCATCAGCTGGAATTTCCCGAGCGTAGTGAATTGCTTGAGCCGCGGGTCATGCAGGTGCTTGTCGCGCTTGCGCGGCGCAGCGGACAAATCGTCACTCGAGACGAGCTGATCCGGCTTTGCTGGGAGCAGCGGGTGGTTAGCGACGATTCGATCAATCGCGTGATTTCGCGCCTTCGCGGCCTGTCCGGAAGCGCTGAGGCCTTCCGCATCGAGACCATTCCGCGCGTTGGTTATCGATTGTTCGAATGCGCTCCGGCCGCGATTGAATGCCGCAGCCTCACGCGCCGCTCGCGGCGTGTCGCCGGCTGGCTGCGACTGCGGCCGGCCGGCTATGCCGGGCTGGCGCTGGCTGCGCTGGCCGGCCTCGGCTCGACCTATGGATTGTCGGGGATCGCAAGCGGGTCAAGCAGACATATGGCGCTTGCCGTGCTGCCATTCAGCGACCTCTCGCTGGACCAGAGCTGCTCCTACTTCGGGCGCGCCGTGGCCGAAGAGATCGCCGTCCTGCTTGCCGGCAATTCTGAGGTCAGGCTCGTCGCGGGTCCAGAAGTCGAGAAAAAGGCGGTGGCGGAACGAAGCTATGCGGCGCTCAAAAATGATTTCGGCGTCTCGCATGTTCTCGAAGGCAGCATTCGCCGGGACGGAAACCAGGTCCGGGTGACGGTCCGGTTGTTGTCCGCCCGCGACGGTACGCAGCTATGGGCACGTCAGTATGATCGGGGACTGGACGATGTGTTCCGCACGCAGCGCGAGATCGGCAGCGCCGTCGCACAGGAACTCTCCGGAACCGGCGTTCGCCACGCTCGGGGGAGCGTGACGGATGGCGAAACCTATCGCCTGTTCCTGACGGCGCGGGGAATGCTTCAGTCACGCGAAACGGAGCGGATCCGACGCGCTCGGGAGCTGCTCCAGGAGGTGGTCCAGCGGGATCCGCGCTTCACCCAAGGCAAAGTTTGGCTGGCAACCGCCGACGCCGCCGAGCGGCAGCTCCAATCGCGCGGCGAGGTGTCGGCCGTGCCTGCGCCATATACAGCCTGGGTAAAAGAGGTTGCGAAGACGCCGCCGCCGCCGACATCGAAGATCTGAAGCGGGCTCGCCTTGCGACTTCATCGCCGGTCGCGTTCCGTTCATCGGGGCTGTGCTTGAATAGCCAGCTGCGAGGCGCCATGTGCGCCGGAGCGCGACCGCCGGGGGGTGGCCCGCTCCAGCACAGCGAACGGGAGAGCATGAAAGCACGATTGCGCATGGGTTTGGCCGCATGGGCCATGGCGCTTGCCGTCGCGCCTTCCTCTGTGCTCGCCCAGAACAGCGTGGCGCCGCCGTTGGCTGAGTCTGCTCCGCCCGCTGCCGCCAATGCCGTCGGGCCGGCACAATTGCGCGATTTCAGCCTCAAGGGAACGGTCACCCGCCAAGCCGAGCCCGCGCCCGTCGCCCCCGCTCGACCGACTGCGCAGCCGTCCCAGCCCGCGGCGACGACGGCAACCCGCCAGCAAGCGGCGCCAGCCCAGCAGCGCGAGGTTCCGGCCACGACCGCAGCCGACCGGCCGGCACAAGCTGTTGCGAGCCGTCAGGCTGCACCCCCGGCCACGATGACGTTTGATCTGCCGCCGGTCGCCGCCGGAAATCCGACGACGCCGGCTTCCGGCAGTTCGACAGCTCCGGCCTTTGCACCGTCCGCGCTTCCTCGATCGGCTCCGGCGTCCGGAGCGGCGCTTGCGGAAGGCCCGTCAACATTGCCTTGGCTACTAGCCGCGATCCTCGCGGCCCTGGCCGGGGCCTATTATTACTTTCGGCAGCGCAGCCGCCTCGCTTACGCTGGCGCAGAGGTCGACATTGTCTCACCGCGCGCAGCCGCGCCGACCCCGCCGCCGCCACCACCAGCCCCGGCTGCCAAGCCGCTCGAGCGGTCGCCATCCGCCCTCGGCAGCGGCGGCATCGTCTCGTCCAGTTTGCGGCCGTGGATCGATTTCGCCTTGGTGCCGAAGCGCGTCATCCGCGCAGAGGATGGAATAACCGTCGAATTCGACATCGAGCTATTCAATTCGGGCGGCGCGATCGCCCGCGACATTGAGCTTTCCGCCGCCTTGTTCACGGCCAATCCGACGCAGGACGAGGAGATCGCTGCTTTCTTCGCTCACCCGCCTGCGGCCGGCAACTCTATCCCGCCGCTGCCTCCGCTCAAGCGCCTGTCCCTCTCAAGTTCGGTTGCCATCGGCAACGACCGGATCAAGCTCTTCCAGGTCGACGGGCGGATCCTGTTCGTGCCATTGATCGGCGTCAGCGCCCGCTACCGGGGCAGCGGGGGCGAGGCGCAGACCGCGGCCAGCTACGTCATTGGCCGGGACACTCAAGGCGAAAAGCTCGCTCCGCTGCGAGCCGATCTGGGTCCGCGCGTATTTCGCAAGCTCGGCGCGCGCCAGCACACGGTCGGCGTGCGCAAATAGGTCGCCCTCGGCGGCCCTAGAGCACGCTGCTGTTGTAGCTGTGCCAGGCGAGCACGGCGGCCGCGCCGCGATGCGGACGCCACGGCTCCGCCAGTTCGCGAAGCCGCTTTTCCGAAGGTTTTTCCGGCATTTCGAGAAGTCGGCCGATCTCGACCTGGACGGCGAGGTCCCCGGCCGGCCAGACGTCGCGCCGGCCCTCGGCGAACAGCAGATAGATTTCCGCTGACCAGCGGCCGATGCCCTTGATTCGCGTCAGCAGTGCGACGGCCTCCTCGTCGTCGGCGGGCAGGGAGTCGAGGTCGAGCTCGCCGGAAAGGACAAGGCCGGCAAGGCTTCTGAGATAGCCCGCTTTCTGCCGGGATACGCCGGCGACCCGCAATTCCTCGTCGGTCGCTCGCAGCAGCGCCGAAAGGTCAGGCGGTGAGCCGAACCGTGCCTCGAGCTTGGTCCACATCGACCGGGCGGCCGCGACGCTGACCTGCTGGCCGATGATCGTGCGAAGCAGCGTGGTGACGCCGGGCTGGCTAACCCGTGGTTCCGGCCTGCCGTGGCGATCGATTACGCCGGCGAATGCCGGCTCGATCGCCGCCAGCGTTTCTAGGCTTTCGTGGAGCGTGTCGAGTGTCCGGACCATCAGACAATGCTTGCCGCATAGAGCGCCACGGCGGCGGCGTTCGAGACGTTGAGGCTTTCGACCTGGTCGCTGATCGGCAGCCTCGCCAGCGCGTCGCAATGCTCGCGGGTGTTCGGCCGCAGGCCGGGGCCTTCGGCGCCGAGCACCAGCGCGACGCGCTTCGGCCCCAAGGCATCCTTGAGGTCCATCTGGGCATCGCCGGTCAGTCCGATCCGCCAGAACCCGGCCTCGGCGATCTCCTCCAGCGCCCGCGCGAGGTTGACGACGCGTACCCAGGGCACCCGTTCCAGAGCCCCCGATGCCGCTTTGGCGACGACTCCGCTTTCAGGCGGCGAATGTCTGTCCTGGGTGACGATCCCGACCGCTCCGAACGCCGCCGCCGACCGCAGGATCGCGCCGACGTTGTGCGGATCGGTGACGTGATCGAGCACCAGCAGCACGGACGGTTCCGGAGCCTGGGTGAGGACGTCGCCGAGCCAGACGTCGTCGAGCGGCTCGACCTCGATGACCACGCCCTGGTGCGGAGCGTCATGGGGCACCAGCCGGCCGAGATCGGCGACGTCGGCATAAGTGACCGCCACATCGGGCGGGAATTGCATGAATCCGGAAGCCTCGCGGGTCGCCCAGGCCCTGAGCACCCGCCGCTCAGGATTGTCGAGCGCTGCAGCAACCGCGTGCCTGCCCCAGAAACGGGGCCGGTTGGCGCTGCCGTGGCTCTGGTGTGACTTCTTGCGGCGGGACATGGTCGGGCAATGCGGGAGCGGCGGCGTGCGCGCAACCCTAGGCGACGCCCTCGGCATCGAGCGCATAGCCGGCGGATCGGACGGTGCGGATCAGGTCGGGCTCGCCAAGCGCCAGTCTTAGCCTACGGATGTGAACATCGACGGTGCGGAGCTCGATGTCCTCGCTGTGCGGCCACACCGTTTCCAGCAACTGCTGACGCGAGAAAACCCGCCCCGGGTTCTCTAGGAAATGCCGCAGCAGCCGGTATTCGGTCGGCCCCGTCGAAACCGGTTTGCCGTCGCGTCGCACTCGGTGCGCAGCAAGGTCCATCTCGATGCCGCGATAATCGAGCGTCTCGGCGGCAAGCGCCGGCCGAACGCGACGAAGCACGGCTCCGGCGCGCGCGACCAGCTCCTTGGGGCTGAACGGCTTGGTGACATAGTCGTCGGCGCCGGTTTCAAGCCCGCGCACGCGATCGTCCTCCTGGCCGCGTGCGGTCAGCATGACGATCGGCAAATTGGCAGTTGCCGGCCGGCGCCGAAGGCGGCGGCAAACCTCGATACCGCTGATGCCCTCGATCATCCAGTCGAGCAGGACGATGTCGGGCCGGACCTCGTCGACCAGGATCAAGGCTTCCTCACCGTCGCCGGTGCGGGTGACGGCAAAGCCGGCGCGTTCGAAATGGAAGCTGACGAGGTCGGCGAGCGCGCGGTCGTCCTCGACCAGCAACAGCCGCTTCGTGTGCATCGCCCCTATCGGACCTGCGTCTTGCCGGCATCGGCAGCCATGTGCTGCCCGGTCGCCGCATAATAGACCATCTCGGCGATGTTGGTCGCATGGTCGCCGACCCGCTCGAGGTTCTTGGCGACGAACAACAGGTGCGCCGAATGGCCGATGTTGTTCGGGTTCTCCATCATGTGGGTGAGGAGGGTGCGGAACACGGAATCGTAGAAGTCGTCGACGGCATTGTCGCGCTCGACGACGCGGACCGCCGCCTCGGCATCGCGCTCGACGAAGGCATTGAGCACGTCGTGAACCATCTCCGTCGCGATCCGCGCCATTTCCGGAAGCAGCGACAAGGGCTCGATCTTGCCGGCCTGCTCGACCTTCGGCACCCGCCGGGCGATGTTCTTGGCATAATCGCCGATCCGCTCGACGACTCCGGAAATCTTCAGCGCCGCGACAGCCTCGCGAAGGTCGCCGGCCATCGGCGCTCGAAGCGCGATCAGCTGCACTACCCTCCGCTCGGTCTCGATCTCGAGAGCGTCGAGCTTAGCGTCATTCTCGACGACTTTCTGGGCGCCTTCGACATCCCTTTGCACCAGGCAGCGCATCGCTTCCTGGATGGCATGTTCGGCAAGGCCGCCCATCTGGCTGATGAGCGCTCGTAGCCGGTCGAGATCTTCATCGAACGCCTTGAGGGTATGGCCGCCAGTGTGCTGCTGCATTTGGGTGCTCCGATCAGCCGTAACGGCCGGTGATATAATCCTGGGTGCGCCGCTCGCGGGGATTTGTGAAGATTTCCGACGTCTTGCCATATTCGACCAGCTCGCCGAGGTGGAAGAAAGCGGTGCGCTGCGACACGCGCGCCGCCTGCTGCATATTGTGGGTGACGATGACGATCGCGTAGCGGCCGCGGAGCTCGTGAATCAGCTCCTCGATCTTGGCGGTGGCAATCGGGTCGAGCGCCGACGCCGGCTCGTCCATCAGGATGACTTCGGGGTCGACGGCGATCGCCCGGGCGATGCACAGCCTTTGCTGCTGGCCGCCGGACAAAGCAGTGCCGCTGTCCTGCAGCCGGTCCTTGACCTCGTCCCAAAGTCCGGCACGCTTCAGCGATTTTTCGACGACCTGGTCGAGCTCGGCCCGGGACGAGGCGAGTCCGTGGATTCGCGGGCCATAGGCGACATTCTCGTAAACCGACTTGGGGAACGGGTTGGGCTTCTGGAAGACCATGCCGACCCGGGCGCGCAGCTGGACGACGTCCATCGCCGACGCATGGATGTCCTCGCCGTCGAGCTCGATGTGACCTTCGACCCGGGCGTTGGCGATCGTGTCGTTCATTCGGTTGAGGCAGCGAAGGAAGGTCGACTTGCCGCAGCCCGACGGGCCGATGAAGGCGGTCACCCGGTCGTCGTGGATGTCGATCGACACATTCTTCAACGCCTGCTTGTCGCCGTAGAAGA
>Ga0247719_1000378_pt1 | contig 28235 bp, 18 predicted proteins | sample 41E_DmetaG_FD_189046 | JGI IMG/M metagenome (GOLD analysis project Ga0247719, IMG submission 189046) | Soil microbial communities from hillslope of Landscape Evolution Observatory, University of Arizona, Oracle, AZ, United States - 4-1-E_D | ecosystem: Engineered > Artificial ecosystem >...
CGTGGGGGGCGTCGGGCCCGTGGGCTGGCTCGGGTCGTACGGCGCGCCCTTCCCGGCGCAGCGGTACGCCGTGAGGTCGCTCCGCGAGACAAGGCGCTCGAACTTGTCGAGCACCTCGACGCGGACGGGCCCGCACACCTCGGGCACGTAGTACTGGCGCAGGCGCACCTTGCCGGCCGTCGCGTTCTCGACGACGAAGGCGTTGAAGGTGCCTGCGGGGACGGTGATGGATTCCTGGCCCCGCACCGCGTACGTGGTGTTGTAAAGGCCCGAGGTCGTCGATCCGCCGCGCGTGAGGGTGAGGCGGCAGTCGAGGCGCCAGCCGGCGCCCGAGAAGAGCGGGTACTGCAGGCCCTGGCAGGGCGGGTTCCAGTCCGCCTGCGTGTGGCGGCCCTCCGAGGCGGTGTCGGAGAAGCTCGTGAAGACCGAGACGTCGGTCACGTTGCGCACGACGGCGCCGTCGGTCGGGCGCAGGTAGCGCTTCTCCGTCGCGACGGTGCGCGTGATGCCGCCTTCGGCGGTGCGCGTGTTGTAGAGCGATTCGCTCTGGAGGAGGACGACGGTGTGGTTTCGCGTGGACGCGCCGGTCCCTTCGCGGATGAGCTCGTAGCCGCCGACGGTGACGCGCGTCGACCCGGTCGAGTTCTTGCCGAAGTCGGTCACGTCCGTGAAGAGGACGTTGTAGTCCCAGAAGTCGCCCGCGGCGTAGGCCGGGGCGTTGCCGGCGGACGCCGTGGGGAGCGCGAGCGCGGCGAGCGCGAGGACGAGCAGGACCGCGAAAACACGGGACATTGGAGGGTCCTCCGGTGGCGGGAAGGGGGCCGGAGCGGATATAAGGATTTCTTAAACGCGGTGGAACGCGGCGAGGACCCTGCGCCGAGGTCCCGCGAAGCGCGTGGGGGCTTCGGCCTCGACGACTTCGACGGGCGAGAGCCCCGGGAGGAGGCGCTCGACCTCGCCCGGCGCGAAGTAGTGCGCGAGGAGCCCGTCGCGCTCGTACGTCGCGTCCTCGACCCGGCGGCCCGCGCCGTCCCTGAGGTCGCCCCGCGCGAAGTCCACGACGACGGCGATGCCTTTCGGGGCGAGAAGGTCGACGATGGCCGACGCCGCCCGCGCGCGGCCGTCCGCGTCGAGCGCGCCCAGGAGGTGCGATGCGACGACCCCCGCGCACGCGCCGGCGCGCAGCGGCGGCCGCGTCGCGTCCCCGACCGCGGCCTCGCGGGCGCCTCCGAGCGAAACGGCGACCCAGTCGAGCGCGAGCAGGCGGCGATCGGGAAGCGCGGCCGCGAGGGCGCGATGCGTCTTGCCGCCGCCCGCGCCGAGGTCGAGCACCCACCCGGGGGGCGCGGACGCGAGATGCCGCGCGGCAAACGCGGCGTCGCCGCCCCCGCGCCAGGGCGCGGGCTCGCGGGCGTACTTGCGCGTCCAGGCGGCGCGGGCGTCCACGCGGCGTGAGGGCGACGGCGGGTCAAGCGTGTTTCGGGCGCGCGCGTCCCGGTCCCGGTCCCGGTCCCGGACCCGACGCCCGGACCCGGTCCCGGACCCGACGCCCGGACCCGGTCCCGAATCCCGGCACCCGGCGCCCGATGCCCGGTCCCGAGTCCCGGCGCCCGGCGCCCGAGGGTTCGCCGGCCTGAAATAGCGGAAGCGGCGTGGGGGCGGTGATGGCCGCCGTCGTCGACTACCGGGAGCTCGCGGGCGCCACCTTCGCGTGCCTCGAGGGTTGCGGCCTGTGCTGCGCGACGGCGCCCCGCCTCGTGGAGGACGAGCCGCGGAAGCTCGCGGGCCACGCGGCGTACGGCCGCCACGTGCGCCGCCGCTCGGACGGGACGGTGGCGCTCGCGCTTTCGGGCTCCGCGTGCGCGATGCTCGACGGCGCGCGGGCGTGCTCGGCGTACGAGGCGCGGCCGACGGCGTGCCGCCTCTTTCCGTTCCACGTGCACCTCGGCCCCCGCATCCAGGTGAGCCTCCATCGGGGCTGCCCCGGGGTCGCGCCGGGCGCTGCCGGAGCGTCGAGCGCAACGGACCTCGCGAAGCGCGTGGTCGCGCAGGCCTTGACGCCGGCCGCGCTCGCGGAGGCCGACCGCGCCGCCCTGAACTTCCGCGAGTTCGCCCGGCGCGCGGCCGTCGTCGGCTGGGAGGCGTCCCTCGCCGACCTCGCGCCCGCGTTCGCGCCGGTCTTGCCCGACCTGCTCGACCCCGGGCGGCTCGCGGAGATGTACGCGCGCCTCGCAAGCGGCGAGGCGGGCCTCGAGGAGGCGACGGCGGCGCTCGACGAGCCGGGCGACCCCGCCGCGTTCCTCGCGGACCTCGCGCTCGAGACGTTCCAGGAGGATCCCGAGGGCCGCCCGACGCACGTCGCGGACGGTTTCGCGTGGCGCGCGGCCGTCGCGGCGGACGACCGCGTGACGCTGTTCGACGTCCCCGCGCGCGGCGAGCCGAGGATCGTGGCCGAAACGCGCCTCGGGAACCTCCCGGTCGGCGCGCTCGACGACGGCGCCCGCGAGGCGCTCGCGCGCTACCTGGCCATCGCCCTCGCGCGCGACCACGCGGCGGGCGCCGCGGCGCGCCTCGTCGACCGGATGGGCTACGAGGTCACGGTGCCCGCGGCCTACGCCCGCGTGGCGGCGGACACGGCGGGCGGGCTCCTCCTGCGCGCCGCGCTCGAGGCGAAGGCCGCGGGCCGCGCGGTCGCGACGGCGCGCGAGGCCGACCTCGCGATCCGCGCGCAGGACATGGCGTTCCTGAGCCTCCCCACGATCGGAGCGGTCCTGTAGAAAGGCTGAAACCGCGTCGCGGATTTCGCCGCGCGTGCAGGACGACGTCGCCGGCCGCATCCTCCTTGCGCAGCGCATCCTCCGCGAAGGGCTCCAGGGGATGAACGCCGCGCTCGCGGCGCAGAACCTCCCCCCGATCGCTCCCGAGGAGAAGCGCGCGCTCTGGGCTGCGACGGAGGAGGGCGTGTGGGCTCTTCCCGAGGACGTCTTCGCGGACATGGATCCGGCGAGCGACGCATGGCTCGCGGACGCGCTCGACCACGACGAGGTCCGCCGGCTCCTCGAGCGCGCGATCGAGGCCGCCCTCGCGGCGCGCGCCAAGCGCTAGGGTTCGACGAGGCGGACGCCGTTCACGCTCGTGGTCCAGAACGCGGCGGTGTTCTGGGCGACGTTGTTGCCTTCCTGCGTCTCCGCGATCGCGTTTCCGGGATCGAGCACGACGCGCACGTCGAACTTGCCGACGAGCATCGGATCGGTCCAGGCGTACGAGAGCCCCGCCGTGCCGAACGCGGGCACCGTGAGCGTCTCCGTCGCGATCGACCGCCACGTGTTCTTGTAGCGGTACTCGAAGCGGATCTCGGCGTTCTCCGCGACGGCGTTCCCATGGTTGCGCGCGACGACCGTGAGCGTGGACGCCCCGAGCGACTGGAGGTTCGCGGTCGTGCCCGAGAACGAAACGACCTGGAGATCCCACGTGGGCGCATTCTGGACGTTGAGCGGGAGCGCGACCTTGGGCGAGGCCTGCGGAGCGTACTGCACGAAACCCTGGACGAGGAGCGTATGCGGCCCGTTGTGCACGCCCGCCGTCGTGTCCCAGAGATGATACCATCCGACGCTCGTGCCGCTTCCGACGCGCTTCGCCTGGACGGGGCTCGCGCCGTCGATCGACAGGGTGACGGCGGTGATGGGATGGGAGGGATGCGACGCGGTGCCCGTGACGTTCACGACGCCGGCGACGCCCGCGTGCGGGGCGGGCGCCGTGATGACGAGCGAGACGAGCGGGTTCTGAAGGTCGACCACGAGCGTCTCCTCCTTCGCGACGCCGTTGCCCGCCGTCGCGCGGGCCTTGATCGCGAGCGGGCCGTTCGGCTGCGCGTTCGCGTCCACGACGCGCGACCACGAAGTCGTGCCCGTCGCGAGCTGATACGGAAGGTTGCCCCAGGCGACCTCGACCTTCGCGATGCCGCTTGCGTGGGCCGCGGTGCCGGAGACGGTGAAGACGCCGCTCACGGTCTCGCCCGGGATGTGGCTCGTGAACGCGACCGTCGGCGTCGAGCCCACGATGACCTTGCCCTTCATGCTCGAAGGATGGACGCCGCAGTGGTAGTCGAACGTGCCCTCGGTCGGAAACGTCTTCGTGCAGCTTGCGGCGGGCGGCGAGCGCGTCGAGCACCAGACGTCGGACGAGGGCGCACCGACGCCCCCGACGACGCTGTGCGAGCCCGAGGACCAGCTCCACGTGACCGTCTCGCCCGCGAGGATGTTGACGGTGGACGGCGAGAAAGCGAAGTTGGAGACGGCGACGCTCGCGGGGGCCGCGCCCGCGCTCGGCGCGAGCGGCGTCGCGAGCGCGAGGAGGACGACCGCGACGACGAGACCCTGGGCGAGCCTCCCGGACATGGCATGCCCACGCGGAGGACGGGGTATCAACTTTGTCGTGAACGGACCTACGCGAGGAGACCGCGGGTGCGGATCGCGACGTCGAGGACCATGGCCGCGAAGAGGAGGCCGAGGTACAGGATGCTGTACCAGAAGAGCGCCTTCGCGCTCGCGTCGTCGTGCTTCGCCCAGAGCTTCACGGCGAAGCCGAGGAAGAGGCCGCCGAGCACGAGCGCGCTCGCGCCGTAGAAGACGCCGAGCGCGCCGAGGGGCCACGTGAGGAGGAGCGTCGAGGCGACGAGCACGACGCTGTAGGCGACGATCTGGTTGCGCGTCGAGGCCTCGCCCTTCACGACGGGCATCATGGGGACCACCGCGTTCGCGTAGTCCTCCTTGCGCAGGAGCGCGAGCGCCCAGAAGTGGGGCGGCGTCCAGAGGAAGATGATAAAGGCGAGCACGAGCGCGGGCACCGTGAGGGTGCCCGTGACCGCGGCCCAGCCCACAAGCGGCGGGAAGACGCCCGCGAGGCCGCCCCACACGATGTTCTGGGGCGTGCGGCGCTTGAGCCACATGGTGTAGAAGAAGAGGTACATCGCGATCGCGCCCATCGCGAGCCACGCCGCGAGCGCGTTCGTCGTGAACCAGAGGTAGATGAACGCCGCGATGGTGAGCCCGACGCCGAAGTTCAGCGCGTCCGAGGGCGCGACCGCGTTCTTCGGGAGGGGACGACCGCTCGTGCGCGCCATGAGCGCGTCGATGTCGCGGTCATAGTAGGAGTTGAAGGTGTTCGCGGCGGCCGCCGCGAGGACGCCGCCCACGAGCGTGTTCACGATGAGGGACGCCGGGACGGACATGCCGCCCGCGACGAGCATCGCGGAGTAGGCCGTGACGACGAGGAGGAGGATGATGCGCGGCTTCGTGAGCGCGACGTAATCCAGGACTCCCGCGCGGCGCGTCGCGACCGGGGCCTCGTCGGCGCCCGCGGCGACGAGCGCGAGCACGGAGGTGGTCGCCGTCGCGACCGCGGCCTTCGGCTTCGGCGCGCGCGTCTCGGGCTGCACGTAGGCGAGGATGGCCGTCGCGAGGAGCATCGAGTAGATGACCGTCGCCGTCGCGAGGTGGCTCGTGACGATGACGGGCTCGAGCATCTCCGTCACGGTCCATCGGCCGAGCATGACCTGCAGGAAAAGGACCGGGATCGTCGCGATGGGAAGCCACGCGAGGAGCGGGCGGCGGTGACGCTCCGCGCGCCAGCCCCACGCGGCGAGGCCGAGGATCATGAAGCCGACGACCATCGCGAGGGCGCGGTGGACGTACTCGCTCATGACCTGGTGCTCGGTGAAACCCACGTCGTCGGGGATGTCGAAGGGGGGGAGCATGCGGCCCCAGCAGTCCGGCCAGCCGGGGCACGCGAGACCGGCCCCCGTCGCCTTCACGTAGCCTCCGATCGCCATGAGGACGAACGTGGCCACGACCGTGACGACGGCGAGGGTCCGGAACTTCACTCACTTCACCTGGCCGCCGCCGGGCACGACCTCGAGGACGCCGCTCGCGGCGACGCCCGGGGCGGGCGCCTTCTTGGGCGGGACGTAGGTCAGCCACTCGTTCGTGGGCTTCTCGCCCCACGGGTCCTTCGTGACGATGGGCCCGTGGCGCGCCATCCAGACGAGGTTCCAGATGAAGAGCAGCTGCGCCGCGCCGAGGATGAAGGCGCCGAGCGAGGCGAGCTGGTTGCCGAGCGTGAACGGAGCGTCGTACGAGTAGACGCGCCGGGGCATGCCCTCGTAGCCCACCCAGTGCATCGTGAAGAACACGATGTTCAGGCTGATGAGCGTCAGCCAGAAGTGCCACTGGCCGAGCTTCTCGTTGTACATCCGGCCCGTCATGCGCGGGAGCCAGAAGTAGAAGCCGGCGAAGACGCCCATGACCGCGCCGCCGAAGAGCACGTAGTGGATGTGCGCGACGACCCAGTAGGTCATGTGCAGGTGGTAGTCCACGGGGATCGAGGCGAGGAAGACGCCGTCGACGCCGCCGATCGTGAACATCGCGACGAAGCCGAGGCTCCAGAGCATCGGGGTCGTGAACTGGATCTTCGCGTGCCAGATGGACGCGAGCCAGTTGAACACCTTGACGCCCGACGGCACGGCGATGATCATGGTCATGATCATGAAGCCCGTGCGCAGGAGCAGGCTCGTGCCGGTCGCGAACATGTGGTGCATCCAGACCGTGAAGCCGATGAGACCGATCGCGGCCATCGAGTAGGCCATGGCCTTGTAGCCGAAGATCGGGCGGCCCGTGAAGCGCGGGATGATCCAGCTCACGATGCCCATCGGCGGGAGGATCATGACGTACACCGCCGGGTGGCTGTAGAACCAGAACAGGTGCTGGTAGAGGATCGGGTCCGCGAGACACGCGTAGCTCGCGATGCCGGGCTCGCAACCGGGGTTCCAGAAGAAGTTGGTGCCGAGGTTGCGGTCGAAGAGCAGCATCACGAGGGCGCTGCCGATCGACGGCGTCGCGAACGTCACGAGAACGGCCGTGACGAGGACCGACCACACGAAGAGCGACATGTTGTTCAGCGTGACGCCCGGGCCGCGCTCGCGGAACGTGGTCACGATGAAGTTGATCGCGCCGAGCATCGAGGAGACGCCGACGAGCTGGATGCCGAGCGCCCAGTAGTCGATGCCGGGGCCGGGGCTGAAGGGCCGCTCGCTGAGGGGCGGGTAGCCGGTCCAGCCGCCGTTGCCGAGCGCGAAGGCGCCGGCGGACGGGTAGAAGAGGCCCCAGTAGATGACGATGCCCGCCGCGAGGTACGTCCAGTACGAGAGCGCGTTCAGGCGGGGGAACGACATGTCGCGCGCCTTGATGAGGAGCGGGACGAAGTAGTTGCCAAACCCGGCGGCGACGGGGATGATCCACAGGAAGATCATCGTCGTGCCGTGCATTGAGAAGAGCTGGTTGAACAGCTCCGGGTTGATGAGGGCGGTCGCCGCGTCGGCCGGGTCCGTCGGCCACATGAGCTGCCAGCGGATCGCGAGGGCCGCGAGGCCGCCGAGCAGGAAGAACACGAACGCGGTGATGAGGTAGAGGATGCCGATCTTCTTGTGGTCGGTCGTGAAGAGCCACTCCTTCCACGCGGGCGGGTGGCCGTGCTCGTGGTGGCTCATCTCAGTGACCTCCGAGGAAGTACGGGATCGGATCGTACACGACGAAGTAGAGCACGATCCAGACGAGATCGACGAAGTGCCAGTAGAGGGCGAAGGCCTCCACGGCGAGGTGCTTCTCGGCCGTAAACTGGCCCATGAGGCCGCGCACGAGCACGAGGATGAGCATGAGGAGACCGAAGGCGACGTGCAGACCGTGCGTGCCGGTCAGCATGTAGAACGAGGTCGTGTAGTAGTTCGTGGTGAACCCGAAGCCTTCCGCGAAGAGCTTCTGGTACTCGACCACCTGGAGGCCGAGGAAGATCGCGCCGAGGACGACCGTCGCCGCCATCCACTGCACGAAGCGCTTGTGGTTGCCGCGGCGGATCGCGAGGTGCGAGATGTGGCACGTGAGGCCCGAGAGGAGCAGGATCACGGTGTTGATCGTGGTGCCCGGGATGTCGAGGTGGAAGCCGGGCGGCGGCCACGCGAGGCCCTGCGCGATCGCGCGGCCCTCGCCGTTGTACCACGCCGCGAAGAGCGTGCCGAACACGACGACCTCGGTCCCGAGGAAGAGGACCATCGCCATGAACTCGGGCGCCTTCTTCTGGCCGGGCACGTTATCGGGCGGCGACGTCGGCCAGTTGCGGATGTCGTCGCGGATCCAGCCGCCGATCGCGACGAAGAAGATCGCAATCCCGATCACGAGCGGAATCGTGCCGTGCACGACGCCGAGGTAGGCGACGAGAAGCCCGAGACCGATGAGCGGAGGCCAGGGGCTGAGCTCGTGCTCGGCATGCGCGGCAGACCCGGGGGCGGATCCCGTGGGGTGACTCATGGCAACGCCTCTAGAGATAGAAGGATCGAGAGTGCCCTTGCGCGCGGACGCCGGAGAAAGCCGGGCTCGACGAGGCGGCGGGCACCATCGGTTCCACCGCGGGCAGAATCGGCCCTCGGTATAAACGTTGTGTAGCGACTGAACCGACGCCGCCGCGTCGCCCGCCGACGGGGAGAGCGGGCGAAGATTTTTCGCGGCGACCGCCCTCGCCCGGCCGTGCACGCCGCCCGCGTCGCGTCCGTCCTGCTCCTTCTCGTTCTCGCCCCCGCCGCCCACGCCGCGGGCGAGGCGGTCGCCCTCCCCGAGGGGTACGCGGAGCCGCTCGCCGTCGCCCCCGACGGCGCGGGCGGGTTCCTCGTCACGGTCGACCGGCCCCCGGCCCTCCTGCGCTTCGACGCCGCCCGCCGGAGCTACGGCGAACCCGTCGCGCTCCCGGGCCGCGCGGGGGGCGACGGCGGGAGCGGCGCCGACCCGCAGGACCTCGGCGCGGACCTCTGGGGCGTCGTCCCCGACGGCGCGGGCGGCGCGTTCGTCGCCTCCGCGAAGCGCGGCGCGGTGCACCACGTCGACGCGGAGGGCCGCGTGACGAGCATCCCGCTCGGGCCCGACGCGACGCCGCTCTTCCTCGTCGCGGACGGGGCGGGCGGCGCGTGGACGGCGGATTTCGTCTCGGGCCGCGTCATCCGCGTGAACGCCACCTCGAAGGTCGTCGAGGCGCCCTTTCCCAAGGAGGGCCAGCCCGCGGGCGCCGACCTCGGGTCCGACGGCCGCCTCTACGTCGCCTTCGCGGGCCCCGGCGAGCTCGTCGCCCTCGACGGAGGATCGGGCGCGGTCGCTTCCATCGTCGCGGGCCTCGCGGCGCCCGTCACGGTCGGACGCTCGGGCGCGAACCTGTGGGTCGCCGAGCACGGCGCGAACGTCGTGCGGCACGTCGGCGGCCTCCGCGTCCTGACCCCGTGGTCCCCCGAAGGCGAGGTGGGCACGCCCATCGGCCTTGCGCCCGACGGCGCGGGGGGCGTCTGGACGAGCCTCCACACGGTCGGCCTCTTCGCGCGCGCCTTCCCGGACGGCCGCCTCCACGCGTGGCCCGTCCCCCTCGGGAAAGCGGCGAACGCCTACAGCCTCGCGACGGACGGGAAGGTCCTCGTCCTCGCGCTGCACGACGTCGCGCGCCTCGCCGTCGTGGACCTCGCGACGCTCCCCCCCGTCCCGCCGACCCCGAACGAACCGCCCGTGAAGGCCGCGCCCGGCGCCATCACGCGCGCGACGCTCGGCCTCGACGGCCCGGCCCCCGCGAACGCGACGCTCGTGGTCTTCCCGGACGCGGGGAGCGACCTCGGCACCGTCCTCTATGAGGGAGGCCCCGTGAACCCGGGCGCGCGCGCCGCCGCGTTCGCGGCGAACGTGGGCACGAGCGCGAAACCCGGGCCGCACGCCTTCGTCGCGTGCCTCGTCGCGGAGGGCGCCTACGGATGCCGGACGCTGACGCTCGAGGTCGCGGCCCCCGGGTCGCCCACGAGGACCCCCGCCTTCGAGGCTGCGGCCGTCCTCGCAGCGGGGCTGTTCGCGCTCCTCGCGAGGGGTGGCGGCCTCGCGGGACGGAAGCAACGCTGACAAGGAGTGGAAAACTTACATATTTACAAGCTATTGCCCCCATTCTGTCAAAGTTGAGCTCCGCACTCGTCACAGTCTGCTCATTCCCACAGCGCTCGTGGCGGCTCAAGGCACGAGTATCAATACGCCGTGACCTCCGGGGCCGGCGAATACGGACTGGCGATCCTCGCATGGAAGCTCAGCTGAAGCTCCCTCCGTTCGCGATCGCCCTCGCCCTCCTCGCCGGCTGCATTCAACCCGCCGCCGAGGATGAGAGGCAGGAAGATGCGGACTGGCTCATTCCGTATTTGGATGCCACGCCCGCGCTCGACGAGTCGATCGCTCCCGGGGAATGGGCCGCGGCCCTCGTGTTTGAAAGCCGATTCGAGCTGCGCGACGAACGTCCCGGACGGCCCTACGAAGGCGAGTTTCCGTTCCGCGTCGCGATCGGCCATCGTGGAGACCGGCTCTATCTCCTGGCCATCATCACCAACATTACCGGCCATCCCGGCACCCACAGCGATGGGAATGGCACGAATCATTACCCGGATTACTTCAACATCTACTTCGCGATGGGCACCGAGGGCCCCCTCGCGGTTCCGAGCGACCTCCTGATCTGCAAGCACTTCCGCGGGCGTGGGGGCGGGTTGTGGGACGGCTACTGGACGGGAGAACGGTGGACGCGCCAGGAAAGAGGCGAGCCTACCCGACTCTTGGACCCTTATCCGAAGCAAGGCCGATCGTGCAGAGCTGGCCTCGACAGCGCCAATGCGACGATCTTCTGGGAAATTTCGATCCCCAAGCGGCCCTTCGACCGCCGATATGACGGGCTGGACCTCGAAGCGAACGATCGGTTCCGGATCGCCTTCGGCTTCGAGAGGGCGCTTTCGAGTCCCGAGGTCGAGCAGGGCGCCGTCGTCGGGAACCTGGACGTCCACCCGGGCGTCGGTTACACGCCCGAGAACGCCGCGAAGCCCGAGACCTGGCTGTCGGTCCAACTGGCCCCCCCGGCCTCGATCGCCCCGGAGGGTCACGCGCGCGACCCGTACGCGCCGACGGCGTGACGAACTGCTCGAAGAAAACGCTTAAGTCCCCCTTCAAAGCTGCCGGTCTCGGTCCCCATGGCCCGCCGGACGCGCACGCTCCGCAAGATCGCGGTGGTACTCGCGGCTCTCCTCATGACGCTCCCGACCGTCCTCGCGACCGGTACCTACCCGGACGCGTCCCCCGTCGCGGAGCGCATCAGCGACCTCTTCGCCGTGATCCTGTACGTCGCCCTCGTCATCGGCGTGGGCGTCGAGATCGTCCTCATCTGGTTCCTCTGGCGCTCCAAGTCGATCCAGCACCCCCCGACGGGCGAGGAGGAGCGCGGCCACGCCCGCCTCGAGTTCGCGTGGACCGTCGTCCCCGCCCTCATCCTCATCACGATCGCCTACCTCTCGGTGAGCACGCTCGAAGCGACCGACACGCTCCCCGAGGACGGCCCCGACACGATCGACGTCACGGTCGTCGGCGCGCAGTGGATCTGGCGCTTCGAGTACCCCGACGGGTCGACCTCGAGCCCCGACCTCTACGTTGCGGAAGGCGTGAACGTGCGACTCACCATCCGTAGCGTCGACGTCGTGCATTCGTTCAACGTGCCGAGCCTCGGCGTGAAGATCGACGCGATCCCGAACCACGACAACAAGTACTGGTTCCGCGCGACCGCGCCCGGCGAGTACCACATGCAGTGCACCGCGTTCTGCGGCATCTCCCACGCCTACATGACGGGCAAGGTCGTCGTCTTCCCGCGCACCGAGGGCGGCGCGCTCTACGGCGAAGACGCCGCAGGCGTCTCCGGCCCGTCCCGCGGCGAGGAGAACGTCCCGCCGGGCCCCGAGTTCACGGTCGAGCTGCGCGAGAGCAACTGCCCCGGCGACAAGCCCTGGTGCATCGTCCCGCAGGAGATCACCGTCAACGAGGGCGACGGCGTCCACCTCCGCGTGGTCCACGTCGGCACGAACCGCGTCCCGCACAATCTCGCGATCGGGGCGCCCTACAGCTTCAAGACGATCGACCTCGACGAGCGCGGCGAGGAGACGTGGCTCAACTTCACGGCCTCCAAGACCACGACCGGCGCGACCTACATCTGCGCGATCCCCGGCCACGCCACGAACGGCATGACGGGCACCCTCGTCGTCAACGTCCGGCCGTAAGGCCGAAAACCGGGGGCGCGAGCCCCCGCGCTCTTCTCCTTGTCAGGTCGACCTACAGGTCGTACTCCGCCGGGAGCTTGATCGCCCCGAACGCCGAGACGGCCGCCATCGCGAAGAGCGCGACCGAGTGGAGGCGGTGGGGCGGGTCCAGAAACAGGATCACGCCCGCGACCACCGCGCTCGCGCACGCCATCCACATCATGTTCCGCAGCACGGCGCCGCCACGCCCCAACCTCGTGAAAAGCCTTGTGCTGGCGTTGTACCGGACCGGCCCCGATCCGGGCCACGGATCCGTCGATGCGGCGGGCGAGGCGGCCGGGCGCCGAAAGGACCGGGCTACCTTGATAACCCGCCCCATTCATGGGACCCCGGGAGGCTCCAGCTTGCACCGGCCCGAGTCCAGACCGCGCGCCGTCCGCGCGACCGCTTTCGCGGTCGTCGCCATCCTGCTCCTCGCCCAGCCGTTCGCCCTCGCCGCCGACGAGGCGCGGGTCGCGCTGCCGGGACACGTGCCGCCCATCGTCGCCGAGGCCACCCTCCTGGGCCCCACCGACGACGCGAAGCCCATCGGCCTCGTCGTCACGCTCAAGCCCGCCGACCGCGCGGGCCTCGAGGCCGCGGCCTCCGCGGTCACGAACGGACTCATGGCGCCGCTCACCCCCGACGAGGTGACCGCGCGCTTCATGCCGACGACCGCCTCGCTCGACCGCGTCCTCCTGTGGCTCGCCGGCGAGAACCTCTCCGTCGTCCACGTCACCGACAACCGCGCCTCGATCGAGGTGCGCACCACCGTCGCCGAGGCCGAACGCGTGTTCGGCGTCGCGCTCCACGACATCGCCGTCGCCGACGGCCCCGCGTGGCACACCACCGTCGTCGAGCCGCGCGTGCCCGCCTCCGTCGCGCCCCTCCTCGAAGCGATCATCGGCCTCTCCGACCCGCCGCTCCGCACGTACCACGAAGCGACGGAGGAAGGCGAGCTGGACACGATGGCGAACGGGAACCCGCCGTTCAATCCGACGGACCTGCGCAACGCGTACGAGCACAACGGGGTCCTCGCCGCGGGCTACAACGGCGAAGGCCGCAAGGTCGGCATCACCTCGTGGGGCGCGGCGCGCCAATCGGACCTCGACTACTACAGCTCCACCTACGGGCTTCCGCAGACGGCGCTCCAGATCAAGCGGCAGACCACGGGCGCCTCCTCGTGCGCCCAAGGCTATGCGGACGAGATCGAATGGAACATGGACGTGCAGCTGGAGCACGCGATGGCGCCAAACGCGCAGATCTACGTGTACTGCGCGAACTCCGCGTCGATCACGGACATGGGCCTCACGATCGACGGCATGCTCTCCGCAAACATCGTGGACGTCGTGTCGCAGAGCTGGGGCACGTGCGAGGCGAACGTCGCCTCGTCGACGGGAACGACCTGGGGCACCAAGTTCTCCACGGCCGCCTCGCAGGGCATCGCGCTCTTCACCGCGAGCGGCGACGGCGGATCGCGCGAGTGCACGCGGAGTTCGGGTTCCCAGGCGATCTCGCCGTCCTGGCCGGCGACCGTCCCTCGAGGGGCGAGCGTGGCGGGGACAACGCTCGTCATGCAGCTCAACAGCTGGCAGAGCGAAAGCACCTGGAACTCGTGTGCCCCCTGCGGGGGCCCGTGGTCCGCCTCGGGCGGCGGCAGGTCTTCGCTCTACGCCCGGCCCTCCTGGCAGGACAAACCCGTCGGGCAGACGGGGCGCAGCTCCGGCGACCTCGCCGCGGTCGCAGATCCCAGCACCGGGGTGATGGTCCGGAGCGGCGGCTCGTGGTACCAGGTCGGCGGCACGAGCGCCTCGAGCCCCATCGTCGCGGGCTTCTGGACCACCGTCGTGCACGGCGCGGGCCGCATCGGCGACCCCGGCGAACACATCTGGAACGTCGCCAAGGGGGCCGACTACGGGCAGGCGTTCCGCGACGTCACGAGCGGCCACAACGGCGATTACGCGGCGGGCACGGGCTACGACTACCCGACCGGCTGGGGCTCGCCGCGCATGACCAAGCTTTGGCAAGTCCTGAACGACGTCAACCAACCGCCTATCATGCAATCCCTCGCTTGCACGCCGAACCCGGCCGCAAGCGGCCGCACCGTGACGTGCACCTTCTCGGCTTCCGATGGTTCGCCGGGCGTCTACTACACCGTGAACTGGGGCGACGGGTCCCCGACGCAGCGCGTGCCCGCAAGCGGCACCGTCGCGCCGGGCACGACGCAGTCCGCGACGCACAAGTGGAACGGCGCCGCGTCCTACACCGTCTCCGTCACCGCGACCGACAACGGCATCCCCGCGATGACGTCCACCGCGAAGACGACGACGATGACCGTCACCGCGAACGCGGCCCCCGCCATGCAGTCCGTCACGTGCACGCCGAACCCCGTCGCGGAGGACGCGACCTCGACGTGCAGCTTCCGGGCGACCGACGACAGCGACGGCCTCGCCTACCTCGTGGACTGGGGCGACGGTTCGCCGATTGAGCGCGTGCCCGCGGGCGGCTTCGTCGCCTCCGGCACGACGCGCACCGCCGCGCACGTTTGGGCCGACGTCGGAACGTACGACGTCAGCGTCACGGCCGTCGACGACGGCGCGCCGCCCGCGACGTCCGCGCCGCGCGTCGCGACCGTCACGGTGCAGCCCAACCAGGCGCCCGCGATGACGAGCGTCTCGTGCTCGCCGAACCCGGTGAGCGTCACGCGCGCGAGCACCTGCAGCTTCCGCGCGACGGACGACGGCACGAAGGTCGCCTACTACGTGGATTGGGGCGACGGGTCGGCCGTCGAGCGCGTGCCCGCGACGGGCCACGCGACGGCCGGGCAGACGGTGACGGCGCAGCACGCGTGGGCCGCGGTCGCGAGCTACAATGTCACGGCGTACGCGCGCGACGCGGGCTTGCCGCCGCTCGACTCGTCGACGATGACGACGACCGTCGTGGTCGTCCCCAACCAGCCGCCCACGATGACAGCCCTCGCGTGCGCTCCCGCCTCGACCCCGGTGAACGTTGCCGTGACGTGCAGCTTCACCGCGACGGACGACGGGACGCGCGTGAAGTACACCATCGATTGGGGCGACGGCTCGCCCGCGACCACGGTGCCGGCAAGCGGGTTCGCCACCGCGGGCTCGACGCAATCGGCCGCGAAGAGCTGGGCGAACGCGGGCACGTACACCGTGACCGTGCGCGCGACCGACGACGGAACGCCGTCGCTCACGTCCGACCCCCGCACGACGAGCGTGACGGTGGTGCCGTGCGCGCTCGACCGCACGGGTCGACTCACGGCGGGCGCGCTGGGCATCGTCCGGTTCGAAGGCTACACCTCGAAGACCGAAGAGGGGCTCGCGGACTGCGCCGGCCAACCGTACCGGCTCGAGGCCGTCACCCCCGCGGCGGGCGTGCCGGAGGACTTCGACATCTGCTTCTACAACGGGAACACGCAGATCCGGTGCGACCTGAACGTCGGGCCCGAGGCCGGCGTCATCCCGGCAGGAACGACGAAGGCCGTCGTCATCTACTGGTCGGGCTGGCTCGGCGAGTACCGGCTCAGGGCGCCCGTCTGAGGAGCGCGGGAAGTTCGGCGACCGAGGCGATGCGCGCGGTGGCGCGGGTCGTATCCACCGGACCGTCGCCCTCGAACATGCGGCTGCGCCTCACCGCGGGGTCGGCAACGAGCACCGCGCGCATCCCGAGCGCGAGGGCGGGCTCGAGGTCGATCGTCCACGCGTCGCCCACCATCATCGTCCGTGCCGGCGCGACGCCGAGCCGATCGAGCGCCAGGCGGAAGATCGCGGGGTCGGGCTTCCGCACGCCCGCGGCGCCCGCGCTCACGACGACCCGGAAGTGGCGCGCGAGGCCCGTTCGCGCGAGCGTGTCCTCCGGGAGGCCCGCGGGCGCGTTCGAGACGATCGCAAGCGGGTATCGGCCGGCGAGGTCCTCCACCGCGGCCGCGACCCCCTGGTAGGGCCGGATCGTCTCGGCGCGGACGCGGAAGTAGCGCGCCGCGAGGTCGCGCGCGAGCGCGGGATCCTCCACGCCGTGGCGCGCGAGGAGGCGCGCGAAGCGCGCCTCGGGCCCCGTCCAGGCCCCGCCCGCGTGGAAGACGCGACGGGCCTCCGCGAGGATCTCGTCGTGGTCGCGGTCGAGGAGGGCCGCCGCTTCGGGATGCAGCCGCGGCGCGACGGTCGCGATGACGTCGTCGAGCGCCGCGCGGTCGGCGGCGGTCGCGTCCACGAGCGTGTCGTCGAGGTCGAAGACGATCGCGTCGAGGTCCGCGTTCACGCGATCGCCTCGAGGACGCGCGCGGCGTGCCCCTTGACGCGGAGGTTGCGGAAGATCCTCTCGACGCGACCGTCGGCGCCGATCACGACGGTCGTGCGGATCGTTCCCTGGACCTTCCGGCTGTAGAGCGTCTTCTCCCCGAAGGCGCCGTACCGCTTCGCGACCGCGCGGTCGCGATCGGCGAGCAAGGGAAACCCGAGGCGCGCCTTCGCGCGGAACGCGGCATGGGTCGCGGCGTCGTCGGCGCTGATGCCGAAGATCCGCACGCCCGCGGCCTCGAACGCCGCGCGCGCGTCGCTGAAGGCGCGGAGCTGCTCGGTGCAGGCGGGGGTGTCGTCCTCCGCGTGGAAGGTCAGGAGGACCCGCCGTCCCCGCAGCCCGGCGAGGCGCACGGGGCGTCCGTCGTGGTCGGGCAGCGTGAAGTCCGGCGCGATCGCGCCTTCCGCGAGCGTCATGCCTCGCGGGGGATGGCCGAAGGGGGATTTAGGATCGGCGCCGGCTTCGCGAGCGCCCACGCGGGGGCGCGCCGCAGGGTCACGCGCGGTCGCCGGCGCGCGAGGTCGGCGAGCCCCGCGGCCGTCCCGACGGCGCGGACCGCGCCCTTGAGGACGCCAGCGGCGAGCAGGCGGCCGCGATGGGCCGCGGCCTCCGGGGACGCGACGATGGGCGCAAGCCCGCTGGAAGCGAGGACCGCGCCCGCCGCCGCGGCCGCGGGGAGGCCGCCGAGGGCGCCGGCCGCAAGGAGCGCGTAGCCCGTCGCGTTCGCGGCCGCGGCGCGGATGGGGGCGACCGCGGACCGTCCCCGCTTCCCGCGACGTTCCGCAAGCGCCCGGGCCCGCTTCGCGAAGAGCCGCACGTCGGAACGCGCGTACCAGAATTGCTTCCGCAGATACCTCGCGGGGGAGGCGCTTTCGGGCGGGTCGTGCCACACGACCGCCTCGGGCGCGTACACGATGCGCCCGCCCGCGTCGAGGATGCGCCAATAGAGGTCCCAGTCCTCCCCGCAGGTGAGCGCCTCGTCGAAGCCGCCGACCACCGCGAGGGCGGAGGCGCGGTACGCGACGTTGCTCGTGATGAAGCCGCGGTAGGTCGCGCGGAGGGTCAGATCCTCAAGCCGCGAGAAGACCGTGCCCCGGTCGGGGTGACGCAGGGCGCCGCCGACGCCGACGACGTCGGGATCCGCGAAACGCTCGGCGAGCGCCGCGACCCAACCGGGGTCCGGACGGCAGTCGCCGTCCGTGAAGGCGACGATGGATCCCCGCGCGGCCGCGACGCCCAGGTTGCGCGCCGCGCCGGGGCCGCGGCCGCCGTCCGCGAGCACCCGGAAGGGGTACCGCGACGCGATGGCGGCCGACCCGTCGGTCGATCCCCCGTCCACGACGAGGACCTCCAGCCGGTCCGGCGGGTAGCGCTGGCGCGCGAGCGCCTCGAGCGCCGCCGGGAGGGTGGCCGCTTCGTTGCGGACGGCGACCACCACGGTGAAGGAAGGGGCGACGGGCACGCGGCGAGGAGCGTTCGCGGGCGGATGAGTCATCCGGCGGAACCGTCGATGATCCGCCGGGCGGGCGGAGCTCGCGCTCGCCCAGATGAATGAACCCGCCCCGAAGGGCAGGCAGGAAAGACAGAGAGTGGCCGACAGCGTGCGCAAGTTCCCGGAGGCTCTCGCACTCCAGTACCGAAGCGTACGCGGGTGGGCTTAACTGCCGGGTTCGGAATGGGACCGGGTGGACCCCACCGCTATGGCCGTCGAACCACTCTCCGATGACATGACACCGCGTGAACGGCGTCGATGCCTGTGAGAGACGCAAACGCAACCTGTTTGAGGGTTGAGCCAACACACATCAGCGGTTCGAGTGCTTAGTAACGGCGGGCTGAACACGTCGCCGAAGCTTCGTGCGTACACCCCCGTCCTATCAACCTCGTCTTTTACGAGAACTCTGCTGCGTCGTCTTGGGGTGAGTTTCCGGCTTAGATGCTTTCAGCCGTTATCTCTTCCGGCGTAGCTGCTCGGCGATGCCTTGTCAGACAACCGATGGACCAGAGGCCAGGAGTCTTTGTTCCTCTCGTACTAAAAGACCCTTCCCTTCACGCAGTTACGGCTCCTAAAGATAGCAACAAACCTGTCTCACGACGGTCTGAACCCAGCTCACGATCCCTTTTAATGGGCGAACAACCCCACCCTTGGCAGCTGCTGCACCACCAGGATAGGGAGAACCGACATCGAAGTAGCAAGCCTCCAGGTCGATATGGGCTCTTGCTGGAGACGACTCAGTTATCCCCGTGGTAACTTTTCTGTTATCTCTGACCCCCACCAGGGAGGTACAGAGGTTCGCTAAGCCCTGCTTTCACAACACGGATCCTTGTTGGGCGGATCCGTGTAAAGCAACCTTTTGCCTTTGCACTCTACGGCCGATTCCTGACCGGCCTGAGGTTGCCATTGGGCGCGCTTGATATCTTTTCGAGCGCGTGGCGCCCCACCCAAACTGCCCACCTACGGGTGTCCTGCCGAAGCAGTAAGCGGTACGGATTCACAAGGGCGGTGTTTCATCGTCCCATTCCCCGGAACCGGAATTCCGGGTTCGGCGGTCCCGCCTACCCTACGCATGCAAATCCATACTGCAACCGCAGGCTGCAGTAAAGCTCAACGGGGTCTTCGCTTCCCTTAGGAGCGTACTAGACTGTGCGCTAGTACTGTTGTTTTCACCGGGTTGTTTGTGGGGACAGTAGCGCCCTCGTTGGACCATTGATGCAAGCCGCCAATTAAGCGGCAAGGTATTACGCTACCTTAAGAGGGTCATAGTTACCCCCGCCGTTTAGCGGTCCTTCGTCCGGTTGTACCCGGTTTTCAGATACCGCCACTGGGCAGGATTCAGCGACCATACACACCGTTTCCGGCTTGCGGTCACCTATGTTTTGGTTAAACAGTCGGAGCGCCCTTGTCACTGCGACCAGTCACTTTCGTGGCTGGCACCCCTTATCCCGAAGTTACGGGGCTAATTTGCCGAGTTCCCTCACAAACGTTAATCCCGACACGCCTTGGCCTTCTCAGCCAGGGGCACCTGTGTCAGATCTTGGTACGGACACAGCGTGCGACCCTGCAGAAATTTTCACGGGCACCAGGCATCACCAGAACCCGCCCGAAGGCGGGCCTTGCGCGCATTCACCCCGTTCTCTACATTACGTATCTCCCGAGGTTTCGGCGATTCGCCACGGCGACAGCCGTGGTCCAGCTAGCCCGATGCGTCAATCTGCAGGCAAAACACGCTATGGTGCAGGAATATTAACCTGCTTCCCTTTCGACCGTGCCGGTTAAGGACGGCCTTAGGACCGACTAACCCTCGACTGACGAACATCGTCGAGGAAACCTGGCCCTTTCGGCGGAGCCGATTCTCACGGCTCTATGCTGTTACTTACACCAGGATTCTTATCCGAACGCGCTCCACAGGACCTTAAAGCCCTGCTTCGACGCACGCACGGCACCTCCCTACCCAACTCCCTAAGGAGTGGTGGAGTATCGGGGGCCGGCTTAGCCCCGTCCATTTTCCGGGCCCATGATCTCGACCAGTGATCTGTTACGAACTCTTTAACGGATTGCTGCTTCTAAGCACACCGTCTAGTTGTCTAAGACCATGGACACCGTTCGATTTTTAACACTTAGCCGGCACTTGGGGCCCTTAACTCCACGCTGGGTTATTCCCCTTGTGGACTACGAGATTACCCCAGTAGCCCTCACTGCCCCGGATCTACGATGGTGGCACGTTTGGAGTTTGACAACCCACCGAGCGGTTTCCCGCCCTAAATGGGTAATCAGTGCTCTACCGCACCACCGATCTCCCCGGAGGTCTGCCTGCGAGCAGTCTCGGGAGGAACCAGCTATCCCCAGACTCGATTGGACTTTCACCCCTATACCCAGGTCAACCCAAGGATTTGCACATCACCAAGGGGTCGGACCTCCACCCCACTTTCGTAGGGCTTCATCCTGCCCAGGCATAGATCGTCTGGCTTCGGGTCTCGCTCCAGTGACTCCAGGCGAGCGCACCTCGCCCCTCGTGGATACTGCGGGCTTGTCGCTTTCGCTTCGGCTCCGGCGTTTCACGCCTTAACCTCGCCACTGGATGGAACTCCCTGGCCCGTTTTTCAGAACGTACGGGAAGACACTGCTCCACGGGATCTCTCCCGCTTCGTCGCTTTCATGCCATTCCCAAGCTGTAGCCGTATGGTTTCAGGGTCTTTTCACTTCCCGTCAAGGGTGCTTTGCAGCGTTCACTCACGTTACTACTGCACTATCGGTCTCGAGACGTGTTTAGGGTTCGAGGTTGGTGCCCCCGAATTCACACGCGATTTCCAACGCATGCTACTCAGGAACTCCGGAATCGTCCTTTCGTGTACCTCTACGGGGCTATCACCCTCTGTGGCGCTGCGTTCCAGCAGACTTCAAGTTAGCGGGTCGGACGTACCCGGGTCCACAAATCCACATTTCCATGGCCTCTCGACCACGGATTCGGATTGCCCTATGCCGCTTTCGATCGCCTTTACTAACGGCATCTCATTGATTTCTTTTCCTCTGCCTACTAAGATGCTTCAATCCGGCAGGTTACCGTACCCGAAGGGTATGACACCCGAAGGTGTCTGGATGTCCAATTCGGCGATCCCCGGATCAGAGACTCCATGCGTCTACCCGGGGCATTTCGCAGCTTGGCACGACCTTCTTCGGCGCTCGAGCCGAGCCATCCTCCATACGGCGCGTAACAGCCGCCTAGCGTGTTGGCTCAACTAACTTCCAGGTTGCGTTTGCGTTCGACCATCATCGGACCGCGCGCGCCGGAGGCGCGCGTCTCACGTCCTAGGCCGGTGAGCGACATTCGAGCTTCAGCTCGTTTGCCGCTTTCCAAGGTGAATTCCTTTGGAATGTGACTTGGAGGCCGCCGGGATGGCAGCCTCCTTATTTGAAACTTCCGAGGGCCGGCGCGACCGCCTTGCGAGTGGACACGTCGGGATTTGAACCCGAGGCCTCTACCTTGCAAGGGTAGCGATCTACCAGCTGATCTACGTGCCCAGGATGACTGGGGGCGTAGCGCTCGGAAGCGGTTCGAGCCAGAAAGGGCAGGTGTGTCCGTGCGAGCGGACTTTGGTGCTTGCTTCACCCTGTCAACGTCTCCGGTCACGACCAGCGTGACCAGCAGACGCAAGGTTTGTTTTTCTTAGGAGGTGATCCATCCGCAGGTTCCCCTACGGATACCTTGTTACGACTTAACCCTCCTTGCAGAGCCCAAGTTCGAATGTCCCAGATGAGACACCCTCACTTGGACCCTACTCAGATGGTTTGACGGGCGGTGTGTGCAAGGAGCAGGGGCATATTCACCGCGCCATTTTGAGACGCGATTACTACGGAATCCAGCTTCATGAGGGCGAGTTTCAGCCCTCAATCCGAACTACGAACAGGTTTCGGGATTGCCTTCGCCTCTCGGCGTCGATACCCATTGTCCTGTCCTTTGTAGCGCGCGTGTAGCCCGGGACATTCGGGGCATACTGACCTACCGTTGCCCTATCCTTCCTCTGACTTAGCGCCAGCGGTCTCCCCAATGTGCTTGCCAACCGGAGTTGACAGTGGCAATTGAGGATAAGGGTCTCGTTCGTTATCTGACTTAACAGAACGCCTTACGGTACGAACTGACGGCGGCCATGCACCACCTCTCCATAATTCAGGCAAGGCCTTCAACCTGGCCCACATCAAATGGTCGATCCCGGTGAGCTTTCCGGCGTTGAATCCAATTAAACCGCACGCTCCTCCCGTTGCGGTGCTCCCCCGCCAATTCCTTTAAGTTTCAACCTTGCGGCCGTACTCCCCAGGCAGCGAGCTTAACAACTTCTCTCCGGCACCGGGTGCCCGCGTAGGACTCCCGACACCAAGCTCGCAGCGTTTACACCCTGGACTACCCGGGTATCTAATCCGGTTTGCGCCCCAGGGCTTCGTTCCTCACCGTCGGAGCCGTTCTACTCGAACGCCTTCGCCACCGGTAGTCCCCCGAGGATTACAGAATTTCACCTCTACCCCCGGAGTACTTTCGAGCTCTCCCGGTCCCGAGTCCGGCAGTCTACCCGCACTTCGAACGGTTAAGCCGTTCGATTTACACAGGCATTTACCGGACAGGCTACGAACGTTTTAGGCCCAATAATAACGGCCACCACTTGGGCTGCAGGTATTACCGCGGCGGCTGGCACCCGTCTTACCCAGCCCTTACTCTCCGTGTTTTTTAGACACGAAAACAGCCGACACGTTGTGCCGGCACTTGGTGTTCCCCCGTCGTGATTTCTCACATTGCGAAGTTTTCGCGCCTGCTGCGCCCCGTAGGGCCTGAACTCGTGTCTCAGAGTTCATCTCCGGGCGACGTCTCTCAACGCCCGTACGCGTCGAAGGCTAGTGAGGCCGTTACCCTCACTACAACCTGATACGCCGTAGAGCCATCCTAAGGCGCCGGGGCTTTCGCCCTGGAAGCGTTCCAGCATCCCAGGACTATGGGGTATTATCCTCAGTTTCCCGAGATTATCCCCCACCTTAGGGCAGGTTCTCCACGTGTTACTGAGCGGTCCGCCGAGGGCCGAACCCTCTCGACTCGCATGGCTTAAGCGAACACCAATAGCGGTGGTCTCTGGCAGGATCAACCAGAATTGGCAGGATGAAGCAAGTATCACCATCCACTCGCACGAGGCGTTGGATGCGGTACTTCTCACCACATTATGCACTGCTCTTTTGGCTCGAACCTCAGATCGAAGAGGTCACGTTTCCTCGCCGGCTTCATGCGCCTGGCGGGAATCGGGTTTCTCCGATCCTCACGAATTTGCGGATGTCCCGCGCCTTGGATCCCGGTCCTTCAACGCAGCCTCGAGGGCCGCTCAGCCGGGTACGATGCGCGGTTGCGGGCGGTCGGAACCGCCCCGCTTCCCGCATGGGAAGCAGCGCCTTATCGCGCTTTTCCTATAAGAGCGTTTGTCAGGTCGTTGGACGACCGTCGAACGCTCATCAACCCAAGCGTTTCACGCCTTGCGGCGCGGACTCTGGGTCAGTGATTGCGTGCCTCGCCACGCCCTCGCGGGCATGGGTCAGAAGCGCCCGGACCGAAGCCCAGGAGCAACCCCTGTACGCACGCATCCCATTTATACTTTTCTGGGACCCGGGCGCCAGGAATCACGGATGCGCACCTCCCCGTCGCCCGCAGGCCACGGATCAGCGGCGCCCCCTCGCCTCGCGGCTGGGGGGAAGGGGCTGAATGCAGCCCCCCGATATAATGGTTTGCTTGGCTGGATGCTCCCCTGGAGCGGCTCAGGCCGCCGTGGCCGCCGGCGGCGCCGTCGAGGACGCATCCAGGCGGGCGAGAAGGGCGGTGAGCGAGGCCGTCGCGTGGTAATGGACGAACTTGCCGTCGCGACGCTCCTCGACGAGGCGCGCGCGGATGAGCTTCTGGAGATGGTAGCTCACCGTGCTCTGCGGCAGCCCCATCTGCGCCGTGAGGACGTCCTGCGTGACGCCGGGCGCGGCCGTCACGGCGCGCGCGAGGAGCTCGGCCTTCGGACCCTTGAGGACCACGATCTCCATCTCGACGCCGCGATACTTGCCGTGGTTCTCGTAGAAGTGGCGCGACCGACCCACCCGGCGGCTCGTGATGCGGTGGTGCCGCTCGAGGAGCCTGAGGTGATAGACGACCGTGCCCCAGCTCTGCCGGCTCGCGCGATGCACGGCGCGCGCGCTGATGCCCGGATTCGTCTGCACGATGCGGAAGATCGCCGCCCGCACGTCGTTGTCGAGGATCTTCGGCTCCGCGAGCCGGGAATAGAGCGGGACGAGGGCCACCGTGGCGCCGTACTTCACCGTCGGCCAGAACCAGGCGGCGGCTGCAAAAAGCGCGAGTCCGCCGACGGCCGCCGCGACCTCGGCGGGGGCGACGACGGCGCGGCCCGCGAGGCTCACCGCGGTGATCTCGCCCGAGACGGACGATCCGAGCCGCTGGTCCACGACGTCCGCGTACGGGTCGAGCGTGGGGGAGGACGACGCGATGCGACGGGGCGCGAGCGCCAGCGCGCCCTCGATCACGAGCGCTCCGCCGTCGCTCTCGTAGCGGGTTCGCTCGACGTCGAGGCGACCGACGGCGTCGGTCCCCACGAGGGCACCGTCGACCGAGAGGACGGGCGCGGGCGCAAGCCACGTCACGGATGCGTCGTCCGAGGCAAGGGCGAGCGTCGCGCCGCGCGCCTTGATCACGACGTGCGAGAGCTTCGTCTCGGTGACGCCGGGCGCGACGACGCGCGTCGTGCGGCCGGTCTCGAACGTGTCGCCGCCCGCGGTCACGCGCCCGCCTTCGAGGAAGAGCGTGATCTCGCCCGTGAGGTTCACGCGCGTCGCGGCGCCCGCGATCGCGATCGCGTCGTCGACGACGAGCGCGAAGGTCGCGGGGTCGCCGTCGGGCGTCCCCTGCCACGGCGCGTCGCCCGCGCGCGCGACGTACGCGCGCGCGACGCCGAGAAGCGTCGCGTCGCGGGAGGCGAAGCGGGAACCTTCGCCGTACGTGCCAACGACGGCCGCGACGCCGCCGGAGGCGAGGCCCTCGACCGCCACGCGCTCATGCGCGTAGTGGCGCGCCTCGCGCGCGAAGTCGCCGCTGTGCTGCACGGAACCCACCGAGGTCTGGGTCCGCGTCACGTGGACGAGCTCGATCGCGCGGGCTTCTAGATAGATGGAGGCGCCCGGAGCGGGCGCGTCGAGGGCGCGCACCGCGAAGGCGCCGGTCTCGACGTCCGCGGTGACGGCCCCCACGAGGCCGGCCGCGCCTTCGAACGTGAAGGAGCCTTCGCCCGCCGCGGCGGAGGCCGCCGGGAGGGCGAGGACGAGGAGCAGGATGACGAGGGGCCTCCCTGGGCTCCGCATGCGCGCTCGATTCCGCCGGTCGGGCGATAAAGTTTCGCGTCCAATGAAGAATCCGTCACCGGGACCCCGCGAGCCCCGCTCCGACCGGGGAAAATCGCGGCGCGAGAAGCGGCAGGAGGATTTAAGACGCCGCAAGGCTGGTGTCGAGGCGGAGGCCACGTCTTGAACGCCCGCTCCGCCCTGCCCGCCGCCCTCGTCGCGCTCCTGCTCGCGGCCGCTCCGGCGTCCGCAGCCGGCGACGAGGCGACGCGCCTCTCCGTGTCGCCCCCTCCCAACGACGGGGACCGTTCCGAGGAGACGGGCGAGGACGGGAACCAGACGCGCGTCCGCGAGCCCTGCGCGAACGTCGTGCACGATCAGACGGCCTCCGGCCGGGAGTTCGTCGTGTACGCGCACGGCTCGTTCGGCTTCCGATGGACGCATCCGGCCACGGGCGCCCTCATGGTGCAGGTCACGCCGTACTGGTGCCTCCAGGGCGCCGCCATCCTGCCCCAGGCCAGCACGCCGTCGCTTCCCCTCGATCCCGGGGCGCTCGGGTCGCTCGACGACCCGCCGACGCTCCCGTGAGGCTCGCGCTCGGGCGGAAAACCGGGACCTGGAAAAAGCGGCCGTCCATGATCGCGCCGCGTCCAGGCCCCGACGAGGTTCGTTGCGATCGGTCATGCGCGCGCGACGCTTTCCCGTTTGTCGTCCAAGATTGGGTCAATCACGCCGCAAGGGGAATCCTCACGAGGCTCTCGCTCGCGAGCCGTCCATTCTCGTAGATCGTCATCCACCGCTCGACAGCGTCGCCGCTCACGCTGTAAGAGGCTTGGCAGTTGCATCCCATGAAAAGGAGAAGCGGAAGGCGACGCCATGAAGGTGTCGCCTTCCGCGCGCGCCCTTACCGGTGCTTCCGGTGGAGCGCGAGGGCCGCGATCGCGAGGACCGCGACGGCGGCGACGCCCGCGAGCCCGGGGGTCGGGAGGGGCTTCCCCGGGAGCTTGCCGGGCGCCGCGTCCGGATCGTACGGGCCGAGGTTGCCGGCGCCGCCCTGGTAGGAGGCCGCTCCCTGGCGGGTCGCCCCGTCCCCCGAGGCGCGCGCGAGGTCGTTCGAGGGCGCCGAGGGCGCGTCCGAGACGCCGCCCGCGGTGGACTTCTCGCGGGTCTCGTGGCCGACGCTCGCATCCGAGACCGCGTAGTACGGGTACGGCGCGTACTTCGGCGTGCCCGGCTCGAGCACGACGTCGAAGCGCACCGCGCCCTCGCCCTTCTCGATCTCGCGGATGACGGTCTTCTGGAAGTAACCGTCCGCGTGCGCGTTCACGATGTGGTAGCCGGGGCGCACGAGGATCTTGTAGCTCCCGTCCTTGTCGGCCTGCGCATGGCCCCATTCGCCCGTGTCCTCGTTCTGGATGTTGATCCAGGCGTGCGGGATCGCCTTCTTCGTGGCGCCGTCCACGATGTAGCCCACGAGCGGGATGCTGGGGGCGGGCTTCGGCTTGAGGTCGATCGTGATCTCGCGCTCGCCCGACTCGAGGCGCAGCGAGAGGATCCACGTGTAGTACGCGGGTCCGCCCGAGGGCGCGGGCATGATGCCGGGCGCCGCGACGCGGGTCGCCGCGACCTCGCCCTCGCCGACCGCGATGTCGTCCGAAGCCGTCGCGTCGGTCGCTTCGAGGGTGACCCGCCCGACGCCCCAGCTGTGGACCGAGATCTGGGTGAAGCCGGGCAGCGTGCGGATCTCGAAGCGCCCGAGGCGGTCGGTCTGCGTGCCGTTCCAGCGGCTCCATTCAAGGTTCTGGATCGACACGTGCGCGTTCTCGATCGGGAGCCCGGTCGACGCGTCGCGCACGACGCCGCGGACCACGACCGTCTCCTTCGGCACCGGCTCGAGGGCGAGGTCGAGCGCCTTCTCGTCGCCCTCGGCGAGCGTCACCTTCTCGTGGAGGTAGGCGTAGTTCGAGGCGGAGACGGCGATCTGGTGGGCGCCCGCATACACCGCGAAGCGGTAGCGCCCGTCCTCGCCCGTCGTCATGGACGCGTGGTCCGAGGGATATTCGGCGCAGCATCGGATCGGCTCCGACGCGGGCTTCTCGGATCCCGCCGCGGGGTCCACGAGCGCCGCTTCGGGCGGCGTCGCGGGCTCGCCGCGCTTCGTCGACCAGTCGGGCGAGATCGAGACGTGCGCGCCGGCGATCGGCTTGCCCGTCACGGCGTCCACGACGACGCCCGAGACGACCGCGTCCTTCGGCGGGAACGGCTTCAGCGCGATCGCAAGAGGCGCGGCGGCGTCGCTTGCCGACCACTTCAGATCGTACGTGTGGTGGGCCTGGTCGGCCGCGACCACCTGCAGATGGCCCCGGTCTCCCGGAACCTCGATCCGGAACACCCCGTTCTCGTCCGTCTTGGTTTCGTCATAATGGCGGTTGTCGGCGGTCTCGCCCTGCCAGCTCGAGACGCGGATGTACGCGGCGAGGGGCTTCCCCGTCTCCGCGTCCGTCACCGTCCCTTCGAGGATCGTCGTCGATTGTGCGAAGGCCGTTTGCGGGGCGAAGGCCACGAGTCCCGCCACCAAGATGACGAGAACCGCGCCCGTCGAAGTCGAACCGAGGCTCATGCGGGTCACGACGTTGGAGTGGCGGCCTGACTTTATATAATGCCGGACCCCGTTGGGGCGGCTCCCAACGGTTCCGGGCTTTCCGCCGCAGGCGGCCGGGACGGGCCCCCGACGCCGGGCCGCGCCTGGGGGGACCCGCGTCCGAGGGCCGGTGCCGGGCGTCGGGACCGGGCGCCGACCGCCGGGCGGCGGACCGGGTCCGGGACCGGGATTCGGGACCGGGCGCCGGGCGTCGGGTCCGGGCATCGGGTGCCGGGTCCGGGACCGGGACC
>Ga0247719_1000380_pt1 | contig 28041 bp, 25 predicted proteins | sample 41E_DmetaG_FD_189046 | JGI IMG/M metagenome (GOLD analysis project Ga0247719, IMG submission 189046) | Soil microbial communities from hillslope of Landscape Evolution Observatory, University of Arizona, Oracle, AZ, United States - 4-1-E_D | ecosystem: Engineered > Artificial ecosystem >...
ATCACGCTTCTCGAAGGCAGACGCCTTTGCCGTCCCTGCTTTGCGCAACACCAATCCGGCCGGGCGCCGGTTGAACAACCGGCATTCGTACGCCGATAGAGCGGGCTATTCCATGAGTCGGCGATAGTCCCGCCGAAGAGCTTCAGGGGGTGTACCAGCGGCGCCAGTCGTCGCGGGCGAGCTTGAAGTGGTAGCCGCTGTAGTTCCAGCAGTGAAGGCCCGAACGTCTCGATACACATACGAGCCCCGCCCGCTCCCACCTACGCCCGTACTGGAGCACGGCTGGATCCCGGGCCGGGATTGCGTCGGACGCGCAGTTCGCCCGCGCGCGGCCGGATCTGGACAGCAGCAGGCCGACCCAGTCCAAGTCGCACGGGCGCTGCGGCTCCGGATTCAGGCCCGAGCGGATATCGCAGCGCAGGCTGCCGCCGCTCGCCTGGAGGTGACACACGATGTTGCCCGACGGCATCTGGAATTTACGGGTCCCAAGCGGTGCCGCCTGAGAAAGCCCGGGGGTCGCAACGAGCAAAGTGACGGCAGTCACTCCGACGATGACTTGGTCCCGCACGGCAATGCTCACACCCGGCATGATACGTGTGCACTGCTCAAAAACGAAAGCTCGCCTGCTGCGGCCGGGTCGGTCATCGGCCGTGCCCAGGCCGAACAGCAGGCGGCGGAGGAAAACGGGAGGACGCGATCGCCGCGGGGTACTCGGGCACGCCTCTGGTGAAGAAACTCGGCATTCGGCCCGGGTTCACGGTCACCGTAGTCGGTGCGGCGGAAGGATGGGACGTGCCGGACCTGCCTCCTAACGTCACAGTGAAGGCGGGTCTCCGTGGGTCGTTCGATGTTGCGATCGTATTCGTCCGGTCGGCCGCCGAGTTGAAGCGGCGCGCCGCTCAGGTGGTTCGGACGACGCGGATGACGCGTCCGTTTGGATCGCGTGGCCGCGCAAGGCCGGGGGCCACGAGAGTGACATTACGGAGAACCTCCTGCGTGATCTCATCCTGCCGACGGGCCTCGTCGACATAAAGGTTGCGGCGCTCGATGATGATTGGCCGGGACTCAAGTTCGTGAGGCGGAAGAGATTGCGCCACAAGCAGGTATCCGGTGCGCGGTCTCGTAGAGAGTAGGCAGATGATCAAAAGAAGCGCGGGGCCCGGGGCTACGACTCGTGCTCGGCGCGCCGCGGCGGTCGCGGCCCTCATCGTCCTTCTGGGAGTTCCGACCTCACTCGGCGCGCCGGCGCCGTCTTTGCCAGCATCCGCGGCCGGAAGGATCACGCTCGGTCATCGAAACGTCATTACCGGGGATCGAACGAGAGCGGTCTCCGTGACGCTGCCGAGACCGGCGTCGATCGCGATCAGCGATCCGGCGCCCCAGGATCTCTCGATCAGGGGCCCTGGGCGGTTCGTAGGCTTCGCTCTGTTCGAAGACGACCCGGGTACGCCAAAGAAAGGGATCTTCGTAGGACGCCCGGCGACACGAACAAGGATTCAACCGGTGGTCGTTGCAAGTGAGCTCCAATTATCCAACGGGCGATATCTCCTTCCGGCGGGCGATTACGTCCTGTATCTGCTCGCCGACGGTCGTGACGTATCGGTGACGGTGACGCTAGAAGGACTCTCCGGGACGCGCGCTGTCACGCCGACGGATCCGGTGCAGTATTCCGTCGCGATGCCGGCCCCCGACTACGACTCGTCGACCGCACCCGGAGGATTCAAGAATCTCTATTCGGCGGGAGCGACGAGGCGAATAGGAGAGGTTGCGTTCATCTTCGACGCAATGTGGGAGAGACACGACGCGCACGTCGTCACCGAGTTCATGTCGTGTCACTACGACCACAAACCACAAGGTCCGGCGCCGTTCGCCCCCGGCTGCCCCGGTGCCGCGCCCGGCGGCAGCCGCGACGTCGCGGATTCGCCTCGGATTACACCAGACGCGGCGAGAAACGGCGCGTTGTTCTACGAGGGAGCCGTCGTCGCAGGCGGCCGCGGTCCCTTCGCCCTCGGCGGGTCCATAACCTCGGCTGCGTCCGTGACGGAGGTCGGGTTCCTGGGCGTGTGGCTGACCCTGGAACGCTAGACGCGGGCACAGCCGAGGCGTCGTCCGGCTTCGGCCCGAACCGCTATTCGAGGCGGTCCTGAGCGTGCTGTGTAGCGGGACCCTCACACGCGCGATTTCCGGTTCTTAACCTCAAATATCGCGCTTTTTGACGTTCTCGTGGGTTTAGAACCTGGAATCGCGCGCTGGCGAGGCGCATCTTCGGCGAGGAGCTTCGGGAGCGACCAAGTGTCAGCCGGTGGTCTGTAATCCCGCCGCGATCCCGTTGATCGTCTGTAGCACCGCCGAACGTGTCGTTCCGTCGGGATCGTGCCCGTTGCGCAGGCGCTGGAGTAGAGAGATCTGCGCGTAGTGCATCGGGTCGACGTACGGATTGCGGAGCTGGACCAATCGCGCCACCAGCGATCCCTCCAGCAGCAGCTGCTGACTCGTCACCTGCAGGACCGTCGCCACCGTCCGGTCGTACTCGGCGCGGATGCGCTCGAATACCGTTCCCTTGTGCGCACCGGAGAGCTCCGCGTACCTTTCGGCGATTCGCATATCGGCGGTGACGAGGCTGATCTGCGCGTTGTCGATGGTCGACGCGAAGAACGGCCACGTGCGGTACATCTCCCGGAGATCGGCGATGCCGCTGTCGGAGCCGTCGATGTGGTGGCCGAGAGCCGATCCGAGCCCGTACCACCCGGGGAGGTTCATCCGGCTCTGCGTCCACGAGAACACCCACGGGATCGAGCGGATGCGGCGGATGTCCTCGATCGCTCCTCTGCTGGACGGACGAGAACCGATGTTGAGCCGCGCCACCTCGAGAATCGGAGTCGCCTCGAGGAAGAACGACACCAGGCCACGCTCGTCGAAGACGAGTGATCGATACACCTCCAGCGCGCGCTGCGACAGTTGGCCCATGAGATCGCCCCAACGGGCCTCGACCTTCTCCGTCGGCTCGCCGAACCCGCCGCGAAGCATCGAGTAGAGGACCTGCTCCAAGTAGCGGTGCGCGATCTTTGGATTGGAGTACCGGGAAAAGATGACTTCCCCCTGCTCCGTCAGTTTGAGGCGACCGTTTCTGGCGGCGTCCGGCTGCGACATGATCGCTCGCTCGGTCGGTCCGCCCCCGCGCCCAATTGCCCCGCCGCGGCCGTGGAAAAGCCGCACCGCGACGCCGTGACGGGCCGCCGCCCTCGGTATCTCCCGTTCCGCCCCATAGAGCGACCACGTCGACGCGAGATAGCCGCCGTCTTTGTTCGAGTCGGAGTAGCCGAGCATCACCTCCTGCTCGTCCCGGCGGGCTTTAACGAGCGCTCGGTAAAGAGGGATCCCGAGCATCTCATCGATCATGCGGCCGGCCGCGTCGAGCTCTTCGATCGACTCGAACAGAGGGACGATGTCGATGTCGGACTCGACGCGGTCGCCGTCGATCCTGACGAGTCCCGCCTCCTTCGCCAGCAGCACGACCTCGAGGACGTCGCTCACGCTGTGGGTGAGACTGATGATGTACGACTCGCACGCGTCCCCGCCGAAGAAGCGCTGCCACGCCGGCAGGCGCGTGAAGACCGCTGCGGTGTTTCCCGGCGCGCTGCTGCTCTCGGCTATTGCCGCAAGCGCGTTCGAATTCGGCCGCAGCAGTGCCTGAAGAAGCTCGGAGACCCTTTCCGACTCGCTTAGCGCGCGGTAGTCGTGGCGCATGCCGATCCGCCCGAACAGCTCGCCGACGAGTTCTTCGTGGACGTCGCTCTCCTGACGGAGGTCGAGGCTCGCGAGATGAAAACCGAAGGCGCGCACACGCCAAATGAGGTCCTGGAGGGTACCGCCCGCAACCCTTTCGCCTCGGTGCGTCAGCAACGCCCGGCGGAGCGCGTCGAGATCTTCGATGAACCCCTCCGGGCCCGCATACCGGAACTGCTCCCCGGCGGGCACCTGCGATGCGCGCGTGGCCTGCAGCCGCGCGTGGATCACCGACAGCTTCTGTCGGTACGGCTCGTGTGGACTGCGCCGGCGCGCGTCGGCAACGAGATCCGGGTACATAGTCGCGTCGTTCTCCAGCGACTGCTCCAGCTCGACCACGTTTCCCACCCGAGGTCTAGACGGGCTCATCGTGTCGACGAGTTCCGCGACGTCGCGGATGTACAGGTCGAGGATCGTCTCCCGGTGCAATTGCAGGGTCGCCTCGGTGACATCCGCGGTGACCGCGGCGTTGCCGTCGCGGTCGCCTCCCATCCACGAGCCGAATCGGAGGAATGGGCGCGCCGGCAAGGGCACGCCGGGGTAGTAGCGGTCAAGGCCGCGTTGCAAGTCCCGGCAGATGCGTGGGAGCACGTCGTACACCGACTGGGCGAAGTAATACAGCCCGTTACGGACCTCCTGCAACGGATTCGGCCGCTCCATCCGTAGTTCTTCCGTTTGCCACAGAACGGTGACGTGCTCGGCGAGCCGGTCGGCGACTCGCTCGCGCGTTTGTGGCGAGTCCGGCTCTTCGCTCAACAGCTTCACCTCGGCGGCGATGTGGCGAAAGTGCTGCAACACGGTTCTTCGGCGGGCTTCTGTCGGGTGAGCGGTGAACACCGGCCAAAAGTCGAGGCGATCGAGAAAGCCCCTTATCTCGTCCGAGGACACGTTGCGCTGCTTCAGCTCCCGAACCGCGGCTTCGACCGACTCGTGACGCGGTGCCGGATGGCGCTCGGTTTCGCGCGCCCGGAGAACCCGTATCCGGTGGTGTTCCTCGGCAATATTGATGAGGTGGAAGTAGACCGTGAAGGCGCGTGTCAGCTCCACCAGCGAATCCACGTCGAGGGCGCCGATGTGCTCACCCAGGGCCCGTTCGTCGTCCTCGTCGTATCTCTGACGCAGCCGGATGCACAACCGGCGCGCGGTCTCGACCGTCGCGAAGATATCCGGCCCCATCTGCTCGTTGAGGACGGTACCGAGGACGTGACCGAGCACGCGGACGTCGTCTCGTAATCCCTCTATCGGTACGCGGTTCGCCATCATGGGCTCCATACCGTTCGTCGTGAGACGGGCAAAGGTAGAGCCGACAGGAGGCCGCGCTGCCGCCGTCGAGTCGTAGCAAGGTCAAGTATGGACCTTACTGCCAGCGGAGTCGTCCGAGGGCGTCTTCGGCGACCTCGGCTGGGGGACGGCGGTCGTTCGCGACGCGAAGGTCTGCGATCCCCGACTGCCGGATCTGTTCGGCGAGGGCGTCGGTTCTGCTCAGGAAGTCGGCACGGAGGGAACCGCGATTCCGTGCGGTAATGCGTTGGGCGATCACCTCCGGCGAAACGTCGAGGAGACATACCGATAGCTCCACCGGCGACACCGCCCGCCGTAGTGCGTCGAGTTCCTCGGCACAAGTCAACGTGACGGCTATGACGAAATATTCGGCTCCTGCCGCAATGAAATTGGGGGTGGTCGCCTCGAGATTGGTGAAGGCGAGGTCGAGCGAATACGGACGCTGCGGTTCGGGCGGTGGATATACCTGGCCCAGCCAATCCACATCGATGAGCGCGTGGCGCATCCCCCTCCCGTGAAGGAGTTCCGACAGGGCTTCCGCTATCGTTGTTTTCCCGGCCGCGATGGTTCCGATGATGGCGACGCCGGGGACGGCTTCCAAGATGCTCCTTGCCCTTCGTCGTGTCCAACCCGCGCGATGCGGTCTAGTTCACGTGTACCACCTGTCGTGTGGACGAAGCACATGGCCCTTACAATTCGGGCAGGTGAAGGCTTGGATCCGCCGTTCTCTGTTCCCCGTCGTAACGCTGGGCAGCATGCTCATCGGCTGTTCTTCGACGCCGGCGCCCCTCGATGAAGGCCGCACGCGCGGGACGAAGTCCTTGCCGGCGGGAGTTTTCGAATTTGGTGTCGTCGGTGATGCTCCTTACGACGAGGAAGAGGCAAAGATCATGCAGGACCTCATCAAGGAGATGAACGAGGCGCCTCTGGCGTTTGTCGTCCATATCGGAGATATCCACTCGGGGACCACGCCGTGCACCGATCAGGCATATAGGAGCACGGCGCGCCGTTTCAGTGAGTTCGAGGACCCGGTCATCTACACGCCGGGCGACAACGACTGGATGGATTGTGAAAGAACCGGATTCCGACCCCGAGAACGTCTTCGATTCTTACGGCAAATGTTCTTCATCGGAAGGGACGTGCTGGGCGGCGGTTCGCTCGAAGTGGAGCGCCAAAGCCAGGTGTATCCGGAGAATGCACGCTGGGTCTACAACGATCTCGTCTTCGTAGCCGTTCACAACGTGGGAGGAAACAACAACCGCGACGCCGACGCGGCCGAGTATATGCCGCGCAATGAAGCGAATCTCGGCTGGCTTCGAGAATCGTTCGAGCTCGCCCGCTCGCGACGGAGCAGGGGGCTGGTGGTTGCAACGCATGCCGATCCGGGTTTTGAGCGGCACCGGCCGCAAGCCGGCTATCGAGACTTGCTCGAACTTCTCGCGACCGAGTCCCGGTCGTTCGACGGGGAGGTCTTGCTAATTCACGGTGACACTCATTTCTACCGGGTAGATCAGCCTCTAGTGGATCGAGACAAGGGCCGAATAATTCCGAACTTCACGCGCGTCGAGACCTTCGGGAGCCCCGACGTGGGGTGGGTTCGAGTGACCGTCGACGCACGATCGGACGATCCGTTTGCCGTTCGCCCCGAACGAGTGGCGTCGTCGTTGTTGTAGCAGGATTCCGTTCTCCGGGGCGACGCCTTATCCGGGCGCGACGACGCGGGAGTGTATTAGGCTCGTGCCTGACTCAGACTAGAGCGCGGAGGTGGATCATGGTCGAGAAGCGCGCGTTGAACGACGAGGACATCACGACCACGTGGATGCGGGCGGGGGGCGGATCCGGCCTCCACGCCGACCCCGACAGCACCGATCCCGACAGCACCGACGCCGACGGAACCGACGGCGACACCGGCGATTCGGACACGCAAGACAGCTAGCGTCTCGGCTCCTTCGGTGGACGTCGAGGCCCTCCAGCGCTGCGTCGGCGACGTCTCGGCGTTTTTCAGTAGGCATTGGGCGCAGGCGCCCCTCCTGCTGCGGCCCGAGCGCGCCGCGGCAAGAAACTTCGACGACCTTGCGTCGCTCGACGACCTCGACCGGATCATCGCATCACGGGGACTGCAGGCGTCGCGACTTCGGATGGTGAAGGACGCCGCGCCGCTTCCGCCCTCGAGCTACACCTCACCTGCGGGCGGCCGGGCGCGGGGCGCGGAGGACGTCGTCAATCCCGCGCTCGTGTACATGAGGTACGAGCAGGGCGCGACGATCGTCCTCGAGTCGCTTCATCGTAACTGGGAGCCGCTCACCGACTTCTGCCGCGACCTCGAGCAGGCGCTGGGACACCGCCTTCAGGTAAACGCCTACATAACGCCTCCCGGCGCGCAGGGGTTTGCGGTGCACCGGGACGATCACGACGTGTTCGTGCTCCAGGTATCGGGCAGCAAGCATTGGATCGTCTACGACCGCGACCACCAAGATCGCGTGCTGATCGATCGGGAAATTGGGCGCGGCAGCTCGCTTTACATTCCCAAGGGTTTCCCGCACGCGGCGCGCACGGGGGGAAGCGCATCCGCCCATCTCACGGTCGGCATCCTTACCCACGATGGCGCCGATATCGTGCGGGAGCTGGCGAAGCTGGCCGAGGAAGAACCGACCTTTCGAGAGCGTCTGCCCGCGGGAGCCGCAAGTGATCCTGCGTCGCTCCGATCGGCGGTCGAACGTCGCGTGGACGAAGTGCGATCGTGGCTCGACAAGGTCGACGTCGACGAGCTGACCGAACGGGTGGCGAGACGGGTGATGTCTTCGGCGCAGCCGATTCTGCGCGGGCAGCTGCAGCAGCTCGAGGCACTGGACGACATCGGCGCGGAGAGCGTCGTTGCTCGGCGCCGGGGAGCAAGCTGTTTCCTGTTTCCGACGGACAGCGCCTTGAGGGTGCTGCTACCGGACCGCCAGCTCGAGATGCCGCTGATCGCGCGCCCGGCGATGGAAGAGGTCGCGCGCCGCCGGCAATTCAGGGTGGGGGACCTGGACTCGTTCCTCGATGCCGACAGCGCCCTCGTACTCGTTCGACGCCTGGTGCGAGAGGGGCTGCTCGAGGTCGTCGTTGCCCGCTGACACCTTTCGCTGTGCGGATTCCGCCGATACCCGAAGGGAACCGCTTTACGGAACCGCGTCGTACGTAAAGTCGTGGTTGCTCCTCGAACAGCCGGGATCGTGGGGCCGAGACGCTCTCAGGGAGAGCAGGTTGCCCGAGCCCGTCGCAAGAGAGTTGCGGAGGCGCACACGGGAGTGTGGCATCAGGATGGTTCTCATCCGACGCGGCGCGGGGTTGGCCACGACCGAGCGGCAGTGTTACTTCGCCGACGCCGATCCTCGAAGCCCCCACCTTTCTCGCATGAGCCTGGGGAGCGCGGAGGAGCTTCTCGATGTCGACCTATCGCCGATCTCGAGGGGTGGGGAAGTCGACGGCGCGGCCGAATCTTCGAAGCCGCTGTTTCTGGTTTGCACTCACGGCCGACACGATGCCTGCTGCTCGATTCGCGGCAACCAAGTCTCCCGCGTCGCGTGCGCCACGCCCGGCGCGGACGCGTGGGAGTGTTCCCATATCGGGGGAGACAGGTTCGCGGCGAACCTCGTGTGCTTTCCCCATGGCATCTACTACGGGCGGGTGGGACCCGACGACGTTTCGATGCTGATGGATGCCTACGATCTGGGACGCTTGTCGCTCGATCATCTGCGCGGACGTTGTGGTCATACCTTCGTCGTTCAGGCGGCCGACTACTTCGTGCGCCGCGAGAGCGGGGTCACCGACATCGACGGCGTGTCCCTGGTCGACACGACGAAGCGGGGGAGGCAGAACTTGATCGCGACCTTCACCGTCGCCGGACGTGGTTATGCCGACGTCGAGGTACGGGTGGACGAGACCTCAGAACGCTACCGGCTGACGTGCACGACGGCGACGCCCTCGCCGATCCCCCGGTACGAACTCGTCTCGTGCGTCTTTCGCAGTTAGGCGCCCGCCCCTGCCCGCGGCCGGGAACGGCGGGGGACCTGTCTGGAAAAAGCTGGAACATAGAGGGCTGATTAATTAGGCAAACGCTCCACGCTCTTGGTTCGCGGGCGCTCGCCGACTAAACTCTCGCCAACGGCGCCGCAGCGGGGCGGCGCGATTTCTTTGGGGGGAGTATGACGAACGTAACGCGTAGCAAGTTTCTGCTCGGCTTCATCGCCATGATCGTGATGGTGGGGGCAAGTTCCGCGGTCGCTCACGACGACCTGATATACAGCGACGGCGCCTACCGGCCCGGCTATGAAGAGCGCCATCTCCACCAGCACGGCGGAACCAGCGGCCATCTCCCCGCGGGTTCGGAAAACGTCGAGGTCGTGAGCAACCTCGGACTCAAGAACGTCTCGCCCGAGAAGATCGCGGACGTCGGCGTCTCGCCGGACGGAAACACCGCGTTCCTTGCCGCGTGGGGGGTTGCAACCTGCAAGTACAACGGAGTTCATGTCGTCGACATCGCCGATCCGGCAGCGCCGCGCGAGGTTGCTTTCATCCAGGCGAAGGAAGGCTCTTATCCCGGGGAGGGCGTGCAGGCGCTGAAGCTCACGACGCCTTCCTTCACCGGCGAGATCCTGGTCACGAACAACGAGATCTGCAAGGACAAAGCCGGTTTCGGCGGAATGAACATCTACGACGTCACGAAGCCGGCGCACCCGACGCCGCTGGCGGAGGGCGTCGGCGACTTCACGGTTCCCGGTCAGGGCAAGAAAGCCGCCAATGAGATCCACTCGGTGTTTGCGTGGGACGCGGGAGCACGCGGCTACGCGGTCATGGTCGACAACGAAGAGGGCAAGGACGTCGACATCGTCGACATCACCAATCCGAAGAAGGCTCGTCTCGTTGCCGAGTACGACCTCGACCAGACCTTCCCGCAGATCCGTCAGGCAACTCCGCAGAACTTAGAAGAGGTCTTCCTCCACGACATGATCGTGAAGGAGATCGGCGGCAGGCAAATCATGCTGCTCTCGTACTGGGACGCAGGCTACGTGGCGCTCGACGTCACCGACCCGCTGGCCCCGGTTTATCTCGCGGACTCGGACTACGCCGCCATCGACCCCGAGGCTGCCGAGAGTGGGTTCTCGGTGCCGCCCGAGGGCAACGGGCATCAGGCCGAGTTCACCGCCGACAATCAATACATCGTCGCCGCAGACGAGGATTTCGCGCCGTATGCGCTGGTGGCGCGCAACGACAGCGATGGGACCAAGATCTCGGCAAGTCAGGGCTCGAACACGAAGCGACTTGCAGAGGGCGAGACGATCACCGGCGAGGCCGTCTTCGTCGGCCGGGCGTGCCCCGGTGACCCCGCGGTCCCGGCGGGGGACGGGACGCAGATCGCAGTGGTCGAGCGGGGCGTGTGCCTGTTCACGGAAAAGGTCACGAACGTGATCAATGCGGGCGGATACGACGCGATTCTCGTCTTCAACCGGACCGGATCCGACGCGTGCAGCGAACCGTTGAGCATGGCGGTCGAAGGCGACATCTCGACCTTCGGCGTCGCCCCGCGGCAGCAGGGGTACGCGATCTTCGATGTCGAGAGCCAGTACGACGAGGCGACGTGCCGGGCCGGTGACGGTACGCAGCAGGCACCCATTGCGCTCGGTGCCACCGGCGACACGCTCACGTTCTCGTCGTACTTCGACGGCTGGGGCTACGTGCGCTTGTTCCGCAACGGGCTGGGCAAACTCACCGAACTCGACACCTACGCGGTTCCCCAGGCGCACGACCCGGCGTTCTCGAGCGGGGCCGGCGACCTGTCGATCCACGAGGTGGCGGTCTCCCGCGCGGATCCGGCGCGCCAATACTTCTCTTATTACGCAGCCGGTTTCCGCGTGACCGAGATCGAGAACGACGAGCTGGTCGAAAAGGGCCACTACATCGCTGAGGGCGGGAACAACTTCTGGGGCGTCGAGGTCTTCTCGCACGGGGGCGAGGAATACGTCGCCGCCAGCGACCGAGACCACGGCCTGTGGATCTTCCGCTACACCGGCGACTGAGTCAACGTTGATGAAGGACCGGCGCCCGAAAAGGCGCCGGTCCTTCATCGTTGTGGGCGCTTCTGGGCCCTCGCCCGAATCGGGTGTGCAGGTCCGAGGGATCTGCTTCCCCCAAATGACGCCGCAAAGAGGACTCCGATGGGGTGAGGCGAACTCATTCATCACGATGAACGGAGAGGATCCCCACCTTATGCGTCTGAAGATCTTTTCACTCTTGTGCCTCGGGGCTCTGCTTGTGGCAGTCCTCCCCGCGGCATCGGCCGGAACAGCGGCCGGACGGAGGGTCGGCTGCGTAGACAAGCGCAATTCGGCGCGTCGGCTCAACATGCCCGTCACCGGCGAGAAGGCGGTGGGGCACTATGCACTTCCGGAGTCTCCGCCCGAGGTGCTGGTGGTCTTTGGCCACGGTTATGGGCACACGACGTTCTCGTGGATCGAACACATGAAAACGACCGCCGGCCGCGGCTTTGCCGCCGTAGCGATGGATTACAGGGGCTTGACGGTGTTGCCGGACGACGACGGCGACGGGCTTCCGGGATCACGCGGTTGGCCGGCGAAAAAGGGTGCAGAGGACTTGCTGGCGGCGACCCAGATGTTCGATCGCTCGTGCCCGTCGATCGAGAAAATCATCATCATGAGCGTCTCGATGGGGGCCAACATGGCGGGGCTTGCCCTTGCGGAAAGCGGGCGTGACGGACTTACGAAGTACGACCATGGGGCGCGTGCCTACGGCGACGAGCCGTTGTTCGATTACTGGATCAACGTCGAGGGCGCCACGAACGTCACCGAAACCTACGTGGAGGCACGAGCGGTATCGATATCCGGCAACAAGACCGCGGTGAACGCGGTGGAAGACATCGAGGCGGAGATGGGCGGACCGCTTGAGTCAAATGTCGACACCTACCGGGAGCGAACCGTTGTTTTTCGCGCCGCCGACATCGCTGCTGCCGGCCTGGAGGGTGTTGTCATGGCACACGCCCTGAACGACGGTCTCGTTCCCTACAACCAGTCACGGGAAATGGCGGCCGTGTTGGCGGCAAACGGAGTTGTGGGCGACTTCTACACGGTTACGACCCGCGACAAAGATTCCGAGGGCACCGACACCACCATCACGAGCTACGGATCGTCCGAGGACGAGAGGTACGTCCCGCTCGCGGGACATGCGTCGGAGAAGAGTAGCAAGCACATCGTGATGAACGTGGCCTTCGACCAGTTGTGGGACCTTGCGAACGGCGGGGCGGTCGACGGCCGGGAGCGTCTCGTGTACGGCACTCAGGACGGCGACGAACCGAACTACGTCGGCGCGCCGTGAGAGGCCGGGTATGGCACCCGGCGACATTTCCGGGCGCAAGATAGCACCCCGTCCTCGTCAAACCGCGGCCGTCCGTATGATGCATTCCGGAGGGAGTTCCTTCCACTTTGGTCATTATTCGGCGGAGAGGGTTCCGAAGGGTGGACGTGTCGTTGCGCTATCTCGTGACGCGGTGGCTTTACCGGCCGCTGTCGCTGCCGGCGGCGCGCGCGCTCGCGCACACGTCCGTTACGCCGGTACAGGTCACATGGGTCAGCGCCGCGCTGTCTTTGATCGCCGCCGTCGCGTTTGCGCGCGCCGAGTACGTAGCCGGAGCAGTTCTGGCATTCGTCGGAGTGATCGCCGACTGCGTTGACGGCGACCTGGCCCGGATCAGCGGGCGCACATCGCGGTGGGGCGCGTTTCTCGACAGCGTGCTCGACAGATGGATCGATTCGGCGCTGATCCTCGGCCTCGGGTGGTCAGATCCGGGCGCGCTCGGCAAGGTCGCGGCGCTCGCCCTCGTTGGATCTCTTCTCACCTCCTACACACGCGCCCGCGCGCAGTCTCTCGGAGTGGACTGTCCCGATGGAATCGGCGGCCGGGACTCGCGCCTCCTGGTGTTGGTCATCGGGCCGTTCCTGGGATTCGTGTTTGCGGCGCTCGCGCTCGTTGCGTTCCTCGGCTGGTTCACGTCCGTGCACCGTCTCGTGCTCGCAGGTCGTCGACTGCGGCACCTCGATCATGAAGAGCGGGTAACCACCTGATCCGGCGCCGCGCGTACTCGAGAGCCGAACACAGGCGCGAACCGGCCCCGAGAGGGGAGGCTTATGTTCTCCGGTGGTTCGTGGGGTTCGGCTCCCGACCGGCGCGCACCGCCTCCAGTTCCTTGCGTGCGTCGGCGAAAGTCCACGGTTGCTCGCCGGCATAGACGTGATCGAAGAGAACATCGGCGCCGGGAGCATCTTCTTCCTCGAGTTCGACTACCGCGCGCGCGATCTGCTCCGCAGCTTCGTCTCGTATCGTCTGCTCGCCGTCGTCGTCGAGTGCGCCGATCCGATGTAGGTATCCCGCCAGCCGGCCGACCGGCTCGAGGCCTCGCCACCGTTCGGTGACCGCCTCGTCTCGATACCGGGCAGGATCGTCCGCCGTTGCGTGGGGCGCAAGCCGGTAGCAAAAGGCCTCTATGAGAGTCGGGCCGTCGCCGGCGCGGGCCCGCTCGAGCGCATCCCTGGTTGCGAGCCAGCAGGCGAGGGGGTCGAATCCGTCGACCCTTACCCCCGGCATCCCGTATGCGGCCGCCTTTTCCACCATCGTCTCCGCGGCCGTCTGGCGCGTCACCGGAGTCGAGATCGCCCACTGGTTGTTGGTGCAGAAGAAGATGGTGGGCGTCTTGAACACCGCGCCGAAGTTCATGCCCTCGTGGAAGTCCCCCTCGCTCGTGGCTCCGTCACCGAAGAAAACGAGCGATGAGATCGGGTCGCCCTTCATCTTTGCGGCCCACGCGAGCCCGACCGCGTGCGGGATTTGCGTCGCGATCGCGACGATCATCGGCGCGACTCGATGCTGCCGCGGGTCCCAGAACCCGTGGCGGCCCCCGTAGCCCCTGCGGTACTTGAATATCTTCGACGGCGGGACGCCCCGAAGGATGCCGATGGCGCTTTGCCGATACGACGGAAAGATCCAGTCGTCGGAATCGAGCGCGTAAAAGGCGCCCGCCTGAATTCCCTCCTCGCCCCAGAACGGCGGATAGGTTCCGATCCTCCCCTGGCGCTGGAGGGCAACCGCTCTCTCGTCGAACGTGCGCAGGAGAACTGCGGCGCGGAAGATCTCGACGAGGTCCTTCTCCGACAGACCCTCGGGGGGCGCCCGGTCGGGAAGCTCCGCCCCGTCGCCGATGATGCGGATCGTCTCGGTCACGGCGCCATCCTAGTGGGGACGGCGCCGTGAACCGAAGCTCACATGCGGGCGCCGGTCTCGCGCCCGACGACGCGCACGCGCGACGGGTCGTCGAGCAGATCGCCCAGCCGCGATGCCTGCCATGCAAGCAGGATCGAGCGGAATGTGGACGGGTAGAGGTCGGCTTCGCTGCTGGACTGCGGGGAAGTACGGGCAAATCGTACCGGCACCTCGAGAACCGCTTCGAATTCCATGACTTCTCCTTCGACCTTGATGCTCCCCGACGGAGCTGTTGGGAAGACTCTGTCTGGAACCCCCCTGGGCCACCATGCGAGACCGCACAGCCGAACGTGCAATTGGTCACACACCCACGAAATCTTCACAGCCGGCCGACGACGTCTGGATGCGGTTTGCCTACGATGACCTCATGCCGAAGACGGTGCTCGTGGTGGAGGACGAAGATGCGATCGCACAGGCGATTGCCTCCCGCCTTCGAAAGGAAGGCTTCGTCGTCGAGGTGGCGGCGGACGGTCCGGGAGGCGTCGACGCGTGCAGGCGTGCGCGGCCGGACGTTGTGGTGCTCGACCTCATGCTGCCCGGCTTCGACGGCCTCGAAGTGTGCCGGCGCATTCAGAGCGAGAACCCGGTGCCCGTGATCATGCTCACCGCGCGCGACTCGGAAACCGACCTTCTCGTCGGTCTCGGCGTCGGAGCGGACGACTACATGACCAAGCCGTTCAGCCCGAGGGAGCTCGTGGCGCGTGTGCAGGCGTTGCTGCGCCGAATCGACCGCGCCGAACGTCCCGCGCCGGCCGCGGTGAGACTCGCGGACCTCGAGATCGATCCGGCCGCGCGTCGTGTGCAGCGGGGCGGAGTTGCAGTTCATCTCACCCCGATCGAGTTTGATCTCCTGCACCGCATGGCGAGCCGCGCGGGGACGGTCTTCACGCGCGAGCAGCTGTTGTTCGACGTGTGGGGTTACCGAGACTCGTCCGGAGCGCGCACGGTCGATTCGCACGTCGCCGCCCTGCGGCGAAAGCTTGGTTCCGGAATTCTCAGAACGGTTCACGGCGTCGGTTACGCGGTCGAGCCGGAGGAGGAAGAGTGAGGCCGCTCGACCCGCTGTCCTCTATCAAGATCAAGCTCGGCGTGGTGATCGTCGCCGCGGTGGGGGTGACGATAGTGACGGTGGTGGTCGGCGTCGGGGCGGGCTTCAACCTGTGGGCCTGCGGGGTCGCCGCCGGCGTCCTGGCGCTGGCGATGGTGCAGTTCCTCGCCCGGGGGATGACCTCGCCGCTGCGCGAGATGGCCGATGCCGCCCGGGCGATGGCGCGCGGCGATTACGACCGGCGGGTGACCTCGACGTCGCGCGACGAAGTCGGGGAGCTCGCCGGCGTCTTCAACCAGATGGCGTCTGAGCTCGCCGAGGTCGATCGCATGCGCAAGGATCTCATCGCCAACGTGTCGCACGAGTTGCGCACCCCGATCGCGGCATTACAGGCGACGCTCGAGAACCTGGTCGACGGGGTCGAGGACCCCGATCCGGGGACGCTCAAGGTGATGGTTCGTCAGGTGGAGCGTCTGGGGAGCCTCGTGTCGCAGCTCCTCGATTTGTCACGGCTCGAATCGGGCGCGGTTCCGCTGAGGCGACGGACGTTTGCGGTCCGCTCGCTCCTGGCCGAAGTCGTCGAGGAAGCCGAGACGCACGAGCGAGTCCTGCGGGACCGGAGCGTGGCCATCTCTCTGCAGGTAGAACCCGAACACCTCGATCTCGACGCCGACCCGGAGCGCGTTCACCAGGTGGTCGCAAATCTGATCCAAAACGCCCTGAGGCATTCGCCTTCCGGCGCGCCGGTGGAGGTCGCGGCGCGGGAGAGCAACGGAGCCGTCGTCATCGAGGTGGCGGACCACGGGCCGGGGATTCCCGAGGAGGAAGCCGGCCGCGTCTTCGAACGTTTTTATCGCTCCGACGCGGCCCGCTCGTCGGCCACCGGGGGAACCGGGCTGGGTCTCTCGATCGCCCGTTGGGTGGTCGATCTCCACGGTGGAGAGATTCGCGCCGAGCGCCGGGAGCCGAACGGCTGCCGAATGGTCGTCGAGCTGCCCCGGTGACAGACCTCCGCGGGCGCGCCGCGGCGGGCGTGGCGTCGGCCGGGCTCGGGGGCGCGGTCTGCTTGGTTCCCACTCCTGTTGGGGTGGGCCCGGTGCTCGTCGGAGCTATGGCGGTCGCCGGGCTCGTTGTCGCCGGCCGCCGCGTCACCGCGTCGGGACTCCTCCCCCCGCTGGTCCTCCTCGGGGTCGGGATCTTCCGAGCCGCCGAATGGGTCGTGCTCCCGTCCCTCGGAGCCGCGGTCCTCGTCGCTTCGTATCAGCTGTCGGGTTCGCTACGGCGCGCCGTGTTTTTGGCGCCCGTCGCATTGCTGCGTCTCGGCCGCCCCTTCGTCGCGCGTTGGCCGGCGCAGGCACGAGTCACTCCCTACGTGCGCGGTGCGGTGCTCGGGACGATGCTCGTCTTTGTCTTCGGGGTTCTGTTCGTGACCGCGGACCGGGCGTTCGCACAGATCGCGGCCGACGCGCTGGTAGACGTCGACGGCGAGACCGTCGTGCTGCGTCTGCTTGCGTTCGTCGCGTGTTCCGGCCTCGTCGGCGGGCTCGTGCTCGCGGAGCCGCGGGACGAGGTCGTTACTTCGCCCGAACGGCTCGTGGCGCGCGCCGAGTGGACGATCCCTCTCGGTCTCCTCATCGCACTTTTCGCCGCGTTCTGCGCGGTGCAGGTCACGGTGTTGTTCGCCGGCCACGCTGCGGTCCTCGAGGCGGCCGGGGTGACGTATGCAGAATACGCGCGGGAAGGCTTCTTTCAGTTGCTCGCCGCGGCCGCGCTCACGCTTGCCGTCGTGGCCGCCGCGTCGCGGTGGGCGCGCCGAGACACCGCACGCGACGAATTGTTGCTTCGCGTGATGCTGGCTGCGTTGTGCATCCTGACGCTCGTCGTCCTCGCGAGTGCTTTCCGGCGTCTCGCGCTGTACGAAGACGCGTTCGGCTTCACCCGCATGCGCCTTGCCGCACACACGCTGATGCTGTGGCTCGGCGCGATCTTCGTATTGATTCTGGGCCACGGGTTGCTGCGCTCGCAGTTGCTCCGTCCGATGCTCGTGTGGACGTCCGCGGTCGGGATGGTGGTGTTCGCGTTCCTCAATCCCGATGCTCTGATCGCCCGCCGCAACATCGACCGCTTCAACGCAACGGGAGATCTCGACACCGTGTATCTCTCGACTCTGAGCGCCGACGCGATTCCCGTGCTCCTGTCTCTTCCCCCGGAGGTGCGCGCCTGCGTCCTGGATCCGATCGCCGCCCGCCTCGGCGCGCCGGACCCACCGGTCGCGTTCAATTTCGCCCGCGCCCGGGCGCGAGACCTCCTCGAGACCGCCGCGAGGGCGCAAAAAGGCGATTTAATCTGCACGCCAGGGCGCAGCGATGGCGTGCATGGAGATTAGATCGCCGAAGTGTGACGTGGTTCACACTTAAGGCGGCGGGAAGGATGGCCCGCATGGACGACTCCCGCAAGGACGATTTGCCCCAGCCGGGCGACGAATCCGAAGCCGAAGATCGGGTTGTGGCGCGTGACGATTCGACGTCGGGTCCGGGCAACGTTTCGGTAGACGAACCCACGGCGACTTCGCTCCAACCGGACGCAGACGATCCGTGGAGCGCCGACGCCGAGGCAGGTTCACAAAAGGTGGCGGAGGGTACTCCGCCCGATGCCGCCGATTTGGCGAGCGCGGACGGCGAAACCGAAACGGACTGAGATCTCGGACCGAGGCCGTCTACGCGGCCGAGTCCACCTCCGCGTCCTCGAGTGCGATCGCCAATACGTCGGCGATGTCGTCGGCGAAGTGGAACGTCATGACGTCTATCACCGACTCGGGCACGTCTTCGAGATCGTGCTCGTTGCGTCTGGGCAGGATGACTTCGGTCAACCCGGCGCGATGCGCCGCCAGAACCTTTTGCTTCACGCCGCCTATGGGCAGCACCTTGCCCTGAAGCGTGATCTCGCCCGTCATCCCAACCGTGTGCCGCACGGCGCGCCGGGAGAAGAGGCTCGCCAGCGCGGTCGTCATCGTGATCCCGGCCGACGGTCCATCCTTGGGAACCGCGCCCGCCGGAACGTGGAGGTGGATGTGGCGGGTGTCGACGTCGACGTCGATTCCGAGCTCGGACGCGTGTCCGCGCACGTACGAGCGTGCGATCTGCGCCGACTCCTTCATCACGTCGCCCAGTTGGCCCGTCAGCGTGAGCCCGGGCTCGCCGTTCATGTCGGTGGCCTCGATAAACAGCACATCTCCGCCCATGCCGGTCACCGCCAGGCCGGTTGCGACACCGGCGACGCTCGTTCGCTCGGCGGCCTCCGGCTCGAACTTCGTGCGCCCGAGATAGCTCCGCACGTCGTCCTCACTCACCACCACCGGCGGTGTCGCCTCCTCGGATGCAATCCGGGTCGCGACTTTGCGCGCCACTCGACCAAGCGTCCGCTCGAGCCCTCGCACGCCCGCCTCACGTGTGTATCCCGAGATGATGCGCCTGAGTGCCGGCTCGTGGATTTCGACTTCGTCGTCGCCGAGACCCGCGTCCTCGAGGCGGCGCGGAAGAAGGTGATCGCGTGCGATGACTACCTTTTCGTCTTCGGTGTATCCGTCGAGGCGCAGCACCTCCATCCGGTCGAGGAGCGGCCCCGGGATCGTTTCGATCACGTTGGCGGTGGCCACGAACAACACTCCGGAGAGGTCGAGATCGACGTCGAGGTAGTGGTCGCGGAAGGTGTGGTTCTGCGCCGGGTCGAGCACCTCGAGAAGCGCCGACGAGGGATCGCCCCGCCAGTCGGCGCCGACCTTGTCGACCTCATCGAGAAGCAGCACCGGGTTCATCGTTCCGGCATCTTTGAGCGCACGCACGATTCGTCCCGGCAGCGCGCCGACGTAGGTGCGCCGATGGCCCCTGATCTCCGCTTCGTCGCGGATGCCGCCGAGAGCCACCCGCGCGAACTTACGTCCGAGAGCGCGCGCGATGGATTCGCCCAGCGATGTCTTGCCGACCCCGGGAGGCCCGACGAGGGTGACGATCGCGCCCGCGCCTCGACCCGCGTCTTCCAATCCGCGTGCACGACGAAGCTTCCGGACCGCGAGGTGTTCGACGATGCGGTCCTTGATCTCGTCGAGACCGGTGTGGTCGGCGTCGAGGATTTCCCGGGCCGCACCGATATCCAGAGTGTCCTCGCTTCGAACACCCCACGGAAGCTCCGACATCCAGTCGAGATAGCTTCGAATCCACGACGCCTCTACCGACTGCTCGCCCATCCGTTCGAGCCGCGAGATCTCGCGCTCTACCTGGGCACGGACATCTTCGGGAAGGTCCTTCTCCGCGAACACCCGCCGGTATTCGGCGATGGCGTCCTCGACGCCGCCGTCCTCGCCGAGCTCCTTGCGGATGGCGGCGAGCTGCTGCCGCAAAATCATCTCGCGCTGGGCCTTGTTCATGGAGTCGTTCACTTCGCTGCGAATTCGATTCTTCACCTCGACCTCGGCGAGGATCTCCTTCGACCACTCGAGCACCTTCTCGAGACGAGCTTCTACGTCGAGGGTCTCCAGAACCTCGACCTTCTGCTCGTACGACAAATCGGGTGAGTACCCGGCGGTGTCGGCCATCTGGCCGGGATCGGTGATCGTCCGGAGATAGTCGGCGACCTCCGGCGCGCCGCGCAGCTCCACGATCGCCTCGATCGTCGACCGGTACTCCTCCGCCAGGGTGCGGACGTGCTCGCTCGCATCGGCCGAGTCCGGTGCCGCCGAGATCTCGACCCACGTGGCGTTGTCCCCCGACGGAACACCGGTGCCGAGGGTCACCCGGTAGAGGCCGCGGACGACGGCCGCGTGCGCACCGGACGGGAGCACCCCCGAATCCTCGATCTTCGCCACCGTGCCGATGCGGGCGAAGCGCCCATCGATCTTGGGGACCAATACGGCGATCCCGTCGGCCGCGTGGGCGGCGGCAACCGAGGCCTTCGCTTCGTCGGTCTCGAGGCCGACGGTCACGACCATGTGGGGAAGAACGACCCCGCGCTGGAGCGGCAGGAGGGGCGCGGTTTGGGTGCGGGTTTCGGCCACCTTTTCTCCCGTAATTGTGCGATTACAGCATTACATCGACTCGAACCTCTGACCCCGCCGCCCTATTCCCGGGGACGGGATGGTTCCCGGCGGGAGATGTCCGGCGCGCCGTGGCGGCGGCAGGCGGCGGTGAAGCCGGTGGGGGTCACCTGCACGTCAAGCTTCTTGCCGCACGAGGGACAGAACCGGGGCGGATCGAACGAGCCGGCGCACGTCCCGTCACACCCGGAGCCGCTCCGCCCGCACCCGGTGCAGAAGAGCATCGACGCTACAGCACCTTCGACAACGCGCCGATCGGCATCCGGAGGTCGTTGAGCATCGTGAGGTCCTCCTCGGGCGCACGCCCGAGCGTGGTGAGGTAGTTGCCGACGATGAGCGCGTTGATCCCGGACGTGAGCCCCATCGCCTGGAGTTCGCGCAGCGTTACTTCGCGGCCTCCGGCGTAGCGCAGGATGACCTCCGGCAGGGCGAGCCGGAACAGCGCGATCCACTTGATCGCGGCAAGCGGCTCGACGAGCGGGCGTCCGCCGAGCGGAGTCCCCGGCCTCGGGTTGAGGAAGTTGATCGGGACCTCGGCGGGCTCCACTTCTCGCAGCTGCTCGAGCAACTCGACTCTTTGATCGTCGCTCTCGCCCATGCCGATCAGCGCGCCGCAGCACAACTCCATGCCGACGTCCAAAACGATGCGGCACGTGTCGAACCGTTCCTCCCACGTGTGCGTCGTCACCACCCGAGAAAAGAACGAGCGCGCGGTCTCGAGGTTGTGGTTGTAACGGTGGACGCCTCCCTCTGCGAGGCGCTCGGCTTGGGGGCGGGTGAGGATACCGAGGGATGCGGCGACGTTGAGCCCCGTCTCGTCGCGCACGAGCTTCGTTGCCTCGACGACGCGATCGATCGTGCGCTCGTCGGGACCGCGCAACGCCATCACGATGCAGAACTCACTCGCGCCCAGCTTCTGCGTCTCACGCGCCGCGGCAAGCACCTCGTCGAGATCGAGATAACCGGTGGCGCGGACGGGGGAGCGCTCGAACTTCGACGACTGCGAGCAGAAGTGGCAGTCTTCGGGGCAGCCCCCGGTCTTGGCCGAGAGGATCCCTTCGATCTCTACGGTCGTTCCGCAGCGCTCGACCCGAACCTCGTGCGCAAGCGCGGCAAGGGCGGGAACGTCCTCGTCCGACAGCCGGGTGAAATCGGTCAACTCGGCGCGCGTCAGGTCGCGGCGCTCGTCGAGGAGCGCCCGGCGCGCCGAATCGAGCATCGTGCGGGGGTTCATCGCACCTCCAAGGGAGACTTCAGCGTTTTCTCGATCTTGTCGAGCAACTCGGGAATTGTGACCGATACATCGAGCCCCTCGACCTCTTCGAGCCATATGCGGTTGCGTTTGTGAAGATCGTCGCGGGCATCGAAGTGATTGAGAAACACGTGCAGCGGCGGGCGAAAGGCGGCGGCGGCCAGCAAGACATCGCTGATGGTCCCGAGACCGGGCCTGGCGACCAGCACTACCGCCTCGGCATTGAGCGCCTCGGCCAGCTCGACGGTCCCGCCGTCGTCGGCGAGCGGTGAACGCGGGCCGCCCGCGCCCTCGACCACTGCGATGCCCGCGTCCGGGAGTTTCATATCGGCAACGAGGTCGTCGAGTGCGATCGGTGGCCTCCCGAGCGCCTCGGCGGCCATCGGCGGAGCCATCGGAAGCTCGTACCACCGTTTGTGAGGAGTGACGCGGGAAGGGTCCTCGCCGGAGGCAACCGCAAGAACCTCCGCGTCCGTCGGTCCTTCCCCCGGCGCAAACGACTGCACCGGTTTGCGCGCGGAGCAGGACGTGCCGCGTTTTCGCAGCGCCCGGATGAGTTCCGCGCTCACCCATGTCTTCCCGACCTCGGTTCCCGTGCCGGCGACGACAACGACCCGCGCGCTCACGCCCGCACCCCCCGAACCTCCGCCAGCGCCCGGCGGAGACTCTCGACCTGTTCCTCTGTGTGCGCGGCAGAGAGTGTGATTCGCAAGCGTGCCGTATCCGGCGGCACCGACGGCGGCCGAATCGCGGGGACCAAGAAGCCGCGATCGAAAAGAGTTGCCGCCGCCGCCAGCGCGCTCTCCTCGCTCCCGAGCACCACCGGGATGATCGGCGACGGGTGGCCGGGCTCGAGCAGGTCGATGAGCGTCCGCAACCTCGCCCGCAATCGGGTGCCTTCTTCCGAACGGACGATGCGGAGCGCGGCGCCGGCCGCGGCCGCGTCGGCGGGAGAGCCCGCGGTTGTGAAGATGAACGGGCGGGCCCGGTTCGTGAGGAGGTCGATCAGCGGAGCCGGTCCTGCGACGAAGCCCCCGGCGGCGCCCAAGAACTTCGACAACGTCCCGACCCGGAGGGAGTCGATGCCTGCGACGTCGCCCTCGGGCCCGAGCACGGCGTGTGCTTCGTCGATCACCAACAGTGCCCGGTGGCGTCGGCAGGCTTCGGTGAGAGCATCGAGCGGCGCGATGTCGCCGTCCATCGAGAACACGGAATCGGTGACGACGATCGCGCGACCGTCGTGGTCGGCGAGGAGGTTTTCGACCGCGTCCGCATCTCGGTGGGGAAACACGACGATGCGCGCCCGGCTCAGCCGGCAGGCGTCGATTATCGAGGCGTGGTTGAGCTCATCCGATACGACGAGGACGTCCGGCGCGCCGAGCGCAGACAGCACGCCCAGGTTGGCGGCAAAGCCACTCGGGAACAACAACGCCCGTTCGGTGCCCTTCCATGACGCGAGCTCGTTCTCGAGCCGGCTGTGGATCGGCCGGCTTCCGGCGATGAGCCGAGCGGACCCTGCTCCGGCTCCCCAAGATTCGGCCGCGGCGCGTGCCGCGGCGACGACGGCGGGATGGTGCGACAGTCCGAGGTAATCGTTCGAAGCGAACGACACGACTCGTCGTCCGTCGATCGTCCCGACGGGCCCGCGCCCATCGAAATCCCGCACCCGGCGCCACAACCCGGCCGATTGGATCGCCGCCCGTTCTGCTTGCGCCCACTCCTGCCAGGTCAACTTGTCTCTCCGAGTGCCTCGTCCAGCGCGTCCACGATGCGTTCGATCTCATCTTCGGCGATCGTGAGCGGCGGCATCACGACGACTACGTCGCCGAGTGACCGGATCAAAACGCCCCGGCGAACGCATGCGGCCGCGACCCGGCGCCCTCGCTTGAGGCCGGGGTGAAGCTCGATCCCGCACATCAGACCCGCGAGCCGAACCTCTTTGACAAGCGGATGCTTTGTGATGCGGCCGTCGAGGAGCGCCCCCAATTGCGCCGACCGCGCGGCGACGTTGGCGAGCACGTTCCATTCCTCGATGAGCCGAAGGTGCCTCACTCCGACTGCGGCCGCCAGCGCATTTCCGCCGTAAGAGTGGCCGTGATAGAAGGTGCGCGGTCCGAGGTCGTCGCCGAGGAACGCGTCGTAGACCCCGCGCGCCGCGACGGTCGCCGACATCGGTAGGTATCCGCCGGTGATGCCCTTGCCGAGGCACAGGAGATCGGGAGACAGACCACATTTCTCCGACGCGAACAGCGTTCCGGTGCGGCCGAATCCGGTGGCGACTTCGTCGCATACGAGGAGCACCCCGGTGTCGTTGCACGCGTCCTGAAGGAATCCGAATGTCTCCGGGGCCGCAATTTTCATCCCGGCCGCGCCCTGAACGAGCGGTTCCACGACGACCGCCGCGAGCTCGTCCGCCTGCCGTCTCACGATGTCGGCGGCGACCCGAATTGCGTCGGGATCGTCGAAGCCGGGCGCCCGCACGACGGGAAAACGAAGGGGATCGAAGATCTCGGTCCCGAAGCCCCCGCCGCCGAGCGACAACGAGCCGACCGTGTCCCCGTGATACGCACCGCCGAACGCAACGTACGAGGTCCGTCCCCGCTCGCCGGTGTTCGTCCAGTACTGGAACGCGATCTTGAGCGCCTGTTCGACCGCGGACGCGCCGTCGGACGCGAACAAGATGTGAGGGCGATCGACCGGCACAACCGCCGCGAGCGCCTCGGCAAACTCGATCACAGCCGAGTTTCCGTTTCCGAGGAGGGTCGAGTGCGCCACCCGCTCAAGCTGTCGGGAGAGTGCCTCGTCGAGCTCGGGGATCCGGTGCCCGAGCGTCGTTACCCACAGAGACGAAATCGCGTCGAGGTACCGGTTGCCGTCGACGTCTATCAGCTCGCGCCCCTCGGCGCGGTCGACGATCACCGGCGCGTTGTCGGCGTAGGCGCTCATCTGCGTGAACCCGTGCCACACCACGGCCTCGTCGCGCGCCACCCATCGTCGAGCATCCATCGACGGCGACCCTAGACGCGGCGCGGGTGCAGGACAAGCGCGTCCCCCGCGGTCGTTTGCGCGAGACACGGGCGGTATCCTGCGAGGCACCGCATGGCGCTGGCGGCGTGGCCGAGTGGTTTAGGCAAGGGCCTGCAAAGCCCTGCACAGCGGTTCGATTCCGCTCGCCGCCTCGGATGACAAGTGAGGGCTTGCGGCGGGTCCGGTAGGATACGGCTCCCGGGGGCGTTAGCTCAGTTGGTAGAGCGCATGCTCGACAAGCATGAGGTCAGTGGTTCGAGCCCACTACGCCCCACCAGAAGCCACGAGAAGCCCTACTGACAGGGCACTCTGAAGTTGCCCCGATTTGACGGACCAGAGCCTCCACTAAACCCGGTGCCGTTCACCATCAAAGTGGGGCCAATCCGAGTTGACAAACGCAACCGATGGCGGACGAAGCTATACCGATCGATACGACCGGCATGATGCTCGTACAAACGGCCGTAACAGGTCTTCGGATGTCCGTTCAGTTGGTTCTGCGCGTGCTGGACTTCCTGCGGAAGGTTCGATCGATGTAAATGCCGATCGCTATCCCGAGTACTACACCGACCACCAGAGCGGAAACACTAAGGGTGAAAACGGGGCACGAAGGGCCGCGTGTGACAAGGTCGTCGCAAGGGATTTGCTTGATTAACTGATAGAGGAACGAGAACACAGCCCCCCCCACGCCTCCGAGAACGCCAACCACAACCATCCGCCAGGCGCGCGCATGCGCAGTCATGCTCTCTTGGATGTTCCCACTCGTTCGTCGGTTCCCGGATGGGCCTGCTGCGATTCCCAAAGTATCGTCGTCTGCATGGCTGCTAATAAACTTCCCAGCCAACCACCCGTCCACGCTGAGCGTCCATATTGCCCTCAACTAGAGAACCGTATCGTCTTCAACGACGCCGCGGGCGCGCGAGAGGCGACGTTGAAGTAGCGTTCCACCCGCGCCAGTTGATACGCACCATTCAAAAGCGTCGTCGATCTGGGCGCACCACATCAGTATCGAAATTTGGCGACTTGAATCCGATCGCCCCCATCACTTTCCCAAGCCGAGCAGCAAAACGTGTCCGGCGGAGCAGGAAGCCGCTTTTCACGTCGGTACGCCCCTCGACCGGCGCCTCTCCTTCCAGCTCCATACCGAGTTTGGCGAAGAACCCTTTGGCAGTCTCGAGGTCGTCGACAACGATCAGAACGTTGTCCATCCGCTGAATCGTCATGTCTTCGACCATAGCTGCCATGCGCGGGATGACGTACTGAAGGTAGCTACTTATCGAAAAGGAGCAAAAGGTCCGCGTACTATTGCTATAGCTAGTTGGTTGGTCCATAGTTACGTTGTCGGTAACAGAGACGTCGTCTGGCCGCCGCTGGTCTTTGAGTTCGGTTCATGCAATCCAGTAACTGAGGGGGGACATCCTGAAGACCTTCGTGGTTTCGTTCGCCCTGACCTTGATGGTCGGGGGTTCGGTGGCACAGGCGCACCTCACGTCATACCCAAATTCCGTCGATAGCAGCACGAGTCCCGCGCAGATTCGCTACTCAACGAATTCCAAGTACACCGGGGCTGTGAACAACGCGATAGATAGGTGGAACGCCGAGAGTCGAGTAGAGATCAAGCCCGACGCGTGGAACACGGTCAAAGATCTTGAGATCGGTGATCAGTACAGCAGCGATACGTGGCATGGCAAGTTCGTATGGAATCCAGGCGCTGACAACATCACGTTCAACACGCGGATACTCGATGGGTCGACGTGGGAATACGAGCACCGGGCCAAGACCGCGTTGCACGAATTCGGGCACTCACTCGACTTCGCTCACAATGAGCTTGCGTGGCCGACGTCGATCATGCGTCAAGGTAAGCGGTTCCAGGATTATCTGGGTTCCCACGACAAGGCGGATGACGACGCGAGGTGGACACAATGACGTATGCAATGACATCCATGCGACGAAAGAGTCTCAGCGGCCTTGCGGGCATGGCTGCGGGTGTTTATGCAGCCTTGTCGCTGACCAGCGCCTTCGGTACCGGCGCATCAGTTGAGCAGCCTAGCCGCGCGAAAACCGGTATCGAGATGGATACTTGGTACGATGTTTCAAATCCCAAACTCATCGCCGGGGAGGCATTGTTCGTTGTTACCGGTACCGTCGAGGAACCAGTTCGCATAGATGGGGATCGAACCGTCTTTCGGGTGAGCGTTGAGGAGTCCCTGAAGGGAACGACACCCGAATCGGTGCTCGTGTCTCAGCTCGGCTTCGTAGACGGTGACGGGAACCGGTACGAGCTGGAGGGTTTCCCGCTCATGGAGCTCGGACACAGCTACATCATGGCCCTGGCCGCTCCCACCACGGAAGAAGCGCAGGATGCGCTGACGCTACTCAGCGGGAGCGCAAACGGCAACAAGGTCGAGGTCACCGGCATGGACGATCCGCGGGTAGCCTGGTTCAAGTCGATGATCAAGAAAGCTGAGAACCCGCATCCTGCCAACGAATCAACCTACGCGGTCGACTCCGCAAACGCGGATAGATGGTTAGGCGATCACCCGTCTTACAGCAGCCCTGGCTTGGCGAAGCGAGGGAGCTAGCTTGACGTTAGTCAAAGCAGTGGTCTTGCTCGTGGCCGTATTGCTTTCTGCCTGCGGCCCGAGCAGTGCCGATCCTGCACTCGAGGTCACCGGGTTCGAACGCCAACCCTGCGGAGCGACAACCCACGAGGGCTCCGAAGAATGCTACTTACTCGAAGTGGAAGTTGTTGGATCGGAAGTTCGCGACGAGCCTGGCTCCTGTGAACTCATCGCTTTCGGCAAAGATGGTTCCGAGTTGGAGAAAGGACCATCGGTTGGTCCGATTGAGCTCAGTCCGGGAGAAACATTCCGCGAGGTTGTGGTCGTTCCGAAGCTGAGTTCACAAGAACTCGACTTCTGGGAGCCGCATTGCCTTCCCACAGGAGAGGGCTAAAGCGAAATTGAAGTTGAAGGATCTACAGAGGCGCCCGTTCTTCAGGTCTTCGTCGACCTCAAGCTGCTGTCTGACCACCGTGACCAGCTAATTCGCGCCCGGACCCGGCTGATCAACCGGACCCACACGGACCTCGTGATCTCCCACCCCGGCTACGAGAGAAAGATTCCCAAGCTCAACTCGAAAAAGAACCAGGCGGCCCTGCGACGCTCTGAGGACCTGCCCCGGTTCCGTAGACACAGAAACGTTGACCGTCGATCAGTCGACCATAGCGTTCCCTTGTTCGTGTCATCTCCCTTC
>Ga0247719_1000381_pt1 | contig 27861 bp, 27 predicted proteins | sample 41E_DmetaG_FD_189046 | JGI IMG/M metagenome (GOLD analysis project Ga0247719, IMG submission 189046) | Soil microbial communities from hillslope of Landscape Evolution Observatory, University of Arizona, Oracle, AZ, United States - 4-1-E_D | ecosystem: Engineered > Artificial ecosystem >...
GCTCTCTATTATCGAACTTATGTTCGATCAGGTGACGCGGGCACGGGAGCTCCTGAAGAAGGCGGTGGCGGACCTCGACCCCGAGGTGCTCGACGCGTCGGCGGCCAAGGGGCTGGTGACCGAGTTCGCCGAGATCGAGCGGGTGGCGGCGGCGGGCAAGGCGCTGGCGGCGCGCCGGGTGGCGTCCTCGGGGGCGTGGCGAAAAGACGGCGACCGCTCCCCCGCCCACTGGATGGCGCGCACCACCAAGACCCCGGTGGGGGCTGCGGCCGGGGTGCTCGAGGCCGCCGCCCGGCTTAAGGAGCTCCCCGGGACCGAACGGGCGCTTAGGGCGGGGAAGCTCACCGAGATCCAGGCCAAGGAGGTGGCGACCGCGGCGGCCGCGGACCCCTCCGCCGAGGACGAGCTCCTCCGGGCGGCGGAGACCGAGAGCGTCGCCGGCCTCAGGGACCGCTGCGCCCGGGTGCGGGCGGCGGCACTTCCCGATGAGTTAGCCCGCCACGACGCCATCCGAAAGAGAAGGCGGCTTCGGCACTGGAGCGATCCCGACGGCGCCTTCCGCCTCGACGCGCTCCTCACCCCCGACGCCGGCGCAGTGGTGATGGCCGCGCTCGGGCCCCACCGGGACGAGATCGCCGCCGAGGCGAGAAAGCAGGGGCGGCGGGACCCAGACGAGGCCTACCTCGCCGACGCGCTGGTGGCGGTGGCCGAGCACGCCCGCGACTGCCCCGAGGACCCGGTGTGCACCGGTCCCAAGGCGATGGTCCACGTGAGGGTCGATCACTCCGCGTTCACAAGGGGCGCGTGCGCCCCGGGGGAGACGTGTGAGATCCCGGGCGTGGGTCCGGTTCCGGCCGCGACCGCGGCCGCGCTGGCGGGAGATTCGATCATCGCGTCGCTCATCACCAACGGGACCGACGTGAGCGCGGTCGACCACCGCCGGCGGGAGATACCGGCGCGCCTCAGGAGCGCGGTGATCGAGCGCGACCGGTGCTGCGTGGTGCCGGGGTGCGACGTGGAAAACCACCTCGAGATAGACCACATGGTGCCGGTTCACGAGACGTGCAAGACCCGCCTCGACAACCTCGCCCGACTGTGCAGGTGGCATCACTACTTAAAGACTTACCGCGGCTACCGGTTGACGGGTCCGCCGGGCCGGTGGAGGTGGGAGCCGCCGTGAAACGCTCAACACATCAGGTAGCGAAGCGAAGGGCATAGTTACGTAGAAAGACGAACAAGTAGGAGGCGGCGCGTGAAGAGCCACACCGTCTACAAGACGTTCAACACCCGCGCGCGGCGCGAGTTCGTCCGCATTACCGAAGACGTGCAGGCGGCGGTCGACGAGAGCGGGGTCGAAGAGGGCATCGCACTCGTGTCCGCCATGCACATAACGGCCGGAGTATGGATCAACGACGATGAGCCGGGGCTCCAGGAGGACGTTCTCGAGTGGCTCGACAAGCTGACCCCGCCATCGTGGAAAGGGTCGGCGACGCAACTGAGCGACGCCCTCATGCCAAATCCCGGCGACTACCGCCACCACCGCGGTGGTGAGGACAACGGTGACGCCCACCTCAAGAACCTGCTCGTCCACCATCAGGTCGTCGTGCCGGTCACGAACGGTCGGCTCGATCTCGGGCCGTGGCAGGCGATCTTCTACTGCGAGTTCGACGGTCGCCGCAACAAGAGACTCGTCATCAAGGTGCTGGGCGAGTAGGCCTCGCCCCGGCGTTTGCCCGAGACGCTCGGGTGCGGGAGACTCGTGCGGCGGGACGGATGAGGAGGTGGTTTGTGCAGACCGACATCACGCCCGAGTCTTTCGAAAACCGAACGTTCACGACCAAGCTGCGCGGCTACGACCCAGATGAGGTGAACGAATTCGTCGCGGAGGTTGCGGCGATGCTGCGCGATCACAAGAAGCACGCAGATCGCGCCTACCAGGCCGTCGGTGAAGAGATGGGCGAGATGCTGCAGCAAGCGCGCGACCGGGCCGACTCGATGATCGCCGCGGCCGAGTCGAAAGCCGCAGACGCGATCGCAAAGGCGAATGCCGCAGCCGAAGAGACGCGGCGCGCCGCGGAACAGGCCGCCGCCGCAACACGATCCGGTGCGGAAGAGGACGCGGCCCGCCTCCGAGCCGACGCCGAAAGTGCGGCAGCCGAGGCGCGCCGGACGGCGGAAGAGGACGCAACGCGACTCCGCACGGATGCAGCGAACGCGGCCGAAGAAACTCGCAGCAATGCGCAACGCGACGCCGAAGATCGAACCGCGCGCGCCGACGAACGGGTCCGCCTGCTGGAGTCAAAGGAAAACGAGGCGCGCGATCGAATTCGGGCGCTGCAGGGCGAATTGCAACGGATCTCCGAGCTGCTCGGGCGGCTCGAACCGGACGACGTCACTGAAGGTTCGCCCGCGGAGGGAGCCGCCGAGGAGACCGGAATACTCCTCGAGACCACGCCCGAGGAGACCGCCGGCCGGGCGCCCTGACGCCTGGGAGGTGTTCCGATGGAGGACATGCTCTCGCCGGAGGAGATCGAGAACACGTCGTTTCCGGACGGCGAATCAGGTTACGACCGCCTGCACGTCGACGCCTTTCTTCGCACGATGGCGGCCGAAGTTCGTCGCTTGCAACAGGACCTCGAGCTTGCGCGCGAACGAGGTGAAGCCCCCTACCGCGCCGCCGGCAAGGAGATAGGGACCCTCATCCAGCGGGCGAAGGAGCGCGCTCACGAATTGGTGAACGACGCAGAAGACAGCGCCGCACGCATCGTCGCAAGCGCGCGTAAAGAAGCGGAAGAACGAACGGCACATGCCGCGGCAACGGAAGAGGAGGCGCGGCGCGCCCACGACCGAGTGATCGCGGCCGCCCGCGCCGAGGCGCAGCACATGATCGACCGGGCGCGGGAGATCAAGTCTCGGGTCGAGGCCGAAAGCAGCGTCGTCGTGCAAGAGGCGGAGAGAGAGTCGCGGCGACTCAAGCAGGAAGCAACAAGTCGGGCGGACGCGGCGCGGGTCGCCGCGGAGCAACAGTACGCGGAGGTGTCGGCGCGTCTCGAGCGACGCATACGGGCACTGCGGCAGGCGGAGGCGGAGCTCGGCCTGCGGGTTGCGGCCCTCAAAGCGGAGCACGACGGTGCGGCTCCCGAATCCGCCTTGGACGACGGACTCGATTCCGACCCGGCCGAACCCGGGATCAAGTAGCGCGCGGCAACCCGGTCACCTTGATCCCGGCGCCGTGGGTCTTGTAGCGATGATTGATCCCGATGAGGAGCGCGGTGATCGGCTCGATGATGCGGGCGTTCTCTAGAGGGCCGGCATCGATCCACCTGAGGTTCGGGATCGCCTCGACCAGCTCCCTCACCCGCTCCCGGCCCTCTTTGCGCGTGCCGCACACGAGGACATCGCCCTCCATCTCGCGCTCCAGATCACCCAGCGCCGCAGCCGCGAGGGAATGAAAAGCCCCGACCACGACCGTCCCCTTCGGCAGTAACGCCTGCGCCTGCTGGGCGGCGGACCCCTGCCACACGCCGAGGATATGCGTCGGCTTTCCTCCCACCGAGGCCGCGACCGGCACGGTGCAGTCGACGACCACGGCGCCGGGCCGAACGTGCTCCGCCACCGACTTGTACATAGCCGCCTGTCCTGCGTACGGCACGGTCACGACCACAACGTCGCTCGCCGCCGCCGCACCTGCGTTCTCCATCCCGCCGACGTCCGCACCGCCGACCCGCTCGGCCACCTCACCGGCCGCGGCATCCGCGCGTTCCTGCTGCCGCGACCCGATGACGATCGAATACCCCGCCTTCGCCCACCTGAGAGCGAGGCCGAGTCCCTCGTCGCCGGTGCCGCCGAGGATCGAGACGCGCTCGATCATCAGACGCGCGCCCGTGCGTCGTACTCACCGAAAACATGTCGCAACGTGTCCGAAACCTCACCGAGGGTTGCGTACGCCGCGAGCGCGTCGCGCATCGGATAGAGGAGGTTGTCGGTCCCGCGGGCGGCATCATCGAGCATCTTGAGTGCAGCGTCGACCGCGGAGTTGTCTCGCTCCGAGCGAACCCGCTCTAGTTGAGCGACCTGACGCCTCACCAGGTCCGGATCGAGCTCCATGACCTCGACCGGATCGTCACTCTCGGTCCGGAACTTGTTGACCCCGACCACAACCCGCTCGCCCGACTCGATCTGCTTCGTTATCCGATAAGCGGATTCCTCGATCTCGTTCTTGACCCAGCCCGAATCAACTGCCTCCACTCCACCTCCAAGGTCGTCGATCTTCTGGATGTACGCGCGCGCCTTTTCCTCGATCTCATCGGTTAGGGCCTCGACGAACCACGAGCCGCCCAGCGGATCCGCGGTATCGGACAGGCCGGCCTCGTGCGCCATCACCTGCTGCGTGCGTAGTGCGATCCGAGCCGCCTTTTCACTCGGAAGGGAAAGCGCCTCGTCGAACGAGTTCGTGTGGAGGCTTTGGGTTCCCCCGAGCACCGCGCTGAGGGCCTCCAATGCCGTGCGCACGATGTTGTTTTCCGGTTGTTGCGCGGTCAACGTGGCTCCACCGGTTTGGGTATGGAAGCGCAACATCATGGACTTGGGGTTCTTTGCGTTGAAACGCTCCTTCATGATCGACGCCCACACCCGCCTGGCGGCGCGAAACTTCGCAGCCTCCTCGAAGAAGTTCATGTGGCAGGCGAAGAAAAACGACAATCGCGGAGCGAAGTCGTCGACGTCGAGACCCGCCTCGATGGCGGCTTCAACGTATGCAATGCCGTCGGCCAGCGTGAAGGCGACCTCTTGCACGGCAGTGCATCCTGCCTCGCGCATGTGGTAGCCGGAGATAGAGATCGTGTTCCACTTCGGTAGCTTGTCTTTGCAGTAGGCGAAAACATCCGTCACGATCCGCATCGACGGCTTGGGCGGATAGATGTAGGTGCCGCGGGCGGCGTACTCCTTGAGGATGTCGTTCTGCGTCGTCCCCGTCACCTCCTCGGGGGAGGCGCCTTGCTTCTCGGCCACAAGCTCGTAGAGAAGAAGCAGGATTGCGGCCGTGGCGTTGATCGTCATCGACGTCGAGACCTCTGCGAGCGGGATCTGATCGAACAGCAGCTCCATGTCCGCCAGGGAGTCGATCGCGACGCCGACGCGGCCGACTTCGGCGGCAGCTTTCGCGTGATCGGAGTCGTAGCCCATCTGCGTCGGCAGGTCGAAAGCGACCGACAACCCCGTCTGGCCGGCGTCGAGCAAGTAACGGAACCGCCGGTTCGTCTCCTCGGCGCTCCCGAAGCCCGCATACTGGCGCATCGTCCAGTTGCGGTGCCGGTACATCCCGGGATAGACGCCGCGGGTAAACGGATACTCTCCCGGCGCGCCGAGACGCTGCGGCAGGCCACCGGCGACCTCCTCCGGGCCGTACAGCGGCTTGATCTCGATGCCGGAATCGGTCCGGCGCTCGTTACTCATCCGTTGATGCTACCGGGGAGGTGCCGCCGTCATGCGTTGTCCGTGGGCGCGCGACGGGCGGAGGCAACCTTGGGCTGCAAAACAAATAAAAGGTGCGTCGCCCACAGGTAGGATCGCCCACGCATGGCGACCATCGAAGACACCTACCGCAAGAAAAAGCCGGCGGCCTTCGAGGCCGATCGCCATCCCTCGTCGCGCGAGGTCTGGTGGTGGTTTTTCATGCGGATCTCGGGCATCATCCTCGTCTTCCTCGTCCTGATCCACCTCTACATCATGCATCTCATCGACGGCGGCGTGGAGCGAGTCAATTTCGCATTTGTCGCCGAGCGGTGGGACAACATCGGGTGGAAGACGTTTGACTGGACGATGCTCGTGCTCGGGCTTCTCCACGGCACGAACGGGCTCAAAATCGTCCTCGACGATTACATTCGGCGGGACTCCGTGCGCACCGTCGTGAAGGCGGTGGTTTATACGTCGGCTGCCGTTCTCATGATCATGGGAACCGCCGTGATCGTGACGTTCGACGCCGGGGCCGCCGGCTGATGCCCAGGGTTCACGTCTACGATGCCGTCATCGTGGGGGCCGGTGGCGCCGGCCTGCGCGCCGCGCTCGAGTCGAGCAAGCGTTGCAAGACCGCGGTCGTGTCGAAGCTCTACCCGACGAGGTCGCACACCGGCGCAGCGCAGGGCGGGATGTGCGCGGCGCTTGCCAACGTCGAGGACGACTCGTGGGAATGGCATGCGTTCGACACAGTCAAGGGTGGGGACTTCCTCGTCGATCAGGACGCCGCCGACATCATGTGCAAGGAAGCGGTCGACTCGGTACTCGAGCTCGAGCGCATGGGCCTTCCCTTCAATAGAACTCCCGAGGGACGCATAGACCAACGCCGCTTCGGCGGGCACACCCGCAACCACGGTGAGGCGGCCGTCAAACGAGCCTGCTATGCGGCCGATCGCACCGGCCACATGATCCTTCAGACGTTGTTCCAGCAGTGCAACAAGCAAGGTGTCGAGTTCTACAACGAGTTCTTCGTGCTCGATCTGATCGTTGTCGACGGCATATGCGGTGGGATCATTGCGTATGAGATCGCAACGGGCGAACTGCATGTCTTTCGAGCCAAATCGGTGTTATTCGCCACCGGCGGCTTCGGCAAGATGTTCAAGATCACCTCTAACGCCCATACGCTGACCGGCGACGGCCCCGGGGTCGTCTATCGCAAAGGGCTTCCGCTCGAAGACATGGAGTTCTTTCAGTTTCATCCCACGGGGCTTTACCGGCTCGGAATCCTGTTGTCGGAAGCAGCGCGCGGCGAAGGCGGCATTCTGCGCAACTCCGACGGTGAGCGCTTCATGGAGCGGTACGCGCCGACGATCAAGGACCTCGCGCCGCGCGACATGGTGAGCCGCGCCGAGTTCTTCGAGATCAAAGAGGGCCGCGGCTGTGGACCGAACCAGGACTACATCCTGCTCGACCTCACCGACGTCGACCCGGAGGTCGTGGAGAAGAAGCTGCCCGACATCACCGAGTTCGCGCGCACCTATCTCGACGTGGATCCCCTCGAAGAAGGAGTGCCGATCACCCCGACCGCGCACTATGCGATGGGCGGCATCCCCACCAACGTGCAGGCGGAAGTGCTTCGCAACCATGCCGGCGATATCGTGCCCGGCTTCTACGCCGCCGGCGAGTGCGCATGCGTGTCGGTTCACGGCGCCAACCGGCTGGGGACCAACTCGCTCCTCGACATCGTCGTGTTCGGCCGCCGGGGGGGCCTTTACATGTCGGAGTACGCGGTCGATAACGAACTTCCGGACGTCCCGAACGACGTCCACCAGGCCACCGAACAGTGGCTCGGCGCGATCACCGGCGGCGACGGAACCGAGTCCACCGCGGCCATTCGCAGCGAGCTGCAGGAGGAGATGTGGGATAAGGCGTCGGTCGTGCGGACCGAAGAATCGCTGTCGGGCGCGTTGAACACCATCGACCGTTTGCGTGCCCGGTACGCCAACGCCCGGGTGAAGGATCCAAGCAAGGTTTTCAACACCGAGTTGATCGAACACGTCGAATTGGGCTACCTGCTCGACATGGCGGAGGCGCTTGTGATCTCGGCGCGCGCCCGAACGGAAAGTCGCGGCGGTCACTATCGAGAGGACCACCAGATGCGTGAGGACGATCACTGGATGAAACACACGTTCATCTACAAGACGCCCGAGGGCGAGACGAAGCTCGGCTACAAGGGCGTGACCCTGGGACGATACGAGCCCGTGGAAAGGAAGTACTGATCGTGCAGGTCGAGCTTCGGGTGCTGCGGTTCAACCCCGAGACCGACAAGGAGCCACACTTCGAGGACTACACGGTCGAGGCCGATCCGATGGACCGCTTACTCGACCTGCTCCATCAGGTGAAGTGGCATCACGACGGCTCGCTCGCCCTCCGTCGCTCTTGCGCTCACGGCATTTGTGGGTCCGATGCCATGGTGATCAACGGCGTCAACGCGCTCGCCTGCAAAGTCCTCGTCAAAGATCTCAAACAGCCGATCACGGTCGAGCCGATCCGCGGGCTTCCGCTCGTCAAGGACCTCGTCGTCGACATGGAGCCGTTCTTCGCGGGATACCGGGCGGTAAAGCCGTGGCTGATCACCGACGAGCGCGATCACGGCCCGGATCGAGAGCGTATACAAAGTCCGCAAGAGCGTGAGCGCTTCGACGACACGACCAAGTGCATCCTTTGCGCCGCGTGCACCACCTCCTGTCCGATCTTCTGGAGCGACCAGGAGTACGTGGGTCCGGCCGCGATCGTGAACGCCCACCGTTTCATATTCGACTCTCGCGACGCCGGTGCCGGGGAACGCCTAGAGATCTTGTCGAGTAAGAACGGCGCCTTCAAATGCCGCACCGCCTTCAACTGCACGACCGCATGCCCGCGCGGGATCAAGGTGACGAAAGCCATTCAGGAAGTCAAGCAAGCGGCCCTCTACCAGAATTTCTAGATCGGCCCGGCGCGGCCGAAATCCCGGCGTGACGTAGCCTCGTCCTATGAAGCACCGCGGTGTGCTCGTACTCATCTTGATCGCGATCGTCCTCGGATATCCGCTCGCGACCGGTTATCAAGTGTGGCGCTCATCGCACGTCGACGAGGTCCACACCGCCGACGCAATCGTGGTGCTCGGAGCCGCGCAGTACAACGGGGTGCCGTCGCCCGTGTTCAAGGCGCGCCTCGACCAAGCGGCGTACCTGTATCGGGAAGGTCTCGCCGCATCCGTCATCGTGACCGGGGGCAAACTGCCGGGCGACCGCTTCACCGAAGCCGGGGCGGGAGAGCAATATCTGATCGCGGAAGGCGTCCCCGAGGAAGCGATCGCGGGTGAAGACCAAGGGACCACGACGTGGGAGAGCCTGAGCCGGGTACGCACCCTCACCGAAGGGGAGGTCGACAGCGTCCTGTTCGTCTCCGACCCAATGCATTCGGAGCGGATCAAGCGCATGGCGTCCGATCTCGGCTTCGACCGGGCCTACACGTCGCCGGCTTCGTACGTGGGGCTCAACCGAAGCCGCGAGACGAAGGCCAAGGAGCTCGCCCGCGAGGTCGCGTCGATCCTCGCGTATCAGTTGTTCGAGCGCTGAAGTGGGTAGTCCTTTGTCGTGAGACTCGCCCTGCACAACCCACCGGAGGCGCGGAACCTGCAAAGAGAGATCCTGCACGTGTACGAAAGCGCATGGGCACCCACGCGGTTCTCGCCGACCCAGGACCAGCTGAGCGACTTCGACGCGATCTTCGGTCGCCATCTGACGCAGGAAGGGTTCCGGCTCGTGGGCGCGCATGATGATGCGGGTGGGCTGGCCGGGTTCGCGTATGGATACAAAAGCGTCCCCGGCGGGTGGTGGCGAGACATGGTGACGAGCACATTGCACGCCGACCTCGTAGAACGTTGGTTCTCCGACGGCTTCGAATTCGTCGAGCTCGCGGTGGTTCCACGCGTGCAGGGGGCGGGAGTGGGAACCGCACTCCACGACAGGCTTCTAGAAGATGTCCCGCAACGCACCGCGGTGCTCTCGACTCAGTCGGAGAATTCGGTTGCCCTCGGCCTCTACCACCGTCGGGGATGGATAGTGCTCGATCCCTCGTTTATGTTTCCGAATCGGAGCTACGCATACACGATCATGGGGCTCGATTTGGAACACGCAAGACGGCAATCGGCGTCGGCCGGCGCCGGGCGCCATGAAACAGCATGATCCGCCACGGCCTCATCCGCATAAGACGATTCGAACCGCACCTGCGACGCCGAACTCAACCGGCGTCGAGAAGCCTGCCAGCTCTCCGTCCACGTTGAAGTCGAGTTGCGGGTCCGCCTCGATTCTGACCCGTTCCGCACGCACCACATGGACCGCGTCCAAATCTCCATGCGCGGCTCGAACGACACCCAGCGCAACCCGTGCGGCCCCGAGAGCTCCCGGCGCGCCGAGCGCGCAAACGTCCAGCAGGCCATCGGAGGGATCCGCTTCCGGCCACACCTCGATCCCGCCACCCGCGGAGCGACCGTTCCCTACTCCCACCGCAACACAATCCGGTACTTCGCGGCCGTCGACGCGAACGGTTGCCCGCTGCAGGTCGGCCGCCGCCTTGAGCCCCCCGACCCAGAAAGCGAGCGGCCCCAATCGCCGCTTGTGGTCTTCGCCGATTGCCTCGTCCACGTCGACGGGAAACCCGCCGAGGCATCCGTTGACGAACAGCCGCTCGCCGTCGGCGCCCGATATCCGGCCGACGTCGATCGAGCGAAGCATGTGCGGATCCAACGCCGCGGCACACGCGAGCGCATCGTTCGGCAACCCGAGCGTGCCGGCGAGATCGTTTCCGGTACCGGTCGGCAGCAGCGCGAACAAAAGGCCGTCCAGTCGATCGTCGACCGCATTGACGACGTCGCCGATGGTGCCGTCGCCCCCGGCGACCGCGACGAGGTCGACGTCCGTTGCCGCCTCCGCCACCTCGATCGGCACCTGCTCACGAGACGAGGTTTCCAGTGTCTCGACAGTCCCGAGCCGGCGGAGGGCCGCTTCTATCGCGCGGGGATCGCTGTTCCCGGATGACCCGGATGCGGGATTCCAGACGAAAAGGATCCTCACGCCGAGCGCGTGCGGTCGAAGTGGCCGACGATGTGCGGGGCGGCATCGATCGTCGAGGGATGAAGCGGGGGTTCGGCAAGGGTCGAGATAAAGGGGACGATCGAGTCCTGCACGTGGAGGCTGCCGTGGTCGCCTCCCCCGCGATGATCTCCTCCCGCCAGATCGGTGAATTCCCACCCCAGTTTTGCCGTCACGATCACATCACCGCATCTGTCGAGATGTAGCGCCGACGAAGCCCTCCATAAGGCGAGCGGGTACTCGGGCGTCCGCAGCCTCCGGTCCTCGACCACACCCGAGACGGCCGCGAGATCGCCGTCGATGCTCCACCGCCCGCCCCGCTCGTCTTCGATTCCCCCATTACGAGACGGATGAAAAGAAACCTCCGACCGCTCGTTCGCCACAAAGAAATCGGCGTCCGCCCGCCAGATCACCTGATCCACTCCCGGATGAGCCCGCAGAGTCTCGATCACCGGGGCGGCGAGCTTCTCGTGCTTCGCCTCGTTCAGGTAGACGAAACCCACGCGCCCGTTGCCGGCCACCGCCACCTCTTTATCGCCGAACGGCTCTTTTCCACGACTCGGTTTCACGCTCGAAAAATCGTCGAGGACTTCCTCGAGCCGCATGATGTGGTCGGAATCGTCCGATACCGGCGACTGAGAGTGATCCGACGTGACGACAAAACCGACCCGGTCCGCCGTCTCCTCCCACGAGCCAAACGTTTCGAGCACGTGCCTCAAATGACGGTCGGCCTCCGCGAGGCTCTCCACCTGGTCGTCCGGGCCGACCCGGTGCGAGTGGTGGTCGTTCTCGTGAAGGTAGAACAGAATCATGTCGGCGGCGTCCCGCTCCAGCAGCTCGCGCGTCACGCACGAAGCCCACGCGTCCGTCGCCCGTATGCGCTTTTCGAGGCCGCGGGTCGAGATCAGCTTCGAGCATGCGCCCGCCTCACCGTTCACTATGTCGGCAAAGTAATGCTCGACGGGACCGACCATCGACTTCGGCAGGCGCCTGCGGAACAGCAGGCGTTCGAGAAGGTTGGGACGAAGCTCCAGGCGGTGCGGCCCGCGGAAGACCATGAAGTTGATCGACGCAGTCCGTAGCCCCCGGCGGTCGAGGTCCTCATGAATGGTCGAAACCTCGGGGCTCAGATGCCTCTCGTTCAAATTTACAAGCACATCCTCGACGATCTGCCCGACCCCTTCGATCACCGCGGCCCGGGGGCTCTGCCCGTAGTTGACGAAGCGGTGCGCATCCCGGTCGTACCAGCACATACCGGGGATGCGGTGGCGGTGGGGCTTCTCGCCGGTGACGAGGGAGGCGGACGCGCACGGCGTGATGGTCGGGAAGATCGCGACCGAGTCCCTTACGTAGGCGCCGCGCTCCTTCAAGAACGCGAGCCCCGGGGCCGCGCCCGACCCGACCACTCTCTCGAACGCGTCGGTGCTCATGCCGTCGACGATGACGTAGACGACCTTCTGTGGTTGCGTCATGTCCCGACTCTCCCCGCGGGGACGACGACGCTAACCCCGGGCAAATCGGGCGAATGGAGCGAACGCGGCGGTTACGCGGCGCTGTCGATGATGGGATCCGTTGTCGGAGCCTCGGACCCTCCCTCCGGCTCTACCGTCACGGCAGCCCGCGAGTAGCCCTGCAACGGACGTTCCAGATCGACGATGGCGCGCCCGTCCTCGGTCTCGAACGTGCCCGCACTTTCGACGGCGCAGGGGCCCGCATCTTCCGCATCGCAGGCACCTCGCATCAACCACAGCTGATAGACACGGTCCTCCCGAAGGTCCGACAGACCCGACGCTACGAACAGGGCACCATCATCGTCGGGAACGACCGCCGCTTTCACACCGGGCCCGTGCAGCCTCAACCCGTCCGCGGACAACAGCCATTCCGTGACCTCACGTTCCCGCGTGAGGTCACCGCGCGTGTCCACGAGCGACACCCCGAGGACCGCGACGATCAACACCATGGCGGCCGATGCAAAGATCGACGCTAAGTTCCAGCTCCAGCCGCGACGTGTCGTGGCAGGCTCGACGGCCGGCCGTTCGCTACGCACCTGTGCCATGACTCGATCTGCGAAGCCGTCGGGAAGCTCCTGCTCGTCGACCGCCAGAGCGAGACGCGACGCGACCGAAGAGTACCCATCCGCCTCGGCCATACAGTCCTCGCACTGCAGAAGATGCGAGCGAACCGAATTGATTTCCTCCGGCGGAACGGCGTCAAGCACGTAGGCGGCAATCAGCGCCTTCATACCCTCGTGCTCACGTGCGTCCATCACGATCCTCTCCTGCTCTCCATTATCTCTCGAAGCTTCATCAAGCCGTCTCTGAGTCGAGTCTTCGCCGTTCCTTCGGGGATGTCCAGCTCCGCTGCAACCTCCCTGTACGTCCTGCCGCCGAAGTAGGCGAGAACGATCGCTTCTCGCTGCAGTTCGGACACCTGCCCGAGTGCAATTCGAACGTCCTCCCGGTCTTCGACCTCTACCTGTGATTCGTTTGTCGATAGCGTGGCGGATGTCGCTTCGGCCTCTCTGATCAAGGAATCCTTCGCCCGCCGCAGAGCCTCCTCACGACGAACCAGGTCGATTGCCTTATTGCGAGCAACTCCCGCGAGGAACGCCTGCAGCCCGCCGCGCTCCGGGTCGTAGGCGCCCGGACGCCGCCACAGGGCGAGAAAAGTGTCCTGCGCCACCTCTTCGGCCAGCGACGGCTCCGCCACAACTCGGCGGGCGATCCCGAAGACGAGTTTTCCGTAGGTGGAGATTGCGTCGTTCAGAGCGCTCTCATCACGCGCCATGAGACGATCCGCAAGCGCGACGTCGGCCGAACGGTCCATGGGCGACCCATGGTAGCGCGCCGTAGTCACCGCGTACTCGTTCGTATGCACCCCTCGCTTGCCCCTCTCGATTTCGTCCCGCGTCAAGTCTGGTTCGTGGCGAGAACCAGGAGCGGATTGGCCGCCGGACGAGCAAGCGGGAGTACGCTCGTGTTGCAATGGCCGGCTCTCCCCAGCCTCTTAAGCCTTCTTTTGCGGGGGCCCTGTGACCGGGATGGGAGGTACGGCGCGCGCGACTCCCGACGCGCCGGCGATCGTCGACCCCGCGGGAGTTCGCTCCCATGTCGAGCTCGACGACCGTGCACGCGCGGTCGCCGGATTCCTCGCGGCGGTCGGGTTGAAGGCGGGCGATCGGGTTGCGATTCTGAGCGGCAACCGGGCGGAGCTGATCGAGGTCGTGGCAGGTTCGCTGCGCAGCAGCATCATTCCGGTCCCGATCAACCCCCTTCTCTCTCCACCCGAGGTCGCCTACATCGTGGAGGACTCCGGTGCCGGGGTTCTCTTCGCAGATCGTCCGGTGGAACCCCTTCCGGGCGTAGAGCGGGTCGTGATCTTCGGCGACGCCTACGAACGCTGCCTTCACGAGGCCACGCCGAGCGTCCTCGCAGACTTCGTTCTCGGGCGGCCGATGCACTACACGTCGGGTACTACGGGAAGGCCCAAGGGGGTGTGGGTGGCGCCTCTTTCCGAAGGGCGCGCGGCGCAGATCTCGGAAAGGTTCCGAGCTCTGTGGGCGCTGGCCGCCGACGACATACATCTCGTGTGCTCGCCGCTCGCCCATTCGGCGCCCCTCAGGTTCGCGCTCCGTACGCTCGAGGCGGGGGGAGCCGTGGCGCTGCTCGGCCGCTTCGATGCACGGGCAGCCCTCGCCGCGATCGAGCTCTACGGCATCACCACGACGTTCATGGTGCCGACTCACCTCGAACGCATCGTTGCGCTCGGTCACGTGGGGCCGTCGCGTCACGATCTCTCGAGCCTCAGGCTTCTTGCACACGCAGGTGCGCCGATTCGTCGTGCGACCAAGGAACAGGTGATAGCGGGCTTTCCGGCGGATTCGGTGTGGGAGTTCTACGGGTCGACGGAGGGTCACGGCACCCGCATCTCGTCGAGCGAGTGGATGCGCAAGCCGGGGAGCGTGGGCACCGCGGGTCGCGCAGGGCGCATCATCATCACCGATGGATCCGGGCGCGCCGTGGCCCCGATCGAGACGGGTGACGTGTGGATCGACGACCCCGATGCGGAGCGGTTCGAGTACTGGAAGGACCCGGCGAAGACCCGCGCCGCATGGCGCGGGGGCGCCTTCAATGTAGGAGACCTGGGCTACCTGGATGCCGACGGTTACCTGTTCCTCGCCGGGCGCAAGCACGACACGATCATCACGGGCGGGGTCAACGTCTATCCGCAGGAGGTAGAACGGGTCCTCGCCGGGCACCCCGCGGTGGCAGAGGTCGTCGCCTACGGCGCGCCCGACGATGAATGGGGCCAACGGGTTCATGCTGCCGTCGTTCCGGCCGGCGACGACCTTGATCCCGACGCCCTGGCGAAGTGGGCGAAGGCGCGCCTCGCGGGATTCAAATGTCCCCACCGGATCGTGGTCGTCTCCGCCCTGGCACGCACGCCCTCCGGCAAGCTGATCCGGCGCGAACCGGATTCGGCGCGTCACACGTCAGAGGAAGCGACATGACGAACCCGGAGGCGCCTGCAGATCGCGAGTTGATGGCTGCGCTCGGCGACGGCGATCGGGACGCGCTCCGAACCCTCTACGACCGCCACTCGCCGTGGCTCCTCGCGCGTCTCGCCCGCCGCTGCAACGATCGAGGCATGGTCGATGAGGTGCTCCAGGAAACCTTCGTCCAGGCATGGCGGAAGGCGTCAAGCTACGACGGACGCGGGGAAGTGGCGGCATGGCTGTGGGGCATCGGCATCCGTCGTTTGATCGATCACGTGAGGCGGACGCGCCCCGTCCAGCTGAGGGCAACCATCGATAGGGGCGAGGAGGGCTCCGTCGAGGAGCAGGTTCTGGCCGGCGTCGAGTTCGGTGATCTCGGAGGCGCGCTGGCGCGTCTCTCGCCCGAGTTGCGGGCGGTGGTTCAGGCGACGGTGCTAGACGGGCTAACTACACGTGAAGCAAGTGAACTGCTCGGCATTCCCACCGGGACCGTCAAGACGAGGATGATGCGTGCGCGCATGCGTCTGAGGGAGGAACTCGCATGAGCTGGCATGCGGCCGACGCCGCTCTGGACACCTACAGCCGCGGCGACTGCGGTGGCGCCCAGGCAGTTTCGATCGAGGCGCACCTAATGAACTGCCACGAATGCAGATGCCGCGTCGCCCGACTTGCCGACCGTCCCCATCTCGATGAAGTGTGGCGCAAGATAGCGGGCGAGCTCGATGCACCGGTGCCCGGACTCGTCGAACGCGGACTGCTGCGCGTGGGCGTCTCCGACCATGTGGCGCGGTTGTTGGCGGCGACTCCGTCGCTGCGGCTGTCGTGGTTCCTCGCGGTGGGCGTTGCGCTCGCGTTCGCCGTCGCCGCCGCCCATGCAGACCCGCGCGGCATCCTGCTCTTCCTCGTCGGCGCACCGATGATCCCGCTCGCGGGGGTCGCCGCCGCTTACGGGCCGCGTGTCGACCCCACCTTCGAAATCGGCCTCGCCGCGCCGATGCGTTCGTTCCGACTTCTCTTGATCCGGAGCGCGGCCGTGCTCGTCTCGTCGGCCACGTTCGCCGCGATAGCCGCGTTCTTCCTCCCCGACCTAAACGTTGCGGTGGTGGCGTGGCTCCTTCCCTCTCTTGCCTTGTCGTCGTCAAGCCTTGCTTTGTCGACCAGGATGCCTCCGCTTGCCGCGGCCGCCACGATAGGTGTTGTTTGGGTTGTCGCGGTCGGGCTTATCGCTTTCGAAGCACGCGATGCCATCGTCCCGTTCGGCGCGCCGATGCAACTCGCGTCCCTCGTCGTCGCCGGTGCGTCGATGTGGACGTTGTCGCACACGAGGGAATCGTTCGAGCAGAAGGGAGCGGCATGAGCCCGAGTGTCGTAGTAGACAACGTCGAGCAGCAATTCGGAACGACGCGCGCGCTCGACGGCGTCACGTTCGACGCAAACGTCGGCGTCACCGGGCTCCTCGGTCCCAACGGAGCGGGAAAAACAACGTTGCTGCGCGTGCTTGCAACCGTGTTGAAGCCCGACCGGGGCCGCGTTGTGATCTCGGGCCTCGATGCAACCAAGACGGGACAGCGGCTCGAGATTCGCCGCCGCCTCGGCTACATGCCGCAGGAACCCGGGTTCCACCGTAATTTCACCGCGTTCGAGTTCATCGACTTCGTGGCCATCCTCAAGGAGATGACCGAGCGGCAAACGCGTCATGCGGAGGTCATGCGCGTGCTGGAGTTGACCGGCCTCGCCTCGGTCGCCGGGAAGAAGATCAAAGCACTTTCCGGTGGGATGCGGCGCCGGGTCGCGCTGGCGCAGTCGCTCCTCGGCGATCCCGAGATTCTCGTTCTCGACGAGCCCACTGCCGGACTCGATCCCGAGCAGCGCCTTCGTTTTCGCGAGGTCATCTCGTCGTTCGGCGAGACCAAGGCGGTTCTCCTGTCCACGCATCAGACGGAGGACGTCGCCGCACTTTGTCATCACGTCATCGTGCTCCACCAAGGATCCACGCTGTTCGAAGGAACCCCCCGGGATCTCGCCGACGTCGCCGCCGGAAGAGTGTGGCTCTCGGACGACCGCCCCCGCGACGTGCGGATGTCGTGGCGCACCGCCGAGGGCCGCCACCGCAACGTCGGCGAACCTCCGCCGGGCGCCGACACCATCGCGCCGACCATCGAGGACGGTTATCTCCTCCTTCTCGGCGTCGATGCGCTCGGAGAGGCGGCGTGAGCACCGTCCTCGATCGGCCGGCGACCGAACCGGCGCCGCCGGAGGTTGCGTCCCCGCGGCCGGTGGCGGTCGTCGCAGCCGTCGGCCGGGTCGAGGTCCGGCGCATGCTGCGCCATCCGCTCACAATCGTCGCGCTCCTCGCCGGGTCGTGGCTGTTCTGGCAGGGCATCTCCGGCGAGCTGCTCTCGCTCCCGCGCGCCCAGGTTCAGATGCCGCTCATCGTCATTCCGTTCGCGATGGTGCTTTTTCTTCTGGCGAACGCGGCCGAGACGCGGGCGCGCCGGAACGCCCTGGAGGAATACTTCGCATCGCTGCCGGCCACAGCCACCACGCGCACCGCCGGGCTCCTCGCCGCCGTCGCGATCGTGGCGGCGGGGACGCTCGTCGTGGTCGCGCTCGTTACGCTCGCGCTCGCGCTCGCCGGGGGCGCGGGGCGCGTGCGCGCCGTCGAGGTCCTCGAACCTCCTGCGATCGTGCTGCTCGCGGGGTGCGCCGGGATCGGCCTGGCGCGCGTCGCGCCGTGGATCGGGGTCGCCCCGGTCGCGCTGGTCGGAATCGCCGCATGGCAGATCAAGTGGCTCTCGGGCGGGATGTGGGCGGGGCGGAGCCGGTGGCTCGCATTCTTCGTCAATCTCCCCGATTCGTGGCTGGCGGTCGAACTCATGTATCGCCCGATCGCTCTCCACGTCGGCTACCTCCTGTCGGGCGCCGGCCTGGCGGCCGCGATAGCGATTGCGCGGCGACGCCGGACTCCGTGGCGCACCGGAGCCGTCGGTGCGGCGGCCGCTTCGGGCGTCGTCGTCACCCTGTTGTTGATGCAACCGATCCCGGCGTCGTTCGCGGCCCATCAGCGCAACTTGACGTTAGGGCTGCCGGACGACTGCACCTCGGAGAGCGGCGTCACTTACTGCTGGCAGCCCGGCTACGAGAACTGGATCGACGACTGGCGCCGCCCGGTGGAGGGCGTGCTGGCGGCGGTTCCGCCCGAGGCGCGGCCGCACGACCTCGTCGTCGAGCAGCATCCACCGGTGCCGTATCCGGCGGCCGAAACGCCGCAGGCGCGCCGGATGATCGACGCGCTCAAGAACGGCGCGCTCGACGGCCGCATCATCGTGGGCCACCGCTGGAGCCGGGGCCGACCCGAGCTGAGCCTCGCCCTGCAGGTGGCGGCGCGCGCCACCGGCATGCCGCCCACGCGCCATGCTCCTCCCGACAGGGGCGCCCCCACGTGCCAGGTGTTCGACCGCGCCCGCGGCATAACGGCTTTGTGGCTCGCCGCGAGCGCGACCGGCGACGGGGCTCACGAATTCCGGCGCATCCTGACGGACGAGCAGCCGTGGCGCACGCGCTCCTACGAGGGACCCGGCGGGGGGTGGATGGAGCCGCCGGCGTACGAGTTCTGGACGATCAACTACGTGCAGGATTCGCCCACCGCGCGCGTGGTCAACTTTGGGCTCCGGGACGGGCACTACGCCGGACAGTTGCTCGAGAGGCCCAGGGGCGAGGTCGCGCCGCTGGTCGCCCGCCACTGGCAGACGCTGACCGACCCGAGCACCCCGGCGCGCACCGCGGTCCGGCTGCTCGGGCTCGAGGAGCTGCCGAGCTTCGAAGAGGTCGCCGGCGCGGCCGGGGGTTCGGATGCGTTTCGGCCGGTCGATCTCCCGCCGTGTCCCTAGAGGCGCTGCGCGCGGCCCCGGCGCTGACCCGACCGACCGCCAGGGTCGTTCCGTGGCCGCAACTCGGTTTGGGTTTCTTGATAGGCGTCGGCGCGCTGCTGCTGGGATGGCACGACGAACCGCTGTCGCCCGAGACCGTCATCCTTCTCCTGCGGGCAGGAGCGATAGGGCTTGCGCTCGGCGCAGCATTCCTCCTCGACGACCCCACCGAGGCGAGCCTTCTCGGCGCGCCGGTGCCCCTCGCCGCCCGGCGCGCGCTCCGGATCGGCCTCGCGCTTCCGGCCGTGGCCGCGATGTGGCTCGTGATCTTGTACTTCGCCGGGAAGCTGCAGCTGTTCGACGGCGGCGAGCTTCCTCCGGTCGCCGTTCCCGGCGTGACGCTCGAGGCCGCCGCGTTGGTCGCGCTGGCGCTGGCCGTCGGCGCCCGCCACGGCGGCCGGATCGCCTCGATTGCGGTGCTCGTCGTGGCGGCCGTGGGCGCGGCTCCGGTGGAGGGCTTGCAGATCACGCTCATGGTCCCCGCCGGCCCCGTGCCGGAGTGGCCCCCCGAGCACAACATCTGGTGGGTCCCGGTGGCGCTCGGCGCGCCGGCCGCCCTGCTGCTCCGCCGCCGCTAGCTTTGTGCGCGGTGGCTTTCGCCGGGCGAAAGCGTAGGCACAGAAAGCGGCGCTAGGTGCGGCGCGCCGCGAGCTCGTCGCATTTCGCCCGGATCGCCTCGGCGGCGCGCCGCAGCCGGTCGAGCTCGTCTGAGTTCAGGTCCATCTCGACGATCTCGGTGACCCCGCCGCGTCCCAGGCGCGCCGGCACGCCGAGATAGACCTCCGTGATCCCGTACTCGCCCGAGGTCCACGCGCACGTCGGAAGCACCGTGTTCGCGTCCTCGAGGATCGACGCCACCATCGCGGCCGCCGACGACGACGGCGCATAGAAGGCGCTCCCCTTCTTCAAATACCCGACGATCTCGGCACCGCCGTCGCGCGTCCGCTGAAAGAGCTGTTCGAGGTCATCTTCACCGACGAGCTCCGGGAGCGGCTTTCCCTGCACGGTCGCGTGCCGCGGGAGCGCGACCATCTGGTCGCCGTGGCTCCCCAGGGTGATGGCGTCGACGGAAGCCGGAGGCACTCCGAGCTTCTCGGCGATGAAAAACCGGAGCCGTGACGAATCGAGCACGCCCGCCATGCCCATCACGCGCTCCTTGGGAAACTCCGACACGAGCGACGCGAGGAAGGTCATCTCGTCGAGCGGGTTCGACACGACGATGATGATGCAACCGGGCGAGTTCGCTGCGATCTGCTCGGTGACGCCGGCGACGATCTCCGCGTTCTTGTCGAGCAGGTCCATGCGGCTCATGCCGGGCTGTCGCGGCAGCCCCGCGGTGATGACGACGACGTCGCTCTCGGCCGTGCCGGCGTAGTCGTTGGTTCCGACGACTAGGGTCTCGAAACCTTCGACCGGAGCCGATTGGTTGATGTCGAGCGCGAGCCCCTGTGGGAGACCCTCGACGATGTCGATCATGACCACCTCGTCGCAGAGATTCTGCTCGGCAATGCGGCGCGCCGTATTGGATCCCACGTTCCCCGCACCCACGACCGTCACTTTCCCCGGCATCGTTGCCCCCTTCGAAATGGACGCCTCGATCAGACGATGTCGGCGTCGAGCTTGTCGATAACCGCGTCGGCTACGCCCGAAGTGCCGACTGCCGTCGGATCATCGCGCGACGGCTTCATGTCGTAGGTGACGGACTTGCCCTCTGCAATCACCGAGGAAATCGCTTTCTCCAGGCGGTCGGCGGCTCCGAATTCTTCGAGGTGACGCAGCATCAAGACCCCCGACAGCATCATCGCCATCGGGTTGACCTTGTTCTGCCCCGCGTACTTGGGCGCAGATCCATGCGTCGGCTCGAATACGGCCGCGTGGTCTCCGATGTTTCCGCCCGGTGCCAGACCCAGTCCGCCGATAAGCCCGGCGCCGAGGTCGCTCACGATGTCCCCATAGAGGTTGGGGAGGACGAGCACATCGTAAAACTCTGGTTTCTGCACGAGCTGCATGCACATGTTGTCCACGATCCGGTCCTCGAACTCCACGCCGGAGTCGCCGTACTCCTTCTCGGCTACGTCGCGCGCGGTCTGAAGGAAGAGCCCGTCCGAGAACTTCATGATGTTCGCTTTGTGCACGGCGGTGACCTTCTTGCGCCCGTTCCTGATTGCATACTCGAAGGCGGCGCGCACGATCCGCTGCGTTCCGGTGACCGAAATCGGCTTGATCGAGATGCCGGAGTCCTCCCGGATACGCCGGCTCCCGAGCTCGGCGATGAAGTCGATGAGCTTGCGTGCCTCGGGGCTGCCCTGCTCGAACTCGATGCCCGCGTAAAGGTCCTCGTGGTTCTCACGCACGACGACGAGGTCGATCTCCGTATAGCGCGAACGCACTCCGGGATAGCTCTTGCACGGGCGCAGGCACATGTAGAGGTCGAGCTCCTTGCGAAGCGCGACGTTGACGCTGCGAAATCCCGTGCCGACCGGCGTCGTGATCGGGCCCTTGATCGCTATGCTGTTTGATCGAATCGAATCGAGGACGTCGTCGGGAAGGGGCGTCCCGTATCGATCCATGACATCGGCGCCTGCATGTTGGACGTCCCATTCGAACTTCACCCCGGTGGCCTCGAGGACCCGTCGCGTTGCCTCAGAGATCTCGGGCCCCGTGCCGTCGCCCGGAATCAGGGTCACACGGTGCGTCGTCTGGGACATGAATTGCTCCTATTGTGTCGAGCGGACGATTGAGGTGGCGGAAGCCGCGCCTAACCTACCGCGATAGCCTACGCGCGACGAAAGACGAGCGAAGCGGCCACGGCGGCCCCGGAGAAAGCGAGGTGAGCGGTGGCTAATGGGAAAGGACTCGAGGGGGTCGTCGCCGCAGAGACCGCCCTCAGCGACATCGACGGCAAGGAAGGCCGCCTTTCCTACGTCGGGTACGACATCCACGACCTCGCCGAAAATGCGACCTTCGAAGAGATCATCTACCTCCTTCACCACCTCGAGCTGCCGACCGAGAGCGCTCTTCAAGACCTGAGAGATCAACTCGCAACGGAACGCGAACCAAACGGCTTCGTGTTCACGCTGCTGCCGACGCTTGCGGCCGAGAGTGCACCCATGTCGATGCTGCGGACCGCGGTTTCGGCGTCGTCGGCCAAGGATCCGGACGGATGGGACACTTCGGAGGCAGCCAATCTGCGAAAGGCGATTCGCCTGATCGCGGTGTTCCCCACCCTCGTCGCCTACTACGACAGGCTTCGCAAAGACTTACCGGTGATCCCGCCGGATCCCGCACTGGGGCAGGCCGCGAACTTCCTGTGGATGCTCAAGGGAGACAAGGCCGACGACGAATCAGCGCAGATCTTCGACGTTTGCCTCACGCTTCACGCCGACCACACGATGAACGCATCAACTTTCGCCGCGCGCGTCTGCGCCGCAACCCTCTCCGATATCCACTCTGCGATGACCGCCGCCATCGCCGCACTCAAGGGCCCACTTCACGGCGGCGCGAACGAGGCCGTAATGAGAATGATCAAGGAGATCAAGAACGAAGGTGGAGCGTCTGCGGCCGCCGACTACATCAAGGGTCGCCTCGGCCGCAAGGAAAAGATCATGGGGTTTGGGCACCGGGTGTACAAGACCGAGGACCCCCGCGCCACGCACCTGCGACGGATGGCAAAGACGCTCGCCGACAAGAGCGGTGACGGGAGCAACTACGAGATCTCCGAGATCATCGAGAAGACGGTGATGGATGAGAAGGGCCTTTATCCCAACGTCGACTTCTATGCGGCGAGCGTGTACGGATACCTGCAGATCCCGACCGACCTCTTTACTCCCGTCTTTGCCTGCAGCCGAGTTGCCGGCTGGACCGCGCACGTCCGCGAGCAGTACTCCGACAACCGTCTGATCCGGCCCGACCACGGCTATGTCGGCCCGGAACCCCGGCGGTGGATCGCACCGAGCGAACGCCGCTAGGGAGTCGACCCGGTGGCAGCGCGGGCTGCGAGCCCCACCGTGTTCTGCAGCAACATGGCAATCGTCATCGGGCCGACTCCGCCCGGAACCGGGGTCACCGCGCCGGCAACCTCGGTCGCCGCGCGATAGTCGACGTCGCATGCAAGTCCATCTTCGGTCCGGTTTATCCCCACGTCGATCACGCTAGCTCCGGGCTTGATCATCGGGCCGGTGATCGCATGAGCCCTTCCGATCGCCGCAACGAGAATGTCGGCGCGGGTGGTGTGCGCTACCAGATCGCGGGTGCCGGTGTGGCATACCGTCACCGTTGCGTTCGCTCCCGGACCGCGCTGCATCAGCATCGCGGCCAACGGTTTGCCGACGATGTTCGACCGTCCGACCACCACAACTTCCGCGCCGCTCGTCTCGATGTTGGAGCGGATGAGCATCTGCTGGATCCCGGCAGGAGTAGCGGGGGCTACCACCGGATCGCCGGCGAGGAGCCGCCCGAGGTTTTGCGGATGGAAACCGTCTGCATCCTTGGCAGGATCCACGGCGACGAGAATGCTTTGCTCGTCGATGTGTTCGGGAAGAGGAAGCTGCACGAGAATGCCGTGAATCGACGGATCACCGTTGAGCGACGCGAGCAACTCGAGCAACTCGTCCTGCGGAGTGGATGCAGGGAGTGGGTGATCCACCACGGCAATCCCGACTTCGGCACACGCTTTTTGCTTTGACGACACATAGACCTTCGACGCGGGGTCGTCCCCCACGAGAACGGTCGCAAGTCCCGGAGTCACCCCTTGTTCGCCGAGGGAGCGCGCGGCGACGGCGACCTCGGCGCGAACTTCGGCTGCAATCCGTTTGCCGTCGATGATTTCCGCCGTCATGCGCCCCCGATCGTGGCACCCGCCTCGTGGGGCGGCATCCTACTTGCCTTCGCCTAGCCGAACGGCGATGGTTGAGGCTTTCACTGACCTCAAGGGGGAAGTCGGCGTGGAGGACGGCAAGCCCGGCGACCGGCGGGAGGGCCAAGCCGAAGCCCGTTTTCGAATGCTGGCTCCTCTGAAGATCAAAGACTTCGCACTGCTGTGGGCGGGTCTCACGGTCTCACTCCTCGGTGACGGCATCTTCTTCGTCGCGCTGCCACTTCAGGTGTTCGCTTTGAGGAACGACGCGTCCTCCTACACGTGGGTCCTGATGGCCTGGACGATTCCGCTCGTCTTGCTGCTGATCCCCGGGGGACTGCTGAGCGACCGATTCGATCGACGGCGGCTGCTGGTCTTGTCGAACACGTTGCAAGGCGTGGCGGTAGCGATCCTCGGCGTGCTCGTCGTGATGGACGCGCTTACGTTTTCGCACCTCGTCGTTGCAGCCGTGGTTTACGGGTCGGCGGAGGCGCTGTTCGGACCCGCATTTGGTGCGCTCGTTCCCGAAATCGTTCCGGAGAACCTGCTCGTCGAGGCGAACGCGCTCGACAATTTCTCCCGCCCGTTCAGCTTGCGGGTTGCCGGCCCCGCAGTCGGCGGGATGGTGATAGCAGTCTTTGGTCTCGGACCCGCCTTCCTGATCGACGCGATGACCTTCGCGATCGCCAACGCCGCCTTGCTGCTGATGCGACCGCGCGCGTCGGAAAAGAGACGGCGACTGGTGCTCGCCGAAATCGCCGAAGGTTTTCGTTTCGTCACAGGGCAGCGCTGGCTGTGGGGAACCCTCCTCGCGACCGCTCTCGGCTTGCTTGCTTTCTACGGCCCGTGGCAGGCGCTCGTCCCCTACGTCGTGGTTCACAAGCTCGATGCGCCGGGGTCGCTCGGCACGGTGCTCGCGGTCGGAGGGATCGGGTCACTTCTCGCCGCGATGGTCGTCGGCCAACGCAACCTGCCCCGGCGATCGATCACTCTCATGTACGTCACTACTTCGGTCGGAACGTTGATGCTCGCCGGCTTTGGCCTCGCCGACCGTCTGTCGCACGCGATCGTCGCTTCGTTCCTGATGCAGGGTCTGTTCACCGCCGGGATCATCGTGTGGAACACGACCATGCACCGGCACGTCCCCGGCGACATCCTGGGGCGCGTGTCGAGCGTCGACTGGCTCGTCTCGACCAGCCTGGTCCCGATCTCACTGGCGCTGACCGGCCCGTTGTCGCAGCGTTTCGGCGAAGCCACGACCCTCATTGCTGCGGGAGTGGCGGGATTCGCGGTCTTCCTATCGTTCCTCTTTGTTCCCGGCGTTCGCGATCCGGAACGATCGCGCATACCTGTTGAGACGCGCGGGTAGAGTCCACCGGTCGGCCTGAGGGGGTCGATCAGGTACCGCACCGCTAGCAGGAGGGCTTTGTCGGATGAAAGCAATAGTTGCCGCGCTCGCCGTCGGTTTGATCGTGCTGGCGTCACCGGCAGGAGGCGCCGCCGTGCGGATCAAAGCGGCGCCGGAAAACACCTGGGACCCCAAAACGAAGCGGGTGGCCGCCGGAACGACGATCGTATGGAAGAACCCGACCGAACAGATGCACGACCTCCGCATCTGGAAGAGCCCGATCGGGAGACGGATCGTGGACAACGAGTTGATGCCGGACGAGGCGGCCAAGAAGCGGCTGCGAACCAAGGGCGTCTATCACTACCGCTGTCGAATCCACTCGGTTATGGACGTCCAGGATGGACGCAAGGTCTGCGTCGGCATGTGCGGAAAGATCAGGGTCGTCAAGAATTCCTGAACGGGCTCAACGTGTAGTGCCCGCTCAGTGACGGAAGTGGCGACGGCCGGTGAACACCATCGGAATGGCGTGCTCGTCCGCGGCCGCGATTACCTCCTCGTCGCGAACCGACCCTCCCGGCTGAATCACCGCGACCGCTCCGGCCGAAACCGCGGCGTCGAGGCCGTCGCGAAACGGAAAGAAGGCATCGGAGGCACATACGGTTCCCTTCGCCCTGGCTCCCGCCCGGCGCGCCGCAAGCTCCGTCGCTTCGACCCGGCTCATCTGTCCCGCGCCTACACCGACTGCAGTTCGATCTCGCGCAAGCACTATCGCGTTCGACTTGACATGCTTGGCCACCGTCCATGCGAAACGGAGATCGTCCCACTGCCGTTCATCGGGCTCGACCTTCGTGACGACCTGGGCCTCATCGAGATGGTCGATCTCGTCGCGTGCCTGAACGAGAAACCCCCCGGACACTTTCCGAACATCCATTTCACGACCCAGCTCAAGGGGGCCTAAGAGGATGCGCAGGTTCTTCTTTTGCCTCAAGATCTCGAGCGCCGCCGCTTCGAACTTCGGCGCGATCACAACCTCGGTGAATATTTCCGCAACCGAGCGCGCGGTCTCTTCGTCACAGGTCGCATTCAGTGCGACGATCCCGCCGAACGCGCTCGTTCGATCGCAATCCAATGCGTTGGCGTATGCCTCCGCAAGAGACGCCGCACGGGCGACTCCACAAGGGTTCGAGTGCTTGATGATCGCGGCCGCGGGCGCATCCAACTCGAGGACGAGGCGCCACGCCGCATCGGTATCCAAAAGGTTGTTGTAGGACAACTCTTTCCCATGCAGCTGCTCGGCCGCCGCCACGCCGGTCGGCGGATTCGCGTCCCGGTAAAACGCAGCCGCCTGGTGAGGATTCTCGCCGTACCGCAGATCCATGACCTTGTGCATCCTGACGATCCTCTCGGCCGGGAATGCTTCGTCGTGAGAAAGCCACGACGAGATGGCGGCGTCGTAGGCGGCAGTGTGAACGAACGCCTCCCGCGCAAGCCGTCGGCGCATATCGAGAGGGATCTCCCGTGCGGCACGGATTTCCTCGAGCACGGAGCCGTATTTGTTCGGGTCGACGATCACCGTGACGTTCGCAAAGTTCTTCGCCGCGGCGCGAACCATCGCGGGACCGCCGATGTCGATCTCTTCGACCGCGGCATCCTCGCTCGCATTCGAGTCCGCAATCTTCTCCTCGAACGGGTAGAGGTTGCATACGACGAGATCGATGGGATCGATCGCGTGATGCGCAATCTCGTCCACGTGTTCGGGATTGCGCCGGTCGGCGAGTATGCCGCCGTGAACCTTCGGATGGAGGGTCTTGACGCGCCCGCCCAGGATTTCCGGCGCGCCGGTAACGTCGGCGACCTTGACCACTAATACACCCGCGGCCGCAAGCGCCGCCGCGGTTCCGCCCGACGAGATGATCTCGATCCCGGCCTCCGATAGGCCGCGCGCAAACTCGACGATTCCGGTCTTGTCCGAAACGCTGAGCAGCGCTCGTTGGATCTTCACCCGCGCATCCTCGCATCGACGAACGCGAGGTGTCGTTCGATGCGGACGCGCCCCTCGAGAATCAGCTTGCATGCCTCCGGGAGGAGCCGCCGCTCGACTGCCTTGATGCGCTCGTGAAGCGTCTCCTCGGTGTCGCCGGCTTCGATCGGCACGGCCTCCTGGAGGAGGATTGGGCCGTGGTCGACGTCGTAGTCGACGAAGTGGACCGTGGTGCCGGTGACCCTGGAGCCGAACGCCAGCGCGTCCCGCACCGCTCGGGGCCCGGGAAAGGCCGGCAGCAGCGCCGGGTGAAGATTGATGAGCCGTCCGGGGAAGGCATCGACGAAAACCGGGCTCAGGATCCTCATGAAGCCTGCCGAGACGACCAGATCGGGTTCGTGCGCCGCCACCTCGTCGCGCAGTGCCGCACTCCACGATTCTCGATCCTCGTAATCACCGAAATCGGCCCGAACCGTCGGGATCCGGCGCGCCGCGGCAACCTCCAGCGCCCGGCACGGCCGATCCGCCGCGGCCGCCACCACCCGACCGGGGACCCGTCCCGCCTCGCAGGCATCGATCAGCGCCGCCATGTTCGAGCCCGAACCGGAAACCAGCACGACGATCCGTCCGCTCATGGGCGGCACCCTATCGGGCGCGCCGCCCC
>Ga0247719_1000382_pt1 | contig 27858 bp, 38 predicted proteins | sample 41E_DmetaG_FD_189046 | JGI IMG/M metagenome (GOLD analysis project Ga0247719, IMG submission 189046) | Soil microbial communities from hillslope of Landscape Evolution Observatory, University of Arizona, Oracle, AZ, United States - 4-1-E_D | ecosystem: Engineered > Artificial ecosystem >...
GTTTAAGGTCATTTCTACTCTTTCATAAGTGGGTATCGCTATCGTTATTTGCTCCATAAATTTATTTTAGTTCTGCTAATTTTTGATAGTATCTTGGTGTTATAAATGCGTCCCAATTAATGTCTGCGTTTCCAATGCTTGAAAAGCCAGTTCGCTGTGTAGCCAAAAGTGGGTACGTTATAAAACATTTCTGTGCTGTTTGAACCTTATCTACTATGCAATTATCTATTGGTGCTGTTAGTCCTTCTGATAAAATATATTTCATCCCTGTTAAAGATATAGCCCATGCGTGAGTAGCGTAAGCACCATCTAATTGTAAAAGATTTGTACCTGCTCTATATTTAAAACCTCTTGTACATTGCGCCCCTAAAAACAATATATGCCAATCAGAAGGTAATTGTTCTAATGCTTTTTCGATTACACCATTAGGATTTTCTACCCACATACAATCATCTTCAAATATAAGTATTGCTTTGTAATTTTTTTCTATCGCTTCTTTTAAAATGTTTTCTACAACTAACCGCAAACCTTCTGCTCCACTTTCATGTTTTATCCCATCTACTAATTTAAAAGGTATATCATACTTATCCATTTCTTCACATACTTGCAGCAATCTGTCCTTTCGGTCAGGCAAGTTAATAACGTATATTTCATCGAAGTAATTAGTCCAACTCATAAATTATCCTACTTTTCTTCTTTTAAAATAATCATTTATATTCAATGTTTGTTTGTTTCTCCAGTTAGCAGGATTATCTTTCACATTTATAAGTGTAACACCCGCAGCCATTGGCTCATCAAATTTTTCAGTATCTTCTACTTTAAACCCTAACCAACCCGTATCTTTTCTAAGAAGTGTTTTAAAGAGAACTTTAGATATAAACTTATTTATGTATGCTTCCGTATAATCACAAATCACCTGCACTGCGTTTCCTGCTGTTATTATACCGGGTTCTACTTCTCCGGGCATCCATGTTAAAAATGCACCACATCCCCAATCGTTAAAATCATTTTTCCAATGGTTTACGTTTCTTTCAAATAGAACTTCACAACCACACCACCATGCCATTTTTAATATTTCTTCATTTGCTGCTCTTGTACTTTCGGGTCTATTGGAAAATCTAAGCACAAACATATTATTATACCTGCTGCTTAAATTCATTTCGTCTTGCAATTGATAGGCAAAAGCCGCACAATTCGACCTTCTTTTATCTTTTGTTTTATCGTATCTAAATGGGTCGCATCCTATTCTTATAGCAAAATTATTATTAGGGATATACCTTTCACCTTGCACATATACGTTATTTGGATTTTTTGGCAACCAACCTTTTACTTTTTCAAACATACCTTTTTCATTAGCCACCCATTCAACTTCATTAGGAACGTAGGTTACGTTTCCGTAGCCATCCGTAACAGGTCTTTTTATTTTATATCCATCTTTCCAAACTAAATCTCCAAATTCAGTTATTCCATCTACCCATATAATATTATCTAATTGAGTGTTTATTAATTCAGGGTTATACAAGGCAAATTCTCCATCTGCTGAAAACGCCTGTTTAAAGTTCATTGGGTTTTTACGCTTAAATGAACTCATTTTACGAGTATCACCCTTTAATTCATAACCCCTAATTGTATTCAATAAAAAAGCTGTTGCCTTTTCTTCTTCTGCATAACCGTATCGGTCAAACATCATACCCTTTTGTGCGGGTAAGAAATATGTATATAACCCACTTGAAGTTCTATTGTTTTCGTTTCTTTCAAGCGGGTTACTATCTGCTGTTAGTTCTTGGAAATCATAGTTTTCTTCTTCCCCCTTTTCTGGTTCAACGGTAGTGGTAAACCAATGCTTCCCTTGCATTAAACCGTCAATTTCAGTACAATATCTTACTACGTTTTGTCTTTCTTTTATTGAAACAGGCTTTTTTGTCTTACCGCTTTCATCCGAAATGTAAGAGTGCAACTCTGGCCCATCGTACGCTGCTTCTGATGAAGATTTATAATCAATAAACGAATTTAATGGTTCTTCAAAATCATTATCATCTTCTTCTGTTTTAGAGCCTCTCCTTGATGTAGCAAAAAATCTTAATTCATCATTAGGACTATCCCCCTTCATTACGTCATAGCGTGGTCTGAAAAAGTCTGGTAGTGTTTTCCACGGATCACGAATAGCCTTTTTAAAAACTTCTTCGGCATCATCGTCAGCCTTGCTCTGAACACCCCCATGATGATTAGCTAACCTTGACGTTCTTTCGTATAGCCAACAACCAACCCTTGCTGTTTTACCGTTTTTTCTTTTTGTTAATTCGTTAATTCCTAAACAATCGGGGTCAAACATACAATATGAAACAACATAAAATAAATCCCTGTCAGGAATACGAAAATCCATTAGTTTACCCTGAAACTTCCAATATGTTATATATAGATAATGAAGCCCTGTTATATATATTAATTCTGCTTTTTTTTCTTTAGGATTATAATTCCAAAACCAAACCCCTCTTAACCTTCTTTTCCATTCCCTAATTCTTATTTCTTCTAAATAAGGGTCTATATAATCGGGTCTAATTTTTTGAGCCTCTTTTTCTTTTTTCCTTCTTGCATTATAATCTGATGGCAATTTGGGTCTAATCCAAATACAATCTTCATCATTTTTAGTTCTTTCTAATATGTCCGTAGGTAAAACCTCTCCGCTTTGAGAACACAAACCGTACCCAACAGGGGGGACATAGCATTTATAGGTAAACCCAAATGCATTGTCGGGTATTTCAAATAAAGTTCCGTTTTCTATTTCGTAAAACATATATTATTCTATTGTAGCTGTACCGTCTGCTATTGAACGTGGAGATACGGGGGTATAAACATTTACCTTTTGCTCACCTTCCATTTTTAATTCAAGTTTCAAATCTCTAACAGATTTTATCATTGTGGGTAAATTTTCCCACAATTCTTTTGAATTTTTATACGCAACAGTATCAGCCTTTTCTTCCGAAGAAATTTTACTGCTAATCTTAAATGTTTTTAAGTATTCTATTTGTTGGTCAAGAATATTAACTAAAACTAAATAACCCTCTCTTGCGGGGTCATATTGACCTATACCCATCCTTTTTTCATATTCTGCTATTTTTTTATTTGCAGCTTCTAACGATGTTTCAGCCATATATTAGGATATTTTTTTGTTTAGTCTTTCAGCTATTCTTTCTTGTCTTTTTTCTTGTGGTGTTTTTTGTTCTTTGCCAAATAGTTCTTCTTTAGCTTCGGAAGTTGCTTTTCTTGATATTGATTCTATTCTGTCTTGCAGTTGCTCTTGTGTTAAATCTTCTGCTTTTTTGAATTTTACGTTTCCTTTTTCAACTATGTTATATCCTTTCTTCATTAGGTTTTCAATACCGCTTTCAAGTTTTTTCAAACGTATTTCATTAAACTTTTCTATTTCTTCATCGGTCATTTCTCTTTTGTCTTTTCCCACTTTCATTGCTTCTACATCGGGATTGGGGACTCTTACTTTTTTATCTGAAATAAAATCCCATACCTTATCCCCCGTTTTTGCGCCTTTAGGTAAAGTAGATAATGTTTGTACACCAATACCAAATGTTGCAGGTATTCCCGTTGCTAATGCACCCACTATACCATCTCTTTCAAATGCTTCTTTTGAATCACTTATCATTAACGGAGTAGCCCATCCTTTCATTTCTTTAAATATATCTGTTCTTTCACCTGTTACTTTTTTACCCGAAAGTAAATTCATTGCACTTGCAGGAATAGGGGCTAATTTACCTCTCACAAATGACATGGCATCGTCAAGTCTTGTTTTATATGGGAATGTTTTGCTTGAAAGTTCTCTTATTTGACCTGTGGTAGCAGACTTTGTTTTACCACTCATTAATTGTGAGAACTCTACTACATACTGCTGAAAACCACCCCATATATCATAGCGTGTATCTCCTATTTTAATTTTACCAAAGTCTGTGCTTCTTGGGTCTAATTCAACATCTGCACCCGATAATGCAGCTAACGCCAACATTGACATACCAAAGCCAATAAACGTACCCATATCTTTCAATGCCATCATTCTTACTTCTTTTGGCATTTTAGCGTAGTATGCGGGGTTTAATGTATTGATACGTGCCGCCATCAATCTTGGTGAGAAAAAGGCTGTATTGAGTATGGGTGCTGCTTTTTCAAGTGGTTCTGCCATTTTACCCCTACCCGTTGCATTGTTAATCCATCCTGCTAATGATTTGTATAATTCAGGACTATTTTTCATAGTCTTTCCATCTGCCTCAAATGCTTGTACACCCTGAATAAATAAATCGGCTCTCATTTTATTCAAATAAGATACATGCGCCCTTTCAGAGCCTTTGATAATCTTTCCTGCTACGGGTATTTCTTCAGCAATGTTGTTCATAAACCTTTCTTCTTTTGCTGAAAGTTTAGGGTCATGTGGGTCTGCTATGTATAGTCCTGATTCATCCATCACTGTATAAATAGGACTATTTCTAAGGTCGTAAAACCATCTGTCAAATCTTTTTTGAGATACGGCTTGCTTTAGCATTTCTACAAATGCCTTACCTGCTAACTTTGGATTAGAGATAGTTGGTATAATACCTTGTCTTAATGGTGCAGATAAATCCACAGAAGCCATTACAGTTCTTGGCACGTTTAATACTTCGATAGCTGTATCTTTTATTTTCTGCCATTTAGTTCTATTGGCATATTCTTGCTGCATTAATCTTACTTCACGTTCTTGTTTTAGTTTTATTAATTTATTTTTTAATTCAATGGCTTCTTTGTCTAATTGTACAGGTTCTTTTTTTGCTTCTTTAGCGTAATCTCCTTTGCTTAGTTTTTCTTCAAGTTCTGCTATTTCTTTTTGTGTGCGTGTTTTTATTCTATCTAAAACAATTTGTTCGGGGCTTTTTTTATTGGCTTCTTTTTCTTGTCTTTTAGCCTCACGTTCTGCCTCTTTTTCTTGCTTTCTCAATTCTCTTTCTGCCTCAACATCTTCCTGTTTTAATGATTTTATTTTTGCACGTAATTCGGTTATCTTTTTATTTCTTTCAATTTTTGCTCTTTCGTTAGTTGGCTCTACTCCATTCTTTAAATCTTCTAACTGCTTAATAAGTTTTGCTTCATCCCTTAAATCTCTTAATGATGCCGCTATTTCATTACGTGTTCTTTTTTCATTATAAACACCCGCAATAATATCTCTTACATCTGATTCTTGTATTTCAGGAATGTACCCCTTTAAATCGTTATGTATATTTTTTATTACATCTGCTAATTCTGTAACACCTTCTTCTACATAAGAACGCATTAGTTTAGCTACATCGGGCGCGACATTAGCTAACTGTTTTGCATAAGGAATAGGTACGGCTGTTAATGTTCCGTCATTAGCCGCTTTGTTCCACTTTTCTTTTATTGATTCTTTTAATTTCTCTCTTTCTTTTACGTAATCTTCTTTTGACTTTTTTTGACTGCTCGGTTTTTTAGCTTTATCAATTTCTGCTTTTGCATCTTTCTTTCTTTGTTCTTCTACTAATTCATTGTATTTCTTTTCCCATTCTTCTTTTGCTTTCTTGATAGCATTAAATTCGTCAACTACTTTGGCTCTTTGATCTTCCGTTAAATCTTCTACTTGATTTACTTCTGCTTCACGAACAAGCATTTCCCCTAATTCATCTTCTTGAAACACTCTGTTTTGTCTTGCCCTAAATGCAGCACCTAATTCAGAACCTCCCTTTTCAGATGCTTTATATGTTTTGTTTATTTCTTTAAATGTTTCCTCAAACTCTTTTGATTTAGGGTCTAATGTTTTTAGTTTTGACTCTAACCCTGCTGCATACTTAGTTAAAATCATGTGTTCTACATCAGTAGGCAAATAACCTGCATTGATTTTGTTAATCAATCCTTTTACATTATACCCGTCTTTAATTGCTTGGTCTGCTTGCTCATTTAATGCGACATCTGTTTTTACTTCTCTCGCTGTTCTTTCGGGCAAACCTAATTCAGCACGTTTTTGTTCTGTGGCTGCGTGTTCAAGGCTTGTAGTCCTATCCAATTCCATTGCATCTACATCTTCGGCAGTTGGTGGTTTGGGTGGTTCTACTGCTGTTTCTGTGGTTCTTGGTTTTGTTTCTTCAACTTCTGCAATCGGTTTAGTCTTTGTAGAAACTCCTGCTTCTGTTGCGGGTTGAGGCTCTGAAACTTCTGCTTCAATTCCTTCTTCAATGTTTGGTTCGTATTCATAAAGTAAATTTTCTATGTTATCTAATAGTTCTGCTTCTTCTTCGGGTGTTAGTTGGCTTTCTTCTTCAAGGAATTTAAGTAAAGATGTTTCATCCATTGGTTCACCAACGGTTTCTTTTTCTACTCCTAATTTACTTCTCAATTCTTCAATAGAAGGTGCAAATTCACCTAATGTTTTATCATATAATGGATAAGCATTTTCTTTAGTAGCCTTCTCTACCATGTCAAGGTATCTATTGGCTCTTTTACTTGGTATGCCATTTAATATGTCTTGAATAGTAGCATCTACTTGTGCGGCACTCATGCGTGTACCGTTTTCTTGAGTAATATCAAGAAACACATCATTATCTGTTAGTTCCTCAAATGCTTCTTGTACACCTCTATCTCTATCTACTAATACAACTCCTTTTTCATCAATAACCGCATCTCCTTCTGCCTTACTATTGTAAGCTACTTTTGTTATTCTGCCTTTTTCATTCCTTCTTACTACTGCGTTTCTTGTTGGGTCAATTTCAAGACCCATTTCTCTTGCTTTTGCTCTTAACTCATTTAACTTAGCCCTACCTTCCGCACTGTTAGCGTATCTTGCACCTTTATCAAAATATGACTTAGCTTGCATTACTAAATCATTAGTCTGCATTACTTTGTCAGACACCTTAGTTTCTTTCTTTCTTTGTTCAATCGCACTTGTTCTTTCGGGTTCGGTCATACCACTTAATGTAGTAATTCTTACCCCTTCTCTCATTGGAGGTTCTTCACCCGATAACCTTCTTACCGTTACTTTTTCTTGGATAGGTTCTGCTTCTGTAACTTCTGTTGTTCCGATAGTTTCAGTAGTCGTTTTTGGTTCTCCGACCTTTGCTTCTGTTTTGACGGGAATTTCGGTAGTTTGAGTTGTTTCATCTATTGATAGTTCAATGGGTTGAGATATTTGTTCGGGTTCACCTTTAGGTTTTGTTTCACTTAATCTAACTGCTTCTTTAGCTTCTTCAATAGTATCAAATTTTATTGGCGCACCACTTTCATCTACTATTGCTTCACCCTTTTTGTATGCAGTAAACTTACCGTCTTGACCTTGTTCAAATTTATTTCCTTTTTCTACTATTTCGGGCTTTCTTACTTCTGACGGCTGTATCGTTGTAGTGTATTTTTCAATGATTGGTGCAATAGCTTCTGCATTTTCAGGGGGGATAGCACCACTTTCAATATTAGCATTTACTTGCTCAATAATTGATTTTATTTCTTCGGGCGTTTTTGCTTTTTTAAGGCTTTCTTCAATAGCTCTTTCGGTATTTCCAAAACGGCTAAATGCAGCACCACCCGCACTACCTAACAATCCACCTACTGCAAATGAATTAAGATACCTTTGAGCAATAGTATCTTTCATTTCATCTTCGTCAAATATTTCTAAGTTCTCTAATTTATTGGCTGCTAATTTCATTAAGTCCATACCGCCTTCTTGTAAGGCTTCTGTACTACCTTCTGATACCAAACCTCTTGTCGCACCTTGTATAGTTCTTTTTGCTGCTTCTTTTTTAGCAAAGTTTTCAGCGTTTTTAAGAACGGTTTTTTCAAATTGATCTGCTGTTACTTTTACACCTTTTTCAATAAGTTCATCTGCTGTTTCGTTTACTATTTTTGATATAGCATACTTTTTTAAAGCAGGTACTTTAATAATGTTGTCTAAACCGACTTTTTCTAAAGCTGCTGTTACAGTTGCACCGCCTAACCCAAATATCTGCCTTGTTAAGGGGTCAACGGGCTTGTCTTTTGTAGCTTTATCTAATTGAGTAAGTGCATCATCATATCCTTGAATGGCAAAGGTTGTACCCATTGTAGCAGCACCTAATCCCATATCCGCTACCATAGACGGTATCATTACGCCCAATGCTTTTAAGTCTTTCCAACCTATCCCATCGGTTATATCAAATCCTTCAATTATTTTATTTTCATTTTCTTTTGATGAAGTATCTGTACGCAGATTGCCAATAAGGTCTTTAGCCCCTTTGGTTAAAGCCATTTCTCTTAACTGTGCTAAATTAGTCCCATACTTTTCATCTGAACTTCTTAATGCCAATGAAACGGGGTCGCCAAAAGATTCGGCACGGACTATCCCCCCTGCTAATCTTTGTGCGCTACCTATTAAGTTATTCCATACAGCACCAAAATAACTATCTTCTTTTATTTTATCTTTTTCAATGGCTTGTGCAATAAGGTTTTCGCCTACAATACCTTTTGCAGTAGGTCTTACTTCTTCAATTCCTTTCTTTACAGGTTGTAATGGAGTTAACCCACCTGTTATTTTAATTTCTCCTTGTGATGGTGTAGGGGAAGATGTAGTCAATGACTTTACGACACCAACTTTTTTTTTTAACCCAAACTGATTTTTAAAATCAGACGCATATTTCATCACATCGTCTTTCGTAGCACCACCTTCTAACATTTTTCTAATGTTAGCATCTAACTGTGTCCTTCTTTGATTATCTAATTCTAAATCTTGCATAATTATTCAAATATAGGATTACCGTTTTTATCTAAGCCTTTATAAGTTATTTTTTTATTAGATTTTTGTGTTGCTTGCGGCTTTACATCTTTTTTATAATCAGCTTTACCTTTAAATATATTACCTTCTAATTGAGTATTACTTCCCGTTGTTCTTTGAAATATGTTTGCTATTTTATAATAGTAGTTGGGGTCGTTTGGTTTTATAAATTCATCTTTTTTCATTTCTTCTGCAACCAAACCGTCTATTATTGGTGCTGTTGTTATTCTAATACCCTTATTTTCTTTATCTACTTTTGCATCTATTAATTTAACACTACCATTTCCAGCATACATTTCTCTTATAATATCAATCATATCATCTGATGTTCCTTGCTCTGTTGCTTTTTTAAATCTTTGAACAAAATCAACTGTTTGGTTTTTAGAACCACCGCCACCTACATTAATTCTTGTATTGCTTACAGGCGCACGTGTACTTGCTGCGGGAATGAAGTCTGATTTATCTAATGCTTCAATAGTGTTATATAATACGTGCCTTTTAGCAAGTTCTTTTTCTTCTCTGTTAAAGTTATCGTAGTTAGGGAATGCCTGTCTTGTTGATTGTATTAATTCAAGGTTTTTAGTAGGGTCTTGTGAAAACCTTTTATATACCTCTGAATCAATTACAGTAAAGGGTCTATTACCTGAACTTGGCAAAGCCTCTGCGGGTATTACTTCTGATTTTATTTTAAGTGAAGGCGTTTTGCCTTTGGGTAAAAAACCTCCAACAACTTCTTCTGCTTTAAATGTAGGTTGTTTCCAATAAGGCATTTTAGCTTCAAATCTTACATTTTCCATTGGAGTTCCCGTAAACACTTTAGCCTCTTCCATCCCTCTCGGATTAGTAATTTCATCTACTAATGATTTATTGCCTCTTATGTATCTACTTAAAAATTCAGGGTCGGCTAATTGTGCTGCGACTTGAGAAGGCGGCACTTCTAATGGATTAATAAAAGTATTGCCGTTGCCTATTCTTCTTTGTAATGCGTCCGTTCTTAAATCTCTTGCAACTTGCGAAGCATCTAATTCAGGAAATTGTTGCTTTAATTGCATTACTGCTTTATCTGAAACATCCAATTCGTTTTTTAATGCGTCTAATGATGAAACAATTGCACTCATGTCTTTTGTAATTCCTGAAAGTAAATCAGGATAAGACATATTTCTTACGTTAGCAGTATATTTATTTATTAGTTCTGCAACTTTTTCATTACCTATGGCATTAGCTACATCACTTCCTGTTTGATGTTTTGACAAATCAGTTAAGTCTTGTATCATTTTTGTTTTACGATACAAGTCCATTTCGTCTTGTTGCTGCTGTCTTATCTGATCTGCAATTTGCCTTTCTAACAAAGAATCTTGTCTAATTTTTTGTCTTTCCTTTTGGGCAGTTGCGGCACTTAAAGCATCACCGGGACTGCCAAACATATTTGGTAAATTAATACCCGCATAATCAGCATTATTGAACGGTGTTTCTGCCATTTGATTGTATTATTTATTATTTCCCTGAACTTTGATATTGACCCAATTTTATTGCTAATGAAGATAAATCGCTTAATGCACCGTATTGATTAAATGCACCCGATTGTCTTAACCCAGACTTGGCTTCAAGGTCTAATTGATACTTTCTAAGCATATCTTGTTGCTGCTTGTCAAGTTCATCTGTCATTTGACCGTAGGCTCTGTTTAGATTATCTAATAAACCATACTTCATTTGGCCCTCTTGTATTCCTAAGTTTGTATATGCTTGATTAGCTGCCCCTTGTGTTGCCGCCCCTAATGCTAATGCTTGTGAAGAATCGGTTGCATTACGATTAATATTAGCCATTTGACTTGCTTGGTTGGCTGCAATATTTCTTGCCGCCTCTGCTGCACCGGGCATACGTGCATTAAAAAGCTGTTGAGTAATGCCTAAGTTTTGTTGGGCATATGGGCTTATCTGTCTTTCTTTGTAAATCGGATTAATTTGATTAGCAAGCCTGTTTTGCTTACTACCAAACAAAAATCTACCAAAAGTATTTAAAGCACCAACTCCTGCACCAATCGCTGTAAGTGGGTCTATCGGCATAATGTGTAATTTTTTATATTTATAAAATTAACGTTTTTAATCCTATTGCAAAATACTTTTTTGCCCTCTCGAAATCATCATTCCTACGTCTACAAAGTTAATGTAAATTAAGCCCCTATATGCTTGCCATTCTAACATCACTTGTGGTACTTGGCTTATAATAACATCTCCCTTGTATAGCTTTTCGTCTGCTGTTCCGGTTGCGTTAGGGGATAGCCTATCTCTTAAAAACCTTGCATACAACACCCCTTCTTTATTTGAGTAATCGTTTGATGCTAAGTCTGTAATTTGTACGTTAGGATAGTCTGTATAAAGTACGGTAAAATCGGGTATTTGAGAGCCTTCAAGGGCAATGTCAAATATTTCTTTTACTCCGCTTGGAATTGGAGTGTTTTGAGCAAAGCATAGCCTTACTGGATATTGAGTGCCAAACCATTTATTCCAATTTGTAGTGTCTGCATTAAACTTGTATAACACACCGTTTTTAAACCCGAACATTTGGTTTTCTATGTAGTCGTACTGTTCGCCTAAGTATTCAAAATCTTGATTCCATTGGTTTTTCTCATATTGAAACACCATTGTTTTAGCTAATTGGTCGTATATGTCAAACCTGTTTATGATAGAGGTTGCATAGGATGGAACAGATGAATAACTTGGTAAAGTAGTAGCATAGTTCTGATAAATAAGCCCTACGAGTGAAATACCCACTTCTTTATGCAATGGGTCTATAAATGACGGTAAATGATGAAACCCGTTAATATTATCAAGGTTGCCTGTACTTGCTTCAAGATAATTCTTACAATACCTTTGGAAAAATCTTGCTTGCTTAAATTGACTGATAGGGTAAAGCCCGTTACTTGAATATTGCACCATTACCCCTGAATTAACATCAATCCAATATACATTGCCTAAATATTGAACTACGCTTTCGGGGTTAACTGTACCAAAAGAGCCTTGCAGTACGTTAATTGTACCTATTACCCCTGTTGATTCTGCTATAAATGCGTTTGCGGATGCTCCCACCAACTGCACTTCCGAAAGATACATAGATACAGTTTCGTTCACGCAAATAGCCAACATTATTTTACCTTGTTCGGCTAACTTGCTTGCAATTTGTAGCTTTTGAATTGCACCACATTCGGACGGCAAATTTCTTTCGTCAAGGGCATCAAAAGTAGAAAGACCATTTGTTCGTGTACCTTCAATGATAGTATTACTCCACGAAATACTGCTTGTTTTTGTTTGTTGACCTATTTCGTCTATTGTTGTACTCCACCCAATATCACTATACCAATTTCTCCAAAACAAATCATTAGGGGACATATTTTCTGTAAAATAGTTGCCGTTTGTGTTTGTTCTTTGTAAGACGTATATATCTCCATTAAAAGTACCTTTTGTGGTGCTATATGTTCTATTCGATGCTGTCGGGTTGGTTATTGGATATATTTGACCTACTTCGTAATAAGGTTCGTTTGTAAGTTCTTTGTAAGGTGTAAATATTTCAAATAAAGGGGTAATAGTGCCGCCCAAAGCCCCAAAATTATCCAATTTCAATATAAGCCATTTACCGTCTTGTGCAAGTATTGGTAATGTTTTTTTACCTGTTACTCCCGTTTGGAAATAAAGGTTTACCAAATCACCGCTACCTTCTTCAAATGTATATCCAAAACCAAAACCAATAAACTGACTAATATCTATTGATACACCATATAAGCCACTTGCGTATGCTGTGGTTGTGTGAGTATAAGTTCCATCATTCAGTCTTGTAGTATAAAATATTGAATTGGCTCTTGCTTGCGCAAAAAATCTTGTAGTAAGATTATGCGTTCTTACGGGTGCATAATAATACGCCCAATTCGGTATTTCATTTACGGCATTTACATTGCTTAAACCCCAATCTATACCAAGATTATAAACCGTTTGGTCATAACTTCTGTCGGGAGTTGTAATTAGGTTGTTATCATTTAAAGAAACGCCGCACTTCCTTCTGTATTTATCAAAAAATACAGTCCCGTATCTATACGTTCCGTTTGATTTAAACGCCATTGCACCTCCCAATGATATTGTCGCCCCTGTAACATCGCTTCTATACCCGCTATCTAAACCAGAACCAACTACTATGTAATAGTCATAAGTAATGCCGCTATTTTGTGCAATTTGAGCCATTAATAATGTTACCCCCGTAGAACTATATGTGGCAGTTGTTACGTCTATTGTAGAAGGTGGTATAATTGGGGGCTCGTTATATAATGAAAAAAAATAGTGGTCAGGGGATAAGCCACCGCCTAAAACTAACGAATAATAATCCCTAACCGCAACAACGCTACCGCCTATATAATAATTTAATGTAACTATTCCCCAATATCCTTTTAAATTAGTTTGACCGTTTTCAAACTTTACAACTTCTGCCGTCATGCTTGAAGATGATGGCGTATCATATCCTTCTACATTGTTTCCCAAAAAATTTCTGTTTCTTGAAAATTCAATAGTCCTTGAAAGAAGCGGTACGCTATCAAACGGCTTTACAGATTCATGTAAACTTAAAGAAAGCCCCGCTATATTATTGTAAAAGTTAAATGTTAATGTCGTTCCTGTATTGTGGGCGTTAATATCATCTTTATCCCACGTTTTAATTATCTGACAAGCCCCGCTATTACCTAATCTAAAAACCAATTCCACTTCTAATACGTCTTGGTCAATAACTTCTGTTTGTGGTAATGTTATTTGTACATAATTAAAATTATCTTGCGGTGAGTTGTATGGTGCAAGTTCAGAAAAAGCACCTAAAACAGAGTATTCATAATCTCTATAAAAGTACCTTACAGCAAATTGAAGTGAAGCATCTTTTACAAAGTTATTAGTAAAAGTAGCATCGTTCTTTTTGTCTATTGTAAGGGTATAAAAAGGCGGTCTGCGAATGATAGTAATTACTTCTGGGTTCATTGGATAGCTGTACGGCAATACGTCTGTAACGTAACTTGCTTGGTTCATCTTAATACCCGCCTCTATATTCAACCTTCTTGGCTCATTTGTGTTATCTGTAAAATACAATAAGTCGCCAATAACATTTGCATTGCGGTCTATCCTAAAATTCTTGTCAAAATTTAACCCACCAATTACCTGCGAATCATAAAGTACTGCATAGGTAATTCCACTTTCAAGGTCATAGGCATAAATACCATGATCTCCAAAAGTGTTATAGATAAAATAAATAAGCCTGTTTCTTACATTATCGGGTACACTGCCTATGCAAAGGTTCGTACCATACGGGGCATATACGTTTTGTAATATCTGAACCGTACCGGGTACATTTTCTAATCTATTGTCTCTTCCATATTCTGTAACACCAACCCTTCCGTTCATTACACGCAACATTTGGTTTTCACCCATTGTTTGCAATGAATCATCCCCATTTGTGCCGCCCGTTAATATCTTTTTTACCTTTATCATACGTATCTTAATGAAGTCCTATTGTTAGAATAACCTAAAAGAGCCTTTTTCAGATATGAAAATTTTATACACTTAGAATCAGAAGCATCTTTAACTGTATCATAAAATATACCCGTTTGCGTATCTAATATTATTTTTTCAAAAGACAAATCTTTGCCCTTTTGCTCTTTATTATATTTTCTAACTGCCGCAGCTTTCATATAAAGACCGTTGGCTTTCGCATGTTCGGTATTTTCTTGGGTGGTACACCATTCCAAATTATTAGCATTATTATCTGTTTTAATGCAGTTTTTATGATTCACGCAATCTTTGCCATCTATTTTTTCTATAAAAGTCAGAGCCACAAGCCTATGTATTTTAAACTCTTTTTGAGTTCCCTTTTTATATAATGAAACTTGTTTATATCCGTCTTTGTCAAATATATTTGCTAACATTTTACCTTTAACATAATTAACTTGATAATTCTTATTTAGGACTGCCCTATCCACAGACCTAACTCTCCCTTTATTGCTTACTTGATAAGTACCCTCATACCCTTTTATATCTTTCCAAATTTCTACTTGGTTCATAGATTTATTTAGTTTTAATTATGATTTAGGGGCTGCATAAATGTTTTTATTTACTATTCGTTTCAATTCAGAAATAGTCAAAGAACTAATCCTTGCTCTTAATATTTTTCTTTGTTGGATGTATTGCTGCTCTGCTATTTGTCTTTCTCCAATGCTGTAAGTTCTACTATGTTCCTTTAATTTCCATAAGATAAACGCTTCAATAGTTGCAAACGCATAAGGCGTAATCATAGTGGCTGCATTGGTGTTCATCCCATTTGACACGTATTCTAAATACAGATAGTCAATATTTAGCTTTTCATGCAGTTGGATTTGGTTTCTTTCTCTGATTAAGGAAAAGGTATCAGCGTATGCGTTACCACCAAAATATCTACCTATATTTTCACCGTATAAATTCCAATTTATTGTGTACCAATAATTAAAGAAGTTGGGGCTGTAACCTAAGTTCTGCTGCTGTACTTCTGACGGGTCGCTTGATTCTGCTTGCAAATAAGGTACGGGTTCAAAATTGCTATTAAGTTTTGTAAGCCTATTAATACCGTTATCTTCTACTAACGGTCTGATTGTTTGACCCACTTGTACCCCTACTTTTACATAGTCTAAAAAATCGGGGGGCAAATCAACCGCATTTACAGCGTTTACGGGTAATAGTTTTGTGTTTACTACGTACAAGTCGTCCATAGATATTTCCTGCAAACAGTTTCTTGCGTACACCAAAAACTGAATATACCAATGCAAGGGATATTGCCTTTGCATAAGCACATTTCTAACTATACTATCGAGTGAAACTACTGTCATTGGTTAGGTGGTTTTTGGGCTGTTGTATAGTTGTTTACTTGACCGCTTTCAGGCATTACAGGGCTAAACTGTGCTACTAAATCATTAACACAATCGGTTTCCATATCAGAAGGTATTGGCAATATGTCTGTTTCGCTGTACTGTGCCATATCAAAAACGGCTAATACCATTGTAACGGAAGTAATACCTACAAGCGTTAAATCTTGGGAGTAAATTACTGTATTACCCGATGGCTCATACCATACTTGACCAAATAAAGAATTAAGCAATTCGTCTGTTCTTAATAATTGCCCATGTCCTTTTTGTAAGGGGATATAGTGATTATCATTAGTATCGTAAATATCAAATATTCCAATGTTTTTAGGCATTGAAATGGGCATTACGGGTAGTGTTGATTTTGATTTATCTCCGTAAGATGTAACGTCTACATTTTCGTAAGTTGCAAATACGGCACTATCGGGTATGGTTTCTCCCGAAGGTAATGTTATGGATAAATGCTGAAACTTATATTTTGAATTAATCCATTGTTCGGTTGCCTTAAAAATATCCTGCTTTTGAACAGGCGAACTAATATCCTGTCTGCCCCCATACAATCGGAATAAGACCGCATCTGAAATTAATCTTTTGGTAGTATTAGGCATTTTACTTTGTTATTTCTTGTTGGGTTAAGGCATATTGTTGCACGTCTGCTTCTGAAAGATTTATACCAAATGGTTTTAAGGCTCTTGCCATAATATTGTTAATGTACGCTGCTGAAAATTCTAACTGTGTACTTGCATTTGCATTGTATGTCAATGTTCTTCCCGACTGCGTATAAGCCAAAACAGGCGTTGCGGGTCTACGTAAGTAAGTATAAAATCCAATTTGTGTTGTTTGTGGGTATATCTGAAAACCTGACGCATAATCTAATGCTATCGGGTTAGCTGTGGTTACGGGTCTTAGTTGTGAAGTAAGGGCATCGGGTAACTCATCTTCATTGACAAAAACAACGGGATTAACTGTACTACCCGTAACAGTATAAACCCCTGCTAATAGGTGTAAATAATCCGCAGGATAATCCACCACACCACCTACTGCATTAAATTGAACCCTTGTTTTAAACACCGATAAGGCATCGTGTACCTTTTGAGTTTCCCCATATTCTTTAAAATAGTATTCAAACAATTCCATTTGTGCCGAATCAAGACAAGCCATTGCCTCATCAACGGTGATAAAAGCACCCCTTTCCTTACTGATTATAAACAGCAAAAAGTTGTATATATCGTTGATGTTATTCATATACTTCTGTTATTCTTGATTCTTGTAAAAGGTAATAATCTTTATCAAAGTAGGCATATCTTTCCTTGTATTGGTCGTCAAAACCCACAATATCTCCCTTTTTCAACCCAATAGATTTACCCCCCGACACAACTTCTGCTCTACCAATTTCACGATTATAAACAGCACTTTTAGGTATTTCTAAGCCCATTTCGGTAAATACGTGCTTGGGAACAAGAACATCTATTGGCTTTAAAATAACCCTATCTCCAATAGATTGTAGTTTACCCTTTACTTTTTTAGCAAATATGTGAGAGTAATCGCACTTCCAATAATGCTGATTTTCGTAGTCAATGAGATTTGAAAAAATAAATGATTGGGTGTTGCCAAACTGAAATTGGCTTAACCATCTTTCCATAACTGATTGTGTACCAACTGCTCCATCAATAAACACACCTCTTTTATCTACATAAGAACAAGCATACTTAATAACCCCAAAACTTCCTTTATATGCACATATGTCAATCTTATTCATTTGACCGTCATAAAATTGTTTTCTGTATGGTTCGTCTATGTATGGGTTAAACATGTGTCCGTCTGCATCAAACCTTCTTGTAGCAATAACTTGATAGCTAAAACAAACCTCGTCCCCTTCTTGTAATTGCCCTTGAAATGGGTTATCTTTTGGCAATGAGGCTACTTTACCTGTACATGAAACGTGTTGTTCGTGATGCCATTTTGAATCGAGATACAGTTCTAAACCGCCATTGGTTTTAATAATATCCGCTACTGGCTTTGTTACAGTAACAAATATACTGTTTACGGGTATAGGGGCTTTTTTTGACATATACGGCACTAAATTAATGAATTTTTAATTATAACAAACAAAAAATGGCGTACCCAAAAAAGATACGCCATAAGCAAACAAAAAACACCATTACAAAACAGCTTCAACCAAATAATCATCAATTAAATAATAATCTTTTTTATTAAAGTTTCTTGGACTTCCTGCTCCAGAAGGAATCAAAATAATATCCCCCTCTTTTACATTTTCTACTTCACTTCCCACTAAAAAAACCAATGCTTTATCAACAACTTGTGCTGCGGTGTCGGGAATAATTAAGCCGCCATCGGTTTTGTTATCTCTTGGTAGTATTTCTACCCATAATCTTTTGCCTAATAGTTTAGGCGGGTTTTGTTCTGACATATTTGTGTTTTTTATTTTTTCCAATTTTTAGGTATGTCTATTTTACCACCATCCATTCCGTTAGGATATATTCTTACATCATCGTCATAAAAGTTTCGCACCATTCCACTTTCATATAAAACCACTTTCCAAATATCGTTTATCTGTTCTGATTTTGATATAATAAATAATGCTTTTCCATAACCTAATGGAGTATGCACATCAATGGTTGGGTTTAGTTGTTTTATTGTCATCTCTTTTTAGTAGTATCCGCATTAAACCTTTGATATTGCAATGCTATTACTTTTTTAATTGAATCTGCTTGCATAATGTATTGTGTTGCTGTTTTAGCAGGTAGTTCTGATTGTGGTAATACAGATTGTAATAGTTCCGCTTGTTGATAAATCATTACTGCTTGACCTTCTGTTAGTTTATACTCTTTTTCAGGAGCAAAAGCAATGATTAGAATGATTGATAGTAAAATTAATGTTTTTTTCATGGTTTATTTTTTTAATCTAAATGAAAATTTATTGTGCGCTATCCATTCTTGACCATAGCAATCCATAAAATAATAAACCATCCTATGCGCTACTATGTCATAAAATCCTATCTTGTCTGTTTTAACCATTGTTAATCGGCTAATAATACTTTTCATGTTTTATTTTTTAATAACTCTTACTGCGTATTGTTTTTTATTAAGTGCTGTTACTTTTTTACCTGCCATTCTATTTCTAAAAACAGTATCTATTTTTACTCCTAAGTATGCAGCTACTTCATTTGCAGTATCAAATGTTTTAGCTTTAGACCTTCTTTCCTCTAAGTCTTTTATTGATAAGTCATAGATAATATGTTTTAGTTCCTGCTCTATCATTCCTATGTCTTTTGCTTTTCCTGTCCACTGTATTGGAAAGTCTTTGTTAGCCATTTTTTATGCGAGTTTTTCAGCCAATAAAATTACTTCTTTTAGTCTGTCATAATTGATTCTGTAATGAATGAATTTTCCATCCCTACGGGTCAATACTATTCCTTGTCTGCGTAAGATGGCTAATTGTTGGCTAATAACACTCTGTTCCTCTCCTGTTTCATCTATTAAGTTTGTTACTATCATTTCCCCTGTACTATCCAATAACTTTAAAAGATTTGTTCTTAACTTATGATTAATAGACCTTATTACCAAATAAGCCTTCTTAATAGTTACAGGGTTTAAGGATGTGTTCTGTTTTAGATTGATTGTTGACATGGGTTAAAATAGTTTTTGAATTTTTGATGTTTTTTCTGCTTCTCTTTGTTGCTTTGCGGTTTTAGGGGTAAATGCTCCTTCGTGTTCTTTTAGGTATTCATACATCTTCTTAATACCCTCTTTGTTATATTCTGTTCTGTTTAATCGGTATTCGTAGTAGTTACATTCGCCTCCGTATCTTGTTTTACCCGTTTTCTTTGTTCTACTAACCTCTACGTCAAACGCTCTCTCAATACTCCTACCCACCTCTCTTGGCACATTAGTAATTCCCATCATTTTAAAACCCGTCATTATACTAACAACCTCACCTGCTAATAATGCTTTACATAAAGCTGCTTTCTGATTCATAAAAAGTAGAATTTAATGGGTTAGTAAGTATCTTATATTTCCTCTTTAGTTAGGTTAAGCATTACTGTGTTCTTTTTTAAGGAAGGTATTTCAAGAATATCTGATACTTCATATCTTGTTTCATTTCTTCCATCTTGAAGTAGTATTGTATCTTCTTTTTCAAAGTCCTCTTTTGCTGTAAAGTACACTGCTGTATTACCGTTTAAAAGAACTAAGTTAGGGTTGTCATACTTTAATAAATGGGTCATGGTATTACTTTGTTTTTGATTAATGTAAAGTTCTACACTGTATGTTTAATTTGCAATTAAAAATGGCTTAAATTTTCATGTAACATAACCAAATTGTTTTTGCTTGTCTCCCCGTAGTATGGCCAAATAATGGTTTTCTCTCAAAAAGATTAATTATTTCGGTTGTAGTTATTTGGCTTTCATTCCATTTAAATATTAAAATACCGTTCGGCTTTAAAACTCTCATCCCTTCATCAAACCCTGCTTTTAAGTCTGTTTCCCATGTGGGAAGTAACACCCCGTACTTTTGAGCCATCCAACTATTTTTACCTAACTGTTTTAAATGCGGTGGGTCAAAAACAACCAAATTAAAGGTATTATCATCGTATGGCATATTTGTAAAGTCTGCTATTATGTCTGGTTTTACTTCTAAAGTTCTTCCATCACATAACTTACCCTCAAACTCTCTTATATCTTGAAATAAGACTAATGGATTGTTTTTATCAAACCAAAACATTTTACTACCACAGCAAGCGTCTAATATTATTTTGTCTGTTTTCATATTTTTATTCAATCCACTTCTTCCTAAAACAAATACCTATCACTTCATACAAACTTTTACAGTTAAGTTTATTCATTAGTATAATCCTGATGCCCTCAATAGTTCTTACTGAATGGTGTAATTCATGGGCTATCTCTTTGCTTGTCTTTCCTTTCAAGACCTCTTGTATTAGTATCTTCTCTTTAGGGGTTAGCATGGGGTAATAAGTTTTCTGTTAAGAATTTACTCATTTCGGGGGTAAACCATCTTTTTTTCATCATGTGTTCGGGGAACTTTTCTTCTTTTGAGAACCATCTTTCCCCATCAAACCAATAAAATTCAGCAGGTTTTTTTTCTTCTTCATCTACGTCATCTTCTTGTTCTGCAAGCCACCTAAAATGAGAATCGTAATCCTTTTTGAAATAAAAAAGTGCCGTGTTGTTTTCAATGATAATTAAGATATATCTTCCATCATCTTCATTACCGTTTGGGAAAAGTTTTTGCATAATTATTGTTTTTAGAATGGGTTATCTTTGGCGGGTTTCCAACCATTTACTACTGTATTATTCCAATCTTTTAATTGACTACACTTTAGAATAGCCTTATGTTTCATTCTACCAACTTCTCCATCTCTGTGTTTTGCAATTATCTGATACATTAAATCTTTTGTGCTTTCTCCAAATTCGTCAACAATATTATTCGGGTCGTAGTATTCGGGTCTATGTAAAAATGAAACTTGAAATGCAAGTTCTTCAATACTTCCCGACTGCTTTAAATCTCCCATGTTTGGTTCTTTTACTCCACCTCTACCAAGTATCTCTCTATTCATTTGAACGTATAAAATAATCGGTATTTTAAGTTCTTCACAAAGAGTTACAAAAACATCTAAAACATAATTTAATCTTATTTGCAATCTTATGAATTTCTCTGTTTTTGTCAATGTGTAGTTTTAATTGCAATGCTTCATTCATTGCTAATTTTACTAATTCTTGTTCGCCATCTGTTACGGTTGCGGGGTTTTTCTTCCAAAGAAAATTATCAATACTCATTAGATTGCACCCAATCCTTGTTAGTAATTGCTCATTTGACATTTCCCCGTTTATAATTCCTATGTCATAATACTTACCCATTCTACAAGCTAATTCAGTTAGGTGTACCCCTTTACCCATAGCGGGGCGACCTGCCACAACGTATAACCCATTAAACAAACTACCATTAATAGCATCCCATTCAGGGATATGGGTGTATATCTCATTAGGATTCTCTATTCCGTTTCTTGCATTATAAACCTTTGTGTCAAACCTTTCAATAATATTCATTGCGATATTACTAATAGGTGTAACCTTTATTTCAGATAATTCATTGGTTATTTTTCTTAAACCATAATCTGCTTCATCTAAAACATCAAAAACATCTTCTTGCTCTGAATAAGACCTTGTTAAAATATTCCCACTTATTTCAATAAGTTTTCGGGAAATACTTTTCTGTTTAATGATAAGGCAATAATTCTTTAAGTTGGCATCACTTGTTGACTTAGCGGAAATTTTTACTAATTCATAAGGTGGGATTTGATCTATCTTCCCCCAACTTAAAATAGTTTGTGCGACCAACGGAATATCCACTAATGTTTGTTCTGAAACTTCATAAATTGCCGAACAAATTATTTGGTTATTTAGGTTGTAAAAATCATCTATATTCAATACTTCCTTTACAATTATAACATTGTGTGGATTATTCAACATAGCCCCTAATACCAATTCTTCAAGTTCTACCGAAGATGGTTGTATCTTACCAAACAGCACCTTTGCATAGTCTATTTTTCCCATACTATTTTCTTAGGCTTTTACTGTTAATGGTTATAAATTCATTCATTTCCTTAATTCTGTCGTAACATCTATTCCCTAAAAAAGCCTCTAATGTGGGCTGATTGTTTGGATTATGTGTAAGTTTTGGAAGTAGGTTTGTTGAAATATGCGTTTTAAACCCTTCATTGACAAATAACTCATACCGCTCCATTATAATTTCCGAAACCACATTTATAGCGTTTCCGTACTTAACCATAGCGGGTAAATTATGACCAACATCATCAATGTATAAATCCGTCTTACAATCATACCCATAAGCCAATTTTACTTCTGAAAGGGTAACTTCATCCAACATATCCCTTAAAGTGCCACTATTTACCCATTTAAAAGCCCGTACAGAGTCTTTAAATAGTTTTTGATATACCTTCATCATTACAGACTTCCCGCAGCCTATTGAGCCTATAATCGCTAAACCTTTGTTTTTACCATCCAACCCATCAATGAAATTTGAATAACAGGCTTTATACGCTTCATAAAGTTCACCCGACCCTAATTCAAAGTCCTGAACAATTAAGCCACCTGCAATTTTTATAGCTTCCAAACCTGTCATATTTCTACATTTGAATAGTTGGTGTCTTTTGAAACTTCTAAAATTCCCGTTTTACTTATTTGGGGGCTTCCATTAATTTTCGCTTTCCAATATTGCAAGTTGGCTACCACCTTCCCCTTCCACTTATCAATCTTATTCCCCTTTAAATCTACCCACCCATTAGCAACCCAAGCGTCATACTTCACACTTGCTTCGGTTTCATACTGCTTAAAGTCATACCCTACCATTGCACACCTTTCTTGAACATAGCCCATAAATTCTTCTTTTGGAGGGGCATCTTTATCTATAGTTTTATTTAGTTTAGTTTTATTTAGTTTAGTTTGCGGTGTTTCTGCTACAGTTATACCGTTAGTTACGGCATTATTTGTTGAAAATTTACCGTTTAATCGTTGTTGTTTCTTACTATTTTCCTTACTCTTGCCTCTTTTCTCATAAACAGGCTTTAACCTTTCATCAAGACTTTCCGACTGTATAAACCCATCTTTTAAAAATAAAAGTTCAAGTTTGATACAGTAATTCAGAACATCCCGTATTGTTTCTACAGAAACTCCGAAATCACCACCAATTAATTCAAATTCAGATTCAGAATATTCAAAAACATTACCATCCATCCCTGTTAAATATTCCAATAACATAGACCATATAGCATATCCCTCTATACCAAATTTTGTCCTAATTGCCTTAACTTTTCTATGGTTACGCATATCCCTATCGTGCGGGAAATAATCACAATAATTTTTTGTGGGTCGTGGCATTTTATAGTCTTAGCGGATTTATTAAATAAAAAAGACCTTACCCCTTTACAGTAAAGTCAACGCTTAAAATTTCAGATATTTCCTTTACTTCTTGCTCTGTAAAAGAATCTCTTACTCCATAGATTTTGCTTGAAAATTTAGGCTCTGTCATTTTGAACCCCCTTTGTTGAAGATTATGGATTACAAACCCATTAGTTAGCATTCTCTTTTTAATCTCATTTCTTATACGTTCTCCAACGTATTCAGATTGTTTTACTGCCATCTTTAAATTGATTTAAAGCGAAAATAATACTTTTTCTGAAATCAAAAAATAATTTTTATTTTTAACCCTATTTTAAGGTACATTAGCTATTCCTGTACTTACATTTGTGATGTGGAAAAATAAAATTTATGGGTGGATTAAGAAAGATATTGAAAATATATGGCAAGATGAAGGTGGGTGATGTTATGTGGGTTTGGGATTATAATAAAGATGAGCCAAGAATCGAGAAAGAAATGACCAAGAAAGAAAAAGACGCTTCTAATAAAGCTAAAATAAAAAAACAATCCTAACCCCTACTATATAAAACAGTAACTAAAATGGCAAGATTAAATAAAGAAAGAGAAAAGCAATTAACACCAAAAAGACTTACAACTGCTTTATTAAAAATAGGCAAATGTAAAAATGTTACTGATATGGTTATTTCCGAAAAGCTAATTGAGTTTATGTATAAAGGAGAAATTGTAAGGTTTTATCCTTATAGTGGATGGGCAACGGGAAAAACAATAACAGATGGAAGGGGAATTGATAATCTTTTAAAACAGTTGGATGGAAAATCGTGAACAAATCTACCTTTTAGCAAAACTATTAGGTTTAATTATTGAGGTAGAGAAAGATGGTGTTATTAGTAGATATAGGTTTTTAGATGGCAAACTTTTTAAAATAAATTGAGTTATGATAATCGTAAATGATTTAAGAATTGGCAACATAGTATCTTATAATGGTTATGTTTATAGGATCGGTGCTTTATCAAAAGATTTTCCATTTTTAGATACGGATGAATTTGGTTTTAATATTATTACTTATAACAACATACATGGAGTTGAATTAACGCCAGAACTACTGAAGGCGTGTGGATTTATTGAAAGTAAAAGAATTAAAGGCGGCTTTACTATTGAAGGTTTTGAAATAGATTTAGACTATATTACCCAAGATAAAATAGGTTATGAATTTGAGTATAAATTTGGTCTTTCTGATAAGTGGAATTTAGTTCATGTAAAATACCTTCATCAACTTCAAAATTTAATTTACACATTAACTGGCAAAGAATTAAACACACAACCATGACACAAATAAAAACAAAGCTATTTGAAACTGAATTTGGTGGCATAGAAATGATTATAAAGTACCGTGAGTTAATAAGGAGGTTTCCCGAAAGAGTAGAAGAATGCCATGGATTACACACTATTAGTGAAGATGAATTTGAAACAGAGTTAATTTATGTAGAAGTAGTAGTACCCAAAGGACAGTCTATTGATATACTACCTATGCTTTCAGAAAAACAAAAAGAGTATATAATTGATAATTTAGCTGAATGAGAAACAGTACAATAATAAGTAAAAAAAAGAAGTGTGTTACGTGTGGTAGATTGGAATATATTTTCTCTAAGGGAAATTGTAAGTCATGTACTACAATTAAAAGCACTCAAAGAAGGGTAGAAAAATATGAAGCAGAAATAGAAGATGAAAGTTTGCAAAATCTTATTGAAGATGCTGACCAAATACTATCGCTTTATATAAGGCATTTATATGCAGATAATAAAGGAATATGTACTTGTTATACTTGTGGAGTAAGATTACCAATAAGTCAAATGCAAAACGGTCATTACATTCATAGAACAGATATGGCTACAAGGTTTTTGACGGATAATACAAAGCCACAATGCCCACCATGTAACAGCAAACACAATGACGACCCTGAACCATACCGAACCAAATTAGAACAAGAAAGAAATGGTATTACAGAACATTTATTAGAACTTTCAAGACAAGTAGTAAAACCAACAAGGGATGAATTGAAAAGCCTTATTGCAGAACTTAGGTTTAAATATAACCTTGTAAAAAAGAAATAGAGATTATGATAGTATCAAATGAGATTATTCATCCTTATGCTTATGTAGGGATTAGGGGGGAATCGCAAGTACCCGCAAGTACATTGAGTGAAAGTGCAAAATTTAAACGTGCTGAAAAATTAAGAGAAGCTGTTTTAAAGTATTACAATGTTACCCTTGAAGAATTTTTACACAAAGGAAGAAAAGACGGTAATGTTTTAGCAAGACAAGCGTTCTGTTATTTATGCCATCACATGTGTAGATTAAGGCAGGTTGATGTTGCTCCGCTTATAAATAGGGATAGAACAACATACATTCACGCATTAGAACAGATAAATGGTTATTTAAAAGTTAAAGACCCAAGATTTACAGTAGAAGATATTGAAAATATTAAAAGATTGATGTAATTTTAAGTCGTGTATTTTTAATAGGTTTAACAAGGTGCAGACCCCGTTATTCTTAACGGGGTATTTTTTTTGAGTTGAATTAGGGCATTAAAAAACCGCCCGAAGGCGGCTTAAACCAAATCAATTTCAAGTTCTTCTTCTGTAAAAGGGGTAAGATGTAGTGTTAGTAATAATGCGTTTATTAGTTGTAATAACTTATAATCCGAACATTTTTTATAATGCACCCCACATAACACATCTAACTCCCTACACAACCTTTCATAAAGTAACTCATAGTTTTTTCGGTAGTGGTAGTTTTTCATCTTTTCTTTTTTTTATAAAAATTAGCAATTTGTTCAATAGTTTTAGATTCTAAATGTTCATGCAGGGTTGATTGGTCTATACCCCAAAAAGAAGCCCAATCCTCTAATATCATCTTTAATCCGTCATACTCATACCATCTATTGTTTTTCTTGTTTCTACTTTGCTCATTTACGGTAGCCCATCTGCAATTTTTAGGTTCATAATTACCATTATTATCAATTCTGTCTATTGAATGACCTTTTGATGGTCTTTTACCCATATCCGCTAAAAAATTAGAAAAATCATTCCACCTTTCACATATAAAAATACCTCTACCGCCATACCTCCAATAAGAAGCGTGTTTCGGGTTTAAACAACGCTGCCTAATTGCTTTCCATATTTGGTATTCATCACATAATTTGTTATGAGATTGCCCATGTTTTAAAACTGATTTTTTACGCATGTCTTGCCCATAACAACCGCAACTTTTAGTATCACCATTTCTCAAATAAACACCCAAAGAATTAATTGTATTACCACAATCACATAAGCATTCATACATTTTTTTGCCATGTTTATTTCGACCAATCTCCTTAATAACTAATAGACGACCATATTTTTCAGAAAATGATATTTGACTACCCCGCACCATAAAAAATCATTTTTTGGTTGATTGATATTTTTTAAAAGCAGCCCTTATTTCATCATCTGCTTTCTTTTTCTTAATAAGGTATTCGCTTCTTTCAAATCCCTTTGTTGGACAATTAATTTTAGGATATTCAGTAAAATCTTCAACATTTAGGAAAACAACTTCCGAGAAATCCCATTTAGGACTTTCTACCGCTACTAATTCTCTACCCATATTTTTTGCTACTTGCTGTAATATTTGAACGGTAGTGGTCGGCTTTTCGCTTTTAGGCTTTCTCGTTCTTTTTGGCATATCCAAAATATCCAATACGGGATTTTCGGAAAGGAACTTAATAGTTAAGGCTTCATTTGCAGCAGTCATTTTTTTAACCCCCGTCAAATAACTTGCAAGGGTGTTTTTAGGAAGCCCAATTCGTTGTTCAAGGTAACTTTTCGTAAAACCTTTCCCAACTTCTTCGTTTAATCTTTTAATGTAATTCATTTTTTAGATATTTTTAAACAAAGTTAGCTATTTTTAAATACAAAAACAAAACAACTCCTTAAAATCTCCTTAAATCACTAAACAACTAACATTCTTTATTCCATTCCTTCACTTTTTCTTTGACCATACTTACTAAATCTTCTCTAACAGATAAAGTAAGCCTAATACACTTGTAAATGGGGTGTTTTCGCTTTGCTCCTGCATTTGGTCTTGCACCGCCACGTTTTTTAATATTCTGATTTTCAATTACTTCGTTTATCGCTCCTGCCTGTTTATTCATTTCAATAAGTTTTATTTGTTAATATGTAAGCGTTCAAA
>Ga0247719_1000383_pt1 | contig 27826 bp, 49 predicted proteins | sample 41E_DmetaG_FD_189046 | JGI IMG/M metagenome (GOLD analysis project Ga0247719, IMG submission 189046) | Soil microbial communities from hillslope of Landscape Evolution Observatory, University of Arizona, Oracle, AZ, United States - 4-1-E_D | ecosystem: Engineered > Artificial ecosystem >...
GCCGGCGTCTTCGATCAGCCCGGCGACGAGTTGTGTCAGGCTCATGCCGACCTCCCCATGGCCATGCCCAGGTTCAGCAGCAGGGTGGCGTTCGCCTGCTCGCGCACCGGGCGCGGCAGCGGCGGCAGTGACCAGAGGCGGTTGTCCTTCTTGCGGCGCGTGGTGCGGATGGCATCCTGCAGGCGCAAGGCCGGGATGGCCTCGCCAGCCTTGAAGGAGCGGATGATGGCTTCGGCTTCGGGGCGGGTCATGGCCGGCTCCATCCCAGGCGATCCGCCAGCTTCTCGCGCAGGGCCTGGTTCGCCTGCTCGCGCTGCGCTTCGAGCGCTTGAACCTCCTCTTCGCTCAGGGGAGGCATGGGGTCGGCAGGGGTAGGCGTCATGGTTTCCTCATCAAGTCGGGGTTGTAGTGGCCCGGGATGTCGGCCTTGCGAGCCCGCCAGTGCTCGAGCTGGGTTTCGATCAGCATCATTCCGTCCTCGCGTTTGCAGTTGCCCACGTACTGCACCGAGTCATCGACACTGACCAGCATCACGAAGGCGACTCGCTTTCCAGCGTGCATGGCTAGGTAGTCTTCGACGTTGGTCGCCAGCTCTTGGAGGCTGACGCTCACGCGCTTCATGGCTTCGCTCACGCTTTCACCTTGCGCAGGCTGCGAATGCGGGCGCGGTACTGCTGGCGGTTCTCGCCGGGCAGCTTCTCGAACGACGAGAGCGGGTTGCTCTTGGGGGCATGTCCCTGCTGCCCTTGGCACGCCTCGGCGAAGAGTTTGTCGTTGTGCTCCATCAGCCTGCGCTTCATCTCCATGAAGTCGGCGGCGTCCTCAATTGCTCGATTCATCATTTCCATGACTCAGTCTCCAAGTTGCGGGAGGTTCGCCGGCCACGCGCCGGCAGCGATGATGGCGGCGCGCGTATTCGCGCCGAGTTGGTCTTCCAGAGCGCTCACAGCAGGAACCCTCGGCTCTGCATGAACGCGATCGGGTCTTTGGCGTTCTTGGTCAGGTTGCAAGGGGGGCAGAGCAACTGGATGTTGTTAGGCTCATGCAGGCCGCCGCGAGCCAGCGGCTGGATGTGGTCGATGTGGTACTTGTCGCGGATGCCAGTACGGCAGACCGCGCACTTCCACTTTTGGGCGGTGCCGATGCGCCTGATCGTTCCGCGTGGGAGCCGGCCGATGCCGCGCCGCTTTGCGACGTACTCGCGGTGGCGGTCAGGATTCGCCAGGCGCTTGGCCCTGGCCTGAGCCGCGAGCTTTGCCGCGTTCTTCTTTTGCCATGCAGCCTTGCCACCGGTCCACTGTGGATGATCGGCGCCGCGCAGCTTCTTCAGCACCCCCATCTCGTGTAGGCGCCTGAGCGTGGCGGATACCTTTGCTCTGTTCTCCGGCCGGTTGCCGATGTCGCCGAGCTGGGTTCCCTCGATCGAGCACTTCTTCGAGCAGTACCTACCGCCTCCGTTGGTAACCTGCACTTGGCGCGGCGTGAACGTGGCGCCGCAAGTCTCGCAGGGGCGCGTCCGCGCATGGACCGGTGCGCGCCGGACCTGCTCCGCGCAGTCGCCTCCACAGGTCTTGTACTTCCCTACCTTGCAGGGCGGAAACCACATGGCACGACCGCAGACGATGCAGTCGAACCGCACCCGGCCCTCTTTCGCCTGGAATCGCTCAGCATGCCAAGTCACCGCTTACCTCCTTCGTAAATCGCCCGCAGGTTGGCGAGCAGGTGTTCCTCTGACCCGTAGCGGCGCTCGAACCGGTGCTTCCACGGATGCCGGCTGACGAACCCCATTGGCTGACTGCCCTGGTGGTGACCGGGATCGCACAGCGGGATCGTGTAGAGATGGCCGATGCGGCGCCCGCCGCGGAGGAGGTGGTGAACCGCTGCCGGCCGGTAGCCGAGCCCATCAGCCCGACATGCCACGCACCCGTACGCCACGATCCAGTCCATCCACTCGCGCTCAGCCTTCGTCGGGGTGCGCTTACCGGGCCTGCAGGGCACATCCTTCTCCACCGGCTGGCAGGTGGTGGTGCCGGCGTAGGTCGCCGTGCGCGTGGCCGGCTGGAGCTGGCGGATCGGCTTTTCCGCACTCGCGGCGCGCTTCTGTGCAGGTACAGGTGCACTGCGGAACGGCGTCTTGCGCTGGATGGGCGTGCGGCGCATCAGGCATCCCTCCAGCGGCACCCCTCGCACCCCGGGTCCGTGCGCCCGTCGTTCTTCCCGTAGACGCAGTCCGTGGACATGCGGTGCGGGACCGCCACCAGGCGCGGCGTGCGGGTCGTGCCGTCAAGGTAGAACCCATCCTGCGCGGGGTAGACGCGGCGGAACTCGGGGCGGTTGTGGCAGGCGTTGAGCTTCATGCCGCCTCCAGCCAGATGCGGCGGGTGAGCTGCCACCAGTCGGCATAGGCCGCGGCGGGCGTGTAGCCATAGCCCATCGTCCGCCGGCGGCAGGGGTCCATCACGCGCGGCTCAAAGCAGCACCACACGCCGCGCCACTTGCGGATCCGGGGCTTGTTCATGCGGCCTCCGTGACAGGCGACGGAAGCCATGAGAGGGTTTCATCTCGCGCGTGGTCGCCGAGGTCGCGGAGCGGTCTCATCCATGCATCAGGGACAAATGCCTGGCGGTCCATGCCCGCAGGCTCCCCGTCATCGCACCAAACTGTTGGCGTCGGGTAGCTACTCTCCGTGAGCCAGGAGAAGCCATCCACCTCGTCAAGCTCCCATTCGCTGAGAATCACAACGATGAGGCCGATGTTTTCAGGGCAGCGCGCCCGAACGATCACAGCGAGGTCACCGGGTTTGCAGTTCATGGGTTCACCTCGAACAGGTCCATGGTCTTGGGATCGGCCGCCGCGCGGCGCACAGCCTCGAACAGCCGCACGGCGCCCTGGCGCTTCTTCGCCCGCTCGAGCAGGCCCGCCTTGCGCGCGCAGCGAGGTCCGACTGCTTTGTCGGCCAGCATCACCGCCGGCTCCGTCTTGCGGCCGCAGAGGATGCAGATGGGCTTCATGCGGCCTCCCGCAGGATCTCGCCCGTCTCGGGGTCGACGAACTCGCGCCGGCGCGGCGGCGGCACCGTGAGGCCCAGGTCCGTGGACGCGAACGCCGTGACCTTCTCGATCAACTGGCCGTAGCCGCGCACGCCCAGGTCTTCCGTGCTCACCCGCACGCGCCGCCGCACCTTGCGGCCGGTCATCGGGTTCTTGAACGTCTTGACCTTGAAGCCCAGGAACTTGTCCCGGAAGAACTCCTTCCACACCGGCATCGGGAACTTCTCCCCGTTGGCCGTCGCGTGCTCGGCGATGAACTCCAGGACGACGTGGTAGTACGCGCGCTGCTCGCTGGTCTTGGCGTCCTCCAGCGGCTTGAACTCGACGGCCAGGCGGTGGCCAGCCATCAGCATGGACTTGGCCCATGGCCAGCCGCGGCCGACGATCTCCGCGTGGGCCTGCTGCGGGTTGTGCAGCTGGATGAGCAGGGACAGGTCGCTCATGCCGCCTCCCGAACTCGCACCGTGACCCCGGGACGGTCGCTGTAGCGCTTCTCTGCGTACAGGGTCACCACTTGCACGTCGTCGATCCACACAACGCCGTTGATGGCATCGAAGATCGCCTTCGCCACGTTGTCGATGTCGGGCTTCGTGCCGGGGCGCACCAGGCCCTGCAGCGCCCTCGCCTGCTTGACCTTTGACCAGCTGGCTGGCACCTGAACGTCGATGTGCAGGCCAACAGCGACGGCGCAGGACAGCGGTGGCTGGCCACACATGGCCTGGGCCGCGAACAGGCGAACCGTCCCCTCATAGCTCACGGTCTTCTCCGGGCTGTAGAGCCTTGCGTGCTTGCCTGCACGGCCAACTCTGGGGCGGCCCTTTCCGACTGCGGCGCCGGGGACGGTGAAGCAGATTGCCTGGCCGCGACCTTCTCGCGCCACTCCGCAACCGTCTGCTCCACCTTCCTGGCCAGCCCCTCCAGCTCCTGCGGCTGGTGCTTCTCGTACCAAGCGGCTGCCCACTGCGCGTACTCCGGGTCCGACTTCGCCATCCAGAGGCAGTGGCGCAGCATCCGCTGGCGGTAGGTTGGTTCGGTCATGGGTCATTCGCCCACCCCGCGAACGCCGTCGCGCGCGGCCTGCAGCGTCTCCTCGTCGCTCAGCGGCGTCTCGTCGACGTCCGGCTTGCGGGTGAACTTCGCGCGCAGTTCCGCCAGCGCCCGGCGCTCGGCCTCGGTCGGCTGACGCAGCACCGGCTTGTGCTCGATGCGCGCCACCGGCGCCGGAACGCTCTCGCCCCAGCCCTTGGCGAACTCGCGCTGCAGGGTCCACTCCCACCGGCGGCGCACCTGCGAGAACGTCGCGGTCTTCAGCTCGAAGGCGAACTGGCTCGCGGCGCGGTATACCGCCGGGTGGGTCCACTCGCCCACCTCGCCGTTCTCCCGGGCCCGCATCCCCTCCCCCGCCTCGAACCAGGCCAGCTCCGGATCCAGGCCCGGGCGGCACAGGCGCGTGAACTCGCCCAGCGTCGGCGCGAAGGCGCGGGTTTGGCAGGCGCGCAGCCCGCGGTCGATCTCCTCCGGCGCGAATCCGGCCAGGGCACTCGACCACTCGGCCTGCACGTTCTCGGCCGGCACGCCGGCGTACAGGTCCGCCACCTTGGCGCCCAGCTGCGCGGTGAGCCGGTCGAAGATCCGGGCGACCCAGCGCTGCGGCAGCGGCTCAGCCAACGACGCGGGCTTCGCCGTCGATAGTGCGGTCGTCACGTCCATGATGGGCTCCAGGGTTGGTCAGGCCGGCAATGGTTTGCGCGCGGCGGTCGGATGCGGAGTGATGGCCGGTGCGGGTCCGGCCAGCGGTCATCCCTGCGCCGAGGTGCTCGACGATCCAGGGGACGGGCTGCACAGCGCGCTCGGCGGCGCAGGCATGCAGCGCCTCCACCACGCGCTCCGGTCCGTGCGCCTTGCACTGCGCGGCGAGGAAGGACCGGGCGTTCTTGTCGCTGACGCTGGCGGCGGTCAGCAGGGTGACGCCGATGGCGAAGACCTGGTCTTGCGCTGTGACGCCCGAGCGCGTCGGCGGCGCGTCAGCGCCAGACCCGATAGGGTCTGAACAACTGGGAAGTGGGAAGTGGGAAGTGGGAGCTTTCGAGTCGCTTTTTTCTGGGTTCCCGGAGATAACCGACTGGGTTTCTTCTGGGTTTTCTCCTGAAACCGACTGGGTTTCCTGCGTGGCAGACACGGGTTTCCTTGGGCGCCCGCCCTTGGTTCCGTTCTGGCGTGCGCGCTCGGCGGCGGTGCGCGCCTTTGCGATCACGTCCTCGCATTTGCCGTGCACCCAACCGCGCTCCTGGTCGAGCTGAAAGAACTCTTCAAGGACCGACTCGATGACGTCCTCGTGGCCGCGAAGACGAACAAGCTTCGCGACGCGATCAACCTCGTGGGGCAGCGGCTCCTCGCGCATGTAGTACAGGTCCAGCATGCGGCGATAGGCGAGGTCTTCCATCGGCTCCAGGTGCGCGGTGCGGCTGGTGTAGTCGCCGATGTGGAAGTCGTAGTAGTTCACCCCCTGCCCTCCGCGGCCCGCAACTTGTTCCAGCAGATGCCGCAGAAGTAGCGCCAGCACTTCGTTTCGCTGTACGGGCACTTGGCCATCGCAAGCTCCACGGCCTCGCGCACTTCCCAGTAGCCCAGCTTGTCGATGAACGAGCGCATGCTGTTCATCCAGTCGCGCGGCGCATCGTTTTTGACCGACCGCAGCGTGTTCATCAGTTCCCACGCCTCCGAGTCGAGGCGCGCACGCTTCTCCTGCATGGCCGAGTGGTAGCCCTTGATCTGCTCCTCGCGCTCCCGCGTCTCTGCGGCCTTCTCGCTCAATGACTGAGGAGCCGATGACAGCGGCGTGGCGGACTTGCCGAGGTTGCAGGGCTGGCACGCCGTAACCAGGTTGTCCATGTCGTTGGAGCCACCAGCCGCGACGGGCTCGATGTGGTCCACCTGGAGAAGCACGGCCGGCGGATGCGCGCCGCAGTACATGCACTTGAAGCCGTCGCGCTTGAAGACCTCGAACCGGGTCTTCTTGCTGAGAGCCTTGCGGGCGGTCATTGGCACAACTCCCACACCCTGCCGCCGGCAGTCCCGTTGCCTTTTTTGCGGAGCGTGAACCCCACGCATCGGATCACGCCGCGGCGGCTCAGGGCCTGGAACACGCCGCCGAACGCGCGGGCGTCAGGCGGGCAGGCGCCGGCAGCGATGGCGGCGTCGACCAGGTCTTCCCCGCAAGCTTGCCGGCCCGGGGCGGCGCGCAGGTGGGCGACGATGGCCTCCTGCGCCTTGCCGGTGAAGAACGGATCGCGCCGTTCGGCCGCGTCCTGCGCGCGCTGCATGCCGGCCCGGCCGGATGCGATCGCGTCGTCAATGGAGAGCTGAACGCCTTCAAGCATGGGCGGCCTCCGAGCGCAGGGCGAGGATTTCCATGTCCGTGCGGCGGACCTCGTCGCGCCAGAAGCGGAAGTCTTCGGCGTTGCCTTGCAGGGCTGCCTCCCACACCAGTTCCATGTAGTCGCCGGCCAGCAGGCTCAGGGTGGCGATGTGCTCCTCCCGCAAGCTCAGGCGCCCTGTAGGCGCTGGGCTACGCGAACACGCGCCGCAGGAGGCTGAGCAGTTGCGCGCGCCCGGGGAAAAATCAAAGTGGGCAATTTCGCGCCCAGCAGATGCGAGCGGGGAAAAAGAGGGGGTCATGGTGCTGCCGTCCCTGTTCGTTAGGCCGCGACGCGGCCGTTCAATGCGTTCACCAGCACCACGTTCGCGGCCTCGGCGCGCTGCAGGCGCTCCTCCATAAGCCGAAGTTGGCGCTCCAGTTCGGTCTCGCGCTTGCGCAGGCTGGCGAGGTCGTAGCCGCGTGCGTGCAGCATCCACAGCAGAGGCGCGTCGTTGCCGCACTTGTCCATGACCTGGACGAGCTTGGGCCACTCGATCCCCTCCTTGTCGTTGACCCAGCGGGACCATGCGGACTTGTCGACGTCCTTGCCCTCGCTGGTTTTGACGGCATCCGTGACCTGCTTGGGCTCGAGTCCGGCCGCCTTGGCACACAGGCCGATCGCGCCGCCGAAGGTCTTCTCGCGCACGATGTCCTGGGGGGTCACGTCAGAGGGAAATCCGAGTTGGTTCACAACGGCTCTCCACTTAGTTGATTGGTGTTGCGAGGCTTCGGAGGCGAAAAAAAGGGACAGTCGCGGCTATGACGCGACCTGCCCTCTCAGTTGCTCCTGCTGCCCGCGCCGCTCATGGCGTCGGCCGTATCGCGGCCCCAGTGAAAGCCAGGGCACAGGCGCTCGCGCGGAATGCCGGTGAGGCCTTCGACGTCCACGGCGTGACGCGCCGGCACGTAGCCCGCGCGCTTCCAGTCGGACATGGTTTGCTTCGAAAGTCCGAGCGATGTCCGCAGGGCAGTACGCCCTCCGGCTTTCTCGAACACCTCGTCGATCACGGGTTTAGCCATTCGCTCAGTATGAACGGCTCGTACCGCATCGGTCAAGGTCAGTCGTACTACAGATTTGGCATATGACAGCCGCTGCTTATGCTCGTTTCATGAGCTTTGGTGAACGACTGGCTGCGGCCAGGCAGAAGAAGAAGATGACCCAGACCGAGTTGGGCAAAGGGCTTGGCACGGACGGCGCCGACGCCGGCAAGCAAGTGATCTACGGTTGGGAGAAGAACCAGCACTACCCGCGCGTCGACCAGCTTATGCTTATCTGTAAGAAGCTAGACGTCAGTGCTGACTTTTTGTTATTTGGCGAGGAGAGCAGCTCGCGCTTCCTCATGGCGGAGGCGGCGGCCGAGAAGCTCAACGCGGACGAGCGCGCGGCGCTGATCAAACGTCTTGCGGCGGAAGCTGATGAGCACGATGACGGGGTCTTTGACGAGTCCGCCGTAGAACGCAGCCGCTCCAATAACCATAACCAGCCATCATCGCGCCGCAAGAAAATAACAGGGCTGTAGAAAACCCCAGCATCTAAGCTGTACCGCACATCTACGATGACCCTCCAACCACTTCAATTGCAAAAGAGGGTTCCCATGCGGTTAGTAAGCATGAGCGATTACCGCTCGCGCGATACGGTAGACGTTCTGAAATACCTGCTTTCCAGGGCGAAGAAGGGAGAGCTAAAGGGGGTGGCCGTCATGGCACGGCTGGCCACCGAAGGCGAGGAGATTCTGTTCACCGACTGGTACCGCCGTCGGATGGAACGTTGCGCCTATGCGGCAACGAGGATGTACTGGCGCGCGATGCAGAACCAGGACGAGATCGAGGATTCGCGCAATTTCGACGAGGCCGGCTGAACGGTCACCAGGAGCACGAACATGGATACCAAGCGATCACACGCCGGCGGCTTTCTCGCGCTCGCTGCGCTGGCTCTCGGCGCCTTCACACCGGCCATCCTCGCGCCGCTGTTCGTGCTAGCTGCATTCGCGTTCTCGGCCCTTGAGCTGCGCAGCGGCAGCACGCTGTTCGGCTGCGTGACGATCTGCCTGGCGGTGCTGCAGTTTGCCCTGGTGGCGGCCCACTTCGGCGCCTTCGACAACGCGAGCGCGGCTTTCGACATTGAGCGGGCGCGCGCGATCGCGAACGAGCCGACCCGGTAGCACCCCCATCCTCCCAGCAGCCAGGCCCGCTTCGGCGGGCTTTTTGCTGCCCGGCCGTTCTCCGCTTATTCCATCGGTACAGCCTGTTCGTACCCGCTTAGGAAAACAAATTCTAAGAAGCGGTACGATTCGATTTGACCTCACAGGTCCGATTCGCTCATACTGCATCCAACGCCTCGCAGTGAGGCGCATGGAGGCAGGCAGTGGAACTCTCGACTCTGTTGACCGACCCGGCGATGCAGCTGGTGGTCGGCCTTCTCTTTCTGCTGGCGATCGCCGGCGGCATCGTCACCGGACTCATCGCCGACGAGGTGGCGTCATGAGCCCCATCTCCACCATCGAGCCGATCCGGTACGTGACGCCGGACAAGGTGTCGCAGGTTCTGACGACGCTGATGGACGGGGCGCACATCCCCTGCACCCGCGCCGTGGCGGCCCGGTATCTGGACGCTGCGCGCGGCGACGTGGACGCAGCCTGCGAGAGCTGGCGCGAGGACCACCTGCACTGGAGCGCTCGCGTGGTGACGGAACGCCTGCCTGGCTCGCTGGAGGCTTCGGAATGAACACCGCTAAGCAGCCGCTTCGCTTTGTCAACATCCATGGCGAACGCGTCAGCACCGAGCCATTGAAGCAGGCCAAGCGTGCCGCCCGAGCGCAGCCGGAGTCGTATCACAACGGCTGGCGTGTGGTCGGCATTCCTCCTGGAGCGCTCGAAGAGGCCGAGAGGCAGCACCCGATTACTGTCGCCGAGATCCGGTCTTGGAATGAACGCGTCGCCAATGAGAAGGGGCTCGGCAAGGCCAAGCCGGTGCCCGGCCCGTGGGACGCTGAGCGCTGGCTGAGCGACGCAAAGAAGCGCCCGGTTCGCTCCAAGCCATACGAGATACCCGAGGCCGCCAAACTCTGCGCGGAAATGGCATCGAAGGCCGGATGGCTGCGAGTGGAGGTGGTCGAGCTGAAGAAGGAAAAGGAGAAGGCCGCATGAACGCCCCGCAGCAACCACACAGCGGCACGGCCGCCGACCTCCTGCGCGCTGTGCAGGACTTCAACGACCGCCACCCGGCATTCATCGCCAAGGTCTTCGCCCAGGCGAACGACGACCGCGCGCTGTTCCAGCAGATGCAGCGCCAGGACGTTCTCACCCAGGCGGCGATGGGGGATCTGCGCTGATGGTCGGGCCCCGTACCAAGTACCAGCACATGGAGCCGATTGTGGTGCGCCCGTCCCACATCCGCGCCCCCCGAATGCTTCGGGACTGCACCTTCGAGCGCCTGCCGATCCAGCGCAGCGCGTTCCACCGATCCGGCCGGATCGCCTCCTGGGGCGTCGCCTGCGTGGCGCTCGCCCTCGCCCCCCTCCTCTACTTCACCTGGAGCTTGTGATGCCTGCCGTCGCTGAACAAGACCCGATCCTCGCCGAACTGGACGAGCGCCAGTCCCTGATCAACCTGCTGCTGACGGCGCACATGCAGCTGCAGATGGTCGCGCCCGCGCACCGCCCGCCAGGCACGCGGGAGCTGCTCGAAAAGATCGACCTGCTGATGGCGCGGCGCGTGGAACGCCTCGCCGCGTGCTCGCGCGCCCGCCGCCAGGGAGCCGCCTGATGCGCCGCTTCCTCGCCCAGTTCCGCCTGTACCGCCGCGCCGGCTTCGGACGCCTTCGGGCGCTGCGCCGCGCCTGGCTCGCCCTCTGACTTCAACCAATCCCGAGGACAACAACACATGAATGCTCTCGTCGCGCAAGAAACTCGCGCGCTGACCCAGCACGCCGGCGGCCGCATGGCAGTCGCCGAAATCATCAGCCACGTCCAGGTCGTGCAGGAGGTCATGCGCGCGGTGATGAAGGAGGGCGTGCACTACGGCAAGATCCCCGGCGCCGGCGACAAGCCCACGCTGTTCAAGGCCGGCGCCGAGGTGCTGTGCATGGTCTTCCGCATCGCGGACAACTACCAGGTCGAGGATCTGTCGACGGCCGACTGCATCCGCTACCGCGTCACCTGCATCGGCACGCACCAGACCAGTGGCGTCGTGATGGGCGCCGGCCTGGGCGAAGCCTCCTCCAACGAGGAGAAGTACAAGTGGCGCAAGGCCGTCTGCCATGAGGAGTGGGAGGAGACGCCCGCCAACATGCGTCGGGTCAAGCACGCGCGCGGCCGCCAAAACACCACGTACAAGCAGGAGCAGGTTCGCACCGAGCCGGCCGACCTCGCCAACACCGTGCTGAAGATGGCGAACAAGCGCGCCAAGATGGCCATGGTGCTGAACGTCACGGCCGCCAGCGACTGCTTCTCGCAGGATCTGGAGGACATGGACGAGGCGCTGCGCGAGCACCTGGCGCGGCACCCGGACGAGGCGCAGGCCGAGCAGCAGCCGCCGGCGCCCTCCGCCTGGCCGGACGATGCCTTCGAGCAGCAGATGGCCAAGTTCTCCGGGGCGCTGCAGAAGGGCCGGTCCGTCGACGACGTGATCGCCTGGGCTGAGACGAAGGCACCGCTCACCGACGCGCAGAAGGAGCGCATCCGCGCCGCCGCGCCCTCCCCCGCCACCGAAACCGAACCGGAGTGAGCGCCATGCAGACGATGCACCTTGTTCCTGGCACGCCCGCATGGCATGCCCACCGGGCCCAGCACCGGAACGCGAGCGACGCGCCGGCGATGCTCGGCTGCTCGCCCTACACCACGCGCGCCGATCTGCTGCGCCGCGTGCACACCGGCATCACGGCCGAGGTGGACGCCGCCACGCAGCGCCGCTTCGACGCCGGGCACCGCTACGAGGCGCTGGCCCGGCCGCTGGCGGAGAAGATCATCGGTGACGACCTGGCGCCGGTGGTCGGCGTGCTGGAAGGGACGAACCTCTCGGCATCGTTCGACGGCCTCACGCTCATGGGCGATACGGCATTCGAGCACAAGACCTTGAATGCCGACCTGCGCGCCTGCATGAAGGACCAGGGTAACGGCTATGGCCTGCCGAAGCACTACCAGGTGCAGATGGAGCAGCAGCTGCTCGTCTCAGGCGCCGAGCGCGTCCTGTTCATGGCGTCGGAATGGGACGGCGACACGCTCATCGAGGAGCGCCACTGCTGGTACGCGAGCGACCCGGTGCTGCGCGCCGAGATCGTCGCCGGCTGGAAGCAGTTCGAGGCTGACCTGGCCGCCTACGTGCCGCCGGCCGCCGTCGAGGTCGCCCCGACCGGCCGCGCGCCGGAGACGCTGCCGGCGCTGCGGATCGAGGTCACGGGCATGGTGACGGCCAGCAACCTCGATGCCTTCAAGGCTCACGCGCTGGCCGTGTTCGGCGACATCAACACGAACCTGCGCACGGACAACGACTTCGCCGACGCGGAGAAGACGGTGAAGTGGTGCGGCGACGTGGAGGATCGCCTGGCCGCCGCGAAGCAGCACGCGCTGAGTCAGACCGAGAGCATCGACGCCCTCTTCCGCGCCATCGACGAGATCAGCGCCGAGGCCCGCCGCGTCCGGCTGGACCTGGACAAGAAGGTCAAGGCGAAGAAGGAGGAGCGCCGCGGCGAGATCGTGGCCGGCGGCATCACGGCTCTGCGCGAGCACATCGCGGCCCTGAACACGCGCCTCGGCAAGCCGTACATGCCGCAGGTGCCGGCCGACTTCGCCGGCGCCATCAAGGGCAAGAAGTCCCTGGCCAGCATGGAGGATGCAGTGGCCACCGAGCTGGCGCGGGCCAAGATCGCCGCGAACGAGATCGCCGACCGGCTGCAGATCAACCTCACCTACCTGCGCGAGCATGCGGGCGAGCACCGGGCGCTGTTCCCGGACACCACCACCATCGTGCACAAGGCACCGGACGACCTGCAGGCGCTGGTGACGGCACGCATCGCCGAGCACAAGGCGGCAGAGGAGCGGCGCCTGGAAGCCGAGCGCGAGCGCATCCGCGCGGAGGAAGCGGCGAAGCTGGCGCGCGAGCAGGAGGCGAAGGCGGCCGAGGAACGCCGCCAGGCTGCGGCCGCCGAAGCAGTGCAGCGCCAGGAGCAGGAGGCGCGGCAGGCCGCAGCCACACCGGCCGACCCGCCAGCACCGGCCCCGGCCCCGACCGTCATCCCCATGCCGCGCCAGGCCGCGCCGGCGAGCGCCCCCACCCTGCGCCTCGGCCAGATCGGCGAGCGACTCGGGTTCGCCCTCACGGCCGAGTTCGTCTCACGCCTCGGGATCGAGGGCACCCGCGAGCGCAACTCGGTGCTGTACCACGAGGCCGACTTCCAGCGCATCGGGACCGCGCTGATCGCGCACGTCCAGGGCGTGCTGCGCCGGGACGCCGCCAGCCTGAAGGAGCGTGCGTGATGAACCTCCCCAAGTCCTGCCCGCCCTGCGGGAGAACTTTTGCTGCCTCAGCCGAGGAGCTGAAGGACGGCTCCAAGGGCCAGAACAAAGAAACCGATCAATTGGTGCCTGAATTGCCCACGCATCTCCTCCCCAAGCTGAAGAATGATGGTCTCCAGCGAATCAATGGTGATCTTCATGTCCTTCAAGGCGCCCGCGGTTCGATAGGCCTGGAAGACGATGTAAAGGGCGGCGAGCACCTGCAGCAGGATCCCGACCTCGTTGAGGGTCACACAGTCGATCATGCGCTGGAGTGTAGCGATGGGGTTCCCGGCTGCCGGCTGGTGCAGGCAACCCGTCTGGAGGTGACTTAAATGAGCCTCTTCCGCGCGATCCGCCGCAGCGTGAACACCGCCGCCAAGCTGCCCTTCGCCATGGCTTGGGACGTCATCAGCCTCGGGAACATGGGCGACACCGCCAGCACGACGAAGGTGCTGCGCGAACACCGCTACCGCAAAGAACTGGACGACGCGACGGAGATCGTCGAGCGCCTCGGCGAGATCGTCCGCATCGCACGAAAGGCCGACCAATGACCCGACTCGACATTGATCCGCGCTTCGCAGCAGCGCACTACCAGGACGGGCGCGATCTGAAGGGCGATTCTGTGGTTGGCGTTGGCCTGCCATTGAGCGCGGTACGGACTAGCGGGGAAGTGGCGCCGCCGATCAAGTTCCTCGGGCAACTGTTCGTCGCCAAGCATCAGTGCGGCCGGGCTGTGTACCTCTCGTGGGACGAGCCGCGCGACGTGCACAAGGTTGCCCGCGAAATGGGTCTGACCGTCGAAGTGCTCTCGCAGCGTGCCGGCGACCCGTTCCCTGAGATGGTTTGCGCGGAGTGCCGTGATGGCGTCTGCAAGCAGGCTGCCGCCGCACCCCCCGCGCAACTCGGAGTTGTGTCCGTACCGAGCGAAACCCTCTCCGGCGCGCAGAAGCAGGATCACCCTGAATGCTCCGGCTCCACCCAGCCCGCAGCCGCGCCGGCCTACCAGCCGATGACGGACGAGGAGCGGCTCGCCATCGTGCGCGAGGTGTCCCGAGGCGCAGCAATCCGCCGCGACGGGAACGTCAGCACCCGCATCGTTGAGGCCACGGAATCCGCAGTCCTGGCGCGTGTCGCCGCCGCTCCCGCAGCCGCCCCGGTGGCGTGGCGCGTCCGTGGCTATGCAGCGTTCAAGACGGGCGAGCCGGGGCCGTGGCGCTACGTGGACGGGCCTGCACGACCAAAGGTGAATAACCCGGAGTGTTGCGACTTCGAGCCGCTGTATCTCGCCGCTCCCGCAGCCGTGCAGCCAGTGGCGCAGCAACAGCCTTCTGTTCATCAGGTGGTTGGCTCTGGCCTGCCGTCGCAAGCGGTACGGACGGGCGAGGAGAGTGGTGATGCTTGAGTACAAGCCACACGGCCTTGCCGACCCTGATTACGCGCGCATTTTCACGCAGGCTCGTGTCATTGCGTGGCAGTTCGGATTTGCTCTCCTTGGGCACGGCTCGTTCACGCGCGACCTTGACCTGCTGATGGTCCCTTGGGAAGACCGCGCCTCGGATGACGTCGTGTCAGCAGTCATCAACAGGATTGCCCGAGTGACCGGCACCACGGTAAAGGGCGAGCCGAAAGACAAGCCGCACGGCCGCAAGGCGTACACGCTATTCCTGCCGGACACGGTGCGCTGGGTGGACCTTTCGGTGATGTCGTGCCGTGCCAAAGCCACATCCGTACCTACGGAAGCGTCCTCCGGCGCGACGGGACAGGATGAACATGAACCGGGCGCCATGAACGCACAGCCCGCAGGAGAGCAGCCATGACCAAGGCGAAGACCTACCCGCTCGACATTCGCAGCGTGGGCGACGACACCTACATCGTGATGAGCAAGGGCCACCACGCCCCCGACGAGTTCATGCGCGCCGTCCGCACGGAAGGCTACGACTGGCCGCTGGGCAAGCCTGCGCACAAGTGGGTGAAGGTCAGCCCGTGCGGCCCGTCCTGCGGCGAGCACAGTTGCCACTACACGCTCTCCGACGAACAGCGCCCCGGCTGGTTCCCGGCGACCTATGCGTGGGAAGCCTATGGCGATGACGCCTACAAACCGGAAACGCCACTTCTGGCCCCATCCGTACCTACTGAAACGCTCTCCGGCGCGCGAGGGTCTGATGAACAAGAACAGAGCGCCGAGCGCATCGCCAAGGAGCCAGAGCATGGATGAAATGAAGTTGCCCCCGCTCCCCGAGCCGGACATCTGGCCGGGCTTCTTCACCCCCGAGAAGATGCGCGAGCGTGACCGGCAGATCGTGGAGCTGTGCGCGCAGATCGCGGAGCAAATCTGCTCCAAACACTGGCAGGACTACAAGCGCGGCCCGCATCGAGCGGACCTTCACTATCAAGGCATGAGCGACGGAGCCGAGGAAGTCCGAGCCGCGATTAGCGCACTGCTGGAGGACACACCGAAATGCGGGGAAGGAGCGAAGCAATGAGCATCGTGCTCTCAGCGCAGGAGTTACAAGCCGTCACCGGCTACAAGCGCCCGGCCGATCAACTGAAGGTGCTGCACCGGCTGGGCTTCTACCGGGCCCGCATCGGCGCCGTGACGCGCCAGGTGGTGCTGGAGCGCGCACACTACGACGCCATCTGCTCGGGCAAGGTGGCGCCGGCCAACGGCTCCGAATACCGACCGCGACTGAGGGGATGATGAAGAAGGACAAGGCGCTGCCGCCCGGCGTGTTCGCAAAGGGGCGCTGGTACTACCGCGTCATCGCGCAGGGCGAAAAGCGCATCTGGAAGAAGCTCACGCTGCAGCGCGAGGGCATCCCGGCGCTGTACCGCAAGCTGGCGCAGCTCGCCGACTTCGAGATCGCGCCCGACCGAATGCCGACGCTGGTGGAGGACTGGAAACGGGAAGTTGGCAGCGCCCTTGCCAAGCGCACGCAGGAGTCCGATGCGTGGCTGCTGGGCGTCATCAGCGTCGCCTTCGCCGAGTTCCGCGCGCAGGACGTGGATCCGCCCACGGTGGCCGAGTTCTTGGGCAAGTGGAAGACCAAGCGGCGCACTCACAACGCGCTGCGTTCCAAGCTGCTGGAGCTGATGCGCTTCGCCGAGGAAAAGGGATTCCGGCCGGCGGGCAGCAACCCGGTGGCATCGGTGAAGCGGGTGAGCACCCCGCCACGCACCACCTACATCACGGACAGCCAGCTGCGGCGCGTGAAGGTTGCCGCGATCTACGGCGACGACGGCCTGCGCACGCGCTCGGGCCCGATGCTGTGCGAGATCCTGAACCTGGCCTACCTGACCGGCCAGCGCGTCACCGACGTGCTCGAGCTGCGCTGGAGCAAACAGGCCGCCATGGACGAGCGGGGCGTGGTGGCAGCCGCGTACATCAGCCAGGACGGGCTGCACTTCAAGCCGAGCAAGACGGCGGGCAGCACGGGGGCGATGGTGCTGATCGCGTGGACGCCGCGCCTGGAGGCCGTCATCGCGCGCATCAAGGCGATCGGCCGGCGCCACCTCACCCACGTCATCACGACGCAGGACGCTCAGCCCTACACCTACTGGGGCGTGAACAGCGCCTGGCAGCGGGCACTCAGGCGGGCCGGCATCAAGTCCATCATGCTGCGCGACCTGCGCGCCAAGGCCATCACGGACAAGGACGACCAGGAAGGCCTGCAGGCGGCGAACACGATGGGCGCGCACGCGACCGAGCGGCAGACGCTGGACTACATCAGGCGGCGCAAGGCGAAGAAAACGAAGGCGACCCGTTAGAAGGATCTGGGTGCGTTAGAAAACTGCCTGTTTATTCAGCAGCAGCCCATCAGTCGGAGAGCCTTTGTTGGCGGGGGTTTAGTGGCCTGCCCGAGAGGAATCGAACCCCTGACCCACGGCTTAGAAGGCCGTTGAGCTGTCGAATGAAATCAACGGGTTAAGGCGAGTTCCTTCTAACCATGGATGAGCCGAGACCGCTACGTTCTCCGAGGGGAGCCTAAAGCGCGTTAGAAGAAAATCGGAGGCATGAAATCGACCTGGCAGCCGATCTACACCGCCCCGAAGGACGGCCAGGCCATCACGGCCGCGGTCGATCGCCTGCGCTGGGAGAGCGGCAAGGAGGACGGCCCGGTGATCGCTCAGGTGCGCTGGGATGACCCGCGCTGGGTGCTGGCCGAGGCGTTCGGCCAGGATGCGGACATCGTTGTCTCGCAGTGGCTGGCGCCCGACTAGGGCGTGCAGTGCCGCTCGATGCCCGCCAGGCAGCCGGCCGTGCGCGCCGCGCGCGACAGCGGAACGTAGCACCAGTCGGGGCTGTTGTTGGCGCGGCAGCCCCTGTTCCATGCAGCCAGGTTCCCGTCGTCGATCGCGCCGGCGCAGTCCGGATCCTGGTCGCATTTCAGCTGTGAGGCCGTGAGTTCGCGCGGGTCGGTGCCCATCCATGGCGTGCTGACCCGGGGGTTGTGCGGCGGCCCGAACTCATCAATCCACCCGGGCGGCAGTTTGACCGGGGCCGGAGCGGGCGAAGGAGCCGGCGCTGGTGATGGGGCCGCGACTGGGGCCGGAGCCGACGCTGGTGGCTGGGCAGGCACAGGAGGCCCAGCCCACACAGCCACGCCTTCTGGCGGCGATGCAGCTGGCGGTGTGGCCGGCGCGGGCGCTGGAGCCGGTGGCGGCGGCGCCGGGGATGGAGCGGGTGGAGGCGGTGCCAGCGTCGGCGCTGGCGCTGGGCTTGGCGCCGGCGGCGGCGCCACCTGAATCGGCTCGGGCGCCGCGGCCACCGGCGTTGCCGCATCGCCTCCCCCTCCCCCTCCACAGGCTGCGATCAACGCCGCAATGGAAAGGATGGCGAGGGGACGGCTGGCGAGCATGGTGGCCTCCGGTATGAGGATTGGAACGGTGCCATGGACCCTGCTCGACCGTGGAAACGATGTGTTGCTGCCGCAAACGGGAAAAGCCCCCCACGGCCGAAGCCGCAGGGGGGAAGTGCCGGGCGTGGCCAACCCGGCCCGAGGAGACTCGTTCAGGCGGCGGGCTTCTTGAACACGCCTACCTCATTGAAGGTCCGCACGATGTTGGCGATCACGCCGGCCAGCACTGGCCACAGCGCGCTGATGCTGGCGTCGGCTGCTTCGAGCGTCTCGCGCACCAGGCGCAGCTTGGCCTCGCCTTTGCCTTCGCCGGGGATGGCGTCTTCCACGGCCTTGATGGCCAGGATCAGGGCGGGCAGGATCTTGAGGATGGTCAGGAGCTTGTCCATGGTCTAGTACTCACAGGTTAGGCCGACAACGAAGCCGTCGACACAGGCATCAGGGAGCCTCGGGACCGCCGTGCACATCGGGCTGGTCCAGGGGCGGGAAAGGTTCGGCTTCAGGCTTGGGCGGCAGGCCGACCTTGTCGCTGGTTCCGTAGGCAAGGAACATGCTGACCACAAAGGCAATGACGCCAGCAACAGAAACGAGAGCGTCCTCGTTGACCTCGGGCGGAAGCTCATAGCCGAACACCTTGGCGAGTTGCACCAGCGCCGCGAGAAACGTGGCGATGGCGATGGCGAGCGCGCTGCGGTTCTTCCACACAGCGGGGTCAGCGACCGACGAGCCTTTCCTGAGCACGTCGACGAGGGCGGCGATCTTGTTCATGGGGTTCTCCTTTCAGGCGCCGGGGGCGTACTGCCACTTCCCGGTTTTCATCTGCTCGGACATGCGCTGCGCACGCGCGGGCGTCTGCCGCGCCCAAAGGCTGCGCGTCATCTGCTGGGAGGCGCCGACGTAGTCGCCCTCCTCCACCAGGCGCAGCGTGGTCTTGAACTCCAGCAGGCCGTCGACGCCAAGCTGGAAAGACATGTTCAGGAGCACGCCCTTGCGCGCGTCGTCCAGGTTCTGGAACCACGGCAGCCGGCGCGTGAGCGCGTCCACGCGGTCGTCGATGTCGTTGCGCAGCATGAACTCCATCTCGGAGTCACGCAGGCCGGCGCCAGGCTTGCGGTCGTCCACCAGTCGGCCGATGCCGATGGTGTGGTAGCCGAGGTGGTCCTTGTAGACGCACTTCCTGCGGCCCTCGTCGCCGATCAACTGGCGGGTGAGTTCGTACCTCATTGGCGGTCCGCCTTCCTGGCGCCCTTTTTCATCAGGGCGCGGATGTCGATCCGCTGGCGCGGGAAGGCGTGGTACTTGCGCTCCCACCTGTCCTTGCACGCGCCCGCGCAGGACTTGAGGTTGAACGGCAGCCAGGTGAGGTTGATCTGCGAGTCACATCCGCCGTTTTTTAATGGGATGGTGTGATCCAGCGCCCAGTCTTTGCACTGTCCGTACTCAGCTTTGAGGTCGGACGGGCACGGGAACACCTTCATGAAGTCGCGCAGCACTTGATGGTTGCGGATGATTCGGCCGTTTTCGTCGCGCGCCGGCTCCCCGCAGTAGCGCGGATCGTTCGGTGCGCCAGGCTCACCGGGCGCCGGCAATGCGGCGAAGACCGGCAGCGACAGGCAAACAAAAAGCGCCGCTAGGGCGCTTCGGATCAGGGCTTGCATGGGTCACCTCGTCGCTAACCGCCGTTCTGCTTCCAGCGCATCCACCCGGTATTTCAGCAACGCAATCTCGCCCGTCAAGGTCGAGGACGCCACGTTGCCGGCCTTCACCGTCACCTGCAGATCCTGGAGCGCGTCGCGCATCTGCTGGATCTGGTAGTACATGCTGATAACCAGGCCGGCGGTGGCGATGAAGCCTCCCAGCAGCCAGAGCAAGGGGATGCGGAAGTCCACCATCCTCATGAGGGCGACGGCGCTTGGTGGAGGTTGCTCTGGCGGAATTTGATCCGGGGTCATGGTGCGCGGTCCTTTCATCGCGGCTTGTTTCGTGTGGAGCGCGCCCGCTTGGGGTTCCGCCGCGGCTCCGTCTCGCTGTCCCGGATGGCTTGGGCCACCTCTGGAATGTTGGTAGGTGGTCCCTTCGGCGGCGGGTCCATCTCCATGGACTCGCGCAGGGCAGCGCGCAGGCGGTCCGCCGCCGTGTCCATGGCTACAGCCTCGCCTTCATGGTCGAGCCCCACTGATTCCCGCCCGACAGGTTCGTCTGAGCGTTCCAGCAGAACATGCCGCGGATCGTGGGGTACCTCGCCTTGATCGCATCCCACTCCCGGATGCAATCGGCGAGGGACGGGCCGTTCGAGTAGTTGGCCGACAGGCCAACGGCCGTGCGAGTTGCGCCAAGCCGCGCGACCCACTGCTGATTGATGCCGCTGATAGAGCCAGGCTGGTTGTAGAAGCTCCAGTCGTAGTACTGAGGCGCGGCGTAGGTCAGGACACCCGCGTCGGCCAAGGCGCCCATCAGGTCCAAGTCGTAGGAGCTTGCCATCGCAATGTCATTCACTGGAGCGCCGCCGGTGTTGATCGCGCCGGGCGGGGACGTAATGGCGAAGTCACTGCCGTAGGTGGAGCGCAGCTGCGAGGCGATGTAGACCATTTCAGTCCGCACTGCGGCTATGTTCCCCGCGTTCAGCATGCCGGCTTCGAAGTTGTTGAAGTCGATCCCATCGACGCCGCCAAGGCGCGCGATGATGCCTGTGCTGGGTGTGCGCAGTGATGCGAGCAGGTTGTCCGACTTGGTACGCGTATCGAAGGTAAATCCCGCCGCTGCACCGCCGAGCGTGAGGATCACCTTCTGCCCGCGGTTGCGGCACTGCTGGATGGCCGCGGCTGGCACTTCATCGTAGAACTCGAAGAAAAACGAGCCATTGCCAACGTTGTTGTAGTTGCCGTTTACAGGCGTGCCGTTTGGTTTGCAGTGGAACAGGTAGATCACGTTGAAGTCCATTGGGACGTCGGTGATCTTGTAGGTACCAGTGGCCCAGCCCGTGTAGTAGCAGGCGAGCACCTTTGCCGGGAAGGTGCCGGTGCTGGTACTTCCGCCACCAGGTGCAGGGGCCGGAGCGGGAGCGGGCGCGCCAGCCGCAGGGGCCGGCGCGCTGGCGTTGTTGTAGTTACCGCTGATCGACACGCCGGTGGAGTTCTGCACCAAGACGTCAGTCCCGTTGGTCCAGCCGATCGAGTTGTTGTTGGTGATCGTGGCGTTGGTGGCTGAAACGACCTGGACGGACCAGCGATCGTTGGTGGTGGGCGCTTCAAGCCTGTTGTTGGTCACCACGCAGTCTTGGCTGTTCCCGTTGCCGCTGGTGAGGAACACCGCGCGCCAAGCGCCACGAACAATGTTGTCCTCGAATCGGATGCGGATGCCGCCGTGGGTATCCATCCCCTGCCACGTCGGCACATCCTCCACGAGGTTGTTGCGAACGATGGTGTCCTGCGACTTCGCGTTGGTGCCGTTCTGCGTGATGGCGATGCCGTAGGCGTTGTTCGAGTTGGCCGCCGACGTGCCGTTCATGCCGATGCGCCGGACGGTGTTCAGCTCGATGACGCTGCTCACGTCCGAGGCGATCATCATCCCCGCGTAGACGACGTCCTCGATCGTGTTGCCGCGAATCTCGGCGCCGGACGTGAAATCGGTCTCGATGCCCGCGTTGCCATACCGGGAGATGTGGCAGTTCAGGATCCTCAAGCCCGTACGACGGGCGCTAGAAGTGCCGGCCGCGTACACGCCGTAGGCAAACTGGTCATACGCGGAAGCGGACGGACCCAGGATGGTGAGGCCATCCAACGTCACGTTGTTGGCCGTGACGTTCACCGTCTTCTGGGCCGTGGTCGATGTGATCTGCAACCCGATGATGGTCAGCGGCTTGTTGATGGTCAGCGCACCCGTGTAGGTGCGGTATCGCATATCCAGGGTCGAGCCTGCGACAGCTGCGTCCACAGCCGCCTGGGCGTTAATGGGCGATGGAGCTGGTGCAGGTGCAGGAGCCGACGATGCAAAGGCTGCCTTCTCGCGCGCGTAGTTGTAGCAGGCGTCGCGCGCGCCTTGCAGCAGCGCCGTCCCGCGTGTGTAGAGGACGAAGAAGAAGCGCTGATTCCAGGCGCCTTGGTAGGATGAGGCGTACCTCCCAAGACCAATACCACCGGCGCCCAGTCCGATCATGTTCGCGCCCGTGGAGACAGTCCCGACCGCCCCGTCGTTGACTCGAACATTCAGCGACTTCGATGTGTTGTCGAACCAGAACTGAACGACGCATCGCCCGGGCCCCGTGAATGGAACACTGCAGGAGTAGGATGTTCCGGCGGCATACCCGACGCAGTAGACGGTATTCGAGTCGAAAACAACTCGAACGCCTTGACCGTTTACCGGCGGGTTATCCGTGTCGGCAATGACCACGCAACTGCTGGTCGTGATCTCCAGGGCGACGCACCCATAGAAGGATCCGTTCCCGGCGATGCCGTTGCTCAGCCCCGAGCCCATCCCGGTCGCGTTGTAGTTGTCGACACACGGGGCGTTGTTCGATGCGATCTGATATGCCGGCTTGTCGAACTCGCTGGCGTTGTAGAAGTGCCGGTTGTTCCCCGACTGATCCAGCCACAGTCCAACCTTGTCGCCAGGCTTGGTGACCTTGTCGCCGATCGGCTGCGAACCTGTGGTTGGGGCGGTCATCTCCAGGTACTGCATCGCAGCTTCGAACCAGCCGCCAACCACTCCAGTGCCGCTGAAGATCGTTGCGGGAGTCCAGCCCGCAGACGGAGGCGGCGTGGATGGACCAGGGGTTCCAGGCGGCGGCGGCGCAGGAACCACATCGGACGGCCCCTGAGTGGCCATGCCCTCAATCACCATCGAGCACAGCGCCCGGGTCGCATATGCGATGTCGACCGAGAAGTCCTTGAAGAAGCCGTAGATGGTGGTCGCCCGGTAGTGGGGATGACCGATCCAAAGGCACGGTCGCGCCCGCAGCGACTCGAGGGTGGTCATCACCGTGTCGATGTCGCTGCGCTCGATGGTCATCTCGAACGACGCGCGGCGCGCGAACGGGCGCGGAACGAGGATGGCCTCGCCGAACTCGTCGAACTCCTTGCGGCTGTAGTCCTGGAACTGGATCGCCGCGCCCTGGTGGACGCCGGCCCCGAGCTTCACGCCTGCGCCGAATACGATCTCCGACACAGCCAGGCTGCTGCCGCCGTAGACGTAGAAGAGGAGGTCGCAGTTCAACACCTGCGGAAGGTCCGAGAACACCTGGTCAGCGATCAGGTTGTTGATCCCGATGAGATCAACCGTCTTGTCGTAGATCGTCTGATCCTGTGCGTTCGCAACGACCAGCCGCACGACGGTGGCGCCGACCATCCCGATCACCGCGGCGTGGGTGCATATCCTCCCCGGGCGGATGCGCCAGAACATGGAGTCGGCCTGCTTCGACCGGGTCGTGGAGCTTCGGTCGAACACGCGCCACTTGTTCGTGAACCCGACCTGCCGCCAGTCGCTGGACGTCGCGGGGGAGTAGTTACTCGGAATGGTGATTCCGATGTCCTTGGTCGCCTCGTAGACGTAGTCCAGGTACTTGACCCGGGCGCCAGCTTGGAAGCCCTTACTCACAAGTGTCGACCACTCTGGCTCATCAAGGACGGTTGTGTTCACCAGCGTGCAGCCAGGGTCGATCTCCGAGGCGACTCGGGAGATCACCACCAGCGGGCGGACTACGGTCAGTGCATTGGTTGCAGCGGGCATTTATGCAAGCTCCCTCACGTCGGGCATTCCGTCGATGTCCCACCGGGAGACGATCTGGGTAAATCGGTTCATCGCACGCACCAGCGCGGCGGCGTGCTCCTGGTTCTCGGTGCGGGTCTCGGCGAGTAGTTCGCGCGCCGCCTTGAGTTCGGCCACCACGTCATCGGTCGATGCGGACGGCAGTTGATCGGAGACGATGGAGAGCGTTTCGTTGAGGCTCGCGGCGAGGCGAGCCTGCTCGCGCTCAAACTCGTCGCGTGAGCGCGCGGAGCCGAGCGCGGAGGCTTCGATGGCACGGCTCAGGCCCGGCAGGCGCTCCAGCGCCTTCGGGTCCAGGGCCCGGGCTTGGGCGGTGGAGATGGCGAACTGCGCCTGCAGCGAGTTCCTGTCGCGTGAGTCGCCCAGCCCCTGCGTCAGCCGGCTGACCTCGCTGGCCACCTCGCTGATCGCGCCATCGAACATGCGACGAAGTCGCTCCTGCAAGGCGGATTCCACATCCTTCATCTCGGCTGCCTGGGCGGCGGCCGCCTCCGCAGCCGTGCGCAGGTCTTCCTGGCGGTAGATTTGTTCTAGGAGCGCCGCGTTGGTCGCGTGAATAGCCGCGCGCTCTCGCTCGCGCGCACGGGCGAGCTTGTCGGCCTCGGACCCGGTGAGTTCAACCAGGCGATCCTCCAGCGACATCCGCTCGGCGGCGGCGCGCTCCGCCTCCTGGGCAGCGCGTTCAGCCGCGGCGCGCGCGTCCTCCTGCGCGTGGACCTGGGCGAGCAGCGCGCGGTTCGTCTCGTCGATGGCCGCCATCTCCCGCTCGCGCATGCGCGTGAGCTTGTCGGCCTCCGACGCGGTGAGCTCGAACAGCCGGTCCTCCAGGGCCTGGCGCTCCATGAGCGCCTTGTTGACCCGGTTGAACACGGACTCCAGGGCACCGCCCGACAGCGCGTCGATGTCGCCGAGGCTGCGCAGGTACTCGCCGAGCTGACCGGGCACGTCCGCAGCTTGGAGCGCCTGGAGGGTGACCTGCTTGAGCTCCTCGCCGAACTCCTTGGCCGCCTCCTCCTGCGTCTTGCTGCCGCGCCGGTTCATGAAGCCGCGGCCATCGGCCCCCTGCCCCACCACCGCACCGTTGGACAGCTGCGCCCCGGCGTAGGCGAAGCCCTTGCCCTTCTCGCTCGACTCCAGGCCAGAGAACAGGGTTGCGATCTGGGTGGAGGAGCCAAGCCGGCGCAGCAGGTCGTTGATGCTGCTCTGCGTGTCCGCGATGGCGGCCCGGGTGGCCTGCCCATTGATCTCGCCACCGGAGGGGCCGGAGATCAGGCTCGTCCCAGCGTACTGGCCGCCCGAGCGGGTCTCGCCGCGGCCGCCGAAGATGCTGCGCAAGGCCATGGCGCCGAGCACGATGGGCCCGAGCGCGCCGGCAGCCATGCCCAGCCCGCTCGCGATGCCTGCCCCGGTGCCGGTGCCGATCAGGGAGCCAGCAGCGGACAGGGCGCCGCCGAAGGACGTCGACCCGGTCAGCCAGCCAGCACCAGCAGCCAGGGAGCCACCGAGGCCACCGGCGCCGAAGATCGAGCCCGCGACATTCCCGAGCATGCCCATGCCAGGTGACGCCGCGCTCGCCGGCCCGCCGAGCATGCCAGCCAGCCCGCCGGCCACCGGCGCCAGCACGCCCTGGATCACGGGCCGCAGCACCAGCGTGGCGAACATGTTCTTGACCACATCGCGCAGGTTCGCGGCGAAGCTCTTGCCCGACTCGAAGCCGCGCATCAGGGCGTCGGTGATGTTGTCCTGAATGCTCTCGGCCGCGCGCCGCCAGTCGTCCTTCGCCCGATCCGCCGCATCGCGCGACTCCTTGCCGGCGATCTGCGCGAGCAGGCGGTTGCGCGCCTCGATCTCGCGCTCGATGGCCTGGTAGCCCTCGGAGCCTTCGACGAAGCCCTGCTGCCTCTCCCTCAAGCGGGCGATGGTGACTTGCTCGATCGCCTCGGCCAGCGTGATGTTCGAGGTGGCGGCCAGCTCGGCCGCCTTGTTCTCATCCTCCAGGCTGCGCACGCGCTCATTGACCGACGCCAGTCCCTGCGTGCTCGCCTGCTCGATTTCGCGCAGGGCGGCCGCCGACTGCTCGTAATCCGAGGTTCTGGCCGACTGGCGCGCCGCTGCGATCTGCTGTGCCAGCGCGAGCTCGCTGCGCTGTACCTGAACCAGCAGTTCCTTGGCCTGCGCTTGCTCGAGGTCGCGCAGGATGGCCGCCTTCTGCGCAGCACCGAGCTTGTTCTTCTCGCTGCCGAGCATCTCGACCAGCTTGATCTCCTGGCGCTCGACCTCGGTCAACTGGCGGCCCACGGACAGTTCTTCTTCCGCCAGGGCGATCCGCTCGCTGATGCGCAGCGAAAGGTCGGCGTACTGATTGGCCGCTTCGCGTGCGCTCGCAGCAGCATCCCTGGTGGCCTTGGACGCGTCCGACTGCGACTTGGCGGACTCCTTGCCCGCCTGGGACTTCTTGTAGGTCGCCGTGGCGAGGGCGGACACCTCGGCGACGTACTCCTTCTCCGAGATCACGCCGGCCTTGCGGGCGGCCTCCAGGGCCTTCAAGTCCTTGAGGTAGCCCTCGTCGACGCCGCGCAGGCGGCGGCGCACGGCGACCAGGTCTTCGGTGGCCTTGGCGATCTCGGCGGTCTGCTGCGCCTCGAACCTGGCGTGGCTGCCGCGGCTGGGGAAGTTGCTGCGCGGGTCCGGCGGCGCGGTGGCGTTGCGCTCCTGCGCATCGAGCGAGCGGAAGCGCTGCTTTGCCACCTCCAGCTTCGCATTCACCTCATCGAGTTCGGCCTTGAACTGCGGGCCATAGAAGCCATTGGCCAAGCCGTTCTTCAGCGCCTCCTGGCGGCGGTGGAGCTCGCGCACCTCATTTGCCGCCTCACGTAGTGGCCCCTGCCTGGTGATCTTCTCGATGTCGTTGGCGATGGCGTTGGAGACCGCCGTGGCGCCCTTGAGGATGGACTCGAAGAAGCTCGCGCCGCCGGCATCTCCCAAGGCCGCCTTGAGCCGAAAGATCGCCGTCTCCATGCGATTGGCAGCGGCACCCAGCCGGTCGGCGGCCTTCTCCGATGCGCCGCCAAGCTCGCGCTCGAGCTGCGCGGCGAACTTGGGCAGGAAGTCGTCGGTCAGCACGGAGCCGGACTCGAGCATCTTCCCGAGTTCCTGCGTGGTCACGCCCATGGCGCGCGCGGCGATCTGGAACGCGCCAGGCAGGCGCTCGCCCAACTGGCCGCGCAGCTCCTCGGCGTTCACCGTGCCCTTGGAGATCATCTGCTGGAGCGCCAGCAGCGCGCCGGTCGACTGCTCCGTCGACAGGCCCATCACGGCGGCGGCTTTCGCCACCGACTCGAAGATCACCTTCGTCTGCCCGCCCTCGAGCGCCGTCCCGCGCGCGGCGGCGGCGAACCCGGTGTAAGCCTGCGCCGTGGACTGCAGCGACAGGCCGAGCCGGTTGGACAGCTCAGTGATGTAGGCCAGTTCCTGGCGGCCGCGACCCGCCGAGGCGAAGTCCAGCCCGATGCGCAGGCGCTCGGCCGACACGCTCGCGTCATACAGCACCTTGGACAGGCCCGCGGCGCTGGCCACGACACCGGCCACGGAGACCGCCACGCCCTTGAACAAGCTGGAGACGTTGGCGAAGTCCTTCGCCGAAGCCGTCGCCGCGTTCTGCGCCCTGTTGACCGCCTCCAGCTGATTCAGGTACGGCCGCAGCACATCGAGCGAGACGCCGCGCTGGGCGGCCAGCGCCTCGAAATACTTGGTGCCGGACTTCGTGCCGGCCTCCATCGCAGCGGTGGTGCGCTGGATGCTCCCGATCATCGACCGCGTGGCCGAGTCCAGCCGCTGCGAGGCGACGGGCGCACCCGTGCCAATGCCGCTGATGCCCTTGGATGCTTTCTCCCCCGCCCTGGCGACGGAGTCGGCCATCTCGTTGGCGCCGCGCTTGACGCTTTCGAGTCCCTGTTTCGTCTGGTCCGTGACGACGACCGGGATCTGGATCTTGCGTGATTCGTCGCTCATTCGGTGTCCCGCATCGCTTCGAGCGCGGCGCGCTCCATGCACATGACGTCGTCGAGCATCTGGTCCCAGTCCTCGGGGGACAGGTCCATGCGGTCGATCAGGGGGTAGACGGCCTCGTAGCAGAGGCCGGTGGGCCCGCCCATACCCGTGCGCCACTGGGTGCCCATGCGGGCGAACAGGCGGACGGCGGCCCAGTTCTCGGGCCAGATTTCATGAGGGGGGGCCGCCGTCCGCC
>Ga0247719_1000387_pt1 | contig 27536 bp, 25 predicted proteins | sample 41E_DmetaG_FD_189046 | JGI IMG/M metagenome (GOLD analysis project Ga0247719, IMG submission 189046) | Soil microbial communities from hillslope of Landscape Evolution Observatory, University of Arizona, Oracle, AZ, United States - 4-1-E_D | ecosystem: Engineered > Artificial ecosystem >...
CGGGCCGAGCGGGCGGCGGGCGGCGGGTCAGGGCGGCGAGGCCAGGGCGAGCAGGCCCGCTGCAGTTCGCTTGAAGCCGCACGCCTGGAGGTAGAAGGGGGCGAGCTCGTCGTCGAAGTCGACGTGCAGCCACTCACAGCCGGCCTGTTTCGCATGGTCGGCAGCGATCCGGACCAGGCGCGTCCCGATGCCGTGGTGCTGGTGATCTGGACGGACCTTGGGGTCGAGGATGAAGGCGTGGTCGGAGCCGTCCCAGGCGACGTGAACGAAGCCGATCAGGACGCCGTCCGGCCCCCGGGCTGTTACCCAGCCAAGACTGTGCGGGCGGATCTTGTCCCACCAGCCCGCGGCCGCTCGACCGCCGTGGGCCTCGGTCAGCTCGAACAGCTCCCGGTCGCTCATCTCCCCACGCCACCGGTAGGTAGGGACCACGGCATCATGCTCGCCCAGGCGACGAACCTCCGCCACGGATTTCACCTCGGTCACGAGCGCATGACCCATCGGGTCGAGCTCTCGGCCGAGGCGACCTGCCGGCCGTCCGTCCGTCCTCCGCCGCAAGGCAGGCAGTCGCGCCCCCTTTACTCAGTCCGGATGAGGACCGGCCGGTTCGCCCCGAGCCAGTCGAGGAGTTCCCGGTTGGCCGCGACGAGACCCCGCTCGAGGAAGCCGGCCCAGGGCTTGGTGCCCGTCGGGCCGAGCGTGGTGATGCGGTCGATGTCTTCCTGCAGAAACTCCTCGGCCGCTTCGAGCACGTGGCGGAGGTCGCTCCAGCCGTAGGCGTCACAGAGGACGCGTAGGCGGTGGGCCCGGTCTGGGGGCTCCCTGAAGCCGCACTGGTAGCAGTGGTCGTCGTCGCGCATTGGCGTCACGAAGAACGCCATCTCGGCGAGGTCACGGACAGCGGGCCCTGGTTCCACGAAGTCCCAGTCGATGAACGCGACGGCTTGGCCATCCCTCCAGATCGTGTTCCACGGCCCCAGGTCGCCATGTCTGATCACCTCGCCCGCCGACAGAGGTCGGGTGCCGGTCCACCACTCCGTCCCGGCCGGGGGGTCGTAGCCGGCAACAGCGTCGTGGTAGGCACGGAGCAGCCGGCCAAGGCTGGTCAGCCCATGGTCGCCGAGCAACGGCTCGGGCCAGGGCCGCGAGGCGGGCGTGCCCGGGACCCAGGAGAGGACCTCTCGCCCGCGACCGTCGAAGCCCAGGTACCTCGGCGCACCGGTGAAACCCACGGACTCGAGGTGGACGAGCACGCCGTGGGCGGCGGCTGACCAGCGTTCTATCGGCCGCCGCACTGTGTCGCCGACGCGCACCACGGTCGACACCGAGCCGCCGGGAAGGGCGGTCTCCGGGCCGTCCGCCACGGTGGCGCCGTCGCTCGCCGCTGGCGCCTGGAGTGACCGGTCGGGACCGGCGGTAGGCGGTACGGCCGTCACCGCGAACCGGGGGTCGTAGTGACCTCGCCAGCTCGGCGAGAGCCGTCTTCCCGTTGCCGGGAAGACCGGTGATGACCACCAGGCGCCCCTTCCGCGCTACCCCGCGGCCACCAGCCCATGCTCGCATGCCGTACGCTGCGACTGTCGAGCAGTTCGCCCCGCCATCGGCCCGGCTCAGACGTCACGGACTGTTCAGGCGGGCCGGACCACGCGCTCACCGCGTGCCGATGCCGCCGTCGGAACGGAGAACCTGGCCATTGACCCACGCGCCGGCTTCCGAGCACAGGAATGAAACGAGGTTCGCGACGTCGGCGGCTTGGCCGACGCGGCCGAGGGGAGAGGCTCGCTCGGCGGCCGCCATGACCGAAGGCGTCATCCAACCGGTGTCGGTGGGCCCGGGGTCGACGGCGTTGGCCGTGATGCCGAGACGGCCGAACTCGTTCGCTGCGGCCAACGTGATCCGCTCGAGGGCGGCCTTGCTCGCGCCGTAGGGCAAGTTGCCCGCCGTATGGTCGCTCGTCAGGGCGATCACGCGGCCGGTACCCGGGCCGGACCGGAAACGACTGGCGTACTCCCGGATGAGCAACCAGGAGGCCCGGGCGTTGACGGCAAAGTGCCGATCGAAGCTCTCCAACGTTGTACCGAGGATGCCGGACTCGACGGACTCGCAGTGGCAAAGCACGAGGACGGCTACGGGGCCGAGAAGTCGTTCGACGTCATCGAACAGGCGAGCCGGGCTTTCGGCGTCCTCGAAGTCGGCCTCGAACGCGACGGTGCGCACCCCGAGCGGCTCGACGGACGCCGTGAGCGTGGCGGCCGTGCCGGTGTCGGCGCCCCATGGCATCCGCTCGTCATAGGGCGTCCAACCTGCGAAGGCGACATCGAGCCCGTCGGAAGCGAGGCGGTGGGTGACCGCTGCGCCGATACCGGCCCGCCGCCCGACGCCGGTAACCAGCGCGATGCGCCGACCCGCGGGCTGCCCGGCGTAGAACCTGGCGTCCTCCTGCGCATCCACCTCGCCAAGGTAGGCGGCGGGACCCGGGCGGCCGCCGATTATCGTCGGTCCGGCGGGCAGGGGCTTGACGAGCGGGGGCGCGGCTGATGGTGGGCACCGAGGTCTTCGATGTCCTGGGAGAGCTCGGCGTCCGGCCGGTGGCCGTCCGCACCATGAAGGACGTGCCGTCGGAGAACGGAAGCTGACTCGTGGAGGCCATTGGCCAGGCACCGGTGGTGCTCCGGCGCTACCACGCTCAGGCGACCCCTGCCGACCTGGCGTACGAGCACGAGGTGCTGCGCCACGTCGCCAGGGCTGGCTGGGTGGTCCCCGTCCCCGAGAGCGAGCCGGTACGTCGCGCGGGCATATCTACTGCCTCACACGGTTGGTGCCCGGAGCGGCGGTCCCCTACGAGCCACCGGGGCAGAGGCGACGACGCGGCCAAGACCTGGCCCGCCTCCAGCTCGCCCTTCGCGGGCTGGCCGACCGGCTGGGCCAGCGCCCGGGCTGGCGGCCTCAGCACACTGCCACAACGGTTCACCGTGATCTCGATGTTGAGGGCTGCCTGGCGGCTGTGGCCGACTTCGACGCTCGGGTCGCAGAGTGGGTGCGGCAGGCCGCCGAGGAGCTCCAACGCGACCTTGGCCGCCTCGGCGCCCACGCCTTGCCGACCACCGTCGTGCACGGCGATTTCGCGCCGTGGAACGTCCACTACGAGGGCGGCCGCCTGGCGAGCGTGATCGACTTTGGCCTCACCCACTTGGACTCCCGGCCTTACGAGCTGGCGATCGCCCGCACATACCGTGCCCCCGAAGCGGTCGAGGGCTACTGCGACGAGCTGGCGCGCCACGGCTGGCCACTCGACGACCTCGAGCGGGCCGCGATCGCGCCTGTCTACCGGGCGTTTCGGGTCGACATGGCGATGTGGCAGCTCGACCATGGACGCCGCACTGGCGTCTACGACCTGGCGATGATCGAGCGGCAGCTGGTGCGAACAGGCACAAGCCAGCCTCGGCGCTGATCTGGGCGATCCGGCCGTCGCGGTGGCCGCCGCCGGCGGCCATGGCCCTACCGCGCTCCCGTCGCAGGGCACGTTTCGAGCACTCGTCCAATCGCTGACGGCGGCAAGAGCGTTCGCCGGTTGCATCACACGCAGCAAGTCGTTTTGGGCCGTCAGGGGGCCGCCCATCCTCTCGGCAGTACAGTCGGTCTTAGCAGGGCAGATGGGATCTGACGACGCCAACTCGCGTCGTCGAAGGGCCACCGACGGTTTGCCATGTCATCGACAGCCGCCTCGGCGGCGCCATGGATTGATCGAGCCTCGGTGGACGTGAACAGGCCGACCCCTACGGCGAACTCAAGCTCGTCCACATCCTTCAGCTGCCACTCGCCCAGGTCCGCCGATGCCGAGACGTCCAGGACGTCATCCCGGGTGTCGAATCCGACGGCGGTGCGGACCCATGGCTGTTCGAGGTTGACGTACCAACCGGCGAACTGCTGCTTCTCGACCACCCACGTACGGATCACCGAGTAGCCGCGGCCGACCGGATGAAGGCGCACACAGGGCGGCCGGTCCCACGAACTCTCCCATCTCGACCCATCCCACGTTCCAGGCAGAAGCGTCCTGCCCTTCGGACCACCACGTTGGGCGATCCGCCGCATGATCGGTGAGCCAGTCGCCTGGACGACAGCCGCGACGGCTGGCTCGTCGAATAGAACCCGGCATCCGAACACGTACCCCACCTCGCCGCCGGGGCGCGATCGCCAGACGATCTCACTCCCGACCGTGAAGGGCTCGTCGACCTGCATCGACCGAGTCTGCATCAAGGCGTGGCAGGGTGGGTCGCGCCGCTCTCCGCCCGGATGACACGCCCGGTGCGAGCGAACTCGACCCTTGGCACCGCGGGAGGAAGGCCCTGCTGGGCCGCTACCTGACGTGCGCGCGGAGCAGTTCGGCGACGTCGGCGCGGCCGAAGTGTTCGGCCCACCGGAGTGGGGTCTCGCCGGTCCACTTGCTGCTCGGTGCACCGCCCCAGACCACTGGGAGCGGGCAGGTGGCTTGGGCGTCCGCACCACGTTGGAGGAGGCGTTCGACGATGTCCCGTTCGCCGGCCGCTGAGGCGAGATGTAGCGCGCGGACTCCCCGGCTCTCGGCGTCGGCGTCGGCGGAGCGTTCGATCAGCGGCGCCATGAGGTGCCACATGCCCGCCCACGCGAGCTCGGCCAGGTTCACCGGGTCCGCATCGAGCGGGTCGGGACGGTGGGCGTGCGCGTAGAGATCTCGCAACACGCCGAGCTCGGCGCCGTGATGGGTGAACTCATCGATCATGTTCATCACGTAGCCCACCTTCGTGGCCCCCGCGTGCCGTCCCCCAACGAGTCGTTCGTCGAGGCGAACGTCGGTCATCGACGCGAGGACGGCACGCCAGCGATCGTGCGCGGTCGACAGGTCTGCCACTGCTGAGGCCGCCGTGCGACGCGGTGTGACGCGCATCTCCTCGACCGCCAGCCCGGTCAGAACTCGTTGGTTCTGGCTCCTTCCGTGGACCTCCGTGAGGTGCCAGATGCGCCACGCCAAGTTCGTGAACGGCGGTGGCCGGAGTGCGTCGCCGCCGGTGCTCGTGGTGCGGACGAAGCCCGAATCAGAGACCTCAGCGTCGCCGATGTAGGGCGCCCAGTCGACGCGCACCGTGCCGTCCGCACGCTCCCTGACCGACCAGCAGTTCGGGGCCGGCTCCCACAGCAGCTCCGTGTCGGTGAGTCCGACGAGTCGCCGCGACGTGCGATCGAAGACGTTGTCGGACAGGTCGAGCAGCAAGCTACCGAGCGTCATCAAGGCTCCTCATGGTCAGAACGGGAGGGCTGGCTCAGGCATAGCCGCGCGCCTGGAGCCCGTACAGTTCGGCGTAGCGGCCACGGCCCGCCACAAGGGCCTCGTGGTGGCCCACCTCGTATACCCGGCCGCCCTCGAGGACCACGATCAGGTCCGCCATCCGTACCGTGGAGAAGCGGTGGCTGACCAGCACGGTTATGGCGCCGGTGGCCTGGCCCACGTTGCGCGCCTGCTGGCTGAAGCGCTCGAACAGCGCATGCTCGGTGGGAGCGTCGAGGCTGGCGGTCGGCTCGTCCAGCACCAGCAGCAGCGGGTTGCAACGCATCATGGTCCGCCCGAGCGCGACCTTCTGCCACTGGCCGGTGGACAGCTCCACGCCGCCCTCGAAGTCGCGGCCCAGCTGCGTGTCGAGTGCGTGGGGGAGGGCGGCGACGAGGTCGCCGCCACCACCTCGGGCAAGCGCGGCCACGACCGACGCCTCGCGGTCGAGGTCAGCCAGAAGGCCGACCCCGACAGACTGGCGGGCGAGGAGCTGGAGCCGGGCGAAGTCCTGGAAGCTCGCTGATGTGCACGCCCGCCAGGCGTCGACGTCGAAGCGGCGAAGGTCCACGCCGTCCAGGCGCACCGACCCTTCGGTGGGGTCGTAGAACCGCAGCAGCAGCTTGACGAGCGTCGTCTTGCCCGCGCCGTTCTCCCCCACGACTGCGACGGTAGAGCCGGCCGGCAAGTGGAGGTCAACGCCCGAGAGCACGGGCTCATTGGTGCCGGGATAGGTGAAGCCGACGCCGCACAGCGTCAGGCCGTCGCGGACGCGGGCCGGCACGGGCGCCGGATCGGCGTTCGCCGAGGCGGCCAGCGTCGCCGCCGCGTGCTGCTCGAGCCAGCGGTAGTGGCTCACTGCCTGGGTGGTGCGGCTGATCCACGACGCGTTGTAGACGAGCCCGGTGAGCTGGCCGTTGATCTGGGCGCCAAGGGTCAGCGTGAGAACAACGTCGCCGACCGAGAGAGCGCCGTCGACCGCCCGGCGGACGACGAGGAGCACGGCGGCGAGGTAGGCCACGCCGAAGCACGCCCACCCCGCCGCCCGCAGAGCGCCGGTTCTGATGCTTGTCGACGTGCGCCGACCCTCCATCGCCTCGAAGGTGGTGCGGTGACGGCGGGCCAGCTCGTCGGCCAGCCCGAAGAGGCGGACCTCCTTGGCGGCGTCGGGCAGCGTGGCCAGCTCGAAGATGTGGCGCAGCCACCGCTCGTCCTCGGCCTGGGCGTCCCGGAGCCGCCGCCACAAGGTCTCGGCTCGGGTCGCCGTCCACACGGACGGGATCGCGGCCAGGGGGAGCGCGAGCATGAGCGGGCTCAGCCGGGCGAGCAACAGGGTGGTGGTCCCGAACTGCACGACCCCCGCGACCGTCCACGCCAGCGGCATGAACGGGTTGACAAGGGACCCCCGCTGGCGGCGCAGCAGGTCCATGCGGTCCTGGTAGTCGGCTCGCTCGTGGTGCTCGAGCGTTGGCAGCCCCGCGGCCAGGGCCATCACCCGCTGGTCGATGTGGAGGATGGTGTGCTCCCGCAACCGCATGCGCAGGACCTGATTCGCCCATTCGCAGAAGTGCTGGGCGGCGGCCAGGCCCGCGATGAACGTGACCCCGACGAGGGCCTCCGACCGGCGCCCGTTGACCACCCCATCGGTGAGCCAGGCGATCCCCACCGCCCAGATGGCCCACGTCAGCGACAGGGCGGAGGACATCACCAGGGCACCCACCGAGCGCGCCGCGTCGGCCCGCCAGGACAGCCGGACCATCGTCCCCAGCGTGCTCAGCCGCTCACGCACCGGCGTCTCCGTTGCCCGCGCGGAACCTGCTGGCCTGCAGCTCGTACATGGCCGCATAGCGGCCGCCGGCGGCCACCAACTGGTCGTGGCTCCCGTCTTCGACGACCTTTCCTCCCTCGAGCACCACGATCCTGTCGGCCCGGCGGACCGTCGAGAAGCGATGCGAGATCAGCACGGTCGTGACGCCCCGGGTCAGCTCGAGGTAGCGGTCGTAGACCTCCGCCTCGGCCCGGACGTCGAGGGCGGCGGTGGGCTCGTCGAGCACCAGGACGCGGGCACCGCCGGCGACCGCGAGCAGGGCCCGCGCCAGGGCGAGCCGTTGCCACTCGCCTCCGGAGAGGCCGGCGCCGCCGGTGAACTGCCGGCTCAGCCGCGTGTCCCAGCCACCGGGCAGGCTTTCGATGATGTCGCTGGCGCCCGCTCGGGCCGCCGCGTGCTCAACGGCGCGGCGGTCGCCGGCGAGCTGCAGTGCGCCCACGGCGACGTTGTCGTAGGCCGAGAACTGGTAGCGGGTGAAGTCCTGGAAGATCGCCGCCACCTGGCGCTGCCAGCGCCGGGGGTCGAGGTCGCGAAGGTCGACCCCATCGACGGTGATGCGCCCGCCCGTCGGTTCGTAGAGCCGCGCCAGCAGCTTGACGAGGGTCGTCTTGCCCGCGCCGTTCTCGCCCACGATGGCCAGCGAGCACCCCGCTTGGATCTCCAGGTCGAGACCGTCGAAGACGGGCGTGTCCCGACCTGGGTACTGGAACGTCACGCCTCCGAAGCGGATGCAGCCGGTCCGACCGCCGAGGACAGCGCTGCCGTTTGCCGCCGACGCGGCAGGGCTAATCGCCTCCAGGCCTTCCAGCACGCGCAGCGATGCCATGCCGTCCTCGAAGCCCTGGTGGTTGTCGCTGAAGATCCCGAGCTGGGCGGAGGCCCCCAACGCTCCGGCATAGACGACGACCGCGCCCACGCCGATCGAGCCGCCAAGGCCGGCGTCCGCGATCACGACGAGGACGACGACGTCGAGGGCGAAGATCATCCCGCTCACCGCCAGGGCGATCAGCCCGGTCATCCGGCGCGCCCGCCAGATGGGGCCCATCGTGTCGAGGAAGTGGGTGCGGTAGCGCTCGACGAGCCAGCGGTCCAGATCGAACACGCGAGTTTCCTTGGCCGCCGCCGGCTCGGTCGCCAACCGCCGGAGGTAGAAGGACCGGCGCAGCGCCTCACTCCGGCCGAACACCACGGCGTTCAGGGTGCGCCAGTTTCGCCGGCGCCAAGCGAACCCGACGCCGTGTCCCACGACCAGCAGCGGTGGGATCCACCACCGCAAGGTTCCGAGGATGGCGAGCGAGGCCAGCGCCATCAGCCGCCGGCCCCACACGTGGCTGGCGTGGTAGGCGGCGCCGCCCGCGGTCCCGCCCGTGATGGCGCCCTGCGCCTGCTGGACGCGGTCGAGCATCACGGGGTCTTCCAGGTGGGCGATGCCGGGCGGGGCGGTGGTGGCGGCCATCACCCGGAGGATGAGGCGCTCGTCGATGCGCCCCATGAGCAGGGTCCCGATCGTCTCGCGAACTGGCGTCAGCACCTGCTGCAGCACATAGCAGGCGCCCGCAACCACCAGGGCTGCCGTCAGCCGGCCGCCCGCTGGGGATCGGGCACCGGCGGTGGGGGCCGCGGCGACCGACCCGACGACGGCACCGGACGCCACGTTGAACGCGGCGGGGAGGAGGCCGATGAGCACCGTGAGAGCTGCCGTGGTTACGGTGAGGGCGCGGCTGGCTCGCCATGCCAACTGGGCTAGACGGAACCGACGATGGGCCCAGGAACCCACGGTGTCCCCCTCGCCGTCGCCGTCACGCCCCACCTCGAACAGTCTTGCCGTGCGCCGCCGGGTCGTCCTTCGATTTCCCTTGAGCCGAGTGAATGTGAGTCACGCCATGGCAGCCGTGATGTGTTCCGCGGTTGCTGTGCCGGGCGGCGACCAAGGCAACTTGGGCTGGGCGGCGCCGACCAATCCGTCCAGGCCGATGGACAGCAGCGGGTCGACGAACCCTGCGAGCCCGGCCGTCGCGCTTGCCATAGCCAACGAGAAGCCTTGGCCCTCGTTGCGCTACTCCTCGCCCAGGTAGCGGCTGACGCCGGGGACTGTGGCGTCGGCCCGGAGCTGAGCGATGGACGTAGTGCCATCGAGGAGGTAGTGATCGAGGAAGTCAAGCGTGGTGTCAACGACCACCCTGCCCTGGGGATCGTTCACGTCGCCGCCGTAGGGACGCCCATGGTCGCCGCCGAGAATCGTCACCAGAAACCTCGGAGGCGGCGTGTTTTCGTAGGCCGCCCTTCCCGAGCGGTAGGGGATCGTCCCATCGGCGTCGCCGTGGACGTAGAGCATGGGCGTTCGGATTCGGGTCCAGAACTCGCCCGACCCGAACTGCACCTCGCCCGAGGCGAGCACGACCGCGGCCTTGACGCGCCCGTCGTAGCAGCATGTGTTGCCGGCCAGCGCAAGGACGGTCGCACCCCCTGCGGAGTGGCCCACTGCCCCGATCCGGCTGGGCTCGACAAGGCCGTGCAGCGGGCTAGATCTGTCGTGGTTGAGACGAAGGACCTCGGTGATTACATAGGTGAGGTCGCCGGGCTGGTTCATGATGTCCATAGCGCCGACCAAGACGTCGGGCGCCCGACCGTCCCCGAACGGGAACGTTGGCGCCGCCACCACGTAGCCGGCGGCGGCCAACGCGCGCTGGAGGCCGATGCCGCTGCGGTTGTTGCCGCCGTTTCCGTGGGCGTACACGACGAGGGAGTAGGGTGCGCCGGGCTGTCCCGCCGCGGGCGTGGTGACGCGGGTCGGGAGGGTCCGGCGGTCGGACGCCGGCGTGGCGCCCACCGCCTCGGTCGTCCGTCCCGTGTCGACGAAGGTTTCCTCGTACTCCTCGATCGCCAGCGCGGGCCGGCTTCGGGGCGAAGGCTCGGGCGACGCGGAGTCGGGCCGGCCGTCCCCGGCACCGCTGCCCGCGCATGCCACGGTGACCGCCATCAGGACGGCGAGGGTCGAGCGCAGGCCGGCGCGCATGCATGGGACCATACGGACAGGCGCGAACGTGGGAGGAACGTGACGCACGACATCCGGATCCGCCTGTCGGGCAGGCTCGCTGTCGAGATCGACGGGGTGGCCGCCGACCTCACTTCGCTCGGGCGGCTCGGAGCGCTTGCCTTCGGCTACCTGGTCGCCGAACGCGGGCGAGCGGTCTCCCGTGACGAGCTGGCCGACGTCGTGTGGAACGGCAGCCCTCCCCCTTCCTGGCCCCACGCGCTCCGCAACACCATCAACCGTGTACGCCTGGCCCTGCCCGAAGTGGGGGTGGCCTCGGCGGCTGGGTGCTACAGCCTCCGGCTGCCTCCCGGTGCGGTGGTCGACATCGAGGACGCCGCCGCCGCTCTCGACGTGGCTCGCAGCGACATGTCGGTTTTCCCCGCCCGGCGCGCTGTCTCGCTGTCCAGGGACCCCTTCCTCGCCGGTCTCGGCGGCGAGTGGGTCGAGGCGCGGCAGGCGAGGCTCGCTGAGTTTCACCTCGACGCTTTGGAGGTTCTCTCCGCGGCGTCTGGGAGCGAGGGTGACGCCGCGCTGGCTGTTGCCGCGGCCACCGAAGCTCTCGCCCTCCAGCCATTCCGGGAGACCGCCCACCTCCGCCTGATGCAAGCGCACGCAGCCGCCGGCAACAGGGCCGAGGCACTACGGGCTTATGAGCGGTGCCGACGGATGTTGGCCGAGGAGATGGGCGTCGACCCGTCGCCAGCAACGGAGGCGACCTACCAGGCGCTCGTGACCGGGGAGACGCCGAACCGGCCCGGACGGCTGGCGTACCCCATCACCAGCTTCGTCGGGCGAGCGGATGACGCCGCCATGGTCGACCGCGCCCTCAAGTCCTCCCGGCTCGTCAGCCTCGTAGGCATGGGCGGCATCGGGAAGAGTCGTCTCGCACTCGATGTCGCCCCCAGAGTCGAGCCCCGGTTCCCCGACGGCGTCTGGCTCGTCGAGCTGGCCGGCCTGCGCGACCCGAACCTGGTCGCGGCGGAGGTGCTGGCCTCACTGGGCGGGCGGCCGGTCGGCTTCGAGCCGCCCGCCGATCTCCTCGTCCGGCGCATCGGCGCCGGGCACAGCCTCCTCGTCCTCGACAATTGCGAGCATCTGGCGGGCGCCTGCGCCGACCTGGCGAGGTGGGTGCTGCGCCGGTGCCCGAACGTCCGCATCCTGGCCACGACGAGGGCGCCACTCGGCGTCGCCGGCGAGACGACCTGGACGGTGCCGCCGCTCGCCCCAGCCGAGGCCGTGCAGCTGTTCGCCGAACGGGCCGGCATCGCCGACGACAGCGATGGGGCCCCCGCGGTCGCCCGCCGCCTCGACGGGATCCCGCTCGCCATCGAGCTCGCCGCGGGCTGGGCGCGGACTCTGTCGGTGGCCGACATCGCAGCCCGCCTCGACGGCCGCTTCGAACTGCTCGCCCCGCTGCGCTCGACGCTCGACTGGAGCTACGAGGCCCTGTCGCCCGAGGAGGCTCAGACGCTGCGCGGCCTGTCGGTGTTCGTCGGGGGGTTCACCCTCCCCGCCGCGGCGGCCGCTTCGCCGCTGGAGGAGATCGACCTCCTCCAGGCTCTATCGAAGCTCGTCGAGCGCTCCCTCGTGGTTGTGGACCGTGCCCGGCGACCGCTGCGGTATCGACAGCTCGAGACGGTAAGGGAGTATGCCTCGGCCAGGCTGGTGGAGGCCGGCGAGGCGGGCGAGTGGCAGCGCCGCCTGCTCGAGTGGGCCGTCGGGTTGGTTGAGTCGAGCGTTGAGCAGAACCACTGGCTGGACACCGTCGACGCCGAGCACGACAACCTGCGCGCCGCGCTGGCCGATGCCAGCGACCCCGAGCTGGCCGGCCGCCTGGCCGTCGCGCTGGGGCGATTCTGGGAGGTGCGCGGCTACTGGGGTGAGGGTCGGTCGCAGCTCGCTCTCTGGACCAACCGCGCCGACGTCCCAGATCGCATCCGGGCGAGCGCGCTCAACGCCGCCGCCAATCTGGCGCAGCACCAGCGCGATTACGCCGCAGCCCGAGCCGGCTACGCCGAGTGCTTGGCCATCCGCACCGCGTGCAAGGACGAGCTTGGCGCTGCCACGGCTCGCCACGGGCTGGCGAACATCGCGTTCCTGACCAACGATGTCGACTGCGCCCGGGCCTCCTTCGTCGAGAACCTCGCCGTCGCCCGCCGTCACGGTGCCGGCGCGGTCGAGGCGGCGTCCTTGCTGAACCTGGGAGTTGTCGAGCAGTCCCTCGCCATGCGCGGTCTGACCGACGGCAGAACTGCCGCGGAGCGGCTCCTCCAGGCGCTCGACGCCTATCAGCGCCTCGGTGACCGTCAGCGAGTCGCACTGGCCCTGGAGAACCTCGGCACCCTTGCCGCGTACCTCGGTGACGATGACGAGGCCCGCTCACACCTGGAGGCCAGCCTCGCCCTGCGCCGGGAGGTCGGCGACCGGGCGGGTATCGCCGTGGCGCTCCGCGCCCTCACCCGCGTCGCATTGCGCGGGGACGACTGCGCCCGGGCACGCGCCCTGGCCGAGGAATACGTCGCCGTCGAGCGCGACCTTGGCCGCCCATATGACACGGCCGAAGCCCTCGCCGTGCGGGCTGAGGTGGCGGCCAAGGAGCTCGACCACACCACCGCCAGGCGCCTGCTGGACGAGAGCGTCCAACTCCACGAGGGCACGGGCCATGGAACCGCGCCTGGGTGGATCGTCGCCGCCCGGACGGCAGCCGCCGCCGGTTCTGGGACACGAGACGGCCTTCCTTGTAACGACCGCTCCGAGAGTGGAACGGCCTGACGGTCCCCGCTACGCGCGTTCACCGTTCGCTCCGAGGCTCGAAGGGTTGCGACCCGGCTTTCGACCGTCACAACAGCGCGATCCTCCGCAGCCCAACCGTCCGAACGACCCCGTAGAGCGGCGGTATCGACCCCATCGGGCGAGATCCGTTGGCCTCACGCCCGAGTCTTGGTCGTGTCAGCAACCGCCTTCGCCAATCCGAAAGGTGTCTCTCGAACTCGCTCGGCGGGCCACCTTCCGGTACGGCAAGCTAACGCCTATGGAGAGCCTGCAAGGCCGAGTCGAGGGATGGAAGCATGAGCGCCCATCACGGATCTGGGTCGTGACCGAGGGACCGACACGCTGGACCAACGTCGACATCTTCCAGGGGCACGGCATGGCCGAGATCGTCAGCGCCATCCGACCATCTCTCGAAACCATGAAGATGGGCGTCACCGTCTGGCCTTTGGTCAATGAGAGGAACGTCCGGAGGGTGCTTGGCGGAGAGGACGGCGAAGCTCCCTACTTGCTCATCGCCATGCACGGCGACACCGGGAGGCTCATCCTCGCACCCGGGTCCTCGACGCCCGGCTTCACCTCCGCGTTCTCCATGCCCGAGGTGCGGACGATGCTTCGTGTTCCGGGCAAGGTGGTCATCGCCATGGGCTGCGCGAGTGGGACGCGGGAGTGGGCGGACGTGTACCTCGATGCCGGTGCCACCGATTACATCGCGCCAGCGGAAGCCCCGTTCGCCCATTCCGCCTCGCTCCTCGTGATCCTGCTCTTCTATGCCCTCACGCAAGGGCGCGAGCTGTCCGAAGCCGTCGAGGCCGCGCGCAATGTCGATTCCGAGCTGGCCATGTGGCGGCACTTCCGGGCGGACGCGACGACGTGAGTTCCGAGCGGTCACCCACGTTCGTTTCCTGGAGGCCCACGGGGCGACTCCCGGCAGCGCGTCGCTCCGCCCGGGGTAGACAACCGTCGTCTCCGGGAGCGGTACGACAATCGGTGCCGTCGTGGGTAGGGCTGTGGCCCCTCCACGAGCAGAGGTTGTGACGCGCCAGCGCGGTCATGAGCGGTCCCGGCGGACGACGGAGGCAGCGGGACCGGCCTGGCCGCCGGGCCAGTGGGTGGCGGTGCTCACGCTGGGGGCCTGAGCGTCTCCCTCGAACGCCCGGGCGCCTATCCCGTACAGCTCGGCGTACAGGCCCCCGGCCCGGCGCAGGTCCTCGTGGGTGCCCTGCTCGACCACGCGGCCCTCGGCGAGGACCACGATGAGGTCGGCCGTGCGCACGGTCGAGAACCGGTGCGAGACAAGCAGGGTGATGGCCCCCCGCTCCGCGGCGGCGTGGCGGGCGGCTGCGGCGTAACGCTCGAACAGCACGTGCTCGGCGTGGGCGTCGAGGCCCGATGTGGGTTCGTCGAGCACGAGCAGGAGCGGGCCCCGGCGCATCGAGGCCCGGGCGACCGCCACCTTCTGCCACTGCCCGGCCGACAGGTCGGCCCCGCCCCACTGGGCGCCGAGCTGGGCGTCGAGGGTAGCCAGGTCGCCGGCCTCGACGCCCGCCAGGGCGCCGGCCACCCTCGCCTCGTCGTCGATCCCGGCCAGGTCGCCGATCCCCACCGACTCGCGCAGGAGGTACTCCACGCGGGCGAAGTCCTGGAACCCAGCGGTGACGTGCCGGCGCCACTCGGCGGCGGGAAGGGCCGACAGGTCGACGTCATCGACCATCACCCGGCCGGCGCTGGGCTCGTAGAAGCGGCAGAGCAGTTTGACCAGGGTGGTCTTGCCCGCCCCGTTCTCGCCTACCAGGGCCACCGTCGAGCCCGCCGGCAGGTCGAGGGTCACCCCCTCCAGGGCGTCGCGGTCGGTGCCGGGGTAGTGGAACGTCACGCCGTCGAGGCGGATACCGCGCTCCAGCCGTCCCGGCACGGCCGCCGGTGACGGTGCTGAGCCGTCCCCCGAGTCGGCGGCGTAGCGGTGGAGCCACTCGAGCCGGCGAGCGGCCCGGTTGGCGTCGAGGGACTGGGTGAGCACGGCCACTGTCTGGGTGACCTGGCCGTTCACCTGCGAGACGAGCGCCACCACCATGGCCACGTCGCCGACGCTGGCCTGCCCGTCGATCGCCCGCCCGACGGCCATTGCGATCGCACCGACGTACCCGGCGGCGAACACCAGCCAGCCCCCGAGGCGGATCAGCGCCGCCTTGGCCTGCGCACGTTCCGTCTCGGCGTGGGTCTCGTCCCACAGGCGCCCGACCCGCCGCCTGACCTCCTCGCCCAGGCCGAACACCCGCACCTCGCCGGCGGTGGGGCCGATCGAGGACAGCGCCAGCAGGTTGTCGGCCAAGCGGCCACGGGCGGCGACCGACTCATCGGCGGCCTCGGTGATGCGCCGGGCGCGCGACCCGGCGGCCACCGACGGAAGGGCCAACAGCGCGACCAGGGACAGGCGCCAGTCGACGGTGGCCAGCAGCAGCGCCGTCCCACCCACCCGCAGGACGAGGTTGACGAGGTCGGAGAGCGTCCGCAGCATGCCCGACAGCAGCCGGGAGCTGCGCCGGAGGAGGGCGACCCGGTCGAGGTAGTCGGGCCGCTCGTGGTGCTCGATCCCCGGGGTCGAGGCCATCAGTGCCATGAGGTCCTCGGTCAGCGCCCTCCCGGAGGACTCGTGGAGGTCGGACAGGAGAAGGCTCGCCCACGTGGCCGCGCCCCCCGAGGCCGTCCAGGTCACGGCCAGGGCCAGGCCCGCCACCACGGCGGTGGCTGCCTCTCCGCCGGCTGCGGCGTCGACGAGGGCCTTCATGAGCAGCGCGACCAGCGACCCGGTGACGCCGGTGGCGACGCTCACGGCAATGATCGCCGCGGCCCGGCGGCGGTCGGCGAAGATGACCCGGCCGATCAGGCGGAACCTCCCGGTGCGCTCCCTCACCGTGCACCGAACCGGGCCGACTGCAGGCCGTAGAACGAGGCGTAGCGCCCGCCCAGCGCCATCAGCTCGTCGTGGCTCCCCAGCTCGGCCACCCGGCCGCCGTCGAGGACGCAGATGCGCTGCGCCCGCCGCACCGTGGAGAACCGGTGGGAGACCAGCAGCGTCGTGCAACCCGCGGTCAGCTCGAGGAAGCTGTCGAACAGCTCCGCCTCGGCCCGGACGTCGAGGTTGGCGGTCGGCTCGTCGAGCACCAGGACCCGGGCGCCCGCCTCGACGGCCAGCAACGCCCGGGCCAGCGCCACTCGCTGCCACTCGCCGCCCGAGAGGTCCGCGCCTCCCGGCTGCTGGCGGGAGAGGGGGGTGGACCACCCGTCGGGCAGGCCCTCGACGATGCCCAGCGCCCCCGCCCGTGCCGCGGCCCGCTCCAGGGCATCCCGGTCGTGGCGGAGGGCGAGGGCGCCGAAGCCCACGTTGTCGGCGGCAGCCAGCTCGTAGCGGGCGAAGTCCTGGAAGATCACCGCCAGCTGGCGCCGCCAGGCGGCGGGGTCGAGGGCGGCTACGTCGGTCCCGTCCACCGTGATGCGCCCGGCCGTGGGGTGGTAGAGGCGGGCGAGCAGCTTGACGAGGGTGGTCTTGCCGGCGCCGTTGGCACCGACGATGGCCAGCGACGACCCGGCCGGGACTTCGAGGTCGAGGCCGTCGAGCACCGGCCCGTCCTGTCCCGGGTAGGAGAAGCAGACCGACTCGAAGCGGATCGAGGCAGAGGGCAGGCCGGCGGCCGGGGCGGCCCCCACGGTCTCGGCCCGGGCCGCCACCGCGCTGAGGGTCTCGATCTCCTCGACCGCGTCGAGCGAGACCAGGCCCTGCTCGACCCGCAGGTCGTCGGAGGTGAAGAAGGCCAGGCTCCCCAGGCGCAACGAGGCCCACAGGGCGGCTGTGAGGGTGCCCACCCCGATGCGGCCGCCGGCCGCCGACACTCCCAGGTGCACGAAAGCCCCCGCCTGGGCCACGGCCATCAGCCCGTAGGATCGCACGGTGCGGGCCCGCACGTCGGCCCGCACCGCCGCCATCTCGGCCGTGACCTCGCCCCACTGCCGCCGGTAGCGGTCGACGAGCCAGTCCCCGAGCCCGAACACCCGGGTCTCCTTGGCCGCGGCCGGCATGGTGGCCAGCGAAGATGTGTACCCGGCCCGGCGGTAGTCCCCGGCCAGGTCCTTGAACCGCCGGTACATGGCAGCATGGTGGCGCTGGCCGTGGCGGCGGGCGGCGGCCGAGGCGGCCAGCACGGCCACCGCCGACGGCCACGAAACCCGGAGGAGGATCAGCCCGGCGAGCAGGGCGGAGGCCACCGTGGCGGTGCGGCCGAGCACGCCCACCGCCGCCTCCCCCGGCGAGGCGGGGGCGAAGACGTTCGAGGAGCCGGCTCCCCCTCCCAGGTTGAGCCGGTCGAGGACCGCCGGGTCGTGGAGGTGGGCGAGCCCCACGGGCAGGTTGAGGGCGCGCTGGCTGCGCTCCAGCAGGGCCCCGTCGACCCTCCGGCGCACGTGGCTGCGCACCAGCGAGACGGCCGGCCCCACCACCTGGCCGGCGACCAGCACCGCCCCCAGCGCGGCCACGGCCCGGTAGGCCTCAGCCGCCTCGGCCGTGCCGCCACCGGCGGCCAGCGCGCCGGGTAGGGCCCCGATCAACCAGCCGGTTACGGCGATCTCGGCGGGAACGAGCACGGCCTGGACGGCGTAGAGCAAGACGAGCACCGCGACCCACACTCGCCCGCCGGTGGGCAGCAACCGCACCACGCGTGCCCGCGACCGCCACCCGCCAGACCGCGCCATGGGCTGATCATGAAGGCCGGCCGTCCGTTGCGGCAAGGGGCCACTCGGGCGGTAAACTAGAGATGGGTCGGGCGGACTGGCCGGTACGGTGTCCGTGTGGCGCTACCGGCGGCCGACACCGACGAGCGGGAACCCTGTTGTCGTGGCTGCAGGTCCTTCGTGGCGCGGTCGTGCGGAAGGCGGACGGCCTCACCGACGGCGACGCCCGGTGGCGACCGGAGGGCAGCCTCATCCCCATTGCCAGGATCGGCAGCCACCGCGCTCACGTCGAGTGGCGGTGGATCGAGGGGAGGTTGCGAGGCGAGCCCCGGTCGAGGAGCGAGGACGAGTTCACGGTCCCGCCCGGGCGCCCGCCGGCCGTCGTGGTGGCCAGCAACCGGGCCTAAGGGCTGCTCGGACGGACGAGGCGGTGCTCGCCGCCGATCTGGACGGTTCCTGCCACCACCCTCGCCATCCCGGCATCACCAGGCGGTGGGTGCTGCTCCACCTGATCGAGGAGGCGGCGCGCCACGCCGATCACGTCGATTCGATCTTCTCGGTCGCGCGACCGAGGCCTCGGACCCGGGAACGAGGGCTCGTGTGCTGCCGCTCAACCCGGACAGGGGTCGCGGGTCGCCGCCCGCCGCCAACAGTGGGAGCTCCTCGCTCAAGACATCTCAGCTGGTGATACCGGCGCCCGATGACCAACGTGTGCGTGTTCTGCCAGATCGCCGCTGGCAATCGGCCTGACGGCGTGGTCGCCTACGAGGACGACGTCGTCTGTGTGTTCGCCTCTCGCGACCAGCGGCCGCGGAACCACGGGCACATGCTGGTAATTACCCGTGACCACCACCGCAACCTCTACGACCTCCCTCCGTCGCTCGACGCGCCGCTCATGGCGCGTGTTCGCCTCGTCGCCGGCGCCGTGCAACGGGCCTTCGGGGCCACGGGGACCAGCATTCAGCAGAACAACGAGCCTCCGGGCCAGGACGTGTTCCACCTCCATTTCCACGTGATCCCCCACCATGGCGACACCGGGCAGGGAGGCGTGCCGTCCGGCCCCTACCAGGTCGTCGACCTCGATATACGCGTCGCCCAGGCCGAGGCAGTGAAAGCGGCACTCAGCACAGGCCAGCGCGACTTCTGATGGACCCGTTGCTCGGCGGACGCTTCGACACCATGGCTGACGACTACGACCGAAGCCGTCCGGGCTACCCCGACGAGCTCGTCGGCCGCCTCGACCCTCGCTGCGATGTCGTCGAGGTCGGCTGCGGGAGCGGGCAGCTGACCGCCGACTTACTGCGGCGGGGTCACCGCGTCGTCGCCGTGGACCCCGGCCCCCAGCTCCTCGCCCTGGCCCGGCGGCGGTGCCCAGAGGCTCGCTTCGTCCTGGGCCGGTTCGAGGACGCAGACCTCGAACCCGCCGCCTTCGATCTCGTGGCGGCAGGCACCTCCTTCCACTGGGTGCGCCCCGAGGTCGCCTACGACAAGGCGGCGTCGCTCCTGTGGCCGGGCGGGCGGCTGGCGCTGCTGTCGCACCGGGTGGTGGCGAGCCCGATTTCGGGCGAGCTCGACGCGGTGATCGCCCGGTGTGCGCCCAGCTTCCCCCTCGCCCGCGGGCGCACCGCGAAAGCGGAGGTCCAGCGCGCCCTTGGGGCAGACGCCTCCGACGTGTCGGCCGTGCTCGCCGCCATCGAGGGGAAGGTGACCAGGGCGGTGGGCGCGGGAGGCCGCTTCGGCCCCGCCGAGGTGTCCTGGGTCGAGTGGGACCAGGCCTCGGCCGCCCCCGACCTCCTCCGGTCACTGCGGGCGACCGTGGCCTGGCCGGCAGTGCCGGCTTCCGAGCAAGCCGCGCTCGAGGCCGGCGTCGCTGACCTGGCAGACCGGCACGGAGGCCGACTCCCTCGTCGGCGGGTGACCTTCCTGGTCGTGGCCACCGTCCGGGACGACCGCCGATCGACCCCACTGGCGCGGTGACCTGGATGCGGGGAACATGGCCGGCAGGGATGTCCACTGCGGTCCGGAGACAGGCTCGCGCCAGATGACCAGTCTGCAGGAGTTCGGCTCGGCCGTCGCTGTCGTCGCCGCTCACGTGCCGGCGGACGAGATCACCTCGTTGGAGATGGCCCGCACCGGGCGCAACTGGCGCCTCACCATGCGAACGAGCACCCCGGGACGGGTGATCGGCCGGCGTGGCACCACGGCCGACGCGCTCCGCGCCGCCCTGGCAGAGCACCTCGGCGACACCGGACTCAGGCTGACCATCGAGGAAGCGCGACCACTTGGGGATGGCCCCGCGCCTCCGCCGGCCGGCGACCGCGAGCCCCACGTCCCGATGCCTTCGGCTCCCCACACGGCCGCCGAGGCCGACGAGCCCGCCGGGCCTTGACGAGGACCGGCGCGGCAGAGACAGAAGGCGTCGTTCCCGCCACCGCGGCCGAGCAGCGGTCGCTGGTTCGGCGCGGCTACGACACCGTTTCCCACGCCTACCGCAACGACGACGGGCGCAGCGGCCTCGACGGGCTCGACCATCCCGGCCAGTACCGGGCGTGGGTCGACGAGCTGGCCGGCGTGCTCCCTCGCCCGGCCCGTGTCCTCGACCTGGGCTGCGGGTGCGGGGTCCCCGCGACCCGTGCCCTCCTGGACCAAGGCCTCGATGTCGTCGGGGTGGACTTCAGCCCCGTCCAGGTCGCCCGGGCCCGCCGGCTCGTTCCCGGGGCGACGTTCATCGAAGCCGATATGGCGGTCTGGGAGCCAGATGCGGCGGCGTTCGACGCCGTGACCTCGTTTTACGCGCTCATCCACGTGCCGCTCGAAGACCAGCAGCGCCTGATCGCGCGCCTCGCCACCTGGCTCCGCCCCGGCGGGTGGGCCATGCTGATCGTGGGGTCGGGCCGCTGGAGGGCCGTCGAGGACTTCTTCGGCGCGCCCATGTTCTGGGACCACGCCGACCGGGACACCTACCTGCAGTGGCTGCGCGACGCCGGGTTCGAGGTGGTCTGGTACCGCTTCGTCCCCGAACGCGACGGCGGCCACGTCCTCGTTCTTGCGAGCACGTCCGAGCGTGCGGAGAACCCGTCGTCGGCGACGCGGCCGAGGCGGCAGTAGCGCCGCCCAGCGGGCTCTTGCAGAATTCGCAGCGGCTGCAGACGCCATCTACGTACCTCCGTAGGGTGGACGGCCTGGAGGCCCATCGGCTTGACGGCCGAGAAGATCGCCGAGCGTCGTCGCTGCTTTCCAGTTGTTCCCCGACCTGCGGGTACGGCCCCGCGAGGGACGACATTCCGGATGACCGCATTCTGGAGGCGTGGATGTGAGACGCGACGCGATCGTGATCGTGCCGTACGACCCCGGATGGCCCGCGGCCTTCCGCGCTCAGCGTGACCGCATCGATCCGGTGCTGCGCCCATTGCTGCTTCACAGAATCGAGCACATCGGCAGCACGGCCGTCCCGGGAATGGCGGCCAAGCCGATCGTCGACATGCTGGCCGTGGTCGCCGACGTCGACGCTGTCGCTCCTGTAGAAGCACCCTTGGCCGAGCTGGGCTGGGTGCCTGCGCCCGAGCCGGGTGACGGCGAGCGTCGCGTCCGTTCGTTCTGTACGCCCGGCGTTGAGCATCGCACCCATCACCTCCACGTCGTCGAGCGCGATGCAATCGGCTGGCGGGGCACACTGGCGTTCAGGGACCACCTGCGCGCTCATCCTGGACTCGCAGGTGCGTACGCCGCCCTCAAGCGCGAGCTGGCGGACCGACACGGCGACGATCCCAACCACCGGGAGCCCTACCGGGCAGGCAAGGCTGCTTTCGTCGAGGAGCTCACGGCGGTCGCCATGGCCAGGTCGACCGTGGCGGTACTCCGGGACGCCACCCTCGCAGACGCGCGCAGCATCGCCGACCTCCACGCGCAATCGTGGCGCGCGACGTACAGGGGTCTGGTGCCGCAGGGCTATCTCGACTCGCTGTCGGGGGACGACCGGCTTGAAAAGTGGCTGTCCTGGCTCGCCACTGGCCCGCCCGCGAACCAGGCGGTCGTGGTGGTGCAACGCGGCCAGATACGCGGCTTCGCCACGATCTGCGCCACGGAGGGTGTGCCGCCCGTCCTCGGAGCGATCTACGTCGACGTCGAGCACTGGGGTCGCGGCTACGGCGGAGCGCTCCTGGCGGCGGCCGAGGAGCGAGCCCGCAACGCGGGGCACACAGAGATGACGCTCTGGGTCCATCCCAGGAACGAACACGCCCGACGCTTCTACGAACGCGCCGGCTGGACGGATGACGGCTTGGAACGAACGGCAACTGCGTGGGGAGTCGAGCTACCCGAGCGTCGCTATCGCCGAAGGCTTTGAGCAGCCGTTCTGCCTCTCCCCCGCGGCAGCCCGCAGCTGACGCTCGCTCAGCGATCCAGCTGGGTCGGTCGCGCCTGGGCAAACGTCCACCGGTTCCCCTCCAGGTCCTCGGCGACATAGGTGGCCAACCATCCCCAGGCGTGCCGCTCCAGGACCTTCGCCCCCTTCTCCTCCGCCCTCGCCAGGTGAGCGTCGAGGTCCTCGACGTAGACCCAGGGCACGTGCACCGAGGGATGGGCCGCGCCATCCGCCTCCAGCCGGAACAGCATGAGCGACGAGTCGCCGATGCGAAACTCGATCCACGGGTCGCCGTGCTCGCCGTCGGTGCCGGGCCCATCAGCCGTGGGCAACTCGTCGGCCTCGAAGCCGAACACGTCGGCCAGCCAGCGCGCCGCGGCCGCCGGCCGCTCGTAATGCACCGCCAGGGCCAGGCGGGCCAGGTCACGCACCTCGCGTTCGACGTGGTCCCGGCGGGCGAGCCACCGGGGCAGCCATCGCGGAACCACGCGAGTCCAGGCCGTGCCGCCACGGTCGGAGCCTCCCGGGGGGATGCGCGCCTCGACGACGACCCGCGTCCCTCCGGGGGAAGGCTCGAAGCGCACCTCGGTCTCCACGTCGTCCAGCGCGCTCTGCCACACCAGGCGCGCCCCGGGCTCCCAGGTAGTGATCCGCCCCATCTCGAGTGCCTCCCCATGGGCGGAGTCGTAGACCGTGAGCAACCGCCCGCCCACACCCGGCTCGAACCGGAGGGCGAAGACCCGACCACCGTCGCGCCAGAAGTTGATGGGCCCCCGCACCCACCACAGGTCGAGCTCCTCGGTGAAGACGGCGAAGGCGGTCTCGGGGTCGACGGCGACCTCGACCTCCGACAACACCGGACGGCCGTCGCTCATCGCTTCGACCTCCCCTTCTCGACGTGCCGGCGGAAGGAACCAAGCTGCTCGTCCCAGTGGGCCTGTACCTGGTCCAGCCAGGCCTGCAACCCCACCAGGGACTCGGGGCGCAGCCGGAAAACCCTGGCGCGGGCGTCCTCGACGACGCGCTCATCGGTCACCAGGCCCGCGGCCAGCAGCACCCGGAGGTGACGGCTCAGAGCCGGGGGCGAAACGCCGAGTGCCTCCGACAGCTCCCCGGCTCGACGGGGGCCCGTGCCCAATAGCTCCACCACGCCCCGGCGGGTCGGGTCCGCCAACACCGCGAACAGGTCGGTAGAGTCTCTGACCACGGGGAGAAATGTTCTCCTACTCGTGAACTATTGTCAAGGAGCAAGGAGAGGCACTGACGTGGCTCGCCTCGGCCGCCTGGCCCACGATCGCTTGACCCTTCCCCACGGTGAACCCTCATGATGGCGGCCGATGGATGAGCTGCTCCCGATCGGCGAGTTCTCGCAGCGGTGTGGCCTATCGGCGAAGGTACTCCGGAGCTACGCAGAGCAGGGGATCCTGTCTCCAGTCTCGGTCGACGCTTCGTCCGGCTACCGCTACTACGACCCGAGCCAACTGGAACAGGCCAAGGTCGTGCGGCTGTTGCGACGGGCGGGCGTATCGCTTGCCGACATCGGGCCGTTCCTGGAGGCGCCCTCCGCAGACACGCTCGACGGCTGGGAGCGCTCCCTGGCTGCGGAGGTGATCTTCCGGCGCCAGGCACTCGCCGAGACCCGGGCTCGCCTGGGGCTCACGACGGCGAACACGAAAGGGGCGACCGTGATCGACATCCGGCCCTTGGAGGACCTGGCCGAGCTGGAAAGGGTCGCCTCCACGCTCGGCGCGGAACGCCGGCACCTGGATGACTTGGAGGCGCGGTTCGAGGCCGATAGGCCCCTCATGGTGATCGCCACCGCCGGCGAGGAGCTGGTCGGCACGGCGCTGGCGTTCCGCCACGACGCCACTGCAGCGACGCTTCGCATCGCCGCGGTCGCTCCGAGGTTCCGTCATCGAGGCGTCGGGCGCCGCCTGGTCGAACGAGTCGAGGCTGAGGCTCGCCGTATCGGGGTGGAGAGGATGAGCCTGGGGACCGATGAGGAGGTCGGCTTCTGGTCCCACCTGGGCTACGTGGCACACCTGCTGTTCCAATGGGTCTACGACGCCGACCTCCTCGAACAGGAGGAGGCGAGTGTGCTCGCTGGGCCGCTCGCCGGGTTCCGACACTGGCGTTCGTCGTTCGCGGATGTGCCGCAGCTCTTCGTCGAGCTGGACGAGCCCCGCCTCGACCTCGTCGATGAGGTGCGGGACCTCGTCTCGGGTTGCCACGTCGGCTTCATGATGACCAAGCAACTCTGAGCGGTGCAGCCGTCGTGCCGCCCAGATCCGCTCGGCCACGTCTTCATCCTCGCAGTCCCCCGGGGGAAACTCCCCACGCTGTCGGGTGATCGGGCACGATGGTGTCGTGGAACGACCGGCGATGCGACTGTCGGGCCCGTGCGTAGAGGCCCCCGACGTGCCGGCCCTGGTTCGGTTCTACGAGCGGTTCCTCGGTTGGGAGGTCGAAGAGCTGGTCGGGCCGCGTGACGACCGTCCCCCCGGCTGGGGGTGGGGCAGGCTTCGGCCCGCCGACAAGGCGCCAGGCCAGAAGATCGAGGTGCAGTGGCAGGAGCACTACCAGCGGCCGGTGTACCCAGGCGAGCCCGGCCAGCCGATCATGCAGTGGCACCTCGACTGGTGGGTGGAGGACCTGGAGGTCGGCGTGGCCTGGGCGATCGCCTGCGGCGCCGTGGAGGCATCCTGGCAGCCGAGCAACCGTGACCTGTCCCGTCGCCGGACCATGCTGGACCCTGCCGGCCATCCGTTCTGCCTCTGGACCTAGCGATCAAGTGCCGAAGTGGCCCTCTCCCTTCGCCGGCCAGCGGAGGCGAAGCCACCAAGCGCGGGAGCACCGTCTCTGTCCCACCCGCCGGGGTGTCGCCGCCTTGGCGAGCTGGCGTCACACCGGCGGACCGTCGGCCCACTCGTGAGCGCTGCCGCGGTGCAGCGCGGCGTAGACCCGGTCGCGCAAGGCGTTGGCTGCCGAGTCGGTCATGGTTCGTTCGAGATGGCGGAGCACGACTCGGATGAAGACGTTCTTGTGCTTGGAAGTCATGCCCATGCGGGCAATCGCGGAGGGCGGAAGGTCCTCGAAGGGAGCCTGGGTCAGGACGGCGACCTCCTCCACGGCGTCGGCGTCGTCGCCGAGGGCCTCTCGAACCCGGTCGCCGAGCTCCTCTGTTTCGTCGTCGGCGTCGACTGCCACCGAGAGGTCGCGGGTGATCGCTGGCATCGTCGACACCGGACGGTAGGGTTCGAGATCGAGCATCTGGTCGGCGATGCGGCGGTCTGCCGAGCGCAGCACGCGGATGTCGGGAATGCCCTTGCGCAGCATCAAGAACCGGTCCAGGCCGAGGCCGAGCGCGAGGCCGTGCCATCCGGCCAGCCCCGCCCGGGCGAGGACGTCGGGATGAGCGAGGCCGCACTCCCAGACCTCGATCCACTGGTTTCCTGCCTCGACGTCGACCTGGCGACCGTTGACCGTATAGGGGTGCACGCGCGGCTCCATCCGCCACGGCGTGGCTGGCACGAGCGCTTGCAGGAGCACGTGGACCATCTCGTCCATGGCGTCGTCGCCGAGGGGCCGGCGCGAGATGCGCCACAGGTCGAGCTGGTGGGGGGTTCCGGTATGCAGGCGATCGATTGCATCCCGCCGGAACACGACGCCGGGGCACACGAGCAGGACATCATCGACCGGATCGGCGGCGACGGCTCGGAGGGCCGGTGGGACCATGGCGCTGGCGTGGCTGCGAAGCATGCGACGCTCGTCGACGTAGCGGCTGTAGCGGGCGTCCCGGCTGGCAGCGTCCGCGCTGAAGCCGAGGTTGTCATAGTTGTCGGCGACCGCGACGATGCGTGGCCCCGGCGACCGACGCTGCACGCACCCCCAGGCGTCCGTGAGCGCCCCGGCGGCGAGGTCGACGAGCAGCTGGATGGCGTGGAGGCCGGCGCCGGGGTCCGTGAGGTCGCGCAGGGCGAGATCGCGGGCGAGCTGTTCAGGCGTGAGATAAGTGGGCACGAAGAAACTCCTTCGGCGGACGACTGGGCCTTGAGGGGCGACACCCCCGGCCCGCAGCCGAGCGAGGAGTCAGCTGTTCAGACGCCGAGGACCCCGCGCGGCCCAGTGGGCCGGGGGTCGAGAAATCGACGGCTGATCGTGATGACCACGAGCGAACAGTAGACGCAGGCGCACCGACGACCGCGGTGATTTCCGGCGCGCCTCGGACCCGGGCGTCGAAGGTCGCTCACGGGCCGCCACAGCGGGAGTTGCCCCGACCCGTCACATGCTGCGGCGGACCTCCTTCGTGACGAAATTGATCAGCCTGCCCGCCACGAAGACGACGCGGGTCACGTCGCGCCCCTCCAGCGCGGACCTCACGGCGGCAAGAGCTCGAGCAGCCACGAGGACCTCGTCCTCGCTTGCTTCCGAGGAGAGCCGCACCACACCCCTCTTCGTCCCGTCGACTTGTACGACGAAGTCGACGCTGTCATCGGTGAGCAGAAGATCGTCGTGGTCCGGCCATGGCTGCTCGTGCACGGAGAACGGCGCGCCCAGCCTCGCCCACAGCTCCTCGGCGAGGTGAGGAGCCAAGGGGGCGAGCAGGCGGACCAACACCGACTGCGCCTTGTGCGACCGAGCCTGGGAGGCGAACTCCATGAGGCGAGCCAGAGCGACGTTGAAGCGCATTCGCTCAACCGCCGCGGTCACGTCGTGCACGACTCGGGCCATCACCGCCGGTGGGGGATCAAGACCGGCAGCGTTCTCGACTAGGCGCCACAGGCGGGCAAAGAACCTGGAGATGCCCGCCACCGCGTCCAACTGGAAGTCCCCTCCTTCCTGCCAGGCCGCGCTGAACAGGAGCGCGCAGCGCAGGACGTCAGCACCATGACGGGTTACGTAGTCGTCAGGCGTCACGACGTTCCCGCGCGACTTGGACATCTTTGCGCCCTGGTGGACGATGATCCCGCCGAGGCGGATGCGAGGGAAGGGCTCGTCGAAGTGAACGAACCCCAGGTCGTGCAGGGCCATGGTGACGAAGCGGGCGTAGAGGTGGTGGCGCTGGACGTGCTCCGGGCCCCCGGCATAGAAGTCGACGGGTAGGACCTTGGCGACCCTTGAGCGATCGAATGCTCGATCGTCGAACTCGGTGCACGGGTAGCGGAGGAAGTACCAGGACGAGTCGACGAAGGTGTCCGACACATCCGTCTCGCGCCTCGCTGCTCCGCCGCAGCGAGGGCAGGCGACCTCGAACCAGCTGCCCGCCGTGGCCAGCGGAGAAGCGCCTGTCCCCCGGGGACGGAAGTCGGCGAGGTATGGGAGCAGCACCGGCAGCTCGTCCTCGGGCACGGGCACGGCGCCACAGAGGGGGCAGTGGACGATGGGGATGGGTGGCCCCCAGTAGCGCTGCCGAGAGATGAGCCAGTCGCGCAGCCGGTAGCGGACGGCTGGCGTGCCCAGGCCCCGGGCCTCGCCGGGGCCCAGCAACGGAGCGTGCGATACGGGCAGGCGC